>Ga0172372_10006714_pt1 | contig 15646 bp, 12 predicted proteins | sample LakKiv5m_2_FD_114544 | JGI IMG/M metagenome (GOLD analysis project Ga0172372, IMG submission 114544) | Freshwater microbial communities from Kabuno Bay, South-Kivu, Congo - kab_092012_9.5m | ecosystem: Environmental > Aquatic > Freshwater > Lake | place: Democratic Republic of the Congo...
AAGCTGTAAAATATCTCGAAATTTCTTCTCAGAAATTCGGGAGCGAATTATATACTTGTTTAACATAGACAAATATTGGCTTGATTTGTGTTTTTAATCAAGCTTAGGTTGTCTTGAACCTTAATTAAATTCAATTTTATGACAAATAATAGTAAAGGAATCGAAATTTCTAGTCCTCCCCCTAGATTTCTTCAACATACTCCCCATCCATTAAAACCTCACCCATCAGATACAAAATATGATGATGAGTCGACAAAATATGATGAGTCGACAAAACCTAACCCATCAGGTACAGGCGAAAATGATAGCAATCAAGGAAAAGAACCTGATAAAAGAGCTGAAATTCTTGAACTACTCCGCGCTCTACGAGGGGGCGCAACACCAGCTTCTAGCGCTCCACGAGGGGGCGCAACACCAGCTTCTAGCGCTCCACAAACTCCACCAACACCAGCTTCTTGCGCTCCACGAGAGCCCGCAACACCAGCTTCTAGCGCTCTACGAGAGCGCGCAACACCAGCTTCTAGCGCTCCACAAACTTCACCAACACCAGCTTCTAGCGCTCCACAAACTCCACCAACACCAGCTTCTAGCGCTCCACAAACTTCACCAATACCAGCTTCTAGCGCTCGACAAACTTCACCAACACCAGCTTCTAGCGCTCCACAAACTTCACCAACACCAGCTTCTTGCGCTCCACGAAAGCCCGCAACACCAGCTTCTAGCGCTCTACGAAAGCGCGCAACACCAGCTTCTAGCGCTCCACAAACTCCACCAACACCAGCTTCTAGCGCTCCACAAACTTCATCAACACCAGATTATAATACAATTACTGAATCTGCTCCACAAAAAACATTATTAAATAAAATTTGGTCCAAAATAAAAAAATTAGGTGGTTTTCTTAAAAAATGTTTTAGCTCTGATGAAAATTCCGTTTCAGATCCATCTTCATCAATTTTTGTTCGAGAACATAGGCCTCTTCCAAAATCAAAAAAGAAACCAACTGAACCAACCCCTACAGATAGTCAAGTTGAAAAACTTAGGAATCAAGGTAAAACACTTAAAATGGGAGATGTTGTCGTTTCAAAAGGATCTGGTGGGGGGTTAAAATTCTCAGTTGATGGTCAACGATATACCCCAGGACAAATTAAAATGTTAGTAAGAAAACCTCCTGATAAAAGTCGTTAAAAAATTAGCGATTAAATCTAGTTTTGTGAAATCTTCCAAAATTGTTCGATAGTGATTTGTTCAGCTCTCAAGCTCGCATCAATATCAAGTTTGCGAAAAAAATCTTCAACTCTGTCTTTAGGAATTTGTTGTTGAATCAGATAATTTTTTAGAGATGATTTTAGCATTTTGCGCCTTTGATTGAAGGCTTGCGATACAATCATTTCAAAATTCTTTAATAAATTTTGATCGTTATATTTATTTATCTTGGCTATTGAAGGTATGATCTCAACTATTGCCGAATCTACCTTGGGAGGTGGAATAAAAACCGATTTATTAACTAAAAAACTGAGTTTAGTCTCGCATAACAAATTAATCATCACTGCGAGTCTGCCATAATGGTTGTCGCCAGTTTTGGCAACAATCCTTTGCACTACTTCTTTTTGAAGCATGAGGTGCATAGATTCAATTTTTGGTAAAATTTTAAGCCATTTAAAAATTAACGCAGTGCCAATATTGTATGGCAAATTCGCGATAATTTTGAATTTTTTATTGCTGTCGAAAATTTTTGTTTCATCAATTCTTAAGGCATCATCGGCAATAATTTCTAGGCGATCACCATAAAATTCTTTAAGCTCTTGAAGTGCCAAAATACATCTTCGATCTTTTTCAATAACTACTAATTTTTTTGCACCGCAATCTAAAATTGAGCGCGATAATCCACCGGGGCCAGCTCCGATTTCCAAAACTTCATATTGTGATAAATTGCCACCCAGACGCGCAATTTTGTCGGTGAAATTTTTATCCAAGATAAAATTTTGCCCTAAAGATTTTTTGGTTTGTAATTGATATTTTTTGATTAGCTCTGAGGTTGTTGGAAGGATTTTCATGAATTGTTAAGAATTTGAGAGCTTTTTTAAAGCCCTCAAATTGGATTTAAATAAAGTCTTGAGGGTCAAAATATTTGTGGTCAAGGCTTTCAGCGACTGCCTTATAAGTAACCATGCCATCGTAAATATTGAGTCCGGCCAAAAGATTTTTGTCTTCGCGAAGAGCTTTATGAATTCCTTTGTTAGCAATTGCTAATGTAAATGGCAGTGTCGAGTTTTCTAAAGCTTGGGTTGAGGTGCGAGCAACTGCACCAGGCATGTTGGTAACACAATAATGGATAACGCCATCAACATCATAAGTTGGATTGCTATGAGAAGTGGGGCGACTAGTTTCAAAACAACCTCCTTGATCAATCGAAATATCAACCATTACTGAACCTTTTTTCATTTCTTTAACAATTTTTTTAGATACCAATTTTGGCGCCGACGCCCCCGGAATTAGGACTGCTCCAATAACTAAATCGGCTTCTAAAACGTTTTTTTCAATATTTTCAATTGAAGCATAAAGAACTGTGGCTGAGTTGCCAAAAATATCGCATAAATAACGAATGCGCGCTAAAGATTTATCAAGAATAACAACCTCTGCTCCCATACCAATAGCCACTTTTGCTGAGTTTGTTCCGGATACGCCACCGCCAATAATTACGACTTTGGCGCGTTCAACTCCCGGAACTCCGCCCAATAAAACACCGCGTCCGCCCTGAGATTTTTCAAGAGCTTTTGCGCCAGCTTGAATAGACAACTTGCCAGCCACTTCACTCATTGGAGCTAAGAGTGGCAAAGATCTATCATGAGCTGTGACAGTTTCAAAGGCAATAGCTCGGCAACCAGATTTCATCAGAAGTTTGGTAAGGTTTGGCTCGGCCGCAAGATGAAGGTAAGAAAATATGATTTGCTCTTTTTTGATTAAATCACACTCCGTTTTTTGCGGTTCTTTAACCTTAAGAATCATCTCTGCTTTTTCATAAACCTCTTCAGCCGAATTGACAATTTTAGCCCCAGAATCTTTGTATTGCTCATCACTAAAATCAATGGCAACGCCCGCACCTTTTTGAATAATTACTTGGTGACCAGCATTTACTAATTCTCTAACTCCAGAAGGGCTTGAAGCGCAACGATATTCATGATCTTTAATTTCTTTTGGAACTCCAATTAACATATTTTCTCCTTTATTTAGTTGATATATTGGTGATACGAATAATGTTGCTTTCGACAGATGTTAGGCTTGGAAAAAGCTCATATTCAAAGTTAAATTTATTTTTAGCTTCGGCAATTTCGACAGATAAATTTTTGCCTTTTAAAAAGAGGCAATAACCGTCTTTTTTTAAAAATTTTTGACAATATTCTAAAAGTTTGTCAAGTGAAGCTAGGGCTCGCGACATAATACAGTCAAAAATCATGTTATCAAGTTCTTCAAGTTTTGCTTGATGAACAAAAATACGATTTTTTGAAATATTTTTAATACGACGTAAAAAATCAGCTTTGCGAAAAGATTTTTCGATTAAATGAATTTCTTTTAAACCAAGAATCGACATAACAACTCCTGGGAGTCCAGCACCAGAGCCGAGGTCGGCAAATTTTGCTCGAGGTTCTTTGACATATTGAATCAATTGTGCGCAATCTAAAATATGGCGTTGCCATATTTCGTTGACGGTCGATTTGCCAATAAAATTAAATTTTTGATTTTCTTGCAAAATGCTTAAAACAAATGATTCAAGCAGTCTTTGTTGATCAATTTCTAGTGGATAAAAATTTTGTATTTGTTTAAAAATTTGGTTTTTTTCAATCTCAATTTGCATTTTAAAATTATTTTTTAGACGAGTTTTTGCTAGATTTTAGAAATTTTTTCGAAATTTTTTTAGATAAATTTTTTCGAATTTGTTTTTTTTGTTAAAAAATGGGTGCGAAACTCTAGTTACTCAAAAAAAAATTTGCAACAAACAAAATATAGCAAAATAAAGCTTAATTAAGTTTTTTTAGACCGCGATTTTAGGGTTATTTAAGGGATTGTATATTAAAATTAAAATCTTAAAAATGGCCGTCCAAAATCCACAAAATATTTATAATTTGAGTTTCAAATCTCTTCAGATTAATCCTCAAAACCAATCTCTTTTAAAGCAATTTTTAAAGCAAATTAATTTATGAAAATCTCTCCGATTGTTAAAAAAATCCTTTCATATTACGAAAGCGATAATGCTGGAACTAAAGCCAACCTTGCACGTATTTTAATGCATGGGAAATTAGGCGGAACTGGCAAAATGGTTATTTTACCAGTTGATCAAGGTTTTGAACATGGCCCCGACAGAAGCTTTGCCCTAAATCCAGTAGCTTATAACCCGCATTATCATTTTGAGCTTGCTATTGAAGCTGGGTTAAATGCTTATGCGGCGCCACTCGGTATGATTGAAGCTGGAGCTGACACATTTGCTGGTCAAATTCCAACAATCCTAAAAGTCAACTCATCAAATTCACTTCATAACGGCGGAACCGCTCCACACCAAGCCACAACTGCTTCAATCAAGGATGCTTTGCGTTTAGGTTGCTCGGCAATTGGCTTTACAATTTATCCGGGTTCTGATGCGGCATTCGACATGTTCGAAGAAATTACCGCTTTATCCGAAGAGGCTAAGGCTAACGGCTTGGCGGTGGTTGTGTGGTCTTATCCGCGCGGAGGAGATTTATCTAAAATTGGCGAAACTGCTATGGATATTTGTGCTTACGCAACTCACATTGCGGCTCTCTTGGGAGCTCATATCATCAAAGTTAAACCTCCAACTCAAGCACTTGAAAATCTTGAAGCCATCAAAGTTTACGAAAAACTTAAAATTCCTATGAACACTCTTGAAGAAAGAGTCAAGCACGTTATTAAAACCGCTTTTGATGGGCGAAGAATAGTTGTTTTTTCTGGTGGCAACGCCAAAGGTGAGCAAGAAATTTATGACGAAATTCGTCAAATTTATAAAGGTGGTGCAAATGGTTCTATTATAGGACGCAATACTTTCCAAAGACCTAAAGAAGAAGCCCTTAAAATGCTCGAAAACATCATCAAAATATATCAAGGAAAATAATTTATTGCACAAAATTACCCTCAATGAATTGCCAAAAATTTGATATCACAATCATCGGAAGTTCATATGCTGGAATGACTTGTGCGCTTGCTCTTGCGCAAATATCGCCACAAATTTCTGTCGCTTTAATTGAAAAAGAACAAATTTTTCATAATGTACGGGCTGAAGATGGAAGAGCCTATGCAATATCCTCTTCATCGCTAAAACTTTTTGATGAATTCTCGATTCTTTCAGAACTCGAAAAAATCTCAGGAAAAATTTCTGATATAAAAATTACCGACTATAAATCACCCTTTGTCCTTGATTTTATTGGAGCCGAGTTTAATAAAAAAAATCAGCAATTCGGTTTAATTATTGAAAATCATTTTATCTTCGAAGCATTAAAAAATCGCATCTCTAACCAAAAAAATATTCAGATTTTTTGTCCAAATTTTTATCAAGAAATTGAATTTTCAAAATCTCCATCCATAAAATTAGACAATGGTTTAATAATTCAGTCCAAATTAATTATTGCCTGCGATGGCAGATTTTCTAAGATTAGACAGTTATATAAAATTCCTACAACGATCAAAAATTATAACCAAACCGCCATTGTTTTTAAAATTCACCACCAAATTTCTCATAATCAGGTTGCTTATGAAAGATTTTTACCAAGTGGACCATTGGCAATTTTGCCCCTTCAAGATTCTAATCAATCTTCGATCGTTTGGATTGTCAACGATAGCATTGCTTCAACATTGCTTGGTTTAGATGATGAAAATTTTTTGCAACAATTGCATAAAAAAATGGAGAATTGTCTTGGTAAATGTGAAATTATTTCTCGTAAATTTTCTTATCCTTTAACAATGGTTTTGGCCGATAAGTTTTATCACCAAAAGTTGTTGTTAGTAGGTGATTCAGCGTGCGGTGTCCATCCGATCGCTGGCCAAGGTTTTAATTTGGCTATCGCAAATATTGTCATTTTACGAAACCTGATCTCGCAATACATTTTAAGTGGGCTTGATTTTTGTTCCGATGAATTGATCAAAAAATACAATTCCAAGGCGCGCGCCAATTCCAAAAAAATGGTGATTGCGACTGATGTTTTGAATTCAATTTTTGAAAATTCTAATTTATCACTTTTTGGTTTACGTAATTTGGGCTTGGGCATTATAAATTCTGTGCCAAGTATTAAAAAATTCTTTATTAAAAGCGCTGGAGGCATTGAATGAAGGGGGCTGGTAAGGTGTTGATAATTTTTTATCAAGCTTTGTCGACCATAATTTTGCCAATTTTGTTTTTGTATATTTTGTGGCGCAAAATAAAATCCAAAGAGTCTTCAACGCGCTACCTTGAAAGATTTGCAATTACTTCACAAATTTCACCACAAAATTGTAAATTATTGTGGGTTCACGCTGTGAGCGTTGGCGAGTCCAATTCGGCTTGGGCTTTAATCGAAGAATTGTTAAATTTTTCTGAAAATATTAAAATCTTATTTACCTCGACCTCGATAACTTCGGCGCAAATTATTCATCAAAAAATTACCACCAATCCAATTTTCGAAAATCGCATTATTCATCAATTTTTACCTGTTGATAGCTATTTTATTGTAAAAAAATTTTTGAACCATTGGCGTCCGCGAGCTTGCATTTTTATTGAGTCAGAAATTTGGCCAAACTTTATATATTGTGCTCGACAAAAAGCTATTTTAAGCTTTTTGATTAATGCAAGAATATCAGAAAAATCTCTGGCAAAGTGGCAAAAATTAAAGAAAATCGGATTCAATATTTTTGACTTTTTTTCACTAATATTTTCTCAAAGCCTTGTTGATAAAAATAATCTTGAAACCCTCACTCAAAATAGCGTTTTTTTTGAAGGAAATCTCAAATCCCAAAACGCTAAAATTGCTGTCGACTTTGAAGAATTAGCTACTATTAAAAATCAGATTGGCAATCGCAAAATATGGCTTTGCTCCTCAACCCACCAAGGCGAAGAGTCAATAATTATTGAAACTCACCACAAGCTAAAACAACATTTTGTGGATTTAATTACCATAATAATTTTACGCCATCCGACACGATCTGAAGAGGTTTCTAAGCTTTTAGTTGGAAAAAATTATGGATTGCGTTCCAAAAATGATTTAATTCAAAAAACTACCGAATTTTATGTGGTTGATACTCTTGGCGAGTTGGGAGTTTTTTATTCTCTAACCAATTTTATATTTTTGGGTGGTTCATTAATGCCGATCGGAGGGCATAATCCGATTGAGGCCATGCAATTTAATTGCGCAGTTATTTCGGGTCAATTTTATCAAAATAATTTTGAACTATATGAAAATTTACGCTCTCAACAAGCTTGCATTATCGTGAGTAATCACAATGATTTATTTGATAGTGTAAAAAATTTTCTGAGTGATGAAAGTAAAGTTAATTTTTATAATTTTAACGCTCAAAAATATTTATCTAACAAGCAAAGCACCGCCAAACATATAGTTGAAGCCTTGGACAGAATTTTGCTCTTAAAAATTTGAAATCAAAAAATAAAACTTATATCGCATCATCGGCAATGTTTGAATTACTTATAATTGTCGGCGATGATTTCGTGAATGCGCGAAATGGTGCGCGCGAAATATGGGGCGTATTGGGTAATTTCTTCAAGTTTTTTTAAATTATTTTTTGCCAAAAATATAATCATAATTTTTTGTTCATAAGCCTCGTCAATAAAGAGCGTAAAGCGTCGAATTTCGTTGATATTATCTGGGCTAAATTGCGGTATTTTTTTTAAAAATATTGTCTGATATTTATTACAAATTGCGCGATAATCGGCCGACGAATAATTTTCTAAAAATAATTCCTCAAAATCAAAAACCGCGATATTTTTATATGATTTTTTGATTTTAATTTCTCGTCCCCAAACCTTTATTTTGGCTATTTTGCGTGGTATATCTTTAACGAGTTGTTGTAAAATTTCATTGAAAATTTGGCGATTTTTAGAATTAGAAACAAAATATTTTTTAGTAATTTTGGTGCGATTAAAGAGCCGATAATCAGTGTTAGAATCAAGGTTCAAAACCTCAATATTTTTGAGCAAAATATTGTTGACAAATCTAAGAAATAAATCGCGTTGAAGACCATTTGGATAAAGCTCAAGCGGGTGTATGTTAGAGGTAATTATTACGATAATTTTGTGATGAAAAAAATATTCAAAAATTCTTGCTAACAACATGGCATCAGCGACATCAACTACTTGAAATTCGTCAAAGCAAATAATTTTTAAGATTTTTTTTTGGGAGTTTAGAATAATTCTTCTTAAAGCTTCATGTAGTTCATCGGGATATTTTTTGTGATGTTGACGAATTTCATGAAGTTTTTCGTGAATTTGCGTCATAAAGGCGTTGAAATGAAAGTAATTTTTGGGAACAAAGTGGATTTGTTCGTAAAAATTTTTCATTAAAAAAGTTTTGCCACGACCAACCCCGCCATAAATATAAAAACCATGAAATAAATGATCGCGACTTTCGAATTTAAAAAAATTTGCAATGCGTTCTAAAAATTGACTAGAAGATTGATTTTCTAAAATTTTTTTAAGTAGATTATCGAGTTTGTTTTTTACCGCTATTTGAGGGCTATCCAGTTGCATTTAGAGGCTAGATTTTGGGATTATGAAATTTAAAAATTTAAATTGATAAATATGGATTTCGTAAATAAAATTGTCGTAAATAATTTACAAAAGTTATCAATCTGAATGGCCAATATTTTATTTTTAAACTTTACAAAGTCATCAGGTTTGTGCGCGCGTTTCTTTGAATAAAATTTCAAATCCATGAATATTATTAAATTCGATATTTTATCGGTGCTAATTTTTTTGCCTCTAATTTCGGCACTTTTATTGATGTTTTTCAACAAACAAAAAAATAGTTTTTATTTCGGCTTCGGCTGTTTTGTTGGAGTTGCAAATTTTATTTTATCGATAGCGCTAATGACTTCTTATAATTGGCGTGAGGGCGGTTATCAGTTTCAACAAATCTTTAAAATTTTTAGCGAAATTGACATAAAATATTTTGTTGGAGTTGATGGTTTGGCCGTTACCATGATTTTTTTAACCGCGCTACTAACGCCAATTTGTTATATTGTTTCCTACAAATCAATAACTGATCGTGTCAAAGAATTTGTTATTGCTTTTTTAGTTATCGAATCATTAGTAATTGGCTCATTTGCCTCTCTTGATTTATTGTTTTTCTACATTTTTTTTGAAGCCACATTAATTCCAATGTTTTTAGTAATTGGAATTTGGGGCGGAGAAAATCGCATTTATGCTTCTTATAAGTTTTTTATATACACCTTAGCCGGCTCGGTATTTTTCTTGATCGGTATAATTTTGCTTTATCTATACACCAAAACCACCGACATCATAGTTTTGACCTCAATTTGTAAGAACTATTTTCCAATCAATTTTCAAGTATTATTTTTTGCATTATTTTTTGCTTCTTTTGCCGTCAAAGTGCCGATGTTTCCATTTCACACATGGCTTCCAGATGCTCACGTTCAAGCCCCAACCGCCGGTTCGGTTATATTAGCTGGAATTTTAATCAAGTTAGGTGCTTTTGGATTTATCCGCTATTCCTTGCCACTATTTCCACTCGCATCGCAATATTTTTCGGGACTAATATTCACTCTTAGTCTAATCGCTATAATTTACGGCTCATTCGTTGCCCTAATGCAAGAAGATATGAAAAAAATGATAGCTTATTCGTCGGTAGCGCATATGGGTTTTGTAACCATTGGAATTTTCAGTTTTACACATCAAGGAATCGAGGGCGCTATAATGCAAATGATAAGTCACGGTCTAATTTCTTCGGCACTATTTATTTGCGTAGGGATTATTTATGATCGTCTTCACACCAAGAAAATCAAAGACTTGGGAGGTCTAGCCTCTAAAATGCCAAATTTTGCAATGTTTGCCATGATTTTTACCATGGGATCGGTTGGATTGCCTGGAACTAGCGGATTTGTTGGTGAGTTTTTGTCAATTATTGGAGTCTTTAAAGTCAATAAAATGGTTGCCTCTCTTGCTGGCCTTGGAGTTGTTTTAGGTGCTTGCTATATGCTTTGGCTCTATAAAAGAGTTTGGTTTAGCGAGATTCATAACCAACAAATTAAAAATATCAAAGATCTTGATTTTTGTGAGTTCTTCATTTTGTTCGGTCTGGCCATTATGATTATCGGCCTTGGTATTGCTCCAAGCTTGATTATGAATTTTTTTAGTGAGCAATCCTCGCAACTTAGTAGCTTTGTGTTAACTCTTCCGCCACTTCAATAACAATTTAGTTCTCTATGAAATTTAGTTTATTAATTCCCGAAATTACGCTTTTTAGCGGAGCGTTATTAATTCTGATGCTCGATGTTTTTTTGAACAAAAAAAATGAAAAGTTTCAATTTTTTGCCCATTTTTTTGCACTTATAATTTGTGGTTTAGCTCTAGCTTTTGCCGTCAAAACTTTTGGTTCGTTTGAAACAGCTTTTAATGATATGATCAACTCTCGAGCCCTTATTTCGTTTATCAAATGCATTGTGATTGCTCTTCTTACTTTCATTATTTTAATTTCTATTCGCTATATTTTTACAATCGAGAAATATAGTTCTGAATATCTTGCACTTCTTATGATCGCAACAGTTGGCGGTTTATTAATGATTTCGGCTAACGATTTGTTGTTATTTTACTTAGGGCTAGAGCTTCAAGCTCTATCACTCTATTTATTGGCTTCTTTCAATGTCAAATCTGCAAGATCTTCCGAAGCGGGCATCAAATATTTTATCCTCGGAAGCCTTGCCTCAGGAATTTTACTTTTTGGCATTTCGATGGTTTATGGCTACTCCGGAAGCACTAATCTTACTTTAATCAAAGATTTAATTGAAAAAACTAAACCCGACGAAATTTCGGTCGGCCTGATTTTTGGTTTGATAATGGTCGTAACCGCAATGCTTTTCAAGATTTCAGCCGCACCTTTTCATATGTGGGCGCCCGATGTTTATCAAGGCGCGCCATCCGCTGTTTTGGCTTTTTTTGGCACCGTGGTTAAATTTTCAACGGTGATGGCTTTACTGCTTTTATCCTATAACGCCAATTGGCAAGTCCTCTCAAAAATATTTTTAATTGTTGCGATGGCATCTATTATGGTTGGGAGTTTTGGCGCAATTTTTCAAAAAAATATTAAAAGATTGTTAGCTTTTAGTTCGATTGGTCATATTGGTTTTGTTCTACTTGCGCTTTCTTCTATGCAAAAATTTTCATATATTTCGGCAATTTTTTACATGATAATTTACAGCATAATTTCACTCGGAACTTTTGCTTTCCTCACAATTATTCGCTCACCTCAAACACATGAAAACGACGCAACGGATGATAAAATTTTTAATATCAACTCTTTAGCTGGTTTGGCAAAAACCAATCCCACCCTAGCTTTGTCTCTAAGTATATTAATGTTTTCGAGCGCTGGTATTCCTCCATTGGCCGGTTTTTTCTCAAAATTTTATATCATTAAAACAGCTATTCTGAGCGGTCTTTTGCCTTACGCTATAATTGCGGTGATATTTTCAGCTGTGTCGGCCTTTTATTATTTGCGAATTGTTAAAATTATGTATTTCGATCAGCCCAGCGCCCATATTGAAATTGAAGATTTCGGCAACTCGCGCTTGGTCATTATTTTATGCGCTATTTTTAATGTCGCTCTCATATTTTCGATTGATATTTTGTTTAACAGTATCGCTAATTTCATCAACTAATTATGCCATTAATTTCGCAAAAAAGCGATATTCCAATTACTGGCCAAATTATTCCCGCGCCAGATAAGTCTATATCGCATCGTTCCATAATTTTTGCTTCATTAGCAAATGGTTTGAGCAAAATTTATAATCTTTTAGAAGGTGAAGATGTTTTAAAAACCATCAACGCCATGCGTTTGATGGGGGTAGAAATTCAAAAATATGATGATCATTATCAAATAAACGGAAGTGGTATCGTTGGTTTAATGGAGCCCAATAACTTCCTCGATATGGGCAATTCTGGCACCTCTTCACGATTGTTGGCGGGTTTGGTGTGTCCGTATAATTTTACTACTTTTTTTTCAGGCGATGATTCGCTTCGAAAAAGACCAATGAGTCGAGTTTTTGAACCAATTAAACTTTTTGGCGCCCAAATTCATGCTCGACAAAATAATCTAATGCCTTTTGCGGTTATCGGAAACTCTGAGACCATGCCGATAGAATATTCCATGAAGATGGCTTCGGCGCAAGTTAAGAGTTGCATTTTGTTGGCATCGCTTGCTACTCGCGGAACAACTACAATCATTGAACCCGAGAAATGTCGTGACCACACAGAAATTATGATGCGTTCACTTGGTCTTAAAATTTTGCAACAAAATCTTTCGATTCCCAATCTAGCTTCTGGTTCATTTGGTACCAAAATTTCTTATTCAGGAATGCAAGAATTTGCAGGAAAAGAATTTTTTATTCCCAACGATATTTCTTCATCAGCATTTTTTATGGTAGCATCGGTGTTGATCAAAAATTCAAAAGTGATTTTAAAAGACGTTGGAGTTAATCCCCTTCGAACCGGTTTGGTCGATACTCTCCTTGAGATGGGAGCAAATATTTCATTTCACAATATTCGTGAGATTGGCGGTGAAAAAGTTGCCGATATCGAAGTCCAATATTCTAAGCTCAAAGGTGTTGATGTTCCGGCGAGTCGTTCAGCCAGCATGATTGACGAATATCCAATTTTAGCAATCGCTTGTGCTTTTGCCAACGGAACCTCAAAACTAAATGGCCTTGCTGAGCTTAAGGCCAAAGAAAGTAATCGTTTATTAATGATCGCGCAAAACCTAGAAAAATGCGGTGTTGAAGTCAAAATGACTAACGATTCACTCGAAATAAAAGGTGGTTTTTCTATGCCTAAAAATCGCATTAAAATCTCAACCGCTATGGATCATCGAATTGCCATGTCGTTTTTGATAATGGGTTTACTCCTCGAAAATGGTGTTGAAATCGATGATGATTCAATGATTCAAACTAGTTTCCCGAATTTTGAATCAATTTTTGAACAATTTAACATCAAATAGTTTTATCGAAATTTCTCAGTTTTTAAGCGCTCCACAAGCTCTTAATAAAACTAATTCTTATCAAATTTAACTAAATTTTCAATTTATGCCAAACGATTTTCGTATCGAAACCGATTCATTCGGTGAAATTAAAGTTCCATCTCAAGCATACTTCGGAGCACAAACCCAGCGCAGTATTCAGAATTTTCCAATATGCAATCACAATGCTGGCCATAAAATGCCCAAAGAAGTAATTTATGCTATGCTTGTAGTCAAAAAAGCGTGCGCTTTGGCTAATAAAGAGCTCATGATTCAAGATCCGCAATCTACCGAATTCAAAAAATTTTCTTCTGATTTAGCTGACAAAATTGTTGATGCGGTTGACGAAATATTGTCAAAATTCGATTGGTTTTATGAAAATCATTTTCCGTTAGTGGTTTGGCAAACTGGCTCTGGCACTCAAACCAACATGAATGTCAACGAAGTAATTGCTTCGGTTGCCAACGAAAAAGCCACCGGTAAAAAAGGCGGGAAATCGCCGGTTCATCCCAACGATCATGTCAATTTGGGCCAAAGTTCAAACGATACCTTCCCAACCGCTATGAATATAGCTTGCGTTCTTTCGACCTTTGAAAAACTTTTGCCAACTTTGGTGCGTTTTGCCAATGAAATTGCCACCAAAGAAAATGAATTCAAAGATATTATTAAAATTGGTAGAACCCATACTCAAGATGCCACCCCAATCACTCTTGGGCAAGAATTTTCGGCCTACAAACTGCAAATCCAAAGTGCAAGTGTCTTTGTTTCGCAAGCAATCACTTTTGTTTGCCATTTGGCGCAAGGCGGGACAGCGGTTGGGACTGGTTTAAATTGTCATAAAAATTTTGCCGAAAAATTTGCCGAAAAAATCACCGAAGTTTCAGGACTTAAAAAACTGCATCAAGAATTATTAAATCTAAAATTATGCCGAACCAATCTCGATGAAGGTTTTTGGCAAGTCAAAGATTCAAACCTTGCGCAATTAGGCCTAAATTTTTCCGACAAATTTTATTCCAATCGCAACAAATTCTTCGCTCTAGCATGCAATGATGAGCTCGTCAATTTTTCGGGGGCCCTCAACACTATCGCTACTTCGCTCATGAAAATTGCCAATGATATTCGTTTTCTAGCTTCTGGCCCGCGCTCTGGGCTTGGCGAAATATCTTTGCCCGAGAATGAGCCGGGTTCATCAATTATGCCAGGTAAAGTTAACCCAACTCAATGCGAAGCCTTAACCATGATAGCTTGTCAAGTGATTGGCAATCATCATGCTACAACTTTAGGTGGCTCGAACGGCCATTTTCAATTGAATGTTTTCCGTCCGATGATTATTCGCAATATCATTGAATCAATTAATCTAATTTCTGACGGTATTAATAGTTTTATCGATAATTGTTTGATCGGAATTACGGCAAATCATGAGCGCATTGATCATCTTCTCAATAATTCACTAATGTTGGTGACTGCTCTAAATCCTTATATTGGTTACGATAATTCTGCCAAAATTGCCAAAAAAGCTCATCATGAAGGTACAACATTAAAAGAGTCTGCGCTGGCTTTGGGCTTGGTTTCTAATCAGCAATTTAGTGACTGGGTTGATCCTAAAAAAATGATATAATTATTCTCACTTTATGATCACTTTTTAGTGCTAATTTTTTAATAATTAGCGTTAAATCATATTATGTTTTGATGATTTATTAAAAAAACTTTACATAAACACCAACTCTTAGTGTTTTTCAGGTTTTTTATTAATTTTTCACTAGAAATTTTCAAAAAATATAAATATTAATATAATTTTTTTGGCCAATAAACGCCTCTTGCACTACAAAATCAATGATCTATAATAAATCATAATCTTTATTAACTTAAATGATTTTTATATTATGCTAAATAACGATTCAATACAACAAATTCAAGACGCAGTAGCTGAACAAGATGAAAATAAATTATCTTTGTACTATAAACTTGGGTATCGTGAAGAAGTTGATGATGAGAATGGAAGTGATCAAGGTAAACAAAAAAAACAAATACGTATCTTTGATGGGGGTGCCACTTCTTTTTCGATTGATGAAATAAAAAAAGCCGAGTTTTCTGATTTAAAAAAACACGTAGAGATTGCAATTAATGTTTCTAAATCAACTAGAACTGCCCAAGACAGCGTTACAGCTATAGCTGAACGCAATACTTCTCAATGTTCATTAAAAACGGTTTTTTTTAAATCAGATGATTTAAATCAAAAATCTCTGGGTTTTGAATTAACCGATAAGCAAAAAACATATTTAAAAAGTGATGGTAAAACTGATGCTGAATTAAAAAATGTTCGGGTTTCAAATACTCTCACTTTTGTAGAAAGTATGAATAAAAAGGATCGTAATAACAAACCCTTATTCAAAGTTCGTACCTTTTATCTA
>Ga0172372_10006717_pt1 | contig 15642 bp, 15 predicted proteins | sample LakKiv5m_2_FD_114544 | JGI IMG/M metagenome (GOLD analysis project Ga0172372, IMG submission 114544) | Freshwater microbial communities from Kabuno Bay, South-Kivu, Congo - kab_092012_9.5m | ecosystem: Environmental > Aquatic > Freshwater > Lake | place: Democratic Republic of the Congo...
GAGGCCGGCCAGGCCTGGGCCTATAACAAGGGCTATCTGGGCTACACCTCCTACGCCTCGCTGAACGACCTGCCGCTGCGCGACAGCCTGTTCGCCGAGCTGAAGAAGAAGCTCGACAAGCACGCGGCGGCCTTCGCCAAGGACCTCTGTTTCGACCTGGGCGCCGGCAAGCTGGTCATGGACAGCTTCTGGATCAACATCCTGGAGCCGGGCGGCCATCACACCGGCCACATCCACCCGCACAGCGTGATTTCCGGCACGATCTACGTGACCATTCCGCCGGGCGCCTCGGCCCTGAAGTTCGAGGATCCGCGCCTGCCGATGATGATGGCCGCGCCCAATCGCCTGGCCGACGCGCCCGAGGCGCTGCAGCCGTTCGTCTACGTCCAGCCCGCGTCCGGGACGATCCTGATGTGGGAGAGCTGGCTGCGCCACGAGGTGACGCCCAACCAGGCCGACGAGCAGCGCATCAGCGTCAGCTTCAACTACGCCTGGCGGTAGGCGGGCGCCGCGCTTGGACACTTTGTCCAGGACACCCAAGAGGATGAAATCGGTAGAGGTCCTGGCGACTTAGGAAGACGACGGGCGTCGTTCTTCGACGCCGTTCTGGAGTAACGCCTTGACCTGGGCAGACTGGTTTCCGTTCGTCTTCTTCCCGTTCAAGATCATCGTGCTTGGCGTTGGGATGTTCTTCTCCATCAAGTGGCACCACGATCAGGCCAAGAAGGAAGAGCGGGAGAAGGCGGAAAGGGCCAAGGCCCATGAAGAGGGCGAGCTCCAGGACGCCACCGCTTAAGCTGACGGCTTTCGCCCGGGGGCGCCACCCTAGACGGTAGCGCTTGCCGCTGGGGAAGTGTTATCCGCGCGGAGGATAATCCCGCGGAGGCCTCGTGACCAAACCCGGCACATCGTTCCTGGTGAACTTCGCCATGGCTTCGGCCCTGCTGTACGTGTTCCGCGCCGTGCTGTGGCCGTTCACCCTGGCGCTGGTGCTGGCGATCCTGATCATGGCGCTGAGCGAGCGGGTCGTGCGCCTGCTGCCCAAGGCGCGCCGCTGGATGGTGTTCGCCATCACCGCCGTGATCGTCGGCGGGATCATCGTCGCCAGCATGGCGGTGGTGATCGAGGGGGCCTCGCGGATCGTGCTCAAGATGCCGGCCATGCTGGAGCGGATCGACCAGTTGCTGGCGACGATCCCCGCGCCGGGCGGGCGGCTGAGCCTGGAGGCCCTGGCCCAGAAGGTCGAGCTGGGTCCGCTGGCCGATCGCCTGCTGGGCAGCGTCCAGGACGCCTCGGCGGGCCTGGGCCTGACCCTGATCTTCCTGTTCTTTCTGCTGCTGTCCAAGCCGATGATCGAGAAGCGCGTCGACCAGATCGTCGCCGCGCGCGGCGGGCGGGGGTTGGCCACGGTGCTGGAGCGCAGCTTCTCGGGCGTCGAGAGCTACATGTACGTCCAGTCGATCACCGGCCTGATGATCGCCATCGGCTCCTGGGTGGTCATGATGGCGGTGGGCCTGGACAACGCCCTGTTCTGGGGCCTGGTGATCTTCCTGTTCGCCTATCTGCCGGTGCTGGGGGTGCTGGCCGGCAGCGTCGGGCCGACCCTGTTCGCCCTTCTGCAGTTTCCCAGCCTGACGCCTGCGATCATCGTGTTCGTCGGCATCCAGATCGTCTCGTCGATCGTCGGCAACCTGGTCCTGCCCAAGATGCAGGCCGACAGCCAGAACATCGACCCGGCCGCCAGCCTGATCGCCGTCGGCATGTGGACGGTGCTGTGGGGCGTGCCGGGCGCGTTCCTGGCCATCCCGCTGACCCTGGCGCTGATGTACGCCCTGGCCCAGTACGAGGACCTGCGCTGGCTGGCGGTGCTGATCTCGCACGACGGCGACCCGACCCCGATGGAGGCGGCGGAGTAGGGCCTAGGCCTTCTGCTTGAAGAGCCGCTGCAGCTTCGGCCGAACGCGCAGGAACCGCCGATAGAGCGCGTCCAGCGCCTTCAGCGCCCAGGGCCGCCGCGCCAGCAGGCCGAAGGGCCGCAGCACCGGGATCGCCCGCCACATGGCCGCGAACGCCGCCGCGCCCGACAGCAGCTGGCCGTTCTCATTGGCGTGGAACTTGGCGAGCAGGTCGGCCCGGTCGATCGGGCAACTGGCGTCCTCGCTGGAAACATCGATGAAGCTGATCGCGCCGCGCCGATCCAGCCGGCGCATCAGGGCGATCTCGCGGACGCACAGCGGACACGCGCCGTCGAACCAAACCGTCACCTGAGCCATCGGTACGCCCTCCAGACTGCCCCTAGAGGTGGGCCCGCCGCGCCCGCGCGTCAATCGTTGACCCGCCTCAAGGCGCGCGGCGGGGCGAAGGCGGAGAACGCCGCCCACGATCAAGCGTACGGAAGGATCAGGGTCATGAAGCACTATTTCGTCGGCGGCGGTATCGGCGCCCTGGCCGGAGCCGCCTTCCTGATCCGTGACGCGGCCGTCGCCGGCGCGGACATCACGATCTACGAGAAGCATCCCAAGGTGTTCGGCGGCTCGCTGGACGGCTCGCGCCTGCCGGACGGCTCGTACTCGCTGCGCGGCGGGCGGATGCTGACGACCGACCACTACGAGTGCACCTGGGACCTGCTCTCGACCATTCCCAGCGTCGACGCGCCCGGCCAGACGGTGCGCGAGCAGACCGTCGCCTTCAACAAGGAGGTCGTCGCTCACTCCCAAGCAAGGCTGGTCGACCGCAACCTGCACAAGGTCGACGTGACCCACCTGGGCTTTTCCATGCAGGACCGGCTGGAGCTGGTGCGGCTGATGCAGACGCCCGAGGAGACCTTGGGCGATGATCCGATCACCGACTGGCTGTCGCCGCCGTTCTTCGAGACCAATTTCTGGTTCATGTGGCAGACGACCTTCGCCTTCCAGCCCTGGCACAGCGCCGTCGAGCTGAAGCGCTATTTCCACCGCTTCATGAACGAGTTCCCGCGCATCGAGACGCTCGGCGGGGTCAAGCGCACGGTCTACAACCAGTATGACGCCATCGTCGTGCCGCTGGAGCGCTGGCTGCGCGAGCGCGGGGTGAACTTCGTCGGCGACACGGTCGTCACCGACATGGAAATCGCTACCGAGGCCGGCCGCCACCGCGTCACCCGCCTGACCCTGGACCGCGCGGGCAAGGTCGAGACGGTGGACGTGGCCGTCGACGACCTCGTCTTCTGCCAGAACGGCTCGATGACCGACGCCACGAGCCTCGGGACCATGGAGGCTCCGCCGCCGGCCATGACCAAGGCCGACAGCCAGGGCTGGACGCTGTGGGAGAAGATCGCCGCCGGCCGTCCCGAGTTCGGCAATCCCGCCGCCTTCAACACCCAGATCGGCCGCAGCCTGTGGGAGTCGTTCACCGTCACCTGCCGCAACCCGAAGTTCTTCGACGCCATGAAGGCCTTCAGCGGCAATGAGGCCGGGACCGGCGGCCTGGTGACCTTCAAGGACTCGCGCTGGCTGATGTCGGTGGTGCTGTACCACCAGCCGCACTTCCTGGATCAGCCGAAGGGCTGGTCGGTGTTCTGGGGCTACGCCCTGCATCCCGACCGGGTCGGCGACTTCGTCGCCAAGCCGATGAGCCAGTGCGGCGGCGGCGAGATCCTGCGGGAGCTGTGCGGCCATCTGGGCCTGGAGCCGGACGTCTTCGAGGACGCGACCTGCGTGCCGTGCCGGCTGCCCTACATCACCTCGATGTTCATGCCGCGCCGCAAGGAGGACCGCCCCCTGCCGGTCCCGGAGACCTCGGTGAACCTGGCCTTCGTCAGCCAGTTCGTGGAGATCCCCGACGACGTGGTCTTCACGGTCGAATATTCGGTCCGGGCGGCGCAGATGGCAGTCTACCAGCTGAAGGGCGTCGACCGCTCGATCCCGCCGATCACCCGCCACGACCACGCGCCCGAGGTGCTGCTGCGCACGGTGGCCAAGGCGATGCGCTGAGGCGAAACTTGGCCGAAGGGCCGGGGGTTTGGTTCTCGAAAAGGAGACCGTCATGGCCCACACCCCCGCGTCCACGCCCGAGCATTCCGGCGAAGCGATCAGCATCCAGAAGGTCGCGCCGTTCGGGCCGGACGGCGATCGCGCCATCGTCCTGACCACGACCGCGCAGGACCTCGAGGGCCGCCTGGAGGACCGCTGCTCGGCCTATCACGACAACATCTCGCCGCCGCTGGTCTGGACGCCGGCGGAGGGCGCGGTCGCCTACGCCATCGTGGTCGAGGATCCCGACGCCCCGCGCGAGCGGCCGTTCATCCACTGGCTGATCTGGAACATCCCTGGCGAGGCCACCAGCCTTCCCGAGGGGCTCCCGGCCGAGCCCAGCCTCGGCCTGATCGGCGGCGCGACCCAGGGGCGCAACGACAGCGGCTCGATCGGCTGGTTTGGCCCCAAGCCGCCGCCGGGCCACGGCGCGCACCATTACCAGTTCCAGATCTTCGCCCTGGCCGAGCGCCTGACCTTTGGCCCGGAGACCCCGCTGGACGTGCTGCTCAACGCCCTGAAGGGCGAGACCCTGGCCGACGGCCTGATGGTGGCGACGTACGAGAGGGCGGACGCGTCGCCGGCCTAAGCTCGGCCTCGACGCCTTCGCGGCGTGGCGCCATGCTGCCGGGCGGGGAGGGCGCGACATGACGCTGTTCAGACTGTTCCTGCTGGCGTGCCTGGTGGCGATCGTCGGCTACACCAGCGTGACCATCGCCAACCATGGCTGGAACCTCTTGCCGATCTTCTTCGGCGACATGGCGGCGATGGGTTGGCCGGGCCAGTTCAACCTGGATTTCTTCTGCTTCCTGCTGCTGTCGGGCCTGTGGGTCGCGTGGCGCGGCGGCTTCAAGCCGGCGGCCCTGGCGCTGGGCGTCGTCGCCGTGTTCGGCGGGATGCTGTTCCTGTCGATCTACCTGCTGGTGCTGCTGTCGCGCTCGGGCGGTGACATCCGCCGCGTGCTGCTGGGCGAGCGGGCTTAGGGCGCGTCGTTCTCCCCCTAGGGCCCGCAGGTCCACTCGCCCTCGATCACGCGGCGGGCGCCGTCGGCCCGGTCGTAGGTGAGGGTGGCGGGGCTGGGCGGCGATTCACCGCCGCCGCGCGCCGGACCGGTCACCGCGATGGTCACGGTCTTGCCCCGCCCGCTGAAGGTCGCCCCCTTCAGCATGCCGTCGAAGCCGCCGGGCGCGGCGACGCGCTCGACATAGTCGCCCACCTTGACCAGGCCGAAGGCGGGATCGCGCGAGCCGACGACGCCCATGGCGATCAGCAGCGGCCCCGGGCCGCCCGCGCTGAAGCCGCAGCCCAATTCTCCCTTGAGCGGATTGGCCTCGCGGTCGGCGGCGGTCAGGGTCGACAGCTGGATCGGCGAACCGTCGCCCCCGACCGTGGCGCTTTGAGCGGCCGGCGGCGCGGCGGGTGTCGGGGTGGGCGCGTCCGGCGCGGGCTCGGTCTTGTCCGCGGCGGGCCTAGGCGAGCAGGCGGCGAGAGTCAGGGCGGCCAGCGCGGCGGCGGCCGCGCGAGGGGGTCCGGTCATGGCGGTCTCCCGCTGGGGGTGGTCAGGCGGCCGCGGGCTCGGCGCTGACCTTGACGGCCTTCCAGTGCCGCTCCAGGGTCCAGGCCGCCACCGCCAGCCACAGCAGGCCCAGGAAGGCGTGGCCGCGCTGCCAGTAGCCAACGTCGTGGCCGGTGCGGACGTTCCAGACGCCGGTCAGCAGGGCGAACACCAGCAGAAGCCCGAAGAACCAGCCCAGCGAGAAGTTGGCCAGGCGCCGGTGCTCTGGCCGACCCCACAGGGCCCAGGCGGTGAACAGCGGCGCGAACTGGATGGCCAGGCCCACGCCGCAGGCGCGGTGCATCGGATCGGGCCAGTGGAAGATGCCGGCGAAGACCGCGCCCAGGCCCGTCAGCGCCACGAACAGGCCCGCGAAGGCCGAGACCGCCCGGCGTCCGCCGGCGTGCTCGAGCGCGTGGGTGAAGCCGGCGCCGGCGAACAGGCCCGCGACGCCGGCGATGACCATGCCGATATTGAACACCTCGGGCATCGGCGCGGCCGGGCCGCCCAGCTCGCTGATGAACTGCGCGCCGGCGTCGAAGCCCGGGAACAGCCGCTGGGCGATCCACACGTCGGCCACCATCACGGCCGGCGCGATCACGCCGATCTTCAGGAAAGCGCCGGTGCGGAGCAAGGGGAGGGCCTCTGGGGGAAGGGGAGGCTGAAAATCGCTCTGGATGGGGGAGGGGTCAATGCTCCAATCCCCAAACGCAAAATCATCGTGTCATCCCGGCCGCAGCGCGAAGCGCGGAGAGCCGGGACCCAGGGGGGGCGGAAATGCGGCGTGCGCCGCCCCTGGGTCCCGGATAGCGCTACGCGCTTCCGGGATGACACGGGTTGGGTTGGAGCGGCCTACTTCGCCGCCCCAATCACTTCGCCGCGGACGGATGCCCCGCCGGCGCGAAGGCGGCGCCGAAGAAGTCGCCCTTCTTCCAGACCGGGCGGGCCGGCGTGTTGGCCAGTTCGCGGGCGATCTCGTAGTTCACCAGGGCGAACTTGGCGGCCGCCTGGTAGTCGATCGGCTGGTTCAGGTCATCGCCCGGGTGGTGGTAGTTGGTCTTCAGGAAGGTGGTGAAGGCCTTCTCGCCGCCGTTCTGGAAGCCGGTCATCAGAAACACCGACGGCACGCCCTGCTCGACGAAGCGGTAGTGGTCCGAGCGGGTGAACAGGCCTTCGTCCGGCATCGGGTCGCCCGACAGCGCCACGCCCACGCGGCCAGCGGCCTTCTTCACCGCCTCGCCCACGGTCGAGCGGTCGGCGCCGAACGCGATGACGTCGGTGAACGGATACAGCAGCACCGGCATGTCCAGGTTCACGTCGGCGGCGATGTCGGCCTTCTTCACCGTCGGGTTGTTGGCGAAGTAGTCCGAACCGACCAGGCCCTTTTCCTCGCCGGTCACGGCCAAGAGCACGATCGAGCGCTTGGGGCGGATCTTGGTGTTCTTGAAGCCGCGCGCGACCTCCAGCAGGGTCGCCACGCCCGAGGCGTTGTCCAGCGCGCCGTTGTTGACGCGGTCCTCGCCCGGCTTGGCGTTCTCCTTGATCCCGATGTGATCCAGGTGGGCCGACAGGATGACGGTCTGGGCCTTCAGCTTCGGGTCCGAGCCCTCGATGATCCCGACGACGTTGCTGCTCTCGCGCTTTTCGATCTCGGTCTTCAGCACGACCTTGGCCTTGCTGGCCAGCGGGAAGCCCTTGACCGCGCCTTCCGGCTTTTCGGCCTCGGCCAAGACGGCGTCGAGGGCGGTCGGCGCGCCGGCGAACAGCTTGGCCGCGCCGGCCAGGCTGATCTGGGCCAGGGCCGGGGCGGCCGGCGCGCGGATGGCGCCGACGTCCTGGGCGTCGCGCCAGGTCACGCGCCATTCCTTCATGCCGTTCAGGCCGCGGGCGAACGGACGGCGCTTCTCGCCGCTGGTGGTCGGGATGGTCAGGACGCCGATCGCGCCGCGCTTGGCCGCTTCGGTCCGCTTGGTGTTCGGGCTGGAGAGGTGGGCGCGCTCCTCGGTCTGGATCGAGGACGGGGCGCCGGTCAGCATGACGACGATCTTGCCCTTCACGTCCAGGCCCGCGTAGTCGTCGCGGCCGCGCGTGGCGTCGACGACGCCGAAGCCGACGAACACCAGCGGGGCCTCGACCGACAGATCGGCGGCCTGGGCCTGGGCGTTCGGCAGGTAGTCCTCGCCGTACTTGAGGGCCACGGTCGCGCCGCCATCAGTCTGGGGGGCGCCGGTCAGGGTCAGCGAACCCTCGCCGGCCGGCCGGAAGGCCAGCAGCGGCACGCGCTGCAGGTACGAGCCCTTGTCGCCGCCCGGCTTGACGCCCAGCAGGGCGTACTGGGCCGCGACGTAGTTGGCGGCGATGTCGTAGCCGCGCGTGCCGGCCTCGCGGCCTTCCATCGCGTCGTCGGCCAGGAAGGTCATGTGCGCCTTGATCGCCTCGGCGGAGGGGACGAAGTCCGATCCGGCCGGAGCCTTCTTCGCGGCGGCGGCGGCGGGCTTGGCGGGAGCGGCCGCCAGGACCGGCTGGGCGACCATCAGCAGGGCGGCGCTGGCGAGCGCGGCGCGACGCGTGAACGACATTCTCAAGAGGCTCCTCGGGACGGTTCGCTAGGCGCTTGGGCCTTGGCCACGTCCAAACAGTTATCGAAAAACGGCCCCCCAGGGCGCGGTCGCGAACCATGTCGGGACGATGACAGCTTGTCGAGGCGTGGCGACCTGAACGTTTTGTAATCTTCGGCAGGATCTTGCGCGAATAGGGCGCGGCGAGGGGCGCGCGGTGGTGACGCGCCTTCGACCCCCGCCCTTTCCGCCCTCCACCTCAGGAGGAGGGGATCATTCCGCCTCCAGCGGAGGTGGGGCCGGAAACCGGCTTTATGGTTAATTCGCGCTAAAAAAGGTGACTAAGTGGTAAATTTTACCATCTTTGGTTGCGACCGCTTAACCGAACCGACCGGATAACTCGCGACGAGCAAGGAGGACGCCTTATGCAGGCTCTCGCTATCGCCGCCGCCGGTATGACGGTCGCCGCCAACCGCTTGAACGCTAGCGCTCAGCGGGTGGCGACGGCCGACGCGCACGCCGAGAAGGTCGAAGAACTGAAGGACGTGGACTACGCCAAGGAGCGGGTTGAGCAGATCAGCGCTCAATACGACTTCAAGGCCAACGCCAAGGTCGTTCAGACCGCCGACCAGATGACCGGCGCGCTGCTGAACATCAAGGCCTAGTCCCGCTCCACGCGTTTGGGTCTCGCGCTGTCCCGGTTCGCCGGAGGAGCGTTGGACTCTACCCCCAGCCAAGCGCCCGAAGCGCGCCCCCTTTTGCCGAGGGCGCTTGGCCGCCGCCTCCCGCAGCGCCCCCTATGTTTGCGGGAGGCGGCCCCTAGCCATTTCGCTGCATGTCTCTCTTCCTTCTCCCCTTGCGGGAGAAGGTGTCGGCGTAGCCGATGGATGAGGGGTTGAAGAGCGGGTCCGCGCGACCCCTCACCCGACCCGCTTCGCGGGCCACCCTCTCCCGCAAGGGGAGAGGGATTTCCTTTCCTACTTCGCCTTGTCCATCAGACCGGCAAACCGCTCGAACAGGTACAGGCTGTCGGTCGGGCCGGGCGAGGCTTCCGGGTGGTGCTGGACGCTGAAGACCGGCTTGTCGGCCAGGGCGATGCCGGCGTTGGTGCCGTCGAACAGCGACACGTGGGTCTCTTGCACCGGCGCGGGCAGCGAGGCGCTGTCCACGGTGAAGCCGTGGTTCATTGAGACGATCTCGACCTTGCCGGTGGTCAGGTCCTTCACGGGGTGGTTGGCCCCATGGTGGCCTTGCTCCATCTTCACGGTCTTGGCGCCCAGGGCCAGGGCCAGCATCTGGTGGCCCAGGCAGATGCCGAACACCGGCTTGCCGCTGGCGACCAGTTTCTGGATTTCCGGCACGGCGTATTGGCCGGTCGCGGCCGGGTCGCCAGGGCCGTTGCTCAGCAGCACGCCGTCCGGATTGCGGGCCAGGATGTCCTCGGCCTTGGTGTCGGCCGGCACCACCGTGGCGCGGGCGCCGACATGGGCCAAGGCGCGCAGGATGTTGCGCTTGACGCCATAGTCGATGACCACGACCTCGTACTTGGGCTTGTCGAGCTTGGCGTAGCCTTCCGGCCACGACCACAGGCCCTCGTCCCAGGTGAAGGTCTGGGTGGTCGAGGCGTCCTTGGCCAAATCGAGGCCCACCAGACCGGCCCAGGCCTTGGCCTTGGCGACCAGCGCCGGAAGGTCGAACTTGCCCTCGGGCGAGTGGGCGATGACGCCGTGCGGCATGCCGGTCTCGCGGATCTTGCGGGTCAGGGCGCGGGTGTCGATCCCGGCCAGGCCGATCACGCCGCGGGTCTTCATCCAGGCGTCGAAGTCGCCGCCGGCGCGCCAGTTGGCCTGCTGCGTCGGGACATCCCGGAACAGGGCGCCGCGAGCGGCCGTCTCGGCCACGCCGGTGACCTGCTCGACGTCCTCGGCGTTCGTGCCGACATTGCCCACGTGCGGGAAGGTGAAGGCCACGATCTGGGCCATGTAGGAGGGGTCCGTCAGGATCTCCTGGTAGCCGGTCATGGCGGTGTTGAAGCACACCTCGCCGACCGCGTCGCCGACCGCGCCGCAGCCCACGCCTTGCAGGATCGTGCCATCGGCCAGGGCCAGAACGCCGGTAACGCCGGGAAGAAGGTCTTGGGACATTCTGTTGAGCGCTCCTGAACGCAATCGGGCCCGGAAATGGGCGGTCATTTTCGCAAAAAGGCGGACCCGGGGTAACCCCCGTCCGGGCCCCGCGCGCAGGGCCGTCTCCTTGCAAGAAAGCGGACGGGCTTTGGGCCCGTCCGCCGCGCAAACGGCGCGGTGTCTAGGGGGTATGGGGGAGGGGGTCAACCCCTCTCGATCACGCGATTTTCGCGGACCTCCACATTACCGTGATCACTGAACGCGCGCCCTCGCGCGAGGCGGGAAAAACGCTTTATAGTAAAGGGCTTCCAGACATGGCTCTTAGAGAAGCGCGACGGACACGGGAGGACGGCCCATGCTCGAGTTGCGTCCCAATTGCGAGTGCTGCGATCGAGACCTGCCGCCGGCCAGCCCGGAGGCGCGAATCTGCACCTTCGAGCACACCTTCTGCGCCACGTGCGCCGAGCTGCGCTTTGACGATGTTTGCCCCGACTGCGGCGGCGGCCTGGTCGTCCGACCCATCCGGCCGGAGACGCAGCTGCACCGCTTCCCAGCCTCGCTGCGCCGGGTGCTGAAGGCGCACCGGCCGGCGACGCCGATCCTGCCGCCGAGGCGCGAGCCCGAGCAGCCGGCGGGGTGGGTGTAAGGCGTTCTCGCGCCTAGTGCGCCCGTATCGAAATCTCCCCCGACCTCCCCGGCGAATGCCGGGGTCTAGATCGAACGCGCGGGATACGGCGGTCTTGGTTGGCGGCTCAATCGCGAACACTCAAGCCGTTCCGGATGTATCTGGGCCCCGGCATTCGCCGGGGAGGTCGGGAAATTGTGGGGCTCCGTCCTTGTCCCGCTAAGCGCGCTGTTCACGTTATCCTCCCCTCTCCTCAGCACCGTTGCGTCGGCGCCGCAGTGGCCAACCAAAGGTCCGACACTCCTCCGACAACGAGGTCTGACCACGTTGACACACGAGGACATACCTCGTAACGCTTCCAGTGTGACCGCTACCACTGCCTTATGGCGGGGCGTCAGGCTCTAAAAGGAGTCGGCGGGTCGCGGCGAACAACGAACTGGCGCAATGCGTCAACCTTAGGGGGAGAAACATGCGGACTACCCGACAAAACCGTTCCGCCCGTCGTCTGGCTCTGATCGGCGCGACCTGCCTGACCACTTTGACGATCGGTCAGGCCGCTTATGCTCAGACCGCCCAGGCTCCGGCCGCCGCGGAAGACAACAGCGCCGTCGAAGAGATCGTCGTCACCGGCTACCGCAAGAGCCTGGCGCAATCGACGGTCGCCAAGCGCGAGACCACCGGCTTCGCCGACGCGATCTTCGCCGAAGACATCGGCAAGTTCCCCGACTCCAACATCGCCGAGTCGTTCAACCGCATCCCCGGCATCACCATCACCCGCGACATCACGGGCGAAGGCACGAACGTCGCCATCCGCGGTCTGGGTTCGAACTTCACCAACGTGACGCTGAACGGCGCCTCGATCGCCGTGGCCTCGTCGGGCGCGACCGACGCGCAGGGCACCGACCGCTCGGTGGACCTGTCGTTCTTCCCGACCGACCTCTTCACCAAGCTGACGGTGAACAAGAGCTACTCGGCCAGCCTGCTGGAAGGCGGCGCGGCGGGTAACATCGACATGCGCTCGGCGCGTCCGTTCGACCGTCCCGGCCAGCACCTGAGCATGAACATCCAGGGCGTGAAGGCCGACGGCGCCAAGCTGGGCGGCAAGGGCTCGCTGATCGCCAGCAAGACCTGGGACAACTTCGGCGTCCTGTTCGGCGTTTCGGGCCAGCGCCTGAAGACCGACACGCGCGGCTACGAGACCATCGGCTTCACCAATCCGAACCTGTCGGCCGCCCAGTGCGGCGCGGCCACGGGCTGTAACGCCACCGGCGGCGGCAACTGGACCATCCCGGGCACGGTGCCGGCCGGCGCCGGCGGCGGCCTGGTGGCCGGCACGACCATCGACCGCGCCTTCCTGCTGGCCAACAACCCCGGCGCCACGATCCAACAGATCGACAACGGCCTGCTGCCGCGTATCGGCCGTCCGTCGGCCAACTACGGCACGCGCGACCGCATCAACCTGGTCGGCAGCCTCGAGTGGCAGCCGAACGACGACATGAAGTTCTATGTCGACGGTCTGTACGGCTACAAGAAGAACGACCTGATCCGCGAAGACATCATGTGGATCATCCGCAACGGCGCGGTCATTCCGCTGAACACCAAGTACGACAAGGCCGACTGCTCGACGGGCTGCACCGTCACCCAGGGCACCTACGCCAACTCGAGCTTCTTCCTGGAATTCCGCCCCTATCTCGAAAAGACCGAGCTGTGGGGGATCAATCCGGGCGGCGAATGGCAGATCACCGACAAGCTGAAGGTCGAGGCCCAGGCCAACTACACCAAGAGCACCTTCCACCGCGAAAGCCCGACCTTCGGTCCGGCGACCGCGCTCGGCAACGGCGTGACGGTTGACTACACCTACAACCCGACCGGCGTCCCGACGATCAAGAGCAGCATCGACCTGAACAACCCCGCCAACTTCGTGTGGACCGGCGGTCGCCTGAACATGCAGGACGAGAAGCGCTGGTATGAGACCAAGGGCGCTCGCGGCTCGGTGACCTGGGGCGACGAGGCTCTGAACCTGAAGTTCGGCGCCAATTACGACGACATCTCGCGCACCATCCGCGGCTATGACAACAGCGGCGCCTGGCAGAACGCGACCTGCGGCAACAACCCGAGCCTCAACCTGCCCTCGCCCAACAGCGGCCCGCCTTGCCAAGGCCTGAACCAGCCGGGCGCCGCTCCGGCCGGTTATCCGACCTATCCGGGCTACGGCACGGGCTATACGGCCGGCCAGACCGGGACGCTCACCTACGGCGGCTCGCTGATCCCGACCACCAACCTGGCCAGCTACCTGAAGCCCGGCCCGGCCGGCTTCGTCACCGTCGACTGGGACAAGGTCAAGCAAGCCACCAAGTACGACCAGTTCCACGACAACTCGCCGGAGTCGGGTGGTTCCAACACCGGCGCCAGCGGCGGCTACATCAACGAGAAGAACAGCGCGGCCTATACCGAGTTGAACGGCGTCACCCAGGTCAAGGACAGCGACCTGCGCTACAACATCGGCATCCGCTACGTGCACACCAAGCAGACGATCGGCGGCCGCGTCTCGGTGGCCGACCCGCGCAACACCCTGCCGGGCGGCGCTCAGCTGCCGGACGGCGCGCGCTATCCGAACATCACCAACTTCGTCTACACCGAGAACACCTATTCGAAGTGGCTGCCGGCGGCGAACATCGCCTATGACGTCAGCGAGAACGCCGTGGCCCGCGTCGCGGTCTCGGAAACGATGACCCGTCCGGATCCGGCCGCCCAGCTGCCGGGCGTCTCCTTCGGCGCTCCGTCGGCCGACCAGGCCACGATCGGCAACTCGGCCCTGAAGCCGTACTTCTCGAAGAACATCGACCTGGGCTTCGAGTTCTACACCGGCCAGGAAGGCGTGATCGCGGTCAACGCGTTCCGCAAGTCGCTGACGGGCTTCACGACCAACAACGTCGTGACCCAGCCGTTCTCGGCCCTGGCCCAGTACGGCATCACCTACGACACCCTGAACGACACGCAGAAGACGGCCATCAACGCGCGTGGCGGTCCGACCCAGGCGCAAGTCCAGGTCCAGTCGCAGATCAACGTGCCCAACAAGCTGACGATCAACGGCCTGGAATTCCAGTGGGTTCAGCCGCTCGACTTCCTGACCAGCCGCTTCGGCGTCGAGGGCCTGGGCTTCAACGCCAACGCCACGATCGTCGACCAGACCAGCAACGGTCCGGCGACCGCCTACGGCGTGGCCAAGTACACCTACAACCTGACCGGCTACTACGAGCACAACGGCGTCAGCCTGCGTCTCAGCCACGTCTACCGGAAGGGCTCGCAGTCCAGCGGCGCCAACCAGAACGGCGTGACCCAAGCCGCCCTGTTCTCGGACGACTACAAGCAGACGGACTTCTCCTCGAGCTACGACCTGGAGAAGATCTTCGGCATGAAGAACGCCCCGCAGCTGACCTTCAACGTCACCAACCTGACCAACGAGTCGCTGCGCTCGTACTTCCAGTACGACAACGCGACCTTCACCTACTACAAGCCCGGCCGTACGTACGTGCTGGGCCTGCGGATGAGCTTCTAAGCTCGTTGACGATCGGTCCGGACTCCTCTCGGGTCCGGGCCGCGCTTCCTCCCCTAAGACCATCTGGCCCGGCCTCGCGCCGGGCCTTTTCTTTTGGGCGGCGCGCGGGGACGTGGACAATCTGTCGCGGCCGCGCGCGGGCGCCGGCTACCGGAACCTTAACCAGGATCGGGCTACGTCCTTCCGAAAGGAGCGCCCAATCCCATGATCCCCAACCCGCCCCAAGAACTGTTCTCGGCCTCGCGCCTCGTCTTTTCCCTGGTCGAAGGCCTCGTGGGCATGGTGCTGTCGGCCGCCGTGCCGGTCAGTCTGGTGGTCTTCGCGGTCCTGACCTTCTAGCGCGTCCTGGCTGAGGTCTCCTGGCGGGTGCGTCCCGCGTCCGGCGATGCTAAATCCCTGGCCATGACGAGCATCACCACCGTCGGCGTCGACGCCGACGACACCCTCTGGCACTGCGAGAGCCTGTTTCGCCTCTCGCACCAGCGCTTCCTCGATTTGCTGTCCGAGCACGGCGACCCCGAGAAGATCGAGGCCCAGCTGACGGCCGTCGAGAAGCGCAACCTTCGGGTCTATGGCTACGGGGCCAAGGGCTTCACCCTGTCGATGATCGAGACGGCGCTGGAGGTCACGGACGGCCGCGTCGACACCCGCGTGATCCGCGAGATCCTGGCCGTCGGTCGCGAGATGCTGACCGAGCCGATCGAGCCGCTGCCGGGCGTCGAGAACGCCCTGTCCGCGCTGTCGGAGCGCTATCGCCTGATCCTGATCACCAAGGGCGACTTGCTGCACCAGGAGCAGAAGCTGGCCTCGTCGGGCCTGGGCGACTACTTCGTGGCCGTCGAGATCGTGTCGGAGAAGGACGCCACCACCTACCGCCGGGTGTTCGACCGTTACGGCACGGGCGCCGAGCAGGCGGTGATGGCCGGCAACTCGATGCGCTCGGACATCCTGCCGGCCCTGGAGGCCGGCTGCTGGGGCGCGCTGATCCCGTACCCGCTGGTCTGGTCGCACGAGGCCGCCGAGGCGCCGGTCGGGCACGAACGGTACGTTGAGCTGGCCAGCATCAGCGAGCTGCCGGCGTGGGTGGATGGGATTTCAGGAAACCCTCTCTCTTAGAGAGAGCGACTGTCTGGATGGTCAAGCGTTGGCCATTGCGTTTCGCGCGTCCCTGGCCTTGGCGTTGAGGCGGACGAGGAGCTTTCGGGCGAC
>Ga0172372_10006718_pt1 | contig 15641 bp, 20 predicted proteins | sample LakKiv5m_2_FD_114544 | JGI IMG/M metagenome (GOLD analysis project Ga0172372, IMG submission 114544) | Freshwater microbial communities from Kabuno Bay, South-Kivu, Congo - kab_092012_9.5m | ecosystem: Environmental > Aquatic > Freshwater > Lake | place: Democratic Republic of the Congo...
AAGTGGAGGGTCAGGTAATCAAGTTACTTTCACACCCAATGCAGACTCGGTCGCCAAGACTGGCACCTATCGGTGGTCACTGAGGCAAACGAGTAATAACCAAGTTTATGCACTTGGTGATTTCGTCGTTGATCCAGCGGCGAGAATTAGTCCATGATGACCCTGTGTGCGTGCGGCGCGTCACACTCTCGCAATGAGCCATGCAAATCGTGCGGGCGTGGACGGCGAACAACGCATGACAAGAAAACAAAGGATCGCGGCTACGGTCACGATTGGCGACGAATGTCCGAGATGATTCGCGAAGAGGAACCACTGTGCGTGGATTGTTTGAAGAAAGGCAAGGTTTGGCCTGCTGACGAATGCCATCACGTTGTCAAGATTAAAGATGCACCGCACCTGCGATTGCATCGCGACAATGTGATTCCGCTATGTCGCGCATGCCACCAAGAAAGGACGGAGAAGGGAGAATGAGCGGTATTGCAGGCAGATCCGGCGGGAATAGACTGTGCGGAACGTATGACACGAGCGATTACGATGGAGGCCCGGTAAAGTGCAAGGGGATGTCGGAAGAGCAGAGTTTGGCATGGGACGAGGTCATAGCAAGGCTCCCCCAGGAGGCGCTTCGAAAGTCCGATAGCTATTTGCTTTTTGAGCTTTCTGGGTACGTTGTTGCGAGTCGCAAGATTATGGAGCAGTGGCTAGTTGATCCTGCCGATCCAGATATTGCTAAGGTTAAAAATCAGATTACACAAAAACTTCAATCGCTTTCCGGTTTATTTGGACTATCGCCAGCGGATCGAAAAAGGATTCAAATTGCCACACCCAAACAAGAAGAGGACGAATTAACGGAGTTTACATGATTACCAACGTCACCGCTAAAGATAAGATCGAATCCTATATTACCGGCGTTCTGGATGGAACGATCGTCGTCGGTAAATGGGTTCGGCTGGCGGTTGAGCGGTATCAGCGTGATCTGACTCGGCAAGACACTCAAGGTTTTCCATTCCATGTAGACGAGGTTGCAGCAGAAAAAGCTTGCCGGTTTTTTCCAAAGGTGCTTCGGCACTCCAAGGGCGAGTGGGCGGGGCAGCCGTTTGGTCTTGAGCCGTGGCAATGTTTCATCATCTGGAATCTCTTTGGCTGGAAGCGTGAAGATGGCACACGCCGGTTTCGTAAGGCAGTCATTCTTGTGGCTCGAAAGAACGGCAAGACGCAGCTCGGTGCGGGCATCGCGCATAAGGCAGCAGTGGCAGATCAGGAAGCGGTGTCAGAGGTCTACTGCGCGGCGACCAAAAAAGAACAGGCAATGGTTTTATTCGATGAAGCCGAGCGAATGGTGAGTAAAGCACCGGCCCTTGCAAAGCACGCACAGTGTCGGCACCACAGGATCTTGTTCCCATCGACAGGCAGCAAGATTGTTCCGCTCGGCTCAGACAAGCCATTCGATGGACTCAACCCTCACGCTATTCTGCTTGATGAATTGCACGCTTGGCGGGATCACCATAAGCCATTTTTCGATACGATGGTCACTGCGTCGGCCGCGAGGCGACAGCCGTTGCTGATGATTATCACCACCGAAGGCGACACGAACTCCAAGCTTTGGATCAATGAACGTAATTACTGCTACGGGATCCTATCCGACTTCTACCAAGATGAAACCGTCTTTGCGATGCTTTATGCCATCGATGAAAAAGACCAATGGGACGACCCAAATGTTTGGGTGAAAGCAAATCCCAATCTCGGCGTTAGCGTAAAGCAGGATTATCTAAACGAGTTCTGCAATTCGGCACGACACAATAGCGAAAAGCGAAATCAGTTTTTGCGTTACCACTGCAATCGAGTTGTTTCTGCGACGGAATGGGGTATCGACTTGGAGTTGTGGAAGTCGATTGGCAAGCCTCTCAGCGACTGGAGAAATGCTGATTGCGTGACAGTGGGATTTGACTTAGGCGGGTGGGATGACTTGGCAGGCTTGGCGTACTGCGCTCGATTTGAGGATGGCGTCGAGAACGACTCAGAAGGTCGCGAAAAGACAAGTTACCGCTACGAATTCAAGACGCAGGCGTTTATCTACGCCGACTCGAAGCGAGATGTATCAAAGCTTCCGTGGCTGGATTGGTGCCATGATGGACTCTGCCGACGAGAAGAGTTTGTTATCGGTGCTATCAAAAAAATGATTATTTCGGACCATGAAAGTTATGGCTTTGAGTCAATCGCTTTTGATCAATTCAATGCACAGCAGTTAGGTGAAGAACTTGCCGCAGCAGGGATCAAAGCAGTAAGTTTTCGCCAAAACTTTCTGATGTATAACGAGCCACTTCATCAGTTTTTGAACCTACTTGAGCGAGGCAAGATCACGCATGACGGAAATGAGCTTTTGAGTTGGTGCGCAGGCAATCTTGCTATAAAAAGAGACAGCGCGGACCGCTGGATGCCTTGCAAAAAGTCTTCGAAGGATAAAATAGACCCGCTGGTAGCTTGCCTTATGGCATTTCGATTGGCGATGCTTTCCCCTCCCAAGCCCAAAGGCAACCTTTTTGTCTACTAGGAGAGACATAGATGGCAACGCTCGCCCGGCCTGTTCAATGGCTTATTGACTTTTTCACCGGCGGACTCAACGAAGGAGATCGTCGCGTCACTGCGGATTCTGCGCTTTCCTACGCACCAATTTGGTACGCAGTCAATAAGATTTGCAACAACATCGGGCAATTACCGCTTAGTCTTTACCGCAGAACCGAAGAAGGCAAGGAGCGTGCCGTCGATGATGATCGGCATATGCTTTTGCATCTGAAGCCGAATACCTTTCAAACTGCGACCATTTTCAAGTCGCAAATTATGAGTCATGCCCTACTTTGGGGCAATGGAAGAGCCTATATCAACACAAGCGTCCGGCGAGTCTTGGAGTTAATTCCTGTCATGCCAGACAGGACGATCACTGTCTTAATCGAGGGAGAGAAGTACCACCTGACGAAGCCTGCTGCACACGATAGGCTGCATTTATTTGAATCGCTGAGTCAAGAGGCGGGAATGCGCGATGTCATTGTCTTAAAAGACTCTGAGGTCGTTCATATTCCTGGGTTTGGCTATGATGGCGTCGAAGGCTTGTCACTGCTTCAGATTGCGGCGCGTAGTTGGAATGCCGGTATTTCTGGTGACAAGCGATACAACACCCAGGCTTCCAAGGGCTTTTCCGCAAAGTTTATGATCGAAGCGCCGAGCGGTATGTTTCGCAATGAGCAGGATGCAAAAAATTTCCTGCAAATGTTCAATGAGTACCATGCTGGCCCAGATAACTCCGACAAAGTGGGCCTACTTCGGGAAGGCATGAAGCTCCAGACAATGGCAATGTCGAATCAAGACGCGCAGTTTCTTGAGAACCGAAGATACCAACGCCAAGAGGCAGCGCTGTGGTTTATGCTTGAAACGATCCTTGGCGATGGATCTTCTGAGACGTACAAGTCGTTTGAGCAAAAAAACATGGCCTATCTCACCAATTGCCTTATGACATGGATCGTCAAGTGGGAGCAGGAGCTAAACTGCAAACTACTTTTGCCTCGCGAAATGCGAAGCGACAGCCACTTCTTTAAGTTCAATACAAGCGCTTTTATGAGAGCCGACTTTGCTACCACGATGCAGTCACTTCGAAGCGGTGTTGAGTCCTTGATTTTGTCGCCAAACGAAGCTCGCGACATTTTGGATTTTAACAGACGCAACGGTGGCGACCAATTTATCAACCCAAACACTAGCTCCCCGCTATCCCCTGGCGATGACAGCCAAGCAGAAGGCGATGACGACAGCTCGGACACTGATTTTGGCGATGAGCCGCTTGCCAAGTACGAAGGAATTAACTTTAAGCCTCCAGCAGGCGTTCGCGAAGAAGCTCGCCAAGGACTTCAGTGGAGGCGTCAATACAATCGTGGCGGAACCGCAGTCGGCGTCGCAAGAGCCCGAGATCTTAGCAATGGCAAGCAGGTTTCACCTGACACTGCCAAGCGCATGAAAAGCTATTTTGCACGGCACGAAGTCGATAAGAAAGGGCAAGGCTTTTCACCCGGAGAGCCCGGATACCCATCGGCAGGCCGCATTGCATGGGCACTGTGGGGCGGCGATGCAGGGCAGTCTTGGAGCAATAAACTCGTTCGCCAGATGGATGCGGAAGATAACCAAGCACAAGATAGCACGGTGATAGCTTCGGCAGAGCGGATCGCGATCAAATCGCACCTAGAACACTTAATTGGCGTCGAGAAGAAGCGGTTGCTGGGATTTGCTGAAAAGCCAAGCACCTTTCTTGATAAAGCAGAGGGTTTTTACAGCAAATTCCAAGCAACACTATCTGCTGCCATCAAAAAATTCGGCGTTGATCGGCAATCAAGCCAAGAATGGTGTGATCGCAGTAAGGCTATTGTTCTTGAGGTCAGTGAATGCCAACCAGAGCAATTAGCAAGCAGGCTTGAAGAAGAGCTTGCAACCTGGGGTTCTCGAATCGAAATCTTAACTGATAAGGTGCTTGATGATGCTTAGTTTGATTGGTAACGAAATCTTGCTTTATGGAATTATTGGGCCGAGTGAATTAGGATACATTAGCGCGATGGATGTTATTGAAGCGCTGGCGGCAGTTGAAGGTAAAAGCATTGCACTGCGTATCAATTCCGCAGGCGGCAGCTGCGATCAGGGTATTGCGATCTACAATTCAATTAAGCGGCGTCGAGGCAAAACGACGATCTATGTCGACTCGGTTGCGGCCTCAATTGCGAGCGTGATCGCGATGGCTGGGGACGAGGTAATTATGGCAAAAGGCTCTAAGCTAATGGTCCACAAACCGTGGACCCTGACTCAAGGAAACGCCGACGATTTACGCAAGATGGCTGACCTTTTGGATAAGTACAGTGAAGGACTTTATGACATCTATGCTGAGCGAACCGGCATGTCGCGTGAGGCTTTAGAGGAGCTACTGAGTAAAGAAACTTGGTTGACCGACAAAGAAGCAGTTGACATGAAGTTTGCAGACGCGATCGAAGGAACTGTCACTGAATCACCAAGCGTACCGAAGGGGATGTTTGCTGAGGTTCCACCGGATGTCCAGCAGGTCGAAATGAAGTCCACCAAGAGGATTGATCAACTCAGGCTTGCCATGAAAATCCAACAACTGCGTCGACCTAGATCCACGTAATTTGACAAAATAAGAAAACCTGATAAAGTAATTTTCGTTCGCAACATTGCAGCTAGTTAGTGGCATGGGGCAATCAGACGTATCGTTTGGTTCGCAGGTGCCACTTTTTTTGTGCGCCCTGCTAGTAATTTTTAGTAGGAGACACAGCAGTGTCGCTAACAGAAAAGATCCGCAATCAAATCGCGGAAAAGACCGCTCAGATGCAGGCCATGCAAGATCTTGCACTGGCTGAAGACCGTGACATGACGCTTGAGGAAAAAGCTCAGGCGGACGAGCTTCTGGCGCAAACAGAAGGCTTGGGCAAGGATTTAGAGCGATCGATGAAGATTGAGGCGAAAGCTAAAGAAATCCTCAACGTTCGCCCTATTTCTACACCGGAGACCATTGGTGCGAAGAGGCTTGTTCCAGCAACTGCTAAGCGTCATGGCAAACTCAAGGCATTCAGTAACGACTTCGATGCCTATGCTTCCGGTCAGTTCTTGCGTGCAACGGTCACGAAGAACGAGACGGCCGCTCAGTGGTGCCGTGAACATGGAATTATGAACGCCCACTCGACCACCACTAATAGCGCTGGTGGCTACTTGGTTCCCGAGGGATTCGAAAACGCCATTATCAATCTTCGGGAAGAGTATGGTGTTTTTCGGCAGAATGCTCGCGTTTACCCAATGACTGAGCCTACTGTTTATGTCCCGCGCCGACAAACTGGCTTCACTGCCTATTATGTTGGTGAAAACAGTGCAGGCACCGAATCCGACGCATCATTCTCTCAGGTCAAACTTGACGCCAAGAAACTGATGATCTTGACTCGAATGAGCCAAGAACTTAGTGACGACGCCATCATTCAATTGGCTGACTTCGTTGCGCAGGAAATGGCTTACTCATTTGCCGTGCAAGAGGATCAAGCAGGCTTCCTGGGCGATGGCACTAGCACCTATGGTGGTATTGTAGGGCTGAGCAACGCACTGGCTGCTGGCTCGATCGTGACAGCCGCAAACAACGACGACACGTTTGCTGAACTTGAGGAAGCTTTCTTTACCGAAGCTGTCGGGAAGCTTGCTCGATTCCCTGGCATCCAGCCTCGCTGGTATGTGCATAATGCGTTTTTCTGGAACGCAATGGTTCGGCTTTCGATGGCAAAGGGTGGTAATAACATTAGCGATTTCCAGTCCGGACCTACTGGACTGAATTTCCTGGGCTACCCAGCTGTTTTGGTCAATGCGCTGCCGTCGGCTTTGACGGCACTGCCTAGCACGATTGTCGGTTTCTTTGGCGACCTCGGGATGACTGCGACTATGGGAAGTCGCTCCGGCATCTCGATTGTCACCGACAGTAGCCGATACTTCGAATTTGATCAAATCGCTGTTCGTTGCACTCAACGATACGACATCGTTGTCCATGAACTCGGAACATCTACCGTGGCTGGTCCGATGGTCGCCTTGAAGATGGGTACAACCTAATCTTACGGCTAGGCTTTTTACATCCATTTTCAGATACGAGGTAAAAGAAAACGATGATTCCTTCACAATTAGTAAGTCGTGCCATTATGGTGGCACCGAAGTCCTGTGCTTCGAATACCACAACGACCGCAAGCTTGGATTTGGCTGGTAGCGATTATGCCACCATCGAAATCGCGTTTGCTGCGGAACTTAATACGAACGCAACCGGCCCGACGATCACCCTCGAAGAAGGCGATGCTGTTTCTTCGGTTGCGACGTTCAATGCAGACTTCAACAAGACGGCATATGACTGCACCGCAGCGAATTTGCTAGTCTATCACGTCAATTGCAAGGCTCGAAAGCGATACCTCAAGTTATCGATCACGACGCCAAACTCTAGCAATGATGTTATCTTGGCAGGTGTCACAAGCAATCTTTATAAAGAGCTTGCTCCGATCGGCACTACAGGCCAAGGTAGCGTTGTTGTGATTGGTTAAATCCACGACGCCTTTCTCGTGGATTCCTCTGGTGGTGATGGCCCTAGCCACCAGAGGTTTTAGGGCTCTGAAAGGCACTTATGATTGCGGAAGGCTTACAGTTTCGAGGCCAACTTTTGCAGGATCGATGGGTGTATCATCATCTATCGAATATGAAGTCCTGCATGAACGAAGGCTACTTTGTCGATATTGGCTGCAACGACGGCGTAACCATCAACAATACGCTCGTCTTTGAGCAGTTGGGCTGGGAAGGTTTTTGCGTAGATGCGGACACTCGCGCTTTTGAAAAGGCCCAAAGGTCTCGCGTTATGCCAGTGGAGTTCGGGGCTGTGTGGAGTGCATCGAACGAGCCGCTTATGTTTTCTCAGCACGAAGAGTCCCTGCTGTCAAGCATCGGGACTTCAGGCCGAGAGGTACTAAGCATTTCACTGAACGATCTTTTGGCAAAGCATCACGCACCGAAGACCATTGACTACATTTCTTTAGATGTTGAAGGTGCAGAGTGTGACGTTCTCGCAGGCTTTAACGACGACGATTACCAAGTGAAGTGCTGGACGATCGAGCACAATGGCGATAGTGAGCGAATTAGCTATATTGTGTCGTGGCTAATGGCGCGCAACTACTTAATCAAGTTTGTTGCGTGGGATATTTTTGCGGTTTTGGATACTCACCCCATGGTTGTGAAAGGCTGACTATGAGTGAAGAAGCAACGAATTTTAAGGTGGCGGCTATGATGACGCTGCCGAGGTACGAAAACGTATACTGCCGTAATGTCATTGATGGCGCACTACGAGAAGTCGGGATCCCTCTCCAGACAGCGCAAGGTGTTTTTTATGGGCAGTGCATGCAAAGACTATTTGATCGTGCCCTGAAGCACGACATTGATCTAGCGATCACCATTGATTTTGACTCGATCATTACGGGCAAAGACATTATGGCGCTTTTGCAGACGATGGCAAACAATCCGCATATCGATGCGTGCGCATCCATGCAAGCTCGTCGCGGTGGTCACTTTCCGCTTATGACGATTCAGGGCGAGACCAAGGTTGATTGGGATGGCAGTCCTATACCTGTATCAACTGCACATTTTGGCCTCACTGCAATCCGATTAAAAAATCTGGAAAAGATGCCGAAGCCTTGGTTTTGGTCGACACCCGGAGAGGGCGGTGATTGGGAAGATGAGACAGGTAAGATTGATGACGACATTTACTTCTGGAAAAACTGGAAGTCAGCAGGAAACTCGCTGTACGTTAATCCCAATATCTGCATCGGTCATATGGAAGAAATGGTAGCTATTCACGACCAAAACATGCAGATCGTTCACATGTACCCAAAGGCTTGGAGACAATGGGTCGACGGGGCAAACCGAGAAGCTTATGTCGCGATCACTGCCGAGGAGACTGAACTTGAACAATCCACACCTTAAACGACTAACAGGCGCATACACCAGCCTGACGCAGTACACCGACAAAACGGCTTGGCCCTTGACGGTTGGTGAGGTCAAGAAGCAACTGGAAATCGAAGATAGCGAGACAGCACACGATGAGTTCATTCAGAACATCATTTACGCTGTTACGCAAGTTTACGAGCACGACACCCAGCAAAAGACTACCAACGAAACCTGGGTTCTGAAGCTAGATCAGTTTTCCGGCGACTATTTTGACTTGCCACATCGTCCAATTTCGTCGATCACGCATATCAAGTACTACGACTCGGGAAACACGCTGCAAACACTCTCAACGAACATCTATGCACTTGATGGCGAAACAGGAGGGGTTCCAGGTGGCAACAGTCGAATCCTGCTTCAGTATAATCAAGATTGGCCGGATTTAGCGGACAGGTGGGATGCCGTGGAGGTTCGATATGTTACGGGTTATGGTGCGACTGCTGCGGACGTTCCTCAGGTACATAAGCAGGCCATGCTGCTAATGGCGACCTTGCTATTTGAGCATCGCGGCGAGCCAACCCATAGCGGCGTCAAGCTCGGTGAGGCTTACGAATATCTAATGACTCGATTTGTGAGGCCGAGCTACCCATGAGTGTTTACCAAGGCTTGCGCAATACTCAAATCGGAACAATGCGTCACCGCATCATTGTGCAACAGATGACTGAAGTCGCAGATGCCGAGACGGGCCAGCCAACACGCACTTGGTCGACGTTTGGATTAAATGTTCCGGCTGCGTTTAGTGATGGACGAGGGTCGGAAGGGTTTCGCGGTTCGCAGGTTGAGGCACAGGCACAGGCTGTCTTTACGGTTCGATACCGCGCAGGCTATGGGCCGACGATGAGGATTTATTTCGATGGTGTTTATTACGGCATCACGCATGTTCGGCAAGTCGCCGGTTACAAGCGATACCTAGAACTGCACTGCAATATCGTCGACAACGGGGGCGTTGCATGACGCTGGCTAAGTTTCGTATTACAATGGACGTGAAGGAGCTTAATGCCATGATCGAAATGGTAGAGGCGACTCCTCGCAAAATTGCAGCGCATCTTCGCAAAACTGCCATCCCCCAAGCTTCCCAAATGCTAACGCAAGCGTGGCTGGCAGAGGTTCCGGTGGCTGATCCTCGCGATCTTGCTAAGCAGTCAAAAAAACACAAGCAAGCCTGGGCAGGTGTACCGCCAGTCTATAGCTCAATAGACACAAATGTCAGGCACTGGGATCGCGTCAATAGCTCGTTCTGGGTTGGTCCAGCACTTATGAACCTAGACGGAAAGAGCCCAGGCAATAAGCTGTTTTTTGACTACATGGGCACAACCAATCGAAGTATGAGCTTTTGGAGCGGGCCAAGCGGTGGCTCTAAGCGATACCGTGCTCGCGTCAAAACAAAACACTGGATTGCCAGAAAAATTAACGACACAATGACGCCAAGCGTGGTAGCAATGATGATGCAGCACTTCAAGCAGGGATTTGCTCAGGAGTTTAAGAGATGACGCCTGATTTTGCCCTGAGAAGCTACATCCTAAACAACACTGGAACTAATGTAACATCGATCATTGGAAGTGGCACATCGGCACGATTTTATCCTGAAGATTTACCGCAAAACTGCCAAATGCCAGCCTGTACCTATAGTGTTGTCACGACTCGTAACGAGCACCATATATCAACCGGTGGCACTGCCGACTGGGGGCGTTGCGGCTTTGCATCCTCTCGAATTGAAATCGAATGCTATGCCAACACGCGAAGCGGCTCCCAGGCACTTGCAGACACAATCATGGATCGCGTGTCCGGCCCGGTTTCGCGATTGCGAGGCGTTTACGCTGGAGTAAATGTCTATGACTGCATGGTGGCGAACGGTCCGCGAACCTACACAGAGCCAGCTACCGACGGAGGAGATGAGCGTCGGTATGTTACGGTTATTGAATTTCTTGTCTCATTTGCCGATCAATAGGAGTCTTGGTAATGCCCATTACTGAAACACACGCAGACACAGGCGCAGGCGCAACGATTTCGTTCTCCGGCACCACGTTTGCAGCAAAGATTCGTTCGATCCAGTTACCAACCTGGACCGTGGACGATCTCGAAAAATCAACACTGGACACAACTGCCTACAAAGAGTTCGTGCCGAGCGATCTTGTGGAGCCCGGGGAAGTTAGTGTGACTTGCTTATTCCCGACCTCACTGACGCTTCCGACCATTGCAGCTACTGTGACTGAAACCTGCACGATCACCTTTCCATTACGAAAAGTTGCTAGCACGACAACGACCTCGAACGAAACCACAGCTGCAAACATTGCTGGCAGTGGGTATTTCAAGTCCTTCCAGTTTCCAAACCTACAACTTGGGAACTTGCAGGAAGCGACGTTTGTGTTTAAGTTCGATGGGGATACTGGTCCGACATTCACCAAGTCGGTGTAATTTTACTTCCTTGGGCTAAGGAACCTTTTTGTGTATAAAATTGAACTCAAGCCCCACAAGGGCATTCAGCGAAGCATGTTTGGCCCTATTGAGGTTGAGCACAATCAATGGATGATCTATTCCAATGGCTTGCACGTCGGATATGTCGGCAAAGATCCAGGCGCTCCAATTAACATTTTCGCTGACCTTCCAAAGTCTATGCTTCTGGAGCTTCGGAAAGCGATCGAAGAAGAAATGGGAACTTCAGCTCCACTCGCTGTTGCACCTACGGATGAAGAAGTGGAAAGGCACCTAGAAAAGATTGAAGAGGAACATGATGAGTGATGTATTGTCGCGAGAAGGGCTGCTTCAAAAGTCGAAGCGTCGCTATTTGGATGTATTCCTCCCAAGTGGTGGCACCGCCAGATTGCAGAGCCTGACTGAACTGGAAAGATCGGAGTATAACTCTAGTCTCTTAGACAAGAGGGGCGAACTCGATCGCGAAAAACTGACCTATGGCACTATGATGCTTTTGTGCCGGATGCTCGTCGATGAAGACAACAAGCGAATGTTCTTAGATCATGAACATGAGATCTTGGCCTCGATTGATTCACTAGACATGGAAATTCTTGGCGACGAAGCGAGAAAGCATATCGGTTTCGATTCTGAGTACCGCAAGGACTTAAGAAAAAAATCCGAAACAGCGCAAGACTGAGGATCGCAGCAGATCTTTGTTTGCGCATAGGCGAACTCGATGTAATGGCGTTCATGGATAGCGTCGACCCTCGGGTTCTGGACTTCTGGGACGCTTACGATTCGCTTTATCCACTGAATCCACACGACGACGACATGCGTAAATATGCGAGCGTTGTCTCAATGATTCAGAGGTTTATGGCGTTCTTCGCAAGTGCTCACGGAGTTCAAATGGAGTTAATGACTGACAACGACTTCTTGCCTAAGCGGTTACGCTATAAGCAAGAGCATAAAGTTGAGTCGGCACAATCCATCGAGAAAAAAGCGGTTGCTGGTTTGCGTTTAGTAAAGTGAGAATTGCATGGCGATTATTCAGTACGGTGGTATCAGAATCGACGTGCAAGCTAATACGCAGGGACTGAGGTCCCTAAGAACGGACATGGCTGCATTGACTCGACTTGTTAACGAATCGTCTGGTCCTGTAGGTCGGTTTGAACGAGATTTGGTACGAATTGCCAAGGCATCAGAAGACGGTACTACAAGCGCAGAATTTCTTAAAAAAGCAACCGATGCTGCGATCAATCGTTTTTTGGCTGCCGCTGCTGCTTCTGGCAAGTACATTGAGGCGCTTCAGCACGTAGCCGCCGTTATTCCTGCCGCTGCCAGTCGAATGCAGCAACTGGAAACTCAGTATCGCTCCAAGGAAAAAGCAACCCTAGACGCTGCCAGATCGCTGGAAATTCAAGCAGAACGCGAAAAAGAGCAGAGCCGCGCTTTGCAACATGCGCAGTCTTTGATTGATCAATCTATGACCAAGGAGCAGCGTCGATCCGTCACAATTCGTCAGTTGACGGCTGACCTAAGAGCAGGACTGATTACACAAGAGCACTACAATCGGGCTGTGCAAGCGGCAAACAGGCTGTTTACAGAGAAGGCCGCCACTGGCGCTGTAGCCCAATTTGCTGGAGGCATTGCTGGAGGGCTATCTCCTATCGGTGCCTTAACCGCTGGTGCTATTGGTTTCACGGCAGGACAGAAAACATTGCAGTTCGCACAAGATTCTGTCACTGCGTATATGGATTTGCGGCAAGCTCTGATAAAGCTTGAGGTGGTCTTAGGAAGTAGCTCGCGTGCAATGATGGCATTTTCTGAACTGCGACAGATTGCTGTTGCAACCAATCAAACCTCAGACGCTGTGATTCGCGGCGCTGTCACGATGGCTCAGTTCGGTGTTAGCGCTAACGACCTAGCACCTGCGATGAGACGAATTTCTGAGATTTCTGCTGGAAACGCTGAGCGATTGCAATCTCTTGCGATTGCATACGGCCAAGTAGCTGCTGCTGGACGACTGACAGGCCAGGAAACGCTTCAATTTGTCAACGCAGGTTTTTCACCACTCGCTGAAATCGCACGAACTACTGGACGAAGCATGGCAGACTTGCGGGTTGCCATGGAAAAGGGAGAGATTTCAGTCCAAATGGTTTCTGATGCCTTTAAGTCCGCTACGGAAGAAGGTGGCCGCTTTTACGGCATGGCCGACAAGATGGCACAAGAACTCACTGGTAAAGTCAATCGATTAACTAACGAGTTCACGAAACTTAAAGAAGAGCTGGGTTCCTTCGCGGAGGCGGCAGGACTTCAGTCTCTCACGACACTGCTGCGAGACATGACTGCTGATATTAAATATCTACGCTCCGGGCAAGGGCTTGGACCGATCTTGTCTTCGTTATTCGAAGGTACTGAATTCGGCCAAGAAATGGGTGGTACAATGACTCCGATGCAGCGAATGGAGTTTGAGGCCACAGGAATGACACCGATGGAGAGAGAAGCAAGGCGTAGAGCTGAGATTGAACAACTTCTTGAAGAAGAGAAGGCGACACTGAAGAGGCAACAAGAGACACTTGGACGAAACATCTTTGATTCTTTCAAGAATGCGTCAGGATTTTTCGCTGATGCAAGCAAAAAATACGCAGATACTGTCGCTGCCGCATCCGGTGCTGTGGAAAAAGGTGCTAAGGATGCAATAGTTGCTGCTGCGGAGGCGCGACAAGGCCGAATTCGCGATCTTATTCAGCAGAGAGAAGCAATTCTGGGGAAGAAAGATCAGACTGACCTTTCACCCATTTCGACGGATCTACCAAAAGCGGTTTCGATGGGAACTCGCGAGGCATACGAACTCGTAATGCGAACACAAAACACGCTGCAAGCCAAGCAATTGGAAGAACAACGCAAGCAGCGTCAAGCACAAGAATTGACCAACAAAATACTGCAAGAGTCTAAAAAGCAAAGCATCATCGGATTGATTCAATAATGGCAACACTCGTAGGTCAGAAAAAAGGCAAGAACATCGAAGTCACGACAGACGGCCAGAGGCTGATCTATTCGGCAACTCGCGACTATCTTGTCTATGATCAAAGCGGGACGGAAGGAGAGGGTGACATCCTGCTGACCGCTGGCTTGCCATCGGTAAACTTGTTTTACAACTTCGACGGCGTGCCGCTGGCGCTGACATGCAAAAAGAAATCTGCACAGCAATGGGAAACCAACAATAAATACTGGACCGTATCAGCCGACTTTGATAACGAACCTCAGAATAACGATAATGGAACTGGCGGCAACGAAGGCGATAGTCAAGATCCTACGACATGGAATGCGATTGCTAGGTTCGATTTTGAGTCGTATGAAGATGTTCTTTGGCATGAAAAGAATCTTGCAAACCGCCCATACGCATCGCCATTAACCACCCAAAGGCTCATTCCAGTCTTAAAATTCACTCAATACATGCCGCCAGACTTGACGATCTACGAACTAATTACCGATTACCATGATGTCCTGAATGACTCAGATTTTCTTGGGTCAAACATACTCAGGAGTTGGCTACTGACTATTGCAAATGCCGCCTACGGCGTGACGAACGGATACGAATGCTGGAAGGTGGATTTCGAATTAAGATACAAGATCTACGAGTTTCCTAATACTGTTTGGCAGGTTCTCTTGGGCAATCCTAGGAACCGTACAGACCCTGACGGCATATACGGAGGATGGGATTACTACATTCCACAACTTGATACGCTTAATGTAAGCGGCGTGCCGTTTGAGGACGCAAAGCTCAATAGCGGCGAGCTGGGAAAGATTGACGAATCAGGTGACTTTATCGTTGATCAAACAGATGACTTTGTTCTGAAGGTCCACACTATACGGAAGTCGATTGACTTTTCATTTCTTAAAATATAGCAGGCGTAAACATGGCTAACGAAATCCGAATCACCGCAGGCTTGTCTGTAACCAATGGCAACCTTTCCTACAACAAAAGCTACAGCGTGGCCGCCGATCAAACGACAGCTCGCGGCCCCAATCCAGGCACGATCGATGTCACAACGACCGAAGCCACTGTAGGATTTGGTAGCGTCTCAGCGCCTCGCTGGGCATTGTTTCGAAACCTCGGAACGAATCCCGTCAATATCGGCGCAGGAACTGCGCTGGTGGCTTTTATGCAACTTAAGGCCGGTGAGCCCGCAGTGGTGCCCCTAGTTCCTTCGGTAACAGTGCGAGTCGTTACCACGACTGGCACAACAAGGCTTCAGATCGAGGCTCTTGAAACCTAATGGCCGACGAGACTCCTTTTGGATTCGCGAAACCGCTAGCAATACAACTGCGAAACCTCGCGCGTGAGCAAGGGCAAAGCGGTGGTGGTACTCGTGCTCGACCCGAGAATCGAAGAGTTGCGATTGCCTTGACGCCACCTGGTGGCATACCTGCCCGCAGCGGCGCGGTGGTTGGTACGGCAGAGTGTACATTTTTTCAAATCGACGACACCTTTACGCTGGTATCTACCTCAGTTGCGGAGGTTGTCTGCAATCTAAGCGGAATTGCCGTTGCAGGGTCAACCTACATTACGTGCAACCGAGAATACATTAGCGGCAAATGGATCGTCACAATGGAGTCGTGTGAGCCAGAATGAACTTTAAAAAAGGAAATCCAGGCTGTCCGTGTGATTGCAGTGA
>Ga0172372_10006720_pt1 | contig 15638 bp, 16 predicted proteins | sample LakKiv5m_2_FD_114544 | JGI IMG/M metagenome (GOLD analysis project Ga0172372, IMG submission 114544) | Freshwater microbial communities from Kabuno Bay, South-Kivu, Congo - kab_092012_9.5m | ecosystem: Environmental > Aquatic > Freshwater > Lake | place: Democratic Republic of the Congo...
CGGCCTACTTCGAGACGTGGACTCCGCCGGCGGATGCGGCCGCGGGTCCGACCCGCCCGGTGCGCACCCCGGTGGGCCTGCTCGCGGGCGTGACCCTGGGCGCGCTCGCGCTGGCGTCCCTCGTGATCGGTTTCTACCCGGGCCCCCTCGGGCACTGGCTGGCGATGCGGTGAGCGCTGGGTGCGCGCGCTTGCCCTCCCGTCCGGCCCGCGGTTTACCCGCCCTATGAAGATCACCGGCCTCGCCTTGGTTCCGCCTCCCGGCGCGGCGGACCTGCCGCGGGTGACGCCCGAGTTGCTCGCCTCCGTGCTCGCGCGCTACTCCCGCAGCAACGAGGGGCTTGGGGCCATCCTCGCCAAGGTCGACCCGGCCAATCCGGACGCCTCGATCGACCGCATCCTCAAGTTCGTCGACTATGGGCACGCCTCGATCGGCGGGCTTACCGGCGGCCTCGCGGTGGCCCTCGACGACGTGTCGATGTGGCTCGCCTACAAGCTGTTCGAGATCGCCACGATGGCGGACGGGCAGGAGTCGAGTTCCCGCTACATCACCCTCGCCCCGGAGAACCTGCCGGCCGCGGAGGAACTCGGTATTCCGGACGACCTTGCGCCCCGTTGGCGCGCGGTGATGGCGCGGGCCTTCGCGGCCTACCAGGCCGAATACGCCCGCCTCGACGCCCTCGCGGTGGCGGAACCGCAGCGCGTCCGCCTGCCGGCCGGGGCCACGCCGGCGGTGGCGGGCCGGTTGCGCAAGAACTACGCCCTCGACCGCGCGCGGTACTTCATCCCCTTCGCCACCAAAACCAACGTCGGGCTCGTCCAGACGGCGCGGATGTGGGCGGCGACGGTGAAGCACCTGGCCTCCCTGCCGCACCCCGAGGCCCGGGCGGCGGCCGACCTGATCCGCGGCGAGCTCCTCAAGCAATCCCCGCGCCTGATGCGCCACAGCCAGGCCGAGGCCTCGCACGTCGAGCAGGCCACCCAGGAGCTGGCGCGTTCCCTCGCCCTCGGCCGCGAACGGCTGTCGCACGCGCCGCTGGCGGATGACGTTTGGGTCCACGTCGACCGCGCCGCGCCGCCGTGGCTGGCTGAGACCCAGCCGGTGGCCGAGGCGCTGCGGCACCGGGCGAATCGTTACGGCCAGCAGGGTTTGGCCACGCGGCGGATGCGCGTGACCTTTGCCTGGAACAATATGGCGCTGGCGGAGTTGCGGGACCTGAACCGCCACCGTACCGGCCACCGCTTCACGCCCCTCATCCAGGCGGGTTTCTACCTTCCACCCGAAATCGACCGCGCGCCGCACGCGGCTTTGCTGGCGGACCAGTTGGAGCTCACCCGCGAGCTGCTCGCGCGCGGCAGCCCGGCCTATGTGTACTCGCTGCTGCTGGGCGCGCAGACGCCGTTCGAGCACAGCACCCACGCGGACAAGTTCATCTACGAGGCCGAACTGCGGACTGGGATGGGCGCACACTTCCGGTATGCCGAGCATCTCAGCGCCGCCCTACGGGCCTTTTGCGCGCAGGTGCCGGAGGCGCGGGACTGGGTGGTCGAGGGCACCGCCGAGCCCGAGTAAGCGCCGGCTTTGCCGTTGCCCGCCGCGCGGCGTCCCCCTTCATTCCCGGTCGTGAAGCCGCGTCTCGCCCCCCTGCTCGCCTTGGTCCTCGCGACCGGGCTGACCGCGGCCGACGCCACGAGCCCGGTCGACGCGGCCCGGCGGAACGAGACCTTCGCCCCCGGCGGCACCGTGACCCCCGCGCGCCGCACGCCCGCGGACGAGGGCAACTCCTCGGTGCAGACGCGCCGTTTCGGGACGGAGGTCGTGCCGCGGAAGGAATCCCCGCTCGACGGGCGGCGCTCGCCCATCGACGTGCAGGAGGCGCGGCCGAAGGACGTCCAGGACAAGGTTTCGACCCGCCCGGAGGCGCCGGAGCCGCGGCGCAGCGCCCTCGATCATCGTCCCGCGGACATCGCCACCACGCAGCAGGTCACCCCGCCCAAGGTGGCGCGGTTCCAGGAGAGTTTGGACGCGGCGAGTGCGGCCAATATGGCCCGCTTCCCGGCGATGGATCAGGCGACGGGGGTGAAGCTCAACCGCTTCGTCTTCCGCAAGAACCCGCCCGAAGCAGGCGGGGCCTTGCCGGGGGCCCCGGTGACGCCGGCGGGTGGGCGATAGGCGCTTGCGGACGCGCGACCCGCGGTCGGGTCAGCCCTCTTCGGCTTCCCGGCGCACCTTGTCCTTCTCGGCCTCGCGGTCCTCCTCGAGGCGGGCCTTCTCGCTGGCCAGCTGCTCCTGGATCTTGCGCACTTCCTCGAAGTTCGAGGCGGCGAGGGCGGCGTCCAGCTGCTGCTTGAGGAAGATTTCCCGCTCGGCCAGCCGGCCCTGGTAAACCCGGTCGATGTCCGCCAAGCGGGCCTTCTGTTCCGGCGTGAGGGCCCGGCCGGGGGCGGGCTCGTGCTTGGCGAGGCGCTCCATCGCGAGTTCGTAGGCGCTTTTCATAGGCCCTAACCTGTCCACGGCGGCCGGGACTTCAACCCTCAACGCGGTCTCGGCGGCCTCCGCCTCGAGGCCCAGCGCGAGGAAGACCGCCACGAGCGCGAAGGGTGGCCACCAGCCGCCGAGCCGCCGGCGCCAGCCCGTCGCGTAGCCCGCCAGCAGGGAGGCGAAGAGGAGGGTGAGCGCAGTCGGGCCGATCCACGGTGCGGCGAACTGGGCGGGAAAGCAGAAGCCGGGCAGGTCGACCGTGGCGGTGATCACCGCGTCGATCCCGGCCAGCACGAGCGCGGCCGCGTGGTTGGCGATCACCGCGGGGAGGTCAGGTCCGACCAGCCCTGCGAGCAGGGAGGCAAAGCCGGCCAGCGTCACGAGCGTCGCCGCCGGCAGCAGGAGCAGGTTGGTCACGAAGGAGCCGGGTGTGAGGAGCCCGAAGAAGTGCACCCCGGTCAGCAGGCTGACCAGCGTGGTCGCGAGTCCGACGGCCACGGCCACGGCGAGTCCGCGCAGGCCGGCCTCCACCGCGCGGTGCCAGGGGCTGCGCTCCGCTTCCGGCAGCAGGGGCCAGAGCCGGCAGCGTTCCTGCCACGCCTCCCCGAGGGGCAGCCCGAGCACCAGCAGCGCGAGGACGATCGCGTAGCTGAGCAGGAAGCTGCTCGAGAAGGCGTCGAGGGGCTCGAGCACGAGGACGGCGAGGGCGGAGGCGGCGAGGGCGGCGACCAGATTGCCCGGTTGGCGCCCGACCTGCGCCGCCTGCAGGAAGGTCGCCATCGCCCAGGCGCGCACCGCCGAGGGCGAGGCGCCGGTGATGTCCACGAACAGCCAGAGCGCGGCGCTCCCCGCCGCGAGCGCCGGCCAGGGCGGGACGCGGGCGAGCGAGAGCAGGGAGCGCAGCGCCACCGCGATGACCCCGATATTGAGGCCACTAATCGCGAAGAGGTGCATGGTGCCCGAACGCTGGAAGCGGTCGCGCTGGTCGGCATCGAGCTCCTTGGTGTCCCCCAGCATCATCCCGCGCAGGAGGGCGGCGAGCTCCGGGCGGCGCTCGGCCACACCGAGGTCGAGGATGCGGCGGAAACGTTCCGCGGCGGCGGCGCAGAACCGCGCGTAGGCGCCGGCGGGGCTGATCTCCGCGGTGAACGTCCCGCGCTGGAGGCGGAACTGGACGCCGATGCCGGTCAGGTAGGCGTCGAAGCCTCCCGGCGGCGGCGCGCGGGGCAGGGGAGTGAGGACGGCGCGCGCGGCGAGGTGGGTGCCGCGCAGGGGCGGGTCGATCCCCGGCGGCACCGTCAACGCGAAGGAAACCCGGCGGCCGGTCAGGTCGGCGAGGTGGGGCGGGGCGCGGGTGACGCGGCCGAGGCCGTTGGCGCGGCGTTCGCCGGGGCTCGAGTAGAGGCGGTCGACGCGGAACTCGAGTTCCGCCTCCCGGGGCGGCAAGAGATCCCAGTCGCCCAGCCAATCCCGGTGCAGGGCGTGGCTGGCCGCGCCAGCGGCGCCGAGGGCGAGGTGCAGGAGCAGGGCCCAGAAGGCGGGCCGGGCGGAGAAGAGCAGGGCGGCGGCCGCCAGCAGGAGGGCCGCGGCCAGCATTGGCCCGGCGGGGATCGAGCCGGCGGCGTGACCAGCGGCCAGGCCGGCGAAATAGGGGAGCGCCAGATGCAGCAGCGGGGCGCGGTGCCCTAGGGTCCGGGCGGGTGGCGCGGGTTCGGCGGCAGTAAAGGCGGGAGAGGCGAGGACGGACATCGTGGCCGGAACGCAGCGCGGCGCCGGCGGCAGGGCGAGGCGCGCGTGTCCCGGATTTGCGGGCCAGCTGCAGAATGCCCTTCCCACGCGTGCCGCGGCCGCCGAGGATCGTGGGATGGCGTCGTCCGAGCAGTCCGACCTGTTCGCCACCCCCGCGGCGGGCGCGGAATGGCCGGCGTCCGTCTCCGCCGGGCCCGCGCCCTTGGCGGCGCGGATGCGTCCGCGGCGGCTGGCGGAGGTCGTGGGCCAGGATCACCTGTTGCGGCCTGGCAGCCTGCTCCCGCGCCTCGTGGCGCAGAACCGCTTCGGCTCGCTCCTGTTTTACGGGCCGCCCGGGTGCGGCAAGACCTCCCTCGCCGAGGCCATCGCCCGGGAGACGGGCAGCCGTTTCGTGCGGGTCAACGCGGTGATGTCGAACGTCGCGGAATTGCGCGAGATCCTCGCGGGCGCCCGCCGGCGGCCCGAGGCGGGGACGCTCCTCTTCATCGACGAGTTGCACCGGTTCAACAAGGCCCAGCAGGACCTGCTGTTGCCGGACGTGGAGGAGGGCGTGGTGCGGCTGATCGGGGCCACCACCCACAACCCGGGCTTCTATGTAAACCCGCCGCTGCTCTCCCGCAGCCACCTGTTCCGGCTGGAGCCCCTGGCCCCCGCGACCATCGCCGCGGTGCTACGCGGGGCGCTGGCGGACGTGGAGCGGGGCCTGGGCCGGCGGGGAAACACGGCCGCCGAGGCGGTGCTGCAGGATCTGGCGGTGCTGGCGGACGGCGACCTGCGGCGGGCGCTCAACTCGCTGGAGGTCATCGCCCTGGGCCTGCCGGAGGGTGCGGAAATCACCCCGGCCGAGCTGGAGACCTTCGCCCGCGAACGCCGCATCCGGTACGACGCGGACGAGGACGAGCATCACGATACCATTTCGGCCTATATCAAAAGCTGCCGCGGCAGCGATCCGGACGCCGCCCTCTATTGGCTGGCCAAGATGCTGGCCGGCGGCGAGGACCCCCGGTTTATTGCCCGCCGCCTCGTGATTCTGGCGAGCGAGGACATCGGGTTAGCCGATCCCCAGGCGTTGCCGCTGACGGTGGCCGCGCACCACGCGGTCGACTTCGTGGGCTTGCCCGAGGCGGAGCTGACCCTGGCCCACGCGACGCTGTACGTCGCGGCGGCGCCCAAGAGCAATTCGGCCACCCTCGCCCTCGCGGCCGCCCACCGCGAACTCAAGGAGCGCCCCGTCCAGCCCGTGCCCGCCTTCCTGCGCTCGAAGGGCGGCGAGGCCAATCGCCGGCTGGGGCAGGGCGCCGGCTACGACTACTCCCACGACTTCCCGGAGAACATCTCGGGCCAGGACTACCTTGAGCGCCCCGTGACTTTATACACGCCGAAGGCGGCGGGCTGGGAGGCCAAGATCGCCGAGCGTCTCGCGCGGTGGCGGGCCCTCAAGGCGGAGCGCGGGGCGGGCCCCAATCCTGCGCGCTAAATACAAGGATGCTTCAATAAGGCCCAGCGAGGTCAGGGACGCGTCCGCCCGCGGAAAAAAGCGATTTGCTTTGTGTATTAGGCTTGATCCCCCCGGCCGCACGACGTTCTCGTCGCGGTAATGTTGAGGGGGACGAGACCGAGGGTAGGCCGTTCCCGGTTTGAGGTGACGCGGAGCGCGCGTTGCCGTTGCCGGGGGGCTTTGCCACCCGCCTGAGTCCGCTTCCGCCCATGAATCCCGCCCTGATCGTTCTTTCCCTCGCCGCCTTCATGGCGCTTGGGCTGGGCGGTTGGCTGATCCTCAAATCGCTGCGGTCCGCGGCCGATGGTTACGAGGACGAGACCGGTTTCCACCTCGGGCCGGAGCCGGTGGCTCGGGTGCCCTCCGCGTTGCGTTCCGGCGAGGGCCCGACGCCTTCGCTGCCCCGCTGATCGGCGGGGGCCACGCGTTGGCCGTCGCTCGGGTCAGAGTGCGGCGATCGCCCGCGGGCAGGCTTGCGCGGCCTCCTCCGCACTCCCGGCGGAGCAGCGCAGATCCCGGAGCAGGCCATCGCGGATGGCGTAGATCCAGCCGTGGACCTGCAACTCCTGCCCCCGCGCCCACGCGTCGCGGACGATCGTCGTCCGGCAGACGTTGGCCACCTGTTCCACCACGTTCAGCTCGCAGAGCCGGTCGCAGCGGGCGGGGCCCTCGCCGGCGACGCAGGCCAGCTTGGTCTCGTGCTTCTGGCGGACGTCCTGCACGTGCTGGAGCCAGTTATCGGCCAGACCGATCCGGTCGCGCGTGAGCGCCGCCTTCACGCCGCTGCAGCCGTAGTGCCCGCAGACGATGATGTGCCGCACCTTGAGCACATCGACCGCGAACTGCATTACCGAGAGGCAGTTCAGGTCCGTGTGGACGACCACGTTGGCGATGTTGCGGTGCACGAACAGCTCGCCCGGGAGCAGGCCGACGATCTCGTTGGCGGGCACGCGGCTGTCGGCGCAGCCGATCCAGAGGTAGGCCGGGGATTGCTGCCGGGCCAGCTGCAGGAAGAAGTCCGGCGTCTCCTGGCGGATGCGTTCCGACCAGGCGACGTTGCGGGCGAAGAGTTCCTTGGTCTCGTCCATTCCCGGCAGGGAGACGGGGGTGGCGGCCGGGGTCAACGCGAACCCCGGGACCGGCCTTGCGCGCCCGGCCGCGCGCCGGCAGGCTGCGGGGATGATCTCGCGGTGGTGCGCCCTCCTTGTGCTGTCGGTCGGGTTGCTCGCGGGCGCGGAGCCGGAGCGGCCGGAGGCGAGGATCGAGGGCGTCCTGATCCCGCGCGGCGAAAAGGGTTTCCTCGCGCTGCGGCTCGCGGGCGGGGGTTTCGAGCTGCGTTTCTTCTCCCCGGAGCGCCGGCCGCTCGTCCCGGAGGTGCCGCGGGCCGTGGTGCGCTTCACGCCGGTGGGGCGGAAGACCGGGCCGGAGTCGCACCTGCTGGAGCTGTCGGGGGACGGCAAGGCGCTGCAGTCGGCGCGGACGGTGCGGCCGCCCCACGGGTTCCGGGTCACGGTGCTGCTGTTCGCGGCGGGCGCGGAACAACCGCTCGAGACCCACACCGCGGATTTCCGGCCGGACGGGGATTAAAGCCGGGCTCATTCAGTTGGACGGGTCGCCCCGAGGCGATTGGACGGCACCCTTCGGTCTGCGTCAGCCGCTCCACCTACCCTCCGGGTAGGCGTCGGGCTTCCTCGACCGAAATCTGCTCGCCCTCTCGCCCTGCGGCTCAACCGCCAACTGAATGAGCCCGGCTGAAGCGGGGCGCCGGGGCAAGAATCAGGTTGCCGGCCGGGCGCGCGGTGCCGCACGCTCGCCGGTCCGTGATGTCTCCGACCCGCGCCGTCCACCTCCGCCGCCCCTCCCGGGAGGGGTTCTCCCGATGAGCCTCGACGCCCCGGTTACCCGCGCGCGCGACGGCGCCCGTTTCCGGTTCGGGATCGTCGCCGCCTGCTTCAACGCGACGCTCGTCGACGCCCTGTTGGCGCGGGTCGAGGCAGGGTTGCGCGACGCGGGGGTCCGGCCCGACCGCCTGCAGGTGGTGCGGGTGCCCGGTTCCCACGAGGTGCCGTGGGCGGCGCAGGCCCTCGCCGGGAGCGGCCGCTTGGACTGCGTGATTGGCCTCGGCCTGTTGATCGCGGGGGAGACCAACCACCACGAGCTCGTGGGCGAGAGCGTCTCGCACGCCCTGCAGCAGGTGGCCCTGGACACGCGGATCCCCGTGATCAACGGGGTGATGGTGGTGGATACTCTGGCCCAGGGGCGTGCGCGCTGCGTCGGCCGGATCAACCGCGGGGCGGAATTCGCCGCCGCCGCCCTGACCATGGCGGCGCTTCGCCGGCAACTCGCCCGATGAGCAAGGCCATCTTCGCCCAGCGGCGCGACGGGCGTGTCGCCGCCCTCCAGTTCCTCTACGCCTGGAGCCTGAACCCGCCCCGGAACCTGCAGGACGACCTGCAGGTGTTCTTCGAGGGCTGCCCTGAGCCGCGCGCGCACTACGCCTACGGCGAGGAGTTGATTCAGGGCGTGATTGCCCAGCAGGCCGACATCGACGCGCGCATCAAGGGCCTAGCCCAGAACTGGGATTTCGACCGCATTGCCAAGATCGACCTCGCGATTCTCCGGCTGGCGATGTTCGAGATGATCCACCGGCGCGACATCCCGCCCGTCGTTTCCATCAACGAGGCGATCGATCTCTCCAAGCAGTTCTCCAACGCGGACTCCAAACGCTTCATCAACGGCATCCTCGACCGGTTGAAAGACCAGCTCGGCCGGGATGCGCGCAAGGCGGAGTAGGCTCCGATGCTGGGACTTTTCCGGAAGTTTAAGGACGGCCTCGCGAAGACCGTCGCCGCGATTACCCAGAAGACGCGTGGGCTCTTTGGCGGGCGCAAGATCGACGCCGCCTCGCTCGAGCAGCTGGAAGAGGCCCTCTACACCGCCGACTTCGGCGTCGAGACCACCGGGGAGATCCTCGCCGAGATCAAGCGCGCCTACGCCCGCGACCCGGAACTGCAGGGGCGCCAGGCCGCCGAAATTGGCGCCGCCGTCCTCCGCCGCGTGCTCGAGGGCAGCGAGGGCCGCTGGGAGAGCGCCGCCGCCAGCACCCCCGGCCGCCCGGTCACGATCGCGCTCATCGGTGTCAACGGCTCCGGCAAGACCACTTCCGCCGCCAAGCTCGCGTGGCGCCTGCGGCAGGACGGGCGCTCGGTCCTCCTCGCCGCCTGCGACACGTTCCGCGCGGCGGCGGTGGAGCAGCTGCGCGCCTGGGCCACGCGCCTTGAGCTGGACCTCGTGGCGAGCCACACCGGGTCCGACTCCGCGGCCGTCGCCTTCGACGCGTGGCAGGCCGCTGCCGCCCGCGGGCGGGATTTCCTCATCGTCGACACCGCCGGCCGCCTCCACACCAAGGGCAACCTGATGGAGGAACTGGCGAAGATCCGGCGCGTGCTGCAGAAGCACGACCCCGCCGCGCCGCAGCACCGCTGGCTCGTGGTGGACGGCTCCCTCGGCAGCAACTCCCTCGAGCAGGCGCGCGTGTTCCACCAGAGCTTCGGGCTCACCGGGCTGATCGTGACCAAGCTCGACGGCACCAGCCGCGGCGGCGCCCTCGTGGGCATCTACCGCCAGCTGCGGATCCCCATCTACTTCCTCGGCCTCGGCGAGCAGCCGGAGGACCTGCAGCCGTTCAACGCGGAGAACTACGCCCGCGCCGTGTTCGGGCTGGAGTGAGCGCGCGCCGCCGCGCCGGCCCGGAAGGACCGGCGCGGGAGCCCGCCCCGTCCGGCTCAGAACGTCAGCCGCACGCCGGCGGTCAGCGACCGCCCGGCCAGCGGCGCCAGCTCCTTGAGGAACGAGGGGTGCGGCCGCGCCTCGGCGTCGGTGAGGTTTGAGCCGCGCAGGAACGCCTCGGTGCGGACACGGCCGGTGGTGAGCACGCGGGTGACGTGCGCGCCCAGCCGGCCGTAGCCCGGCGACCTCGGCTCGCCGGGGGCGGTGCGCTCCTGGGCGAAGGTGCGCTGCACCTCCGCGCCGAGGCTCCAGCGTTCCGTCGCCCACAGGGCGCCGACGCCCACGCGCGCCGCGGGGATGCGCGGGAGGTGCTGGCCGTCCGCCTTGGCCCGGACGAGGTCGGCGCTGAAGCGCAGGTCGAACTGGCTGTCCCGCGCCTCGTGCAGGTGCCACAGCACCTCCGCCTCCACGCCCTGGAAACGGGCGTCCCGCTGCACGAACTGGTACACCGGCAGGCCGCCGTGCTCCTTCGCTTCCGGGTCGTCGGCGTCGACCAGTTCCCATTCCCCGTCGTGCTCCACCGCCACCTCGCCCGTCGGGCGCTCGAAGATGTACCCGCGGAAACGGTTGGCGAACAGGGTCACGGCCCCGGTCACCGCCCCGGCGCGGCGGCGCAGGCTGACCTCCATCCCGGTCGAGACCTCGGACGCGAGGTCGGGGTCGCCGAGCTCGAACGACTGGGTGCCCGCGTGCGGGCCGTCGGCGTGGCGTTCCTGCACGTTCGGGGCGCGGCCGGTGCGGGACACGGAGGCCGCCAGCGACCAGGCCTCGCTCCACTTCCAGACCACGCCGGCAGAGCCGCTCAGTTCGCGGTCGCGGCGGGCGCGGGCGCGTTCCGCGGCGAGGCGGGTCTCCTCGACGCGCGCCCCGAACTGCCAGGTGAGCGGGCCGCGCGCGACCTCCTGGAAGGCGAAGAGGGCGGTGCCGCGCGTGGTGGAGGAGGGGAGGAACGCCTCCTCGCCCTCCGCGGTGAAGGCGCTGCGGGTGGACTGGACGCCGAGCGCGCCGCTCCAGCCGGGGGCGCCGCCGTGGAGCAGCTCGGCGCGGGCGTCGTGGCCGCGGTTGGTGAAGCGGGTGCCGACCTCGCCGTCCGGCTCGAGCTCATCGTGCCCGTAGTCGGCGTGGCCGAGCCGGAAGCGGAAGCCCTGCACGGTGGCGGTCGGCGCGCCGCGCCATTCGGCCTGCACGTCGTTGCGCCGCTGGCGCAGGCGGATCCGGACGCCGCCCTCCTCCTCCCCCTCGTGGGCGTGGCCCGGCACCCCGTAGTCGGTGTTGAAGCGGGTGTGGCTGAAGCCGGCGAAGCCCTGGCGGCCGACCAGCGAGAGCCCCGCCGCGCCGCCCTCGCTGGTGAGGGCGCTGTTCGGGAGGCGGTAGCGCGCGAAATCGGGGGCGGGCTTGCCCTCCCGGCGGGCCTCGTCGGCCTCCTCGCGGCGCACGGCCGCGGACTCGGCGTAGCCGGGGATCCGGACGTCCTTCCCGCCGCGGCGGAAGGCGTCGACGTGCAGCACCAGCGCGTGGTCCTTGCCGCCGAGCAACCGCAGGTCGAGGACCCCGCCCCGGGCAAAGCCGCGCGTCGCCGTGTCGTAGCGCGCCTCGGCCCCGCCGCGGACCGCCTCCTCGTGGAGCTCCGTCTCGATGCGGTGGCTGATCACGTTGACGATGCCCCCGACCGCGGTGCTCCCGTAGAGGAGCGAGGCCGGGCCGCGTACCGCCTCGATGCGCTCGACGAGGAACGGTTCCACGCTCACCGCGTGGTCCGGGCTCACGGTGGAGGCGTCCAGCAGCGCGGTGCCGTTCTCGAGGATGAGGATGCGCTCGCCGTCGAGCCCGCGGATCACGGGCCGGCTTGCGCCCGGTCCGTACGCGGAGGCGTGGATGCCCGTCTCCTGCGCGAGGGTCTCACCGAGGGTCGCCTGCTGGCGCAGGAGCAGCGGCCGGCCGCTGAGGACGGTGGTCGACTGGGCGAGATCGACCTGGTTGCGGGGGAACGGGGTGGCGGAGGTCACGAACTGGTCGAGGGCGACCGGATCGTGGGCGTGGGCCGCGGCGGTGGCGGACGGTGCGCCCGGGGCGGCCGCACGGAGAGCGGCGACGCCCGCGAGGGCGAGCGGGAGGGAGGGAAGGGACGAGAGACGAAGGAGATTCATAACCGGGGAGCGGAAGGGACGCGGCGGCGGATCAGCCGGCGCGGGACGGTGGGCACCGTCCAAGCGTGGGGCCCGCCGGAAACACTCCGGGCGGGCGCGGGGACACGGACTTCAGCTCAACCCGGGCGGACCACGCTCCGGCTGGCGGAGGTAGCGCGGGTGGCGCAGGTCCGGCGCGGCGGCCGTGACCCGCAGGTCGCTCCCGGCGATCAGCCGGGGCGGCAAAGGGGAAAGGGGTTCCAGCGGGAGTTCGACGCCGGACATCATCAGCACCACGGCGCAACCTTGGTCCGCGTCGTGTTCTTCCGGCGCCGGGACGTGGGTGTGGCCCACGCAACCCTCGGGGGCCGCGTGGAGCCACGCGTGGGCGGCCGGGCTCGCGGCGAGCAGCGTGAGCACCAGCACCAGCGCCGCCGCCGCCGCCGCGCCCAGACGGCGCGGGAGGGACGGTTGGACTCGGCAGGCGTCGGGCATCAGTTCCCGGAAATGTTGGGGGAGGAGCCGCGGGTCAAGGTCACTCCTTCCTCCCCGACTGCCCCCCGCTCTCCTGCCTCCAAACTGGATACTATGTCGTGCCCCCCGTCTCGCTCCTCACGTCTAGCTCCCCGCTCCTAAGTCCGCCCCCCGTCAGCCGCGGCGGCGTTGCAGCAGGGTGACGACCAGCAGCAGGGCGAACGAGAGTGCCAGCAACACCGCCGCGAAGGCGTGCGCCTGCGGGTAGTCGAGCGCCTGCACCTCGTCGTACAACGCGATGCTCGCCACCCGCGTCACGCCCGGGATCGATCCGCCGATCATCAGCACCACCCCGAACTCGCCTAGGGTGTGCGCGAACCCCAGGGTCAGCCCCGCGGTGATGCCGCGCCGCGCCAACGGCAGTTGCAGGCGCAGGAACACCCGCACCGGGCCCGCCCCCAGCGCCTGCCCGGCATCCAGCAGGTCCCGCGGCACTGCGCGCAAGGCGGCCTGGAACGGCTGCACCGCGAAGGGCAGGGAATAAATCACCGAGGCGATGACCAGGCCGGTGAAGGAGAACGCCAACGGGGCGCCGGTGCCGTCCCGCCACCAGCTCCCGGGCGGATGCAAAGGCGAGAAGGCGACCAGCAGGTAGAAGCCGATCACCGTCGGCGGGAGCACGATCGGCAGCGCCACGAGGGTCTCCAAGGCCGGCGCGAGCCGCCAGCGAGTGGTGTTCAGCCAGTGCGCCAGCGGCAGCCCAATCAGGCCCAGGACGAGGGTCGTGATCGCGGCCAAGCGCAGGGTAAGCCAGAGGGACTGCCAGAGCGGCGCTGGCAGCCCGAGGAGACTGGAGGCGGCATCGGGCAAGCGCGTCCACCCTCGCGGGTGCATCCGCTCAGCTCAACGCCCAAACCGCCGCGCGATCATCGCGCGGCGGTCCTGCCGGGGTGCGAGGCCAAGCTCACGGGATGGGCGGCTGAGCCGCGGGTGAACTCTTCCCCGAAATGAATCCGGCTAAGGACCGGGCGTCTCGTAGCCGAAGCGGCGCAAGGTCGCCTGGGCCTCCTCCCCGGCGAGGAAATCGAGGAACGCGCGCGCCTCCGCCCGCCCGGCACCCCGGCGGGTGAGCACGGCCGCGTGGTCCAGCACTACCCCCGGATGCAGGTCCGCGGGCACCTCCCGCCAATGCCCACGTCCCGCCAAGCGCGGCGAGAGCACCGCCGCCAGCGCGACAAAACCGGCCTCCGCGGAGCCGGACTCCACGAATTGCGCCGCCTGCGCGACGGTCTCGCCCCAAACCAGCCGGGTGCCCGCGGCGGGAAAGAAACCCAGCTCCCGCAGCACCGCCTCGGCCGCCCGGCCGTAGGGCGCGGTGCGCGGCTGCGCGAGAGCGAGGGTCGTCCAGGGACGGCCGGAGAGCGCCGCGCGCAGATCATCCCCCGCTAGGGGCCCGCGCAGGGTCCAGAACACCAGCCGTCCGCGGGCGAAGACCCGCAGCGTGGCGGGGTCGGCGTCACCCGCCGCCACCAGCGCGCGCGGATAGTCGGTGTCCGCCGCCAGCAGCACGTCGAACGGGGCGCCCTGGCGGATCTGCGCGTGCAGGCTGCCGGACGCGCCCACGGTGAGCGTCAGCTTCACCGCTGGCCGCCACGCGCGGAACGCGGCTTCCAGCGGCTCGAGCACCGGCGCCAGGTTGGCGGCCGCGGCGACCGCCACCGGGGCGGCGGCCGGCAGGGGCGCCCCGAGGAACGCGGCGAGCAGCAGCGCGGCCCCGGACCGGATCACGGTTGCGCGACGACCTTGACGTCCTCGAGCACCCAGTCGTTGCCCTGGCGGGACATCCGGGCCGTGATCGTCTGGCCCTTCCGCGCCGCCCGCAGCGTGGGAGCATCCACCTTGAAGAGCATGGTCATCGGCTTCATGAAGCCGGGAATCTCTTCGTGACGGACGAGCAGCGCGGAGCGGTCCGCGTAAATGTTGGTGACGACGCCGCGGAGGTCGTGGCGCTTGATCCCGTCATTCGCGGCGGCGCCCACCGGCGCGGCGGGCGTGGCCTCGAAACAGCAGCAGGCGACGCCCTTGGGGCGGTTCTTGCAGCAGTCGCAGCCGCAGTTCTTGCCCTGGGCGGCAAACAGGGTCGCCACGGCGAGGGGGAGGAGGGGGAGGAGGCGGGTGGTTTTCATTGGAAAGCGGGTTCGGGGGAGTGGTTCATTGCAGCAGGCGGAGGAAGACTTCGGGGTCCCAGCTGGCGCCCTCGACGCGCTGGCGGATGCGACCGTCACGGTCGATGAGGAGGGTGGCGAGGGTATGCTTCCAAAGGTTCTCGCTGGGCTCGGCGATGACACCGAAATGCGCGAGCAGGCGGCGGACCGCGGCCTCGCTACCGGTGAGGAACTGGAAGTTCACGGGATCCACCCCGCGCGCCTCGGCGTACTCGCGCAGGACTTCCGGGGTGTCGTAGACTGGGTCCATCGAGATCGAGAGCAGCTGGAAATCCTTGATGTCGCGCGCGGCCGCCTGGCGCTGGAGTGAGATCATCCGCGCGGTGGCCGCCGGGCACATCGTGGCGACCGGGCAGCGGGTGAAGATGAAGTTCAGCACGATCCGTTTGCCGCGGTAGCGCTCGAGGCCGACCTTCTCGCCCAGCTGGTTGAGGAGCTGGAACTCGGGCGCGCGCTCGCCCAGCTCCACGAAGGCGTCGTGCTCGCCGCCCTTCTTTCCCGCGCCGGCGGGGGCCGCGGCCTCCGTGCGGATGTCCTCCAGCTTGAACTCGCCCGGGGCGGACTCGTACATCCGCGCCCGGATCTTCTGCCCCTCGCGGAGATCCGCGGGTTTCGCGCCCTGCAGGAGGAACTCCATCGTCATCGCGGGCATATAGCCCGGGATCTCCTCGTGGTGGACGATCAGCCCGTTGCCGTCGGGGGTCAGCGCGATCACTTCGCCGCGCAGGTCGTACCGGGGAGCGGCGGCCGCCGGGGGCGCGTCGGCTTGGGCCTTCGGTCCGCTGGCCGCGGGCAGGGTTGCGGCGAGTAGGAGGGTTAGGCCGAAGCGCAGCGCAGGGGCGGTCATGGTAGGGCGATGGAAGTCGGCCGCGGCACTCTCTGCCTCCGAGAGCGGAGTGGGGGAGGCCGGTGGTGTGCTCGAAATCGGTGTCTCGGGTTGGGCCGTCGGGCAAGCGCGGGCTCTACGGAAACGACCGTTGGAGCCCTGAGCCGCCCCGCTGCCGCCCAGTTGCCGGTCTCAACCGCCGGCTGATCAGCGGGCGAAGAGGTCGGACGGCTTTCCAGTAGCGCCCTCCTACGCCGCCAAGCGCGGAAGATGAACCGCGATTCATCCGCGGTTCACCTACCGTTCATCCCGGCCGGCTAGGCTCCCCCGATGCGTGTTTCCCGCCCCGTCCTCCGGTTGCTGCCGTTGCTCCTCGCCCTGCTCGCCGCCCGGCCCGCGGTCGCGGCCCGCCTGGAGGTCGACGCCGCCCGCTCCAAGGTCGAGTTCGCCGTCGCCGCCACGGTCGACTC
>Ga0172372_10006721_pt1 | contig 15637 bp, 15 predicted proteins | sample LakKiv5m_2_FD_114544 | JGI IMG/M metagenome (GOLD analysis project Ga0172372, IMG submission 114544) | Freshwater microbial communities from Kabuno Bay, South-Kivu, Congo - kab_092012_9.5m | ecosystem: Environmental > Aquatic > Freshwater > Lake | place: Democratic Republic of the Congo...
CATGGAACTGGCAAAAACACAAAGATTTCCAACCATCGGAAAAACTCAATACGCCTTTGAGTGACCCTCTGAATGCCCTTTACGAGGCTTGATATTTCATCAGGGTCAACTTCACTCTGTTTTATGGACTGCTCCAGTTTTTCATCCCTTTTTTCTTTATCTTTGGTATTTTCCACTCCTTCTGCTTCAAGTTTGTCTTCCATCAGAAGCGTCAGATTATGCGCAAAACAAATAAACAGAGCTTGAGCAGTTTTTCCATTTTCTGATTTAGACCAGGATTTCTTTTCGTTCATCTTGTTAAGGGGTTCGAATAGCGTACGAAAGGTTGGGCTTTTAAAATCTAAAGTATTGTTTGACATGGTATATTTAAATAAAGGGTAGACTTCAAAAATTCGAGTCGCGCATCACCCTTGTTGTCAAGTTCTATGTCTACGGGTCCCAAAATAAAATATAGCGCAAGTTAGTCTTGTCTGAGTTAAAGAAGTCCAAATAAACCCAAGCCCTCACGCCTGATTTTTGGGCGTTTGTAGAGTTGGAATGTTTATTTTCAACACCAAGGCGCCAAGACTCCAAGGAGTTCCAAGGGTGCTAGAGAACCATTCGCTTTATTCCGTCTTTCATGAGGGGCATGCCGAAATTCAAGATAAACCCCAAATGTTTATTTGAAAGTCTCATGTAACTGAGTAATTGTGCATCCCAAACAGGGTGAGCTTTGGAAATGGCTTTGATCTCACAGAGGATTGTATTTTCGACAATAATATCCAGCCTCAGACCTTCGTTAAAAACAATGCCATCATAAACAATAGGCACCTCGAGTTGCCGTTTGTATTCCAGGTTCCTTTTTTCGAGTTCTCGACAAAAACAGGTCTCATATACTTTTTTAAGTAAACCTGGTCCCAGAATTTGATGTACTTTGATTGCTGAATCGACAATTTGGGATGCAATCAGTTCTTCTCGTTCGCTAAACTCTCTCATCAAATAAATCTTGGTGCACCTTGGAGACTTTGAGGCTTTGTGCTGAAAATAAACATTCCAGCTGACTTAAATGACCATTCAATGCATGCTATCCATTAAAATTCAATGCTTTAAGCAGGTCACTCCTAGGCTCTAGCAGCAAGAATCTAGATCATCTTCTTCCTTTTATTTTTTTACACTCATGCTTGAAGGTTATTTCACTTAGGGCATTGGGCATTTGGAAAAGTCATGCTACAATCTCAAACTCATGAAATCTACCTTTATAGGAAACATCATTTCACTTGCGGTCATGCTTGTGGTGATGTTAAGTGGCAGTGAGGGATCGGATGTTTGCGAAATTGAATTTAAGTACGCTGAGCGTATTAAACTCAATAAAACAGAAGCTGGCTACGAGCTTTTCATTTGGCCCAAAGGGCTCGATGCAACACCAGTTAAAACAGCGATTCATTTAGTTTCTGCCAATCGGGTTGAATCGCCAGTGGGGTTGCGCCCTCCTTTTCAGAAGTTGGTGTTGCGTTCAACCACGCATCTCGCTTATTTTGAAGCACTTGATGCTTTGGATCATGTGCAGGGAATCAGTGACGATAGCTATGTCTTTTCCGATAAAGTCAAAACCTTGATGCGGACAAAAAAGATGCTGGTGTTGGGTCAAAATATGAAGCTGGACGAAGAGCGTTTGATTGCCTGTAGCCCAGATTTGATCCTCGACTATGTCGTAGAAGGTGATTTGGAAAAAGACACTCAACGAAGGGAGCGATGGGGTTTAAAAACTCTGGGTTTAGCGGCTTATTTGGAGACCCATCCTTTGGGTCGTTTGGAGTGGATCAAGTTGATAGGGCTTTTGGTGGGCAAGGTCGATGAAGCCAAGGCTATTTTCGAGCAAAAAGCCAAACGTTATTTAGAGTTGGTTGAATTGGTGAAAGCGATTAAAAACCGCCCCAAGGTTTTTTGCAATTCACCTTTTGGCGGTGTGTGGTACATGCCGCGGGCAAACAGTTATTTTGCAAAATTCATTCAAGACAGTGGCGCGAATTATCTATTCGACGAGCTAAAAGGCACAGGCGCAGAAGGACTTAGTTTTGAAGTGGTGCTTTCCAAAGGCATGGCGGCCGATTTTTGGTTGAACCCGTTGATGCAGTGGCGCACTTTAAATGAGTTGCTTGCAGCAGATGAGCGTTATCGATTATTCCCATGTGTGAATAAAGATGGCGTTTTCTCAAATATAGGTAGAGTCAACGAGCTAGGGGGCAATGATTTTTACGAAAGCGGTGTGGTATGCCCAGACGTGATGCTTGAAGATCTTATTAAGATTTTTCATCCTAAGCTACTGGAAAATGATAGTTTGTTTTATTATCGCCCCCTAAAAATAACAAAATAGCTCTTGTTTTTTGAGCATTTTTTAGTATTTGTTAAGTGAGAGATGATTGATATGACCAAAGCCGCTGATAACAATCCCCATTTACATGCTTTTGAGCGTTTAAGAGAAGAAATTGCGAAAGTGGTGGTGGGTCAGCAAGATTTAGTGGATCGATTGATTTTGGCGATGTTGTGTAATGGTCATGTTTTAATCGAAGGCATACCAGGTCTTGCCAAGACCTTAACGGTCAACACGTTGGCAAGGTGCATGGGGGTTTCTTTTTCGAGAATTCAGTTCACGCCCGATCTTTTGCCCGGTGACCTTACCGGCACCATGATTTATCATCCCGGTAGTGGTAAATTCGATGCCCACAAGGGGCCTATCTTTGCAAATATTGTGTTGGCTGATGAAATCAATCGCTCTCCTGCCAAAGTTCAAAGTGCATTGCTCGAAGCGATGCAAGAGCGGCAAGTCAGTTTAGGTGGTGAAGTTCATCTTTTGCCAAAACCTTTTTTAGTTTTAGCGACTCAAAATCCAGTAGAACAAGAGGGCACTTACCCGTTGCCAGAGGCACAGGTGGATAGATTCATGTTCAAATTGAAGGTCGATTATCCCAGTTTTGATGAAGAGCACGAGATTTTAAAACGCATGTCCAAGCCAGAGGTCATGCTCAATGTAAAGGAGGCGATGAGTGGAGCCATGCTTTTGGAGATTCGCGCTCAAATGGAAAACATTCACATTGACGAGAGCATTGAAGAGTACATTTTGAATTTGGTGCACGCCACAAGGAACCCTCAAAAATACAATATTGATATTAAAGAGCATGTGCGTTTTGGTGCTTCACCACGCGCTTCGATCAATCTCGCTTTGGCGTCTAAAGGTAGGGCCTTGATGCATGGACGCGATTATGTGGTGCCACAAGACGTTGCGGATTTATGCCATGATGTCATGCGCCACCGTTTGGCTTTAACCTACCGTGCCGAAGCGAAAGGATTGACCTCCGATGATTTGGTAGATCGCGTATTGGAGAAGGTTGATTTGCCCTAGTTGGGTTATCTACCATTGGCGTAAATGAGCTTATAGCAAAAATACGAGGAGCATGTAGTTGAAATATAAACCACAGAGAACTGCATTTAAACATTGAAAGTGAGGCTGATGAAACATAAAATAGCTCACGGATTTACACGGATAAACACGGATAAGAATAAAATTCGTGGGTTAAATCAAACAGACTTTTCTGTTGTATTTCAGTATCTCATCGAAGTTTGTTACAAAGGTCTCGTTGTAGGTGAACACCGATCAGACCTGTTGAGTAGAAAAAAAATTACCTTTCAATCCGTTTGTATTCGTGTTCATCCGTGTAAATCCGTGAGCTATTTTCAGAAAATCCCGTCATGACCCACTCCCCAAATATCCGTTGGCATCAACTGCACTGCGGTAGCACAGATGCCCTTTTTGGATCCACGCATTCTACCTTCAAGCTAGGCTTGATTAAAATGGCGAAGTTTAGAAGAGTGTCCTAGTCGCTATGCTGGAATCTATAGATCAACAAGTTTTGAATTTGGAACTCAAGTGCCGTCATCGAGTCGATCATGTTTTGAGTGGTCACTATCAGAGTGTGTTCAAGGGGCGCGGTTTAGAGTTTGATGAAGTGCGTCCTTACACCCATGGCGATGATGTGCGTTTTATCGATTGGAATGTCACCGCTCGCACCAATCAACCTTTCATCAAACGATTTCATGAAGAGCGCGAGTTAAATGTAATTTTTATAGTCGACCGTTCGGCTTCTTTTCAGTGGAGCAGTCGCGTCCGTGAACGTCGTCAGCAAGTGGCAGAATTTTGTGCTTTACTCGGACAAGTTGTTTTAAAAAATCAAGACCGTGTAGGTTTTTTACTCTACTCTAATGAGATTGAAAGTTATTTGCCACCTGCACGCAGTCGTCATCAGTACTTGATGGGATTGCAACAAATTTTAGAAGCGCCAAGTTCCTTGCGCAGTAATGATATGGTGAATGCGATTCAGTTCATGGCACAACTCAAGTTGAAACGCAGTGTCTTTTTTGTCCTATCCGATTTTCAGGATGAATCAGAATGGCGTGAATTAGAATTGTTAAACTTGCATCACGAGGTTGTTGCGGTGCGCATCTACGACCCTTTTGAGCAACGCCAACCCAACTTAGGTCTTTCAAGTTTTAAGGATATTGAAAAAGGCAACCCCTTGTATTTGGACGTTGCGTCCAAGGTATCAAAAAGGCAATTTCATGAACAGAGCTTTAAATGGTTGCAACATTTAAACCTGAGTTTTGTAGAGATGGGAATTTCACTCATCTCCATGAGTTTAGAAGACGATGTAGTGGAACACTTATTGCGATTTTATCGCCATCGTGAACGGCTTGCCGCAAATGAAACGGGGGGCATTTGAGACGGGCAATAGTCAATCTCTATTTAATCACGCTAGGCTGTTGTGTTCAGGCTGCGACTGTTTACGAATATAACGAACCTGACTTAAAATGGCATTGGACTGTTGCTCCATTGCATTTGACCTCTGGAATGGAAACGCAATTGGGCATAGAGTTGCGCGTGAAAGACGGTATTGAGGTCAATGTATCTGGGGAGTTAGTCGGTGGAAATTTTAGTCTTGAGAGCGAAGAGCATTTGCCGTTGCGTTGGGAATCGCCTTATTGGGTTCATGAAATCAAGGCTAGGCTGTCAACAAAGCTTGCCGGAGAATACACTCTGCCCACACAAACGGTGCATATTGTCGCTGGGAAAAAAACGCGAGCGTTTGAAAATCCGCCAACAATCATTGTTGTGCATGAGTTGAATTCAAAGAAAGATTTGCTCAAGGAGGATTTGCATCCCGAGTATGGTGCAATATTTCAGGAAGAAAAGCGCATGGGCTTTCAATTCTGTTTATTAATCGCGATGTTACTTTTGGGATTGTGGCGGTTTTATAAAGCATTGAAAGCTAAAGTTGCATTTAAAGAGAACACAGCAACCGTCAGCTTGAGTTTTGCTGATTATAGGGAAAAGATCAGTCGTGTGGGTCGGTTGAATGAGCGGGAGTTAAAAGCTATAGAAAAAAAAGTAGAGCAAGCTTTGCTCAACTCTACGGAGGTTGAAGATTGGCAGAGACTAAAGTTTCGCTTCCAAAGTTTGCGTTTTGGAAAAGTCGGATTGATTGAACAGTGGCACAATTGGTTTGAAGAGGCGTTACAGTTGGAGCAAACCCGATGAGTCTAGAACAACCACAATGGCTCTGGTTGTATATCTTGCTATTGCCGCTTTCGATCAGGTTTTTAATCAAACCTTTTGTGAACACCCTGCCCATTTACAGTAGCTTCCATTTCGAGAGTTTAAAGAAAAGTTGGCGCCAATTATTCGAGTTTTTGCCACGATTGTTGCTGGTGATAGCTTTGGGATTGATCATTTTAGCCTTGGCACAACCGATGGCGCGACAGGTTGAAACTCAGGATCATGAAGAGGGCATAGCTATAGAGATGTTGTTGGACGTATCGAGCTCAATGGACATTCACATGGATTTGAAAGGTCGGCGCAAAACTAGGATGGAGGTTGCTAAACGTGTGCTTGAAGAGTTTGTTTTAGGCGATGGCAAGGAGTTGTTGGGGCGCCCCAATGATCTCATCGGCATCATTACTTTTGCGCGCTATGCCGATACGGTGTGTCCTCTCACCATGGGTCATCAGGCGTTGGCTTCAATGGCTCGTGAAATTGTTGTCAATGAACGACCCAATGAAGATGGCACCGCTTACGGTGATGCCGCAGCTTTGGCAGCGGCACGGCTCAGTCACTATGAGCTACAATTGCAAGCGGAAGGTTTTAACGGTGACGATTTGAAAATTAAAAGTAAAATCATGGTGCTGCTTACCGATGGCGAAAACAATTGTGGAAGATACCTTCCGATGCAGGCAGCATCAATGGCGAAAGAGTGGAATATAAAAATCTATTGCATCAGTCTGGGCGCTCGTCCCGAAGTTGAAAGCCTTAAATCAGGTGCAATGCAAGTCAATGTCGAAGGTTCTTATACGGATGCAGAATGGACTTTGCATCAAATGGCGACGAGTACAGGCGGTTTATTTAGACGAGCTCACGATTACGATTCGCTGCAATTGGTGTATAAGGAAATAGACAATCTGGAAAAAAGTGAGATCCAAACATTGGCTTATGAACGCAAAGAACCTAGCTATGCTTTGCCTCTGCAAGCGGCCTTATTTTTTATGATGCTTTCTGTAGGCTTACGACAGTCTGTCTTCAGGAGAAGTTTTTGAGAGAGTTTCAGTTTCTTGAGTCATTTCCCCTCGCTTGGGTTGTCTTGATATTAACTGTAGGGCTCACAGGTTTTGTTTACAGCCAAAGGCGCCGCAAACAATTGTCTGAAGTGTTTGAACAAGGAGGGTATCTAAACACTTTGGCTTTATCACAGCAGCGCCGCTTAGGGTGCAGTAAGTTATTATATAGTTTGGGTGCATTGCTGGCCTGCATGGCTTTGATGAGACCGGTATGGAATCCAGTTCAAGTTGGCGTAGCACAAAACGGACGCGATCTGATTTTTGTATTGGATGTTTCACGTAGCATGTTGGCTAAAGACAGCCGCCCAAATCGTTTGGAAGTGGCTAAAGCTGCAATAGAACAGTGTTTGAATTCTAAGCGTGGCGATCGTTACGCTTTGATGGCTTTTGCCGGCTCAGCTTCGATTCGTTGTCCACTCACTCGCGACCAGCGTTTTTTTAGAAAAATGCTATTGGAAATGGGCCCTGATTCTGTGGCGCAAGGCGGCACTCGCATTGAAGATGCGCTCACAAAGGTGGTGGATAAGTTATTGCTCGATGAGGGTGAAGATGCGGCCCGTGATGTCATTTTAATCAGTGACGGTGAAGATTTAGGTTCAAAGCCTGAACGTGCAATCAATAAACTCAATGCTTTGGGTGTGAGATTGTTGGTGATAGGTTTGGGTGACTCTGAGTATGGTGAACGCATTCCCAATAGTGACGGGAATGGTTATGTCACCTACAAGGGCAAAGAGGTTTGGACGCGACATCAACCAGAGGCCTTGCGCGAGCTCACCAAATTGTCCAATCAAGGCGTTTATTTCCCCATTGGAACAGGAGCATTGAACTTACAGGCCATTTTAGCACAGCTCAGTCACACTTGGCCGGGTAAGAACCGTGAGGAGGCGCAACAAACAAGGTATACGGAAGGTTACCCCTATTTGATCGCTTTAACCTGCCTGTGTTGGTTGTTTGCCTTGGTATTAGAAAGCAACTGGTCGTGGCAAAAACAAGTTCCTGTGTTTGCTTCAGTGGTGTTGGGTTTGGGATTGCTGAACGTTGAAAGTTTGCAAGCGTCAGAAAGCAACAGCTCACAACCCACGGCAGAATCGCCATTAGAAGAACTCGCTCCTTTAAAAGAAGTCAGCATTAGGAAGGCAATGGCGACGCTCTTGACTCAGGATTGGGCTATGGCTGAACGTTTATACGGCGCACTTGCCGAAAGGGAAAATGAGCCTGTGCATGAGTATCATTTGGGTTATGCGCAATTGAAAAACAAAAAATACGATCAGGCGGTGCGATCTTTTGAAAATGCAGCGCTTAAAAGTGAGCGTAAAGATTTTATCATTCAAGCGCGTTTTAACGCTGCCAGTGCGTTGTTGCAGTGGGCTTTCGAGCTTGAAGAACTCTGGAAAAACCCAGAGTTGGATGAGGAGGAACTCGAAGAAATGATGACGCCACAAGAGGTGTTTCAACGTGCCATTCGAGTTTATCGAGATATACTTTGGGAACAACCACAATACACGCGCGCGGCTTGGAATTTAGAGTGGTGCATGCGTTATCTCTATCGCGATGAAGACAGTCAACACAATAAAAACCAACAGCAGCAACAGCAGCAAGGCGAAAAGCAAAAGGCTGAAGAGCAATCCAAAAGTGATAAGGAAAAATCAGATGATGAAAAAGACGGCGAGGGCGAAGGTGAGGGACAACCCAGCGATCAAAACCCAGCGGGAGATCGGATGTTGAAAATGTCCTCGCTTTCGCTTCCTCCTCCGGCAGCATCTCCAGAGGAAATTTTGGCACAAGAGCAACAGAACCAATTGAAACGAGATCAAAGTAAAAGTGGCGAAAGAGCAAAAGTGGAGAAAGACTGGTGAAAGTGTTGCTAGGATCAATGTTGTTGCTGGGTTGCTTTGTAAGTAACTTATGGGCAGAGATAGCCACGTCTGCTTATTGGGATAGTGCTTGGCAAGACACGCCCAAAGAAGTTTTTTTGGGTCTGCCTTTTACGATCACGTTAGTGTCTATCAATAGTCCTGTCGATGTCGATTTAGAGATTCAGGCAAGTCGCGATTGGAAAGTAGAGCGCCAGAAGTTGGAGGCCCTAAAAAGCAGTGTCCCTACGACCATTTTCAGATTGAATTGCATAGCATTGAGTTCTGGCAATGTTAAATTTCCCAAAGTCGAATTGATTTCTCAACAAGGACGTGTGACCACACCTGAATTGACTTTGGCCATTAAGAGTCCGATTGAAGACGCTGGCAGTCTTTTGGAATTGAAGTTTTCAAAACATGAATTTTATGAACGTGAAACATTAGTGTTACAAGCAAAATGGATCACCACCTTGCCACTCGAAGCGATCAAAGCTTTGAAGTGGATCATTCCCTGCATGGAACGTTCCGATGTTCGCGTGGTTGAAATGCGTCAAGAGACTGAGCCCGATGAATCTAAAAGTATCGGTTTGCCCATCGGAGAACGTCGCATCATCGGCACTTGGGAAATTGCAACTTTAAAGGGTGAAGAAGCTCGTGCACTTTCTTTTGAGGTTTTGTTGCAGCCGCAGCAGGCGGGTGAGCTAACTTTTGAGAATTCATTTTTGGTGTACTCTGTTGAACGTGATCTGGATAAATACAAAAATAAAAAATGGCGTGGCAATCGCTACCCCTCTTACTTCAATAACAATTTCTTTGAAGCAACACAAAAAAGTGAAGACATGCAGCGCATGATCGTCATTTCAAGAGAACAAAAGATAAAGGTTAAAGCGTTGCCACCTAAACCTGTAAATTTAAAAGGCGATGTCCAAGTGGGCTATCCTATGATCAGACTTAGTGCTGAGCCTAAAAAACTTCAGGTCGGAGAGTCGTTGCAATTGACGATTACTGTAGCTAGTCCTGTCATTGAAACTTTTGATTTGTCCATGCTCAACACGATGGCGGCTTTTGATCGAAATTTCAGAACGCCGAGTGACCGTTCTGCGCCTAGTTATAATGAGCGTGGCGAGAAGGTTTATGTTCAAACGCTATGGCCGAAACGAGCTGATCTCACCATGGTGCCGCCGATTGTGCTGGCGTGCTTTGATCCTGAGAAAGGCTTTTATTTGGAGAGTGAATCCAATTCAGTTGCAATAGAAGTGACAGGTGGTGAAAATTCGGCTTTTAATAGGGCTGAATTCGCAGGCAATGAGGTGATTAAAAGCGAGATCCAAGCCGACCCAGAGGGTATATGGCATCATGTGTGGCGGCCATCATTGCAGCCTGAGTTTAGTCACCCAAAGAATCACCTATGGCGCTGGTTACTGGTTATTTTTACATTGTTAGCCTTTGCCATATCATTTTTTAAAAGCTTTATTGGTTATGTGCGTCTATGGTTAGAAGATAGTGGGTTTAATAAAACGAGACACTTCAACCGTGCGCTAAACCAATGGCGTACTCAATCTCAAGATCGCGAGTGTTTGCGATCCATTGTGTTGGAGCATCTGGCTAATCATCTGAAGGATTCCAAGGCCCGCTATGATGAGAAAACACTTTTTGAAAAAATCAAACAGTTAGGTGCAGAGCGAGAGGCAGAGTCTTTAAAAAGTTGGTTGCACGAACAAGACTTGAAATTTTCCTCTGCAACAACAAAGGTATGTGAGGGCGAGATTCAAACCATCGTGCTTAAAATTCTGGGCAGGAGGTTGAAATGAAAAGCCTTTTAATCGCAATGTATTTCAGCTTTGTTTTGCTCCAAGCCCAAGACATGGATGTCGAAAGCTATGAACGCAAAAGCCGAGCTGCTTTGGAGATGGCGCAGTACCATCCCGACAAGGCGCGTTTGATGCATGAAAAGATAGCTTTGCAATTGGAGGCGGAACTCGAGGGTCTAAAAGAAGCGCCTGCACATTTAGCTTACAATTTAGGCAATTTATGGTACCATGCGGGTGAATTGGGTCGTAGTTTGATGTGGTATCGCAAAGCTCAAAAGGCATTGCCGTATTCAAGTATGATAGAACACAATATAGGAGTGGTTTTAAAGGAGCGTTTAGACCAGTTGCCGAAAAGTCATCGTCCGGCATGGTTGCCTTATGGAGAATGGCTGATGATACTTGAAACTCCATTTTTTCTGAGTGGGTATGCGGCATGGGTGGTTTTGTTGTGGCACGTTGTCAAGTGGACTAAAAAACAGCAAGTGAACTGGACTTTGCCGCTGGGAGTTTTTGCGTTGACGTTATCGTTATGGCTTTTTGTGCTGTGGTTGTCGAGCTTGAGGGCAGATGCTGTGATACTCGATTCTGAAGTGGTGGCTAGGAAGGGCAATGGCTTAATTTTTGCTCCAGCTTTCACTTACCCTTTGCACGAGGCAACTGAGGTGAGGGTGTTGGAAGAACGCTCAAGTTGGGTTCTGATTCAACTTAGCAATGGAGAGTATGGTTGGGTGCCTAAGCGAAGCATTGGATGGCTGAATCAATAGCACGGGATAGGTCTAAGTTTTTAGCCCCCTTTAAACTTGAAGGTGGGGTGGTATTGCCCGATAGAGTTTTCCCAGCTCCCATGGAAGGGGTGCTCAGTCCGCTTTTCTGTCATGCGTTAGCGCAAAAGCACTATGTTAAAGCTTGGATATCGCCCTTTGTGAGGGTCTCGAACGGGGGACCACCTCGAATGAGCCGTATTCGCAAGGAGATCAGTTATTTATTGGAAACGGGCTTGCCGGTGGTGGTGCAATTGATGGGAGTTGATCCAGATTTGATTGCTGAAGTGGCCAGTCGTTACCTGTGCATTGAAGGAGTCGTTGGGATCAATTTCAATTTCGCTTGTCCAAGTAAGAGAGTTGTCATGAGAGGTGCAGGCGGCTCTTGTATGCAAAACCCTGCGTTGATGAAAAAAATCATTGAGCGCTGTAAAAGTCGTTGTGGTGATAAATCAGTGAGTGCAAAAATCAGAACGGGGTTTAGTCGTCCTGATGAATGTTTAGAAATACTTCCCATGTTAAGAGATGTGGGTTGTGATTTTGTCGCGGTGCATCATCGTACTGTAACAGAGGGTTATGCTGCCTGTCCGGATCGTTTGCGGCGTTTGGAGAAAGCCAAACAGGCTTGGGGTGAAAAAACATTTCTGGCCAGTGGTGATATTTTTGGCATTCAAGATATTTTGGAATTAGAGCAGTCGAGTTGTTGTGATGGCGTGATGATTGCAAGAGGACTGATTAGAAAACCACTTTTGCTGGCAGAGGCTAGAGATGTGTTGAGCGATGAAACTAGGCAACACACGGGCGACCTTCATCAACGCGAACAAGCTTTCGAGTTTTTGGAGCACGTTCTAATACTATGTAGTAGTAATGTGAAGTTGTATTGGAATCATCGTTATTTAATGGAGTTAACGCGTGGTTTGTTTGGCGTTCAAGATCCTGTTTTTAGGGCGTTGACCCAGTTTAAAAACCATGATGGTCCGATGGCCTTGCTTGAAAAGCTAGTTGAGTTCAAGCAAGCAGAGTTGGTTTAATTTTCATGAGTGAGAAGTTGAGTCCACAGCTTCATTTCGACAAGGGCTCATTGGTGTTGAAACACTTTGAGGCCTCAAACGCTAGATTGGAAAGCCCTTGGCAATGGGACGATCGTTCTGGCAGCTATCGCTGTCTGGCTTTCAACTATGCCAAGCTATTAAAAAGTCATCATCATTTGAATTTGGAAGACAGGGCTAAAGGTTTTGAGAATCGATCTTGGACGTGGAGTGAGGATCGCACTTTAAGGCCGTATCAAATGGAGGCTCTAGAAGCTTGGCGCCGCGCTAGAGGGCGTGGCGTGGTGGTCTTGCCAACTGGAGCGGGCAAATCTTTGTTGGCAATGAGTGCCATTCAGCGTACCGCTAAGGACACGCTGATCATGGTGCCCACGTTAGACCTGATGGCACAATGGGTTCAACAACTTGAAGCTTCTTTTGAAATAGAAATAGGGCAATTGGGAGGTGGTGAGCATCGTATCACAGAAATTACAGTGAGCACTTATGACTCGGCATACTTGCACATGGAGTTTTTAGGCCATCGCTTTGGTCTACTTGTGTTTGATGAATGTCACCATTTGCCCAGTGCCAGTTATCAATGGATAGCAAAAATGAGTATAGCACCATTTCGTCTTGGTTTATCAGCTACTCCTGAACGCAACGATGGTGGCGACGTATTGCTGTTTGAATTGGTGGGGCCGGAGGTGTATCGTGCCAAAGTTCAAGAGTTGAGAGGGAACTATTTAAGCGATTATCAGACGATAACGTTAGAGATCGAAATGGATCCAGATGAACAAGCATTGTTTTTAACAGAACGTGCCCTATACACGCAATTTTTGAAGACAAGTGGTATTGATATGGCGCAGCCCTCGGGTTGGTCGTTGTTCTTGCAGAATTGTTTTCAAAGTGAAGCAGGTAAACGCGCTTATCGTGCTTATCTGCTGCAAAAAAAATTGGCTAAAGGTTCAAGGGCAAAATTGAAACAATTGCAGCAGCTATTGTTTAAACATCGTGATGAACAGGTATTGATTTTCACGGACGATAATGAAACCGCCTATCGAATTGGCGAGTGCATGATGCTGCCTGTCATCACGCATCATACCAAGATGAATGAACGAAAATACTTCCTATCGGCTTTCAAGGCGAAGCAGTTTCCGTTTTTAGTGACCAGTAAAGTTCTAAATGAAGGGGTGGACTTGCCGGCGGTGAAAGTGGCGGTCATTGTTTCTGGTTCAGCTAGTGTAAGAGAACACGTACAGCGCTTGGGGCGAGTGCTCAGAAAACAAGGGTCTCAAACGGCAACGCTTTACGAAATGATTTCCAAAGAAAGCGGTGAACGTTGGCAAAGTCATCGCCGTCGTCAGCATGAGGCGTATGAGGTTAAGGACAACGGGTGATCGCAAAAGAATTTTTGAGTTACCGTGAAAGCAGCGAGGGCTTAAAGCCCAGTTTCATAAGTGAGAATGGCATTTGGTTAGAGCGCTGTGATGAGTTGTTAAAACAGGTCAACACTATGGTAGGTCAGTCGCAGCAAGATTGTGATGAGGTTTTTCGAGCATGGGTCAACATAGGAGCAGGAGGTGTACTTTGTCGTAAAGGTTTGTTGCAAACGTTGCAAAAAAAAATGATCTGGCAAGAAGTCGATTTCAAACAATGGGCGACTAGACGCAACCACTTGTTGCTGACCTCTGCTCAGCATTGGCGTGAGAATCAAAGCTTGGAGCAAATCAATCAAAATTTACAAACGATGAAAAGTGAAGCTGAGTTTGAACTTTATGGCGATTTACCACAGTATCATAAACTTGAAAGTGTTCCTAACTGGTTTCCACAACAGTTGATTCGACGCTATAATTTAGGTTTAGCACAGGGGTTTTTGCTCCATGCCAAAGCGATGGATTGGCGGTTGAATGGCGTCAATTTAGAAAAGTTACGTTATATTTTAAGATATCTAAAGTTCTTTGGTCTTTTTTATCGATTGATCCAACACGAGAGTGATCATGTGATATTGCGAATAGAGGGACCGTTGGATTTGTTTTCGGGCTCAAAACGCTATCGCATGAAAATGGCTGCGGTCTCAGGCATATTGCCCCAACTCGGCGAATTTGAGCTTCGAGCAAAACTCGATTTTCCTCGAACAGATGCCCTCTTCAAATGGTCCCACAGTGATAAAGTAAAAAGTCACTATCGCCCCTTTTTCGATTACGTGAGCCCTGAACGGCAGGTGTTTGACGACAAACTGAAAAGCTGGTTGACCAAAAGCAAGAGCAGCCTGATTGAACCAGAATTAAACATGTCACAATTGCTGAAAGAGCACGTTCCCGATTACTGCATTCGTTTAAGTGATGAAAAAGTCTGGCATGTGCACATCTACGAACCACATCAAAAGTCGATGCTGCTCAGATACATGAGTGAAGCCAATGAAACCTCAAACGCAATTTTGATGATAGATAAAAGTTTGGAGGACAGCAGTACTAAAACATCGAAATTCAACTTCGTCACCTATTCAAACATCCCTAGTTTTACAGCCTTACACAGAAAGCTACTAGAGTTAAAAAGCGCCGCGAATAAATTGCTACCAAAATAGGAGCACTGTTTAAGCTAAAAGTTAGTATGTAAAAATGACCTATATGTTGACAAAGTATATTGAATCCTTAACGCTGGGGAAGACGATTCTTTGGTGTTACTTATGGTGGTATTTGGTTAGCGTGTTCTTTCATTTTGAGATTTCTCTAAGCCTTTGGATGAACTCGATAGGTTTAAGTGTGGTGATAGGAATCGCACTGGTGTTGAGTGTGAATGCAGCTTCAAGTTGGAAAAAAGATAAATGGTCGGTGATAAGATTGTTCATCATGCCATTTTGCGTTTCCAGTTTTTCTGCGTTGACCAAGGATGAGGGCTACTTTTTGATTTTGCCACCATCAAATTTTGAGCGAGCTTGTTTGATGCTGGTTTGTGCGTTGTTTTTGGCTTTGATTTACAAACTAAAGAAGGAGAAAAAATCCAAATCGATGTTTTGATTGAGGGCTCTTGGTGGATTATAAAGTTTTTTTTACAGTTTTTACGACAGTGTTTTTGGCCGAGCTGGGCGATAAAACTCAAGTGGCAACATTGTTATTCGCAGCGAACAAAGATGTGTCTATTTACACAGTTTTTTTAGGCTCTGCATTGGCCTTGGTTTTAGCTGCAGCGATTGGGGTATTAGCAGGGAGTGTTCTCTCTCAATATTTGAATGAAAAACTGATACACTCTATCGCCGGCGTTGCATTTATTTTTATTGGAATAATGACGTTGTATCGTGCTTGATAAGGCAGCCGCCTCCACCTCCGCCACCTGAACTTGCGTTTAAACTTGAACTTGGTTCGCCTGATTTTTCAACTAAAATAAAACTTGAGAAGTGCGACATGGTGACTAATAAATCGTTGCCATCTTTTGTGATATTAAAAAAAGAGTCGACAAACTCGCCGTTTTCATTGAGGTAAAAAAAGGCTGGGTTCAATGTCGTGGCGGCCATGCCTTCTAGTCTCAAGGTCACGTTGAGTCCA
>Ga0172372_10006726_pt1 | contig 15631 bp, 15 predicted proteins | sample LakKiv5m_2_FD_114544 | JGI IMG/M metagenome (GOLD analysis project Ga0172372, IMG submission 114544) | Freshwater microbial communities from Kabuno Bay, South-Kivu, Congo - kab_092012_9.5m | ecosystem: Environmental > Aquatic > Freshwater > Lake | place: Democratic Republic of the Congo...
AAATGTCAGATCAACCTGATATTATAAATCAATCACCTCCACGACCAGAAGGTGGTACTTCAATTCCTGGGATTAATACAATTGGAAGTAGTGGTGATCCAAATGTCCCCAAAGTCGATGCTAATGTCTCCGAGGTCGATGCTACATTAAGTGCAGAAGTGAGAGCCTTTGGAATTTCAAATAACACAGTTTCAGGTTCTAATCCAGCAGAAACACCAAGTACACAACCTACACAACCTACACAAGGCACAGAAGATACACAAGTTATAGATTCGTCAGATAGAGCTCAAGCCGGTGTAATAGAAGGTAAAATTATAAGTCAACTTCAAGCAATTCCGACTAACTAAAGACTAACTAAATTTTATTTTTTGAAGTAGAATATAATTATGTTTAGTGCTCTGCCTCCACAAGTTATAGAAATTTTAATTTATTTTGTACTTGCGGTAACTTTACCTGTTGTTATTTTGTTATCCATTCCAATTACTATTTTCTTTATCAAGAAATTATCATATCTTAAACTTTCTCCAAAAATTGTCTGTATGAGAGTAAAAATTGCAAATTACGATGAGACAAATTTTAAAAATTTTGAGCAATTTTTTGCAGGAATTCACGCTGTTAAAAGACCCTTTATAGAAACAATTTTTGGAGTTGAGACTCGAATTTCCTTTGAAATAGTTGCAAAAAAAGGGGAGATAAATTTTTATGTATTTTGTCCTGAAAGAATTTCTCCTATAATTGAAAAGCAGATATATGGAATTTATCAAGTTGCCGAGATAGATTTTCAAGAGATGCCTAGGATTTTTGATAGGGGATCATTTATAGAATGTTGTGAGCTAAAGCAAGATTATGGTCCTTTTCCTATGCTAAATGTATTTGATGAAAAGCAAGATCCTTTGAAAACTTTTGTTTCAACCTTTAGTAAATTATCAGATAACGAAGTTATGGTTTATCAATTAGTTGTCTCACCTGCTTCAAATTATTGGGTGTCTATAATGAGAAGAATTACAAATGAATCTTCGGAAAATAGCGCTAATTCTGGATTGAAGGAAAGTCTTGATAAGAAAATTACAAAACTTGGGTATTTTGCAACTATTAGATTACTTTCAGTATCAAGTGATAAAAATAGAGCTAAAGTTAATTTAGAAAATGCATTTGCAGCACTAGGGCAATTTAACAACCCCAAGGTAAATTTACTCACAAAGAAAATATTTGTAACCAAAAAAGACATTCAAAATAAATATCTAATGAGGTATATCAATACTTTAAACATTTATATTCCTTTGGTAGATATTCAGATTTTTTTAAATAATTCTTTATTTAATTCAGAGGAGCTTGCAAATCTGTTTCACTTTCCTAACAAAGAAGTTGATGTTGCAGGGATTGTTAGAATTGATTTCAAAAAAACGGCCGCACCTACAGGACTTCCAGATGAAGGAATTATACTTGGTAAAAATAAATTTAGAGATGTTGAAAATGTTGTCAGAGTTACTGATATAGATAGAAAAAGACACATGTATATTTTAGGTCAAACTGGTACAGGAAAATCTGTGTTTTTATTTTCACAAGTTTTGCAAGACATTTATAGAGGAAAAGGAGTTTGCTTGCTTGATCCACACGGACCTGATATCGAAGAATTGCTTAAAAAGATTCCAGAGCATAGAAAAAAAGATGTAATTTATTTTAACGCAGCTGATTTCGAAAGACCGTTTGGTATAAATATCTTAGAAACAACTTCAAAAGACCCTGGAGTTATTGAAATTCAGAAAAACTCAATCATTAACAACTTTATGGAGTTGATGAAAAAAATGTACGATCCGAACAATAACGGAACCGTTGGTCCTATTTTCGAAAGAGGTGTCAGAAGCTGTATGCAGACATGTATGGTTGAAGAAGACTCTACTCTTATGGATGTTGTGCAATTACTTATAGAGGATAAAGCTGCGGATAGGTTTTTACCAAAAGTAAAAGATCAAGAGGTCATAAGATATTGGAAAATAGAAAGAGCTCAAATGGGAGAACAACAAAGAGGTGAGTTTATAAGTCACCTTGTATCTAAATTTTCAAAATTTACTCAAGATAGATTTATTAGAAATATAATTGCTCAATCAAAATCCACAATTAACATACCTCAAATTATGGATCAAGAAAAAATTCTTTTGATAAATTTGTCTAAAGGAATAATTGGAGAAGAAAACGCTCAGTTTTTAGGTCTTTTACTTGTACCTAAAATTTTACAATCAGCAATGGCTCGAGCAGAGAAGATTTCCAAAGGGGAGAAATTTCCAGATTACTATTTATATGTAGATGAGTTCCAAAATTTCGCGACAGATGCATTTGAATCAATTTTATCTGAGGCAAGAAAGTTTGGATTAGGTCTTACAGTTGCAAACCAATATATTAGTCAGTTATCTGATAAAATCAAAAACGCAGTTTTTGGAAATGTTGGTACCGCTGTTTTTTTTAGAGTTGGTGCCGAAGATGCGGCTTTTTGTAAAAAAATGATGTCTGATTATGAAGAAAACGATTTTCAATATTTAACACTTGGAAATGCCTATATTAAACTTCTAGTTAAAGGAGCTCCATTTAAACCTTTTTCACTTTGGGTTGATAGAAAAATTGTTGCTCCATTTACTGAAAACGCCGAAATTGCTAAAAGCATAATTGAGTATTCAAGAATGACTTATGGAAGAGATAGAAATCAAATTCAAAAAGAAATTGACGACAAATACTCAAAACCTGAAGAACCCCAAAAAAGCAGCGGTTTTCCAAACATTCCGGGCATGCCTCAAATGGGTGGAAATCCAGGTTCAAAGTCAAACCCTGGTGGTTTTGACGACGATTTCTTCCAAGATTTGTAGTGATATAATCATATGTATGAAATCTGTTGAAGTAAGGGAAAAATATATTAATTTTTTAAAATCAAAAGGACATATTTCTATTCCTTCTGCGAGTTTAATACCCTTAAACGATCCTACTACTCTTTTTATCAGTTCAGGAATGCAACCTCTTCTTCCATATTTTCTTGGAGAAGAGCATCCTTTGGGAAATAAAATTGTTAATTCCCAAGTATGTTTAAGAGCTCATGGTTTTATGGATGATTTACTTGAAGTAGGTGACAACAGACACACTTCCCTTTTTGAAATGCTCGGTAATTGGTCCTTTGGTGCTTATTTTAAAAAAGACCAAATCTCCTATTTTTATGAGTTCTTGGTTAACGAACTAAAGTTAGATCCAAAAAGACTTTATATTTCATGTTTTATAGGAGATGAAGATCTTGGAGTTACCAAGGATATTGAATCTGTTTCAATCTGGAAATCACTTCTTGAAGCTCAAGGTTTGGATTCTAAATCTGTTGAATTCTCTTCTCTTGAAGAAGCTGAAGAGATAGGTTCAGGAGATGCTAGGATCTGTCTTTATCCTGCTAAAAAGAATTGGTGGAGCAGAAACGGAGTTCCAAAGAACATGCCTGATGGAGATATCGGCGGTCCGGATACTGAAGTTTTCTATGAATTTGATGTACAACATGATGAAAAGTTTGGAAAAAAATGTCATCCTAATTGTGACTGCGGTAGATTTTTAGAGATTGGTAATTCTGTGTTTACTCAATATATTAAAAAAAATGGTAAGTTTGAAGAATTACCTTCCAAAAATGTTGATTTTGGCGGGGGTCTTGAAAGATTGGTTGCAGTTTCGGAGAATACAGACGATGTCTTCAAAACTGATCTATATTTACCTATAATTCAGAAATTAGAAAGTTTACTTGGTGTATCTTATGAGACCCAAAAACCAATGTTTAGAATTATTTCAGATCATATGAAATCTACTACTTTTTTAGGTTGTTATAACCTCTTACCTTCAAATAAAGCACAAGGTTATGTATTAAGAAAATTTATTCGAAGATCTGCTGTGAAAATTTATATCTTTTCAAAAAATTTAGATTTTACTGAAATACTATCTCAAATTCCTGAAAGTGTTTTTGAAGTCTATCAAGATGTACCTTTAAATTATGGTTTTGGTTTAGATGTTGAAAAGAAACCAAAGATTATTCAAATGATAAGGGAGGAGTGTTTGTCATTTAAGAAAGTTTTAGAATCAGGCTATAAAATTATTCAAAAAACTTCTAAAGACAAATATGATGGTAAGTTTGTTTTTGACTTATACCAAAATCAAGGATTTCCATTTGAAGTTTCTTATGAAATCATTAAAGATCTAGGTGTTGAAATTTCACATAGCGATTTTATGAGAGAATTTGAAAGACATAGATTACTCTCAAAGTAAAAAATTTGTTATTATTAGTTAATGCTTCAAAATTTAAAACAAAGTTTTTTTAATATCTTAAACTTGAATAAAAAATCTCCATATTTTTTAACTTTTGATATCAGCTCTGATACTTTTAAAGTATATCTTAATGAAGAGGTCAACATCGAAAATGAATATAAACTAAGGGTAAGGCATGAGTTTAAAGAATATGTTTCTTCTGAGGTTAGTTCTCACGGTAAGGTCCATAACTATGAAAAGGCTCTTCAAGCTTTAAAGAAAATTATGAGTGAGGTTGAAACTTACACTAAAGGCATTAAGGTTTCTGAAGGAGTTTTAGTTGTAAGTGGGTCAAACGCGCGCTCGATTATGACTACTATGCAAATAACAAGATCTTCAAAAGAAGAAATTTCTGAAGCTGAAAGTAGCGAAATCATGCAAAAAGTTTTTGAAAATTCTTATTTAGATTTATCAAAAATAATTTACGACGAAACACTCGAGGAAAATGCTTCACTTGAACTACTTGATTCTTTTCCAATTTACCTTCATTGTGATGGTCGGGAAGTTATAGATCTTATTGGAGAAAATGCCCATGACATTGGTGTTTGTTTTTCGGTATTTTTTGGAAGGTCGGATGAGATAGATGTCCACCGAAAACTTTTAAGGCAGGTTGGTATTTCAAATTTACATTTAGTGTCTTCTAACCAAGCTATTCTTAAGTCTCTTAAAACATCGAAGAAAGATAAAATAGACGCAGTTATCTTAGACATTGGCTCCAATACTACTGAGGTAATTATATGCTTTGGAGGAGGAGTACATTTAAATAAAACCCTTGATATAGGAGGGTTTGATTTAACTCTAGAATTATCTGAAAAGTTAAAACTTTCTTATTTAAGTGCTGAAAAAATCAAAAGATTTTACACTTTTAATAAGTTAAAAGAAAAAGAAAGGGATGTAGTTGCAAGAATTCTTACCTATAATTTAAACCATTGGTTGAAAGGTTTAGTTGAAACCTTCGAAGATTTTAAAAGTGTAAAGACATTTCCTTCTGATTTTTATGTAGTTGGTGGCTCTTCAGAGTTACCTGATGTTCATGAGATTCTTTTCGAAGAGCCCTGGACAAAATCAATTCCTTTTAAAGAAGTTCCTGTTTATAAAAAAATTGATTTTAATAAATTAAAAAAATTAGATAAAGCTCAAATGTCAAAACCAAATGAAGATTTAATTCCAGTTTTAGCATCTTTAATGTACCTAGAAATTAGAGGTAACTTATGAAAGAGGTAATTCTTGAAAAAGATTTTACAATTCTTAAATGTTTAAACTTAATTTTAAACTCCCAAGAAGAAGAAGTTAAAATAAAGATTTCTGACGGTTCAATTCTTTTAAATCAAAAAAATAACCTTAGATTGTTAATTAGATATTTGAAAAGTTATGGAAAAGTTTTCAAAATTGAAACCGAATCTTTAAAAGGAAAAGAGTTTTTAAAAAGTATTTTTAATGAAGAATCAGAAGAGGGCTTTTTAGATGAATTTAAGGAAATGGAAGAATCTCCTATTTCTTCTCAAAAATTACCCAAAACATTAAATCCTTCAAAACTTCAAAAGTTTGATTTTGAAAAGATAAAAATATTTTTCTCTGCTAAGAAAATTTTTTTACCACTGATAATTTTTTTTCTCATAATGGGAATTTCTATCGGTAGTTATTTGTATATAAAATCACAGAACAAAGTTTATCTAGTTTTAACTGTTGGTTCTGAGAGATTTGTTAAATCCTTTGAGGTCAAGTTATCAAGCGTTTCAAACACTGATTTAGAAAACAAGATTATGAGAGTTTCGAAAATCAACCAAACTTCAAAGATTGAAAAAGAAGCTCCAACTACTGGAAAAGCTGAAACTGGAAAAAAAGCAGAAGGAGAGATTAAATTTTCAAATTCTACAGATCAAGATATTACCCTTGATAAAGAAACCGAGCTTACCTTTAAGGATGGAAATAAAGATTTAGTTTATTTGATAAAGGATAAAATAGTTGTTCCGAAGAGAACTTTAGTTTCTACAAACCCTGAAACATATGTGAGTGGGGAGGCTTCGGCTGAAACAAAAGCTTCTCTTTTTGGTTCTTCTTACAATATTTCTGCCGGTAAATCTTTAAGTATAAAGGGTGTTAGTTCCGAAAAGCTAAAAGCCGTCGTTAGTTCATCATTTGATGGAGGTGTAAAAAATACAGTTAATGCCGTAAGTCTTGAAGATATGAAGAAACTTTCTGATAATTTAGTTACAGATTTTAAAAGCGATACACAAAACTTGGATCAGCCTGGAAAAGTATTTTTAAGAAGCTCTCAAATTTATAACTTAGTTTCAGAGAAATTCTCTCCAGGACTTACTGAACCTTCAGATATTTTAAAGCTTACTCAAGAAATAAACTTAAGCTATCTTCTTTATTCTGAATCCGAAGCTTTAGCCTTTGCAAAAGCAATTGTTAAAGATTTAGTTCCTGAAGGTTATGAACTGTTTGGAGAAAATCTTCAAGTTGAGATTGGTATTTTGAATTTGATTTCTGTAGCAGGCTCACCAAATGACGAAGCAAAAGCCCAGCTTACTATTAGAAGTTATAAAATCCCAGTTATAAATCAAGATGAAATTAAAGAAAATCTTAAAAATAAGAGTGTCGCCCAAGCTAAAGATTACCTTGATAAACTAGATTTAATATATAATATTGAATCAAACAGTTTAATAAATGTTTTTGGTTTTCCAGAAAGTAAAGATAAGATAAATGTTTCAATCAAAAACGAATAAAAATCAAGAAAGAATACTAGCTATGGATTATGGTTTAGTTAGAACTGGTATTGCGGTTTCAATAGATGGTGTTGTTTCGCCAGTTAAAACTATAATAAGTAAGGATTTTAAACATTTTTTAGCTGAACTTTGGTCTGAGATTGTGAAACAAAAAGTTACAAAAATAGTTGTAGGCTTACCAGTTAGTTCTGATGGTAAGGAAAATGATCAAACAGTTATTGTCAGAAGAATTGTGAATAACTTAAAAAAGTACATTAAGCTTCCATTTGAATTTTATAATGAATATGGAACTACAGTCGATTATGGGGTTAACTCTTATTTTACAGTTTCTGAAATAAGAAGAAGAAGGAAAAAAATTGACCAACTATCAGCTCAAATGATATTAGAGTCATATTTAATAGATAAAGGTATAAAAAAATAGTTTTTCGCTTCTATTTTGGTAAAGAGATTTCAGGATCTAAATGAACATCTAAAGAATCGCAATTTAAACACATAAAGTTCTTTCCTTTTTCAAAACATTTTGGACACATGTTAACATCCCCTATATGAACCATTTCTTTAGCATCACATTTATTACAGATAAAAAGTACCTGTTCTGTTTCTACTTTTCCACATTGTGGGCATTTGAAAGATACATCATGAACAGAATTGTTTTCAAAATCTTTCTCTAATTCTTTATCTTCATCTAAAATTTGATCAATTTCTTTTAAACTCATAATTTTTATATTAACATAAATTTTTAAAATGAGATAAAATTAATTTATGAATAGCACCTTAGCAATTTTTTTAGCTTCTTACTTTGGAATTTCAACAATTTATTCAATTTTGGTTTACAAGTTTGCTTATAAATCTGCGGATCATTTTATTTTAAACTTGTTTTTTGGTCCTTTTGCTATAATTTATAATTTATATTTAATTGTATTTAATAAGGACATAAGAATTTAATATGCTCAAAGATTTTATCAGCAGTTTTGAAGGTATAATTTTTGACTTAAATGGTACAGTTATTCAAGACGAATTTTTATGGCATCAATTAAATGAGGAAGTCTTCGGTAAAGAAATAATTTCCGCCCCGAAGTTTTATGGAAAAGCAGGATTTACTTTAAAAGATAATATAGACTTAATACTTGATGGAAATATCTTTAGGAACAAAGCTGAGGCTGATGTTTATTACAGGTCTCTAACTTCTAAATATTTTCAAAAGATAGATAATAGCTATATAACTCCGGGTTTTGTAGAATTTGCAACCGAAATGAGAAGATTAGGTAAAAGAATGTCTCTTGCTACAAATTCTGATAAATACATTTCTCAGACTGTAATTGGGAAACTTGACCTAACTTCTTTTTTTGAATTCATCTTAACCTCAGAAGATGTAGCTAATCCCAAACCAGCCCCTGATATTTTTGATTACTCTGTTGCAAGGTTTAATCTCCCTAAAAAGAAAGTTTTAGTTATAGAAGATTCCCTAGTTGGGAATTATGCTGCCGAACAAGCAGGTCTTGAAAGGTTTATCATAATACCAGATAACTTAAATGAGGCTGAATATGGATCAAATACCAAACATTTTTTTAAAGATTTTTATGAGATTACACAACTACTTGACACATCTCCTCAGGATTATTTATATAATATGTTTGAAGGGGTATAACTTAATTACTCTCAATAATAATAGTTTGTTGAAATGACAGAAAAAAAATTAAAGTTGTCACCAATCATTTGAATAAATTTTTCTCTATTTTTTGTCTCTTGGTTATGTTCTATAACTAATATAACCCTTCTCTTTTCAACTTTAATTTTCTTAAGAAATACTTTTGAGATAAAAGATAAGAGATACAAGTAAATTGTAAAACCTAGATAATTTTCTTTTAAGTTAATTACGACTTTAGTTTCCTTCATATTATTAGTATAATATACAACTATGGAAGATTATAGACCAAAAAAATACCATATCACCACTTTTGGATGTCAAGCAAATGTTGCAGATTCTAGCACTATGGCTGGAATCTTGGAAGCTTTGGGTTTTGAGTGGGTTTTGGATTTTAAAGAATCTGATTTATATGTGATAAACACCTGTTCTGTTAGGCAAAAATCTGAAGATAAAGTTTATGGAATTGGGAAAGAAATAAAGGAAATGAGAGAAAAATCTCTAAAAATACCATATATCTTAATGGCGGGATGTATGGTGGGATCTGTAACTGGAGAGAGGCAAAGATATGCTTTTGAGGAGTTGAAAAGGAGAACGCCTTGGGTTGATGGTTACATAAATCCACATCAGTTGCAAAAACTTCCGGAAATTTTATTCTCAAACAATTTGATTGATTCCTGGGCTCTAAAAAAGTTAGAATCTCAAACTCAAAATCCTAAAAATCTTAACTCCGAACCAGATCATGCTTTCATAAACATTTCTTTGGGATGTGATAACTTTTGTTCTTTTTGCGTTGTCCCGTATTCAAGAGGAGCAGAAAAATCTAGAAGCAAGGAAGAAATTATTCAAGAAATTAGACACTATATCTTAAGAGGTATAAAAAAAGTCACTCTTTGTGCTCAAAATGTTAATTCATGGGGGCTTGAGATGGCAGAAAAGTTTGAGATTAGAGCTGGTTCAGATCAAAAACTTCCCTTTGCAGATTTGTTAAGAGAAGTTCATAGTATTGAAGAAATAGAAAAAATTGACTTTTTATCTTCAAATCCATTTGATTTCACTTCAGATTTAATTGAAGCAATAACTCTCCCAAAAGTTTCGAATTATCTACATATTGCGGTTCAATCAGGAAATAATGAAATTCTCAAAAAAATGAATCGAAGACATACTATTGAAGAATTTATTTCTTTGATAAATAGAATTAAAGAAAAAAAACCTAACTTAGTATTAGGTACAGATATAATTGTTGGTTTTCCATCTGAAACTGAAGAACAATTTGAGGACACCTTGAAACTTTTCAAAAATATAAAATTCAAAGTTGCCTTTATTTCAATTTATTCGCCAAGAAAAGGAACTCCGGCTCAAAAATTTTATGAAGATGATGTTTCTTTGAAAATCAAAAAAGACAGACACGCGAGACTTACAAAAGCTTGGCAGGAGTCTTTAAAATAATGAATATCCCTGTAATTATTGGACCAACTTGCTCTGGTAAGACAACATTAGCTCTAGATATATGTTTCAAAACTGGTTTTGACATATTATCTATTGATTCAAGACAGGTTTTTAAAGAATTAGATATAGGAACTGGTAAATTTAAAGATTTAGCTAATATTAAAAAGGATAATGGATACTGGGAAATAGATGGAGTAAAAGTTTGGGGCTATGATATTTTTGAATTAGAAGATGATTTAAATGTTCTAAAATTTTTAGAATTTTGTAAAAAAGTTATTTATGAGTATCAAAAAAATGAAGAGGGGTTGGTAGTTACATGTGGAACAGGTTTTTACCTTGATTTTTTAATGGGAAAAATTTCTTATAGCGATATAGATCTGGTAAGAAAGAAGGAACTTGAAAGTTTGAATTTGAAAGAACTTCAAGAAATTTATTTAAGTCATATAAAAAACCCTTTGGTAAAAGTTTCAAACACTATTGATGTGAGTAACAAGAGAAGAATTATTACTTCTATTTTAAGTATTGAATCAAAAACACCTTTAAAAAGTTTTGAATTGAAGGGAATAAATTTTGAACTTTTTTATCTAAATCCTAACCGAAAATCAGTTTATGAAAATTCAGATTTATTTGTAGATAACATTATCTCAAAAGGGGTTGTTTCTGAATATATTAACTTAAGTAAAATTTATCCAAATTCTAAAGCATGGGATGGGTTAATTTATAAACAGATAAGAGAATATTTGAAGCCCAATTCATTTAATGAAGAGTTATTAAAAGAAAAAATGAAATTTTCTCTTCATTCATATATTAGAAGACAGGAAACATACTTTAAAAAAATGAATTACAAGTATAAAGAAATTGATAAACAATCTATTTTTAATAGAATTACAGATTATATAAATGAATATAATGGTGGTACAATCAAATAAAGTATGAAAGACCATAGTTTACAGATTTCTTTTAGAACCGTTTTGTTTACAGTTTTAACTGTTTTAGGTATTTATCTTTTAACTACTGTATATGATGTAATTTTAACAATTTCTTTGGCTATAGTCTTGGTATTAAGTATTGAGCCTTTGGTAAATTTTTTCTTAAAAATGAAGATTTTCAACAAAAACTTTTTCAAAAGAACTACCGCCGTGCTTTTTTCGTTTTTAATAGTTATCTCTATTTTAGTTTTAGCTTTTGTATATGCCCTACCTGAGTTATTTAAAGAATTTCCAAGATTAGTAGAAACAGTGCAACAAACTGTTGAAAATTATAGTTCTAGATTTAGTTTAAATGTTTCAAATTTTCAAAATATAAGTCAGTATTCAGATAGAGTTGTATCAGTTTCGATTGGGTTTTTTAGCAATCTCCTGGCTGTTTTTAGTTTACTTCTTCTTTCTATTTATATTTCTCTTGATTGGGATAACATAAAGAAATTCCTACATAAAATAATTCCAAATGGTCAAGGTAAATTATTTGATAAAATTATTTTTGATCTTGAAGTTGGTATTGGTTCCTGGGTTAAAGGTCAGTTATTTTTAATGTTTTTTATTGGAGTATTATCTACTTTAGTACTTTATCTTATTGGAAATCCGTTTTATGCCCCTTTAGGTTTAATTTCTGGAGTTTTAGAAGCGGTTCCTATTCTTGGACCTTTAGTTTCAGCAATTCTTGCAGTAATTGTAAGTTATGCTTACGGAGGTCAAAATATGGCTATTTTAACTCTCGTTTCATTTATAGCAATTCAGCAACTTGAAAACAACTTCTTAGTTCCAAAAGTAATGGAGAAAGTTTCTGGTTTTAGTCCTGTTTTAATATTATTAGCTTTTTTACTTTTTTCAAGTTTTCTTGGTGTTATAGGGGCGGTTTTAGCTGTTCCGATTTTAATGCTCTGTCAAATTTTAATCAGGCATTTACTTCCAAATGCTTTTAAAAATTAATTCATTGTTGAGGGGAATAAGCCGGATTCTGTATTTGACGATAATTTATCTAATGCCTCTGCCTTAAGTCTCCCCGAGAAAGGTTATAACGACCAAATCGGAGTTGCTGCCGGTGGGATTGCCCGTTTCATCTAAATCCATTTTACAGGTTTTAGTTCGTCACTGTTGCTCTCAGAAGCTGTTAATTCAGTTTCTGCTCTTTTACTTTTTCAAGTTAAGAGACCAGCTGTTTCCAGTCGGAAGTTTCCTTCCACCCCGTTCTCTGCGCAGTCCGGACTTTCCTCTGATATTGTAATCAGCTATCATCTACCCCTCAACATTCTAATTATACCATTTTATAGGTTATATTATCAACTAAAATTTTTATATGCTAAAATGTAAAAGTGAACACCAGCAATTTCAAAATAGATCCAAATAAATACTATGTTTTTTCACCTAAGACCAAAAGAATTATTAGATTTTTAAATGTTTTTATTTTACTTTTTGTATTACCTTTTAGTATGTTGCTTTATTACAATTTTGCAGTAGATAGACCTTCACAATCTTTTAAGGAAGTAAACTATAATCTTAAAAGCGGGTCTTCAATTGAAACAATATCAAGAGAATTAAAACAGTTAGGAGTTATAAATTCAGAATCTTTGTTTACAATATATGTAAAAATAAACAGATCCTACCCAAATTTTAAAGCAGGTATGTACACTTTTTCTGCAGGTGCTTCAATAAGACAGGTAGTTTTTCAACTTCAAAGCGGATCTAATGGAGTTTCAATTTTATTTTGGGAAGGTAAAAGGCTTGAAGAATTTGGTATTTTAGCTGCTTCAAAATTACCAGCCTTCAATTATGAAAGATTTATAGATAAAACTAAAGGAAAAGAAGGCCGACTTTTTCCAGACACTTATTTCTTTTACCCTTCTGCAAATGAAGATGAAGTTATAGAAGCACTTACTTCAAATTTTGAAAATAAAATGAAAAAAATTCGAGAGACAACAGCTTACCAAAAAACAAATTTAACTGATGAACAAATTTATACAATTGCGTCTTTGATTGAGAAAGAAGCTCCAAGAGGTGTTCAAAGAAGGTATATCGCTGGAATTATACTTAATAGACTTGCAAATAACGATAAATTAGGAATTGATGCCTCTAATCAATACGGAATCGCTTTAAAAGATGTTTGTCCAAACAATTATACTGAAAAAGTATGTCCAGATCTTGAAGTCGCAAAAAATATAGTTTGGTGGAAATCTAATTTAACAAAAAGTGATTTAGAATATGATACTCCTTTTAACTCAAGAACTAAAAATGGCTTACCTCCCCATCCAATTTCAAGTTTTGGTGAAGACGCTGTAATGGCAGTTTTAGAATATATCCCTTCAAATTACTATTATTATTTGCATGATAGAAATGGTGGAATACATTATGCAGAAACCTCTAACGAGCATTCAGCTAATGTTTCAAAATATATTTTTTATTAGTAAATTCTAGTTATAATAGATAAAGTTATTTCTAAAAAAAAAATTTTTAAGGCATAATTAAAATAACATATGATACAACAAGACTCAATAATTATTTTCGAAAATGTGTTCAAATCCTACAAAGGTGAAGAAGTTCTTGAAAATATTGATTTTCAAATTAAAAGGGGTGAGTTTGTTTTCTTGATTGGTCCTTCAGGAGCTGGAAAATCAACTATTATTAAACTTCTAAATAGGGAAGAAAGCCCTTCTTCTGGAAAGATTTTTATTGACGGAACAGAATTAGGTACAGTTCCAGTTGATCAAATGCATAAAATTAGAAGAAAAATAGGTGTTATATTTCAAGATTTTAGGGTAATTAAATCTAAAAATGTTTTTGAAAATGTTTCAATTTCACTTGAAGTTGTCGGAACCTCAAATGATGTAATTCAAGAAGTTGTTCCAAATATTTTAAGTATGGTAGGCTTACAACATAAAATTTACAAAAATCCTGCAGAGCTTTCAGGAGGGGAAGTTCAAAGGCTTGTGATTGCAAGAGCTTTAGCACATGAGCCTGATATCATTATAGCTGACGAGCCTACAGGAATGATTGACCCTCGAGCTACCTCAGAAATTATGAATCTACTAACTGAGATTAATAAAATGGGAACAACCGTACTTATGGCTACTCACGACCATAACATTGTAAATCATTTTAAAAAAAGAGTTCTTAAAATACAGGATGGTAAGTTAATTTCAGATAGAAAAGGTGGAAGTTATCATGATTAATTTTAAAAGTGCTTTTGAGTTTCTTAGAAAAGAAAAAGGAATAAGTTTTATTTCTGTAATGGCTATATTTGTTTCTTTTGTTCTTTTAGGATTTATGTTAAGTTTTTTAGTTTTTTCAAATACAGCCTTAAATTTCTTGCAAAAGCAGGTTCAAGTAAGAGTATTCTTTAAAGATATATTTTCAGAGGAACAAATATTGAATCTAAAATCTCAACTAGAAAGTGACCCGAGAATCATGGAAGTAGGATATACTTCTAAAGAACAGGCGTTGTTGATTTTTAAAGAATTCAGTAAGAACGACCCTGTGTTACAAGAATCTCTATCTACTAACATTTTGCCTGCTTCTTTAGAAATAAGGACACGAGATGTTAAAGATTTAGATCAAATTTATGAAGAGTTTTCCAACAAAGAAGAAGTCGAAAGTGTAAAATATCTAAAGGATATAAAAGATAGATTTAGTTATGTTTCTTTAATCGTAACTATTGTTTCATTAGCTATAACAACAGTATTTTTTGTAGTTTCTTTTGGAATTATTCTGTCAACAATTAGAATAAACATTTACTCTAAAAAAGAGGAAATAGAGATTATAAAACTTGTAGGGGGTTCTAATGATTTTGTAACTAGACCTTTCATTGAGCAAGGCTTAATTTATTCGATGACAGGCTCTCTTTTGTCTGGAGTTGTTTTAACGGTAATTTTAAGCTCCGTATTTTTCTTAAATGTTCTTGGAATTAGGGATTTAGGAAGTGTGGTTTTATTTTCAAACTATAAGATTCCCTATTTTATATTTGTAATTATACTTGTGGTAATAGTTAATGTTTTAGGTTATTTATTAGGCAGTGTTGGAAGTAGAACTGCTGTTAAGAATTACCTAAAAATATGACTTCAGTTTTAATTAAATTTTTTTTCTTTGTTTTAATAACATTTTTTTTTCAAGTAGTTTGGGCAGAAAATACCGATGATTTACTTAAAAAACAAGATGAATATCAAAAAATTATAAACAATTTAAACTCAAAAAGTAATACCCTTAGAAATGAACTTGAATATATAGATACAGAAATTAGTTTAACCGGTTTAAAAATTACAGAAGTAGAGAAAAATCTTGCCCAAAAAAACATGCTCCTTTCTGATTTAACAAATTATATTGAAGGCCTGACAAAAAGAATGGATAAACTTGATAAATCAATGTCTATACAAGATACTGCTTTAAAAGAAAGAATTGTTGAAAGGTACAAATCATTAACAGATGTAAATGTTTTGTCTGTATTAGTTTCAGGTAATTTAGAAAAAGCTATGTTAAAACTGCAGTATATTGAGCAACTT
>Ga0172372_10006727_pt1 | contig 15631 bp, 8 predicted proteins | sample LakKiv5m_2_FD_114544 | JGI IMG/M metagenome (GOLD analysis project Ga0172372, IMG submission 114544) | Freshwater microbial communities from Kabuno Bay, South-Kivu, Congo - kab_092012_9.5m | ecosystem: Environmental > Aquatic > Freshwater > Lake | place: Democratic Republic of the Congo...
AAATATTAATATAGTTGATATTAAAGATGTTATTTACCTTAACTATTCTGGTGTTCAAAATGTTTCTATAAATGAATTATATCTAACTTTTTCTGTTGTGGGATCTGCAGGCAGAAAATCATTAGCGTTTAAAAATGAATTAACACCAGGAGTAGCAGGATTAAGTGGATCTTCTGTCGTTAGTAGTTCTTTCGTTTACACTGCTTCTGATGGTTCAACAGCAGATATTCGTTTAGGAGATACTCCTAGAATTTACAACACAAATAATACTGCAATAAAAGGAAATTTGGTTGCTTTAAATACGGGCCTTACAGCAGAATTTACTCAGTTTGGTAATCTAGGAAGTGTAGACTACGTTAAAGGTTTGGTTGGAATAGACGAAAACGTGTTACCTTCTGGAATTTCTATCACCATAGACGGCTATCCTAGATATCAAGATTCGGTAACTATTAAAAATGAATTGTTATTAACAACCACAGTAACAGCGACTTAAAATGTTTGTAGTATACACCAACAGTACTCCTAATAAAATATACGACATTAACAGTAATGTTTCTGGTTTTAGTTCTCCTGCCGAATTTGCTGCTGGGTTTCAACCTTTAACCTCGTTTTTTTCTTTTATTGCTGGATTATCTGCTTCGTGTGAATATCCTTTATCAGTTCGAGACCTGTTTCCGTACTGGATGAGAATTCAATCACCAGAAAATTCTGTTTTAATATCTTTAACAGAAGGATACTATAAATGGTTGGCTTGCAATACTACTGATATTACAGATTTAAGTTTTCTTAGACTTGAAGATATTTTAAATATAGAGACTGCTCCTGCTGATTTATTAGTAAATTTTTCAAGAACATATGTTGATTCTTTGGCAGAAAATCAAATACCTAAAATATCTCCTGAAAATTTAAAAAATCTTATTGAAAATATAAAAACCAATCTTTACAGTAAAAAAGGAACTAAAGATAGTGTTAAATATCTTATAAATTCTTTGTTTGGTATTGATCACGATCAGATATCTGTATCGTATCCTAAACGATATATCATGCGCCTTAACGGCGGCAATTACGATTGGATGCGAGATAATTTAAATCCAGCAGGTCAATATTCTGCAAATCCTGAAAGTTTTAGACCACAGTTAACAGGAAGCCAGTTAAATGTTTCTGTTATTCAAGACGGTGATTTATGGCAAGAATATTCGTATGTTGTGAACGCTCCAGGATTAACTTCTTCTTATTACGGCGATATTCTTGCTTCTATAATTCATCCAATAGGAACAAAATATTTTGTTAACACAAGATCTGATATCTTTAATAATACTTATGATGCTGCTTCTTCTTTTTCTAGTGGTGTAATTACTGTTGCAGAAATACCCAAAATACAAAATTATACAGGATATACTTTAGGATCCACTCAAACTATAGGATATACTTTTGGTTGTATTTCTGGCCTTTCGGCTCCTACTTACGTTTTCCCGTCTTGGGATGTGAAAATTTCTGCTTTTCCGGGAATATCTTTTGGAAATATTATTATAAACCACTTTTTAGAGTTATTACCTCTTCCTGGTGGTTCATTTCCTAACGAAACAATTCCATTTTGCTCTAGTTAAAACGAATAAATACCAATATGACTATACCATCACCATTTAGCTCAGATTTCCCGTTAAAAGAAGATCCGTTTAGAAGCAGAACAGAATCTCAAATAAACCTTTCTAAAAATTATTACGGATTAGCTTTTAAAGCAGGATATCCTTTACAAGCACAAGAATTAAACGAAATACAAGAAATTTTTTACGTACAGTCTACGTTAAATAATCGTCTTGGTAGTGTTAGCGGATTCACAGCAGGAACAGTTCCTTGGAATGGTTGTACTCCTTTAACCACTGCTTTAGTTCAAGCTACTGGCGCAGGTAATATTACTGCAACGGGAGCTACTGGCTGGTATTTAATACAAAAACAAGACGTTAACGGCGGTTTAGGAGTTTGGGTTTACAATAGTTCTATTAAAACTATAATTTCAGGATTCACTGGTGCTGCGGGAACAACAGGCGATTACGGAATAGTGGTGAAGCCGCTAATAATAGGTTGTACTAGTGGTGCTTCTCCTGGTGCAAACGAAGACAACACGATACGGGATACTTCTAATATAAATATTTTAAATGGTCCTTGTGGTGCGGATCGTTTAAAGTTAGATGTTATCAAGTTTGGTTTCACGGCAGGAACAGGAGAGTATCTGGTTCCTATATTTACAGCAAATAAAACAGGAATTACTGCATCTTTAGTGTTTAAGAATGGATTATTATTAAGAGAGGAAACGGTAACATAAAATGAGTATAGGACCCCTTACAGGAACCGACACTTTTAAAACGTGGTTTGACAGAACCGTTTCTCTTATAACTAATGTGAATGGAATAACAGTTTTTGATGTTAAAGGCAGCACAGGAGTAAATGTTTCTGTTGCTGGGGGTGTTGCTTCTGTTTCTAACACAGGAATTTTAAGTGTAACCGGAGGTTCCACAGGAATAAGTGTCACCACTTCTTCAGGAGTTTCCACAGTATTTAATACTGGTGTGTGGAGTGTTAACGGTTCCACAGGAAATGTAAATGTAACTATAAGTGGTGGCGGACCTGGTGGAGATTACGTTAGTTCTTTTAACGGCGTTACAGGAGGAGTTACTGGCGTTGTGGGAATCTTGGCTGGAACCGGTATTGGTGTAGGTTCTAATCAAGTAAATGTAACCGTTTCTAACAGAGGAGTTCTTTCTTTGAACGGACTAACAGGAGCAGTGGATGCTGTTAGTTCTTTTAACGGATCTACAGGATCTGTTCAAGGTGTAAACAGCTTCAACGGATTAACGGGTACTGTTCAAGGTGTTGGATCTATTAACGGTCTAACAGGCGGATTAACGCTCTTTGGTGGTACAGGCATGAGTGTTCTGTCTGGAGGCAAAGGGATTACTCTGGTGAATACCGGAGTTTTGAGTTTTAACGGGTTAGTAGGTGCAGTTAGCGGTGTCACCACATCTGCTGCCAACACTTTCACTGCTCTTCAAACATTCTCTGCAGGTCTTTCTGCATCGGGTGGAACTTTTGGATTTATTAGTGCTCCTGGTATAGTTTCTACTAGTAGCCCTAACACTTTCACTGCTCTTCAAACATTCTCTGCAGGTCTTTCTGCATCAGGCGGAACTTTTGGTTTTATTAGTGCTCCTGGTATAGTTTCTACTAGTAGCCCTAACACTTTCACTGCTCTTCAAACATTCTCTGCAGGTCTTTCTGCCGCAGGCGGAACTTTTGGATTTATTAGTGCTCCTAATATAGTTAATTTTATTAATGGCCTAACAGGTGGAATAACTCTAACAGCCGGTTCAAATATCACTTTAACTCCTTCTGGCAATACTATTATGATTACATCTGCTAGTGGTGGCAGCGGTATAACTTGGAGTGTTGTTACTGCAAATCGGGGATTAACAGCAAACACAGGAACATTTGCTGCTCCTAGTTCTGGTATTTTAGGTTTAACTTTACCTACAAGTGGATCAGATATAGGCTCTTCAATCCGAGTTAGTGGTGTTTCTGGGGGATGGAGAATAGGTCAAGGAGCAGGACAACAAGTATTCTTTGGTAATTTAAATACAACTTTAGGAACTGGAGGATATCTTGAAAGTACAGATCCCAAAGATACTGTGGAACTGGTTTGCTGGAATTCTGATACTCGTTGGAATATTATTAGTTCTATAGGTAATATAGGTGTGGTTTGATGTTTCAAATAAAAGGCGTAAAAGAAATATCAGGAATAACTGGTGTTTTGTTTTACGATAATCCAGATAAACCTATATTCGCTGCCGCTTGGCGCGGTGATCAAGTAAGTGATTCTACAGACTGGAGAATAAAACGAACATACCCTAACGGATTTTCAGGATCAACCGGATTTTCCTTAGAAGATATTCGGGGATGTACATATGTTGTTCCTATTATTTTTATAAATCGTGGCCTCAGTTCAAAGCCTTTTGTGCAAAGCAAAGGATATGAAAAGGTTTTAAGTAACTGTACTTCTAGTACTTGTGATGTTTTAAATTGTTTTGATTTATCTGAAGCGATAGACGGTATAGGAAAATATCAAGAAGATTGGATTGGTTATTGGGATGGAATACAAAGCTCAACCAGCAACTATAACAATCAAATTATAAGTTATGATATAGAGCCTGGATTTACCAGCGATATATTTGTTCTTCGCGGCATAACAAATATGCTAGGTAGTAGTAACAGGTGGGAGTTTTCAAAATCTGGAGCAGTATTTTCTACTTGGGAAAATCAAAATCTTAGAGCAACAGGTGGATACACTGCACCAGATAGTACAATGACAGCAACACGTATAGAATGGATTGCCGGAAATCCTTCAACTCCTGGATTTGGAAACGGATATGGAAATTTCAGACAACGAGTTCCTATTGTTTCTGGCCAAACTTACACGTTTTCTTATTGGATTAAAAGCGCAGGAACCAGAGAAAATCCTAGTCAAGGATTGTGTTTTAGTCATAGATTTTTTAACAATACAGATCCTGGTATAAATATTGACATAAATAGACCTAATGAATTTGCAAGTGCTTCTGAGTGGCGTAGAACCTCTGCCACATTTTATACTGGAACTGCTGGTGTTTTTCATATTTTTCCGTATATAGCTAGTAGAAATGGAGTTAGCGGAGATGCGTTTTTTATCTGGAGAGCGCAATTCGAAAAAGGAGATACTGCCACAAATTATGTTGAAAATAAAACAGGAAGAATGCCTAATTATTATCCTAGTACTGCTGAAAGAATTTCTACCATAGAGGGCATATTAGGTATTAGTTTAACCGGAAGAATAGTTATAGATCCTTTTCGTTATCATTATCGGGATTCTTTATATAATAATCCTAAAGATTCTATTTTGTCTGATGGTTCTCCTGTAGATTGGAGTATACATCAAAGTGCTTTTCGTGGTTGTTGTGCTAATTTACGGGGATTAACTGCTTGGCCTTCTTTGTGGCCTGATGAAGGAATTGAAAGAGTAAAGGCTGAATGGTCTACTTGGCTAGACGAATTTGCTGCTAGTGGTAGAAAAATAGATTATATTGGTTTTGATAATGAAGCAGACAATCCTGCAGATTCTTATAACATTAAAAGGTTGGCAGGAGTAACTTTAGGTTTGGGGGGTTTATTTGCAGGAGTAGAATTTCTTAAAGGATTAACAAGTTCTTCTAAATGGTATTCTCCGTGGAGAGGTCTTCCTTCGTTTTCTCAACTAGTTTCAGGATTTACTTTCACGAATATATTAGAACAAGAAAGATGTGCAACTTGTGATTTTGAATATGTAAAATGGAACAACATTACAGCTTTATATGGTACACACGCTTTAAATCAAGCAATTTGGGTTCCATTAAAAGGAAAATTTTCAAATGTTAAAGGATCTAACTACGATAATATCTTATTAGATCCAGATAATCCTGGTCCTGATATCAATGGCCATCCTCAAGTGTATTCTAAATATTTTGGTACTAGTTCTTCTCCTGTATTATATGGAACACTAGAGCAAGCCGCAACTTCATGGTTTGTAGACAAAAACGATGGATCTAGACTTATATACAAGAACACAACAGGGTATAGTGATCTGGGTGATAGATTAGTTAATAATTATTGGGGGGCATTTCAAAAAGACCATCAAGAAATACGTTCTTGTGTTAGAGCAAGAAGAAACGGCCTTTTACATCCGTGGATAGCAGGAGTTAGTTACGGTTCTTCCGATGCAATAGAAGCAATTGACCTTAATGCATCTAAATATCCACAAGATACACGATATTATTATGAAACTATAAGACATGCTGCTTTAATGAGAACAGAAATGTTTTTGTATTGGAATCCTTCAAACGGTCCAGATACATCTTCAATTTTATATGATAATGTCAGAAAACCTTTCACAAAGAAGCTTGATGAAGTTTTACATGAAATAAATTCTTTAATAGGATTTAGACCTGTAGCACAAACTATAACCACAGAACCTATTAATTTTACTAATAATTTTAAATGGATCACACCCAATGATCCCACAAAAACTGTCATATCGGGTGCAAGACTTTATGATGGAACCTATTTGTGGAGGGTAACTACTGGAGAAGAACTTGCTACAGCATTTTTAGATACTAACACAGGAAAAGTTTACGAATTGGGTGACGAAGTTGGTGTATGGATTAAAACAACATGAGTAAAGCATCAAGACCAAATATAAATTTAATAAGTATTCCTGCTCCTTTGATTTTTTATGATGGTTCTACAGGAGAATATACAAACTACTTTCCTGGAGGAGCAGGAACCGGAAAATATGCAGATTTAAGTTTAAATTTAGCAGGTGGTCAATATATGTTCTTTGTTGGTTTAGATACTGCCGGTTATGAATTAGGATCTAGTGTGGCTGGATGGACTGCGGGTACTCCTTTTTACTGGGTAAAAACTGATGAAGTTCGAGGAATGGCTCAAAATATAACAAAACAAGGAGCTACTGCAGGAACTAAAGGATATGCTTACATAAACTGGACTGAAGATGACAGAGAATTTATATTATTTAATGGTTTTACCGGTCCTCCCGGAACATTAGGCACCGTGTATCGTTCAGTAGAAGATCATAATTTATTACAAAAAACAATGGCAAAATATCTGGTTGGTGGTACTGGAGTAGACGGTGAACAATTTCAAGGACTTAAACAAATTTTTCCTGGTATATCTTTTGGTTTTTATAACATTCCTCCTTGGTGGAGGCACGATACAATGTGGACAGGAACAACAACCAATATTGAAAATTCATTAGAGCTTGCTGCAAATGTTGTTGTGGGATGCACAGAATTGATGGATGCTATAGATTTATTAATGCCTAGTGGTTATTCTCTAGTTACAAAAAGAGATCACACGATGATAGCAAACGAACAAAATGTTAAATTATGTCAAAAAATAAATCAAAAACTAATTGCAGCAGGAAAAACTCCTAAACAAATAATACCTTTTGTGGAACCTTTCTACGAAACTGTGGCTAGTGGAAGACCATACGATCTTTTAAATGCTGTACAGGGAGGGGCATACTCTATAAACAATCTCAGTTCTTACGCCAGAGCAATACATGGTTTAACTAAAATGAATATTCAGTACATTCCTCCTTATACAAGAATGTTAGAATCTGATCTGGTGCATGAAGCATATAACCCCATGATTTCTAATGGAGCAGATGGTGCTATAATTTGGCTTGGTCCGTCGTATAGAATGAAACAGATAGCAGGTAGAACTTTAAATCCTCTGTGTTGTGAAGATATTGTTGTTAGTGATCCTTATACAGACGGATCAGGAAATCTTCAATGGAATTCGGCGTGGAGGCGTGGAGTCACCGGAGCAACTGCAGTTTGGTCTCAAAAAGATATGTGGAGACAATCATTGACTACTGATTGGGCATACAGAGCAGGAATTTGTTTAGGAATAACAGGAAACCGATGGTGGTGGAAAAATGATCAAACTAGTGGTGGACCTTATGGAGCTTGTGGGCCTAGCGAATGGTTTCCTCTTTCTGGCAATGAAGGTTTGTGTGGTCCTACTTTAGGAAATCAACGAGTTAGTGGATTTGGAATGTCTACTAAAAATACAAGAGATCGAATCGATAAATATCTAATGGAAATAATTAAAGAAAATATTCAAATTTGGAGAAAAACTTGGATTGGGATAAAAAAATAATTTAATTTAAAACAAAAATGTCTAAACAAACTTCAGTAAATCTAGACGTAACTATAAATCCTGTAGGGTTTGTTCTTTCTGGTGGACAATCTGGTGGTGTAAATTCTTTAGAAATAACAGGAGGAAACATAGAATTAGTAGGAAGTAGTGCTTCTGAAACTTATACGTTTCCTTCTGCATCCACAACTTTAGTGGGAGCAGATATTCCCAACACTTTCACTGCTCTTCAAAGGTTCTCTGCAGGTCTTTCTGCTGCAGGTGGTACTTTCTCGGGAAATATCAGTGCTCCTAATATAACCAATACTTCTAAAGTTATTTCAGTGAAAGATTATGGTGTTTTTGGAAATGGTGTTTCTGATGACAGTGAAGGAATTAGTGCAGCATTTACTGCCGCAATGGGTGTTACTGGTATTTTATATTTTCCTCCAGGAATTTATATTTTAGCCAATACAGGTCCAAATCAATTTCCATGGACAACACAAATAAGAAAAACATTAACAGGTCCCTTAAAAATTATAGGCCAAAATGCCACAATAAAATGTAATCCTAATGAAAATCAGTATGTTGGTCAGATGTTATACATTGTAAATCCTTCAGGTTATGATTTAGAAATTGATGGTATAGTTTTTGATGCTAACAGAAAATCACACTCTTGTGTAAGAATAGATTCTGATCTTACTTCTGTTAGAGATTGTTCTATTGATATAAACAATTGTGCTTTTACTAATGCTTATTGGTTATATAATGATATAAGAAATTCTTCAGGAATAACATTAACACCCGGATCTGCTGGGTTATATCTTATTGGTTCCTTTAAAAGAGTAAACATAACAAACACAAAAGTTATAAACATAAGCAGAGGTCAAACTGCTGGTATTGCTGGTTCTCAAGGAACTGTTGGTATTGCTATACAGGGAGTTACAATAGGAAACGCTTTTTGGGCACCTAAATCTGTAAATATTTCTGGTTGTTATTTTGATACCGTTACCAATGAATCGGTAACAGGACCAAATGGACAAGCAGATTATGATGGTGGCAATTTTGATTCTGATTGTGATTGTTTAAGTGTATTTTATCCTAGAAGACCACCAATTTATGGAGGAATTAATTATGCAGAGCAATTAACCACTATTACCAATAATACATTTAAAAATTGCAAAGGAAGATCTATAAAATTACAAAACGAAACTACTGTAGTAAATTCTAATACTTTTTATAGAAACATTAGACCAATATTTGCTAATGGTTTTTCAGAAGTAAATCCTCAAATTTCTTCAGGAATTATTTCTAATAATATTTTTCTATACGAACCAGAAAATTCTAACGGTATATCTTGTAGTCCATTTATAAACAATGGTTCTACTGCTCCAAATTCTGCTGTTGTTTCGTTCTTTAACACTAGCGACACACAAAACAGATCAAGAAATATAACAATAAAAGATAATCACATTTTTAATAATGTTCCTAAATCTGTAGGTACTCTTAGAACTCCTTTTAGTGTGTCTTCTGATGGCTTTATTCACAATAAACCATTGTACACAACAATAAAAGATAATAAAGTTGCAGGACAAGGCAGATGCTTGAGTTTTGCTGGTGTTAATACTTTTAATGCTGATCAAACCGATACATCATATTTAACAGTTAAAGATAACACAATAGATGATATATCTAGTCCCGGACCAGGATATACTGCAGCATTTTTAATTTCTAGTAGTGGTGAAAACTTTAATAAAAATATTTTTAATATAGAAGGAAATATTCATGGAGGAGATCCTGTAAGGCATTTAATAACAACAAGCGGAAGTGGTTATTATCAAGCAAAAATTCATGCCATGAATAATATTAATATAGGATTAACTTTTGACTTTGGTAGTGAAAGTTTTGGTAATCCTAGACCGTTAACAAGAAATCTAGCAACAAGTTTTATACCCAGAATACCTGTTATAGGAGATCCTGATTCTTCTTTAGGTAGTGTTTTTTCGGTTCAAAGTGCCAATATTAATCACGGAGTTTCTCATACTTTTCAACCTAGAGGATATTTTCAAACTAATAATATACATATATTAACTTCAAATTATGACAATAGTGCGTTATTTATGTTTACACAAGGATCTGGAAGTTCTAATAATATAACTAGTATTTTTAGAGGAACAGGAATAACATTTAGTACAAACGCAACAGACCCTAACCCAACAGGTATAACTGGATTTGCTGCAATATGGATAAATAATGTGGGATTCCCCACAGGACCAAATATAATAGTTAGAAATAATTTATCAGGTTCTAATCAAATATTTAACCTTTACACCTTTGGAGGGTAAAAACAAAAATGTCTTTAGTAGGAAATAAAATCGTAACAGCCGGAATCACGCTTAATGGTCCTATAACTGTTTCTGGTTCTGCTGTTTTTTCTGCAGGTCTTTCTGCGGCTGATGCTACTTTTTCAGGAAATCTAAATGTAGGATTTACTTATGGTTTTGGTATAACCTTAGCAACAAATGCAATTAAAAGAGATTTAGGACAAAAATTAAGAGATTTTTGTAATGTTAAAGACTTTGGTGCTGTTGGTGACGGCACAACAGACGATAGTTTAGCGTTTCAAAATGCATATGATTTCTTAAGATTTACTGTTCCCGTTGGAATTTGTTCAACATCTCCCGCAGTTCCAGCTAATACTGGAACCATTTATGTTCCTCGTGGTCGATATCGTTTAGATAGACAATTTTTTGTTTCTGATGCTTTAGACCAATGTAATACATTTCAGCCTGGTATAACCGGTATTACTTGTTCTGTGCGTCTAAACAGCGCATTAGGTATTAAATTTCAAGGAGATGGAGCTCAAACTTCTATTTTAGTTTCAGGAATAACTTCTAATAGTTCTGTGTTTTTTGCTAGACCTTACTCATTTTTAGAATTTCACGATCTAGGATTTTTAGATATAAGTGGAAACACACTTACAACTCAAAGAAATTGTATTATGTTAAACGGATTCGGAGGAGGTCGGAATTTTTATCTTAATAATATTCATACCGAAGGATTTAAACGAGTTGTGGTATATACGTGTGATGTAAATGAAGACACTAATTTTTATACAGGATGTTTTTTTAGAGATGCTGATACTGTTATTTGGGTAAGAAACACACAAGCATTAGTTAATAATATTAGTAATTGTTCTTTTTATGAAATAAGAGATGCCGCAATAGATGCTAGAGGATTTGAATATCTTCATGTAGATTCGGCTACTGTTATAATGCCTGGAACATTTTTAAAATTAACTAATAATGGTTTAAGTTCTGTTGGACAATATACTATAACAAATTCAAAATGGGAATTTATGCCTCAAATACCGGAAGGAGGCACTAGTAAAGTTTTATCATTAACAGGCGGAGCTTACGTTAAATTTGTTAATTGTGGTATTGCTGGTGGTTCAGGAGCTCCTGGTACGCATCATTTTGATTTAGAAGGACAAGATTATATCGTTGAATTAGACGGAGGACAGTGGGGAGATGGATCCGGGCAACAAACAAATATCAGGACAGCTGCACATAATGCTAAAGGAAGTTTTAATGCCTGGGGGGTTGTCTGTAAAAATCTAGCGTCAGCACCTAATAGAACTATAACAAGAACTCCGGCTGCGCATGCGGTATCGTGTTGGCCTCCTGTAGTTTTTCAAAATTGTGTTGGTGTTGAAAATATATATCTTAGAGGAAATAACCAAACCGGACCAATAGTAAATCCAGTGGGAGGATTGGGTGGTCTTGACAGAAATAAAAACACAAAAAATAATAATGGTTGGTTAGTTAGCGGATCTGATGGAACTACTCATACTTTTTCTTCTTATGGTCAAAGAGTTTTTATTGAGTCTGTAAAAATTTTAGTTGGAGATACGGTAAATAATACTGGCTGGGGGGGATTAACCGGAATAACTATGCAAGTTTTTGCTGGAAATACGCTAATATCTCAAATCAAACATACTCAAACTCCTCCTTACTTATATGATTTAACTCCTGCTAATCCTTTAATAACAACAGAAAATATCAGAGTTTTTATTCCCCAAACACAAGGAGGGGGTGACGGAGCAGGTGTCGGGGGTCTTGTTTTTGTAGATACTATTAGTTTATAAAAATCAATGAGCAGCATAAGTGGAATATCTTCGGTTACTGGTTTAAAAAATCTACAATTAGATGATCCTATCTTATTGAATGATGCTTTTTTTCAAACAATTATTGATAATGTTGATGCAACACTTTCTGGTGTTCGTGTACGAAGAGAAACTCCCGGAGAAGGATTAGGTTTCACATACGAGTTTAGAAATTATTTGCCACCATGGCAAGGTGATATGTTTTACACTGATTATCTTGATGAATACGCCGAAGTAGTACGAGGAATAACTGGATTTATTAGTGGTAATGCAGTTCCTTGGTCTGCTCCTAATTTAGATGGAAGTGGAGGAACATTTTCTGATCAAGGACTTTTAAGATGGATATATCTACAGAGAGGATATCATCTCGGTACTCGTGCTAATTGCTCGCAAAATCCACTGGGCTGTACAGAAGTTATTCCTGAAACAATTCTAAGAAGATACGATTCTCGTGGATGGATGATTGATCTAGAAGGCAATCGTGGAATAACTCTCAGAGGCGGAACTATGTCTCGGTTTGTACAACCAAAAACATTAGAAGAATATCAAAAGAAAAAAGTTCCTATAAATTCTGACATATATCCGAATATAAATTCAAATCCTTGGGCTAATTCTAGAAACAAGCTATTATATTATTTAAGTGTATCTGATGAAGCAGATACGACAGACATTCGAAGTAATATCTCTGTTTTAACTACAGCTTTAAAATATGGTTTAGAAGCCAGAAACGGTCAAACAGGAGATTCTGTTTCTTTTTCTGAACCAAATACAAGAATAATTAATAAAGATCTTTTAGATAATTTAAAAATAATAGGTGAATTATTAGTTCAAAGAGTACCGATGATTCGGCCCAATAATGACACATCATCACGAACTTCAACCGTAACTTGGTATGGTGTTCAACCTCAAACAAAATATGGATTAAATTTGGGAGGTATTTGTTTATTTAATGGTCCTATAGGTCAAACAAATGACTGGAATAATTCTACAGGAGGCAGCACTATAAACACTTGGTCTCCTCAAGGAATTACTGCACATCAAGGATATTATTTGTTTGAAGGGTCGCATAATCAAGGAGTATTAGATTATTTTCATACCATTTACGGAATAACTTCTGATAGTGAAGTAAATACGGCTGGAGATAAAACATTAGTAGATCTTTTTAAACAAGGAAGACTATTAATGTGGAAAGAAATTTTTAGCAGAGTATATCACACAAGAGAATGTAGACCGTGGTTTGTTGATTGGAGATTTTTTGGAAATACTTCACCGTATAGCAGTAGATCTAAACGGCCTCCACTTCCAAATGTTCAAAAAGATCTAGGACAATTTAAAGACGACATTGATACTTGGGGCTATCCTAACAACCAATGGTTAACCCCACTAATATGGGCCACGCTGTTTGCTGTTTTTCTTTATAAATACGCCACAACCAACAAAGAAAAAATTGCAGCAAAAAAAGTTTATAATTTAGGTTCAGAAATTATTGCTGCTTTTATTCTTAGAAGTATTCGTGACCAACAATTCAAAAAAGACGAAGAAGGATCGGATTACAATCCTGTTGGTGGTTGGTTGGAAGGAAGAGGATACGCTGAACAGTCACAACAAGATATTTGTAGATTTTTGTATTGTGCTCAAAAAATGGGAGATTATAGGTTTTGGGAAATGAATTATAATGCAGCAGAATGGATAGACAATCAATGGAAATATTTTTATTATACAACTTTACCTAACCTTCTTTTGGTTAATAGCCAAAGCTGTGCTACAAACAATCTTGATACAAATTCTTGGAATTTACACACAACAGAATCAAATAAGTTTGCTATTTTATGCAGCAGGCACCCAGAACCAGGAACTACCGGTTCTGCTATAGCAGAACATTATCGATATTTTGCTCAACCTTATGCCCCACTTTCACAACTAATAGGTTATAAAATTTGGAAATATTCACAAGGAGTTACATATGCTAAATCTTTGCCTAATTGGGCTTATATTCCTACAGAAAAAATGATGGTATGGCATTCTAAAATTCCTGTTCCTGTAGAACAAGGAAATATTTATCCTAATGGAACTTTAAATCAAACAAAACCTTTTATTTTTAGTGTTTGGACTAAAGCACATGGAAGTTATGAACAAAAAGCACATAAAGATGGTGGTCATATTTCTGTGTACATGGGAGATGCTCCTATTTTAATAGAAACCGGAGAAGTTAGAAATTATGTTAATGATCATGGAGATGAATTTATACGCCGAAATCAGGGTGTTGCTGGCCATAATACTATGCAGTTAGGTCAGAGAGAACCTGCAGGATGGGGTATGGAAGGAGATGTGGTCGGGTATAGTGGAACCACTTTAGAGGGATCATTTAGTGTAAATATAATTAATCAATATAACAGAAGAGGATTAACTGCCACATCTCCTCCCCCATCTGGTCCTTTTAATGGAAACGGTTCAGGTCAAGTTTTTTACACGTATCAGATAGGGCATTGCATACGAAGCAGTAGTTGGGTATATGATCCCACACAAAGACGAGCTGATATTTTAATTGAAGATTCTGTTGGTATTAGTGGTATTTCTAGTGGGGCCGCTCCATTGTCACAAAGAGCGTATTACAGATACCATACAGGGTACAATAAATTCGGAGTGGCTGGACACGGAATTTCCACTAACGGATACGATGATATTGGAGAATCTTTAGGTCATGGATTTACATATTATCCTAAAACCGCTGGTTGGACCACCTGGGAATTGGCATGGAATACTAAAGGAGTAACTTTATATAACTTAAACACCCAGTGGGTAGGCACAACCATGACAATTCGAGGAAGCCAGCCACTTTGGGTTAATCGTGAAATTTACACTAGTAACAGTTTTAAAGGATCTCCTAATCAGGGGCTGTGCGCTGCTCAACAAAAACATTACACTGTAAACATAGGAATTAGTGGTAGTGGTGCTGATCCTTTTAATTTATTATTAGAAACTGAGATTGTGTGTAAAGCTCATTCGTCTTAATAAAAAGTATAAATATCTACATGAAGCAAACTTCAGTAAATCTAGATGTAACTCCCACACAAACAGGGTTTAATATATCTAACAGTTTATATTCTGGTACTTTAGGAATTAGTGGCGGTATTACTCTTATTGGAGGAAATCCTGCAACAATAACTTTTCCGGATCAAAACACTTTACTTGCAGGAGTTTCTATACCTAACACTTTCACTGCTCTTCAAACATTTTCTCAAGGTATTAGTGCTGCAGGAGCCACTTTTACCGGAAATATTAGTGCTCCTAATATAGTTTCTACTAGTGGCACTAATACTTTCACTGCTCTTCAGACGTTTGAAGGGGGATTAAACGCAACCAACGGAATCACGTTTGGTTCAGACATCTCTGTGTACGGATTGCATGTGGGAAGAGGACGGGTAGGATTAGACACAAACACAACTTTTGGTTTTAATGCACTATCATCGAACATCTCTGGTGACAGTAATACTGCGGTTGGTAGGGATACACTAGCAACCAACACCTCTGGTGACAGTAATACTGCGGTTGGTATAGGTGCACTAACAGCCAACACCACTGGTAGCTTTAATACTGCGGTTGGTGGGAGTGCACTATCATCGAACACCTCTGGTGACAGTAATACTGCGGTTGGTATAGGTGCACTAACAGCCAACACCATTGGTGACAGTAATACTGCGGTTGGTAGGGAAACACTAGCACTCAACACCTCTGGTGATTTAAATA
>Ga0172372_10006728_pt1 | contig 15630 bp, 12 predicted proteins | sample LakKiv5m_2_FD_114544 | JGI IMG/M metagenome (GOLD analysis project Ga0172372, IMG submission 114544) | Freshwater microbial communities from Kabuno Bay, South-Kivu, Congo - kab_092012_9.5m | ecosystem: Environmental > Aquatic > Freshwater > Lake | place: Democratic Republic of the Congo...
ACATGCTCTTTAACAGCTGGCATGCCATTAGCGATATTAGGATTGCGCACGAAGTCTTTGAAGGCTAGCAGCTTATCGATTAGCGGTGCGTTAACATCATCTATAGTCATGCTGCCAGATCCTGTCAGTGACTGCATTTGCTCCTCATTAGTCACGCCAGCAAGGTTAAGCCTGAAACTAGGCACCGTGAAGATACCAAAGAGAGCATCCTCAGTTGGCGTGAAGCTGCTGATCATTTCATTAATATCTATGCCGCGCAGATTACCAGTTATGGTGCCAGTCATATAGCCAGTAGGTAGATCACTTGTGAAGTTCGCTTGAGCATTAATCTCGCCAGAGCGCTTAGAGCCGCGACTGGCTGCAAGTACTAGGCGTGCGCTATTCACTGAGAAATATGCTTTTTGTTTTTCTATAGCGTTAATAGTGAAGCTAAAAGGAGCCTGAGCGCTAGCGATCATATATCTAGCCGGGCTTTTACCCATACGCACTTGGTTGAGTTTGGCTTTGCCGCTGCCTTTGATATCGTGTAGTATGTCGCCAGAGAGCTGCGCGTCAACAACAACTCTATCGCTAGCAGCAGGACTCATTAGTGCCGCACCGAAGAGTTTTTGGTGCAGTGCTAGAGGTAAATCGACAAAGTTAAGATTAAGTCTAGCTTTGCCAGTTAGAGGCAGGCTTTGCATAGTTGCGAGCTTATCGAGATCTGGTATAGGACCTATAGTGCCCTCATACTCGAAGACAGAGCGCTTACTGCCGTAGATATTAGCCCAGACTTTGGTTTTGGCTACTTCATTGCTTTTGACGCCATCTATTATTGCGTTTAGTTTAGGGATTGTTATTTCTTTTTGTCTTGGTGGCTTTAAGACTAAGGTTGCTTCATAGATTTTTATTTTAGTTATATATAGTTGTTTGCGCAGTAGCGGTAGCAGTTCTAGAGCCAGTTCTACTTGTTTAGCAGCGAAGATGCCACTGTAGTTTATGTCTTTGACTTCTATTACTGGGTTTAATCTTAGAAGATGAGTCAGACTAAACCCTATATCGCCGATCTCCAGCTTAGCGTCTGGGTTTGAAGCACTGTTTTCTATGCTGGCGATAATTTGCTCTTTAATAGTGTTCTTGAGACCAAGTTCTAGTGCGGCGTAGAGTGCCAGTATTAGAGCGGCGAGGCTGGTGAGGGCTATAAGTATGCTTTTTTTGCTTGGCATAGTATTTGGATTCACTGGGTGGCAGCCACGGGGTCCTTCGCTTCGCTCAGGATGACGCTACGAGTCAGTTGCTTCGCTTCGCTCAGGATGACGCTGTGCGTCAATTGCCACGGCCTCTCATCGCAATGACGAGTACAGGGGATTGCTTCGGCACTGAGTGCCTCGCAATGACGAAGTTTAGATTGTGCACTCGTGGTGGAGAGCACAAAATCGTGACGTCAGTCACGATTTTGTTATGGTAGCTGAGGGCAGATTTGAACTGCCGACCTGTGGGTTATGAATCCACCGCTCTCACCAACTGAGCTACTCAGCCACGGCTTTATATTATAGATGTTATTAGCCTGCTTTGGCTATTTGGCTTAATATAAGCTTAGTTATTAAGCGAGATTTCAGCGCTATCTAGATGTCTTCCTTAGACGCAAGCACCTAGTATGCTGTGATCAGCTCTATTGACAGAATCGTAGGCTTCTTTGATAGTCTCTTCGCGGCTTTTATTTACCGCGGCTATATGTTGTGGTTCAAGTCTGAGCGATACGGCTCTTATTGCGCGAGGACTTGCAAGCTTAGCGTCAGATAGATATTTGTAGGCGTTTTCAATTGCAAGAACTTGTTTTTTAAGCCTATCATCTCTATCACTTATTTCAGCTTGTTCTATACCTAGGTATTGTGCTGATAATATGTTTTGTATTTGCTTAAGTTGTCCAGCTTCTAGAACTTTACTGAAGTTTTCGCCAGCGAGTTTAGATAGCACTAGGTTATCTTCGTAGATATTTTGCAGGGCGCTTACTTGCTCTTTGTTTTTGCAGTCTAAGATTATGTGTCCGCCTGTATTTTTGAGTAGTTTTAGTTTCTCTAGAGATTCTTCATCTCTAACTATTTTATTGATTATTGCTTTTGCTTCAGTGCTCAGTGTAGATTTGCTCAGCACTATTCTGACTAGGGCTTCGCGCATACTGTTGTATTGCAGTCCCGAACGCTGATTGATAGCCAGAGGTCTTTGTCCCTCGAGTATCTCATTGATAACAGAATCTAGTTCAGTGTTAATCGTTACATTGTTCTGTACTTTTGCTAGCCTTGCCTCTATGTGTTTGCCTAGAGCCTGAGCTATTCTCGCTTCTGCTTCTGCGTTTACTTTGTTTTCGTTGTGCCTATCTTGTCCGTAGCACTGAAGCAGATTTAGCGCTAGTGATTTATTGTAGTCATAGATAGCTGGTATTAGTGATGAGAATCCTTCCATGTTATAAGCGTTAGCTTGCGTGCCGCCTATGCCAACTTCAGTTGCATGTGCGGGATCTTGCGCAAGCCCGCGCAGGTCATGTTCTAGCTTGATGTATTCGATGCTTAGCTTATAGAGCTCGTGCTGGTCACCATTATTAGCTATTAGTGCTTTTATGTCATTTTCTAGTGATTTAGCTACTAGGTTTACTTTTTCTTTGTGGGCTTGATCTATTTCAGCAAGCAGATTGTATTGGGTTTTAGTTGCTTGTTCAGCGCCGCTTAGCTCTAGTTTAAGTTGTCTGCGAAACTCAGGATCTAGATAGAGTTTGGAGAATAGTCGCATGTAGTGTAAGCCATTGCCGTTTTTAGGGTTTACTGGCATGTATTTCATTACCAAGTAATATAGGTATAGAGCGTATTTTTCTGCTTTTTGTAGGTTCTGATCTACGTCTATATCCTTGGGGTTAGGATCTGATTTCATGCTTGCCTTAATAAAATTAAATAATTCATGCATCGCTGGATTGCTTCTATTGCCGGCTTTATTGCTAGTTAAATTCTCAAAGAACTTGGTAAGTGCTTCAGCGTTAAACCCTTTGGCTGATGATGCTTGTAATAGTGGTTGCTGGAATAGATTATTAAATATCCACAGTGAGGCATTTGCGTCTAGTTGATGCTGATCTTTGTTACGCGAATTAGGATCATCTAGTCTTTCAAATATTTGGGCTGTGTGGATACTGGTACTAGCAAATATACTGCTGAGTGTGCTGATTGCGGTGTGTACTTGTTCTGGCTTTGTAGCTTGCAGGCTGTCTTTGAGAAGGTTTGTTAGCTCAGCATCGAAGCCTCTTGCTTTTGCTAGGTCATGCAATCTAAAAGGCTCATGTGAATTAGCTCTTAGTTCATTAGCAATTATTGCAAGTTCTTTTAGTATTTTAGTTTTGTTTAGTTCTTGATTTGCTGTTGCTTTGTATTTGTTAATTACTGCATTATAGAGTCTCTGTTCCCATACTTTTTCATTGGCGTAATGTGGATTAGCATTAAAGTTGCCATTGTAAGCCATGATTAGAGCATGCATGGCGGTTTTGGCTGCTGCTCTACGTGTGTCTATTAGTCCGTTTGGTGATTCTCTTAGTAATATTTCTCTTAGGGCTCTAGTACCTTTCTCAACTCTTATTGTTCCTAGACTTTTATTTAAAGTGTTTTCTATGTTTTGAATATCACGCTGGATTATGGCTAAGTTTTCTTTAGACATACCTAGCTTATGGTTCAGTTGTCTGACTGTTTCAAAATTAGACTTTAAGGTATTGATTCTTCCTTCTACTTGCCTGCACCATTCTGTTGTTCTTGATATGGCTGCTGGAAGTCCGTTTTGCAAGCCGTTAAGTATCCTCTCATAGTCAATATGGTTAACAAAACTCATATAGTCTGTTGCCATTTGAGCCAGATTGCCATCGCCAACTTGGTCATTGACTAGAGCTCCTAGATTTATATCTACCGCTCTCATATGTGCGTCATGAGCAGCTTCGTTATCTGGATGTGTTTGGGTTTTGCTAGTTAAGTTTTCTTTTTCTGCTTTTAGTTTGTTGTTCTTGCAAGCTTCAAGCATTACACTAGCGGCTTTGGCGCTTAGTACTCCTCCGACAGCAATTCTTGCCATTAATTGATACTGCTGCTGGTCGAGCATAGACCCTAGGTCTAGATGTTTACTTGCATTGCCATTTTCAATTTCAGTAAATGCTTTTAGGAATCTGAGCGCCATTTCTTGGCTTATATGCCTTGCTGTATATGCTGCACCTCTTTCTTTGCGTATATGTTTTAGATCGATAACAGCATCCATTTTGCCAAGTAGCTCTGATAGCAAGTTGAATTGTTCGTTGAATAATGCTGCTACTTGTTGTTTAGCTTCTTCTTGTAATTGTTGTTTTTGTTTTGGGTCTTGAGTGTTTAGTAGTTTTGCGATAAGTGCATCTATATTTTTTTGGAATTGGGCTATTAGTAAATCTACTTTAGCTTCTTCGTTGTGTCTGACTTTGGACTGTCTAATTTCGCGAGGGTCGTTTGCGAAGCTATTACTATAATCGTTGTTTTGTATTTGAGATGTAGTTGTTGCTGTGTTTGCTAGAGCTTGATGTATGTTTGCATTGCTGTTTGCCGTTTGAGTATTATTTGGGTTGGCGTGTTGAATTTGAGCAGTTGGCTCTGTGGCCCCTGCTGGACTGTATGTGGCGTGCTTCGCCCCTGCGTTATTTACTGCAGAAGTCATTAATACGCTTTACATTTTAGCAAATATAGAAAGACTTATTCTGATATTATGCCCATTTTTCTGCTAAAATCTCAAAAATGCCTCAACAGAGCCATATTATTAGTGCTTTTGGGCTTATTACAAGGTCTGATATCAGTGCTGTTTTGGAGCCTAGCAGAGAGCAGGGTATTTATTTTCAATTGGCTAATGGCCCTTTGATTAAGGCTGATGTCTCTAGCGTATCTTCGACTCAGCGTAATACTGTGCTGGAAGCTGAAGGCAGAGCCCTATGTCTAGTTGAGCATTTTATGGCAGCCTGCGCTCTTAGTGGTGTTAGTTCTATGAAGGCTAGTCTTAGCGCTGACGAGTTGCCCTTCGCTGATGGTTCGGCGCAGTTTTGGATGGAGCCGCTTAAGGAATTTGGACTTAGACTAAGCGTGTCTTCGCGCAAGCTGAGCCGAGAGATATATATTGAAGATCCTAGTAACCCTCAGCGTAATATTAGGGCTATTCCTAGTGAGGATAATTTTGCTGTTACTTATGTTCTTGATATGAGACATATTGCTTGTCCTGTTGGTCTTATGACTTATAGTTGGCAGCTTGGTTCTAGTCTTAGTGAGCTTGCTGCTGCTAGGACTTTTAGTAGTGAGGCTGAGAATATTATTCTGGGTCTCTCCGGGCGCGTAGTAGGTTATAGCGAAGCTGGATATTCTATGCCATTAAGAGACCCGCTTGAGCCTGCTCAGCATAAAGTCTTAGATCTTATTGGCGATATGTATTTGAGTGGTATTAATCCTCTTGATATTAAGATGCAGGTCATTAGCAATCAAGGCGGTCATAGTCTTAATGTCGAGCTTGCGCGGCAGCTGTTACTATGTATTGCGTGAGGCTATTGCTATTAGCTTTAATTACTGTCACTTGGCTTAGTGCTGCTGCTGAGAATTTTACTATTAATATCAGAAGCCCCAAAGACCTTAATGCACTCGCGGCTTTTGAGATTGAACTTGCTTTTGAGCCTAATGCTTTTGTTATCGACAAAGATTTTAGTGTTAGTGTCCCTGATATTCTGTTCAAGACCGTCGATCCGACAAAGTCTATATTGCGTGTTTTTTTGGATGCTACTAAGGCAGAGCCTATTAAAGAAATACAACTTAATGGCAAGCTTTCACGCCTTAACTATAATGATGAAATCAAAAGCTCGATTAAGTCGATTAAATATATCTCTGATTTTTCAAAACAAATCGATACCAAGAATATCAAAGCTGAGATTCTTGTCTCTTCAGCTGATGAGACTCTGCCTTATACCGGCATAAGTAACGCTAAAATACTTGGACCAAGTCAGCGTATGGCTTTTAACCCTATGGTGATAGCTATTAGTGATATTGAGACTTATGGTTTTACTCTTGATAAGTCTGTAGAGCTGGTTCAGATTAATGGTGTTAAGGCGCGCTTCGTTACTGACAAGATTATTAGTGCTGTCGTGCCTTTTGCTGCTGGTACTACAGAGCTGCCTGTGGAGATACTAGTCAAGGTTCATGGTGCTGAGTTGCGTAAGAATCTGGGTACCATCAAGTTGATAGAGACTTTTAATTGACGCGAAGCGTCATCCTGAGCGTAGCGAAGTATCCCCCTGCTGCCACAGTGGGATTGCTTCGTCGCTGCGCTCCTCGCAATGACTATGCTGCTACTGGTAACTTCGCGCCTACAATCACAGCAAGATCGCAAAGGCGATTAGAATAACCATACTCATTGTCGTACCAGCTAAGAACTTTAGCTTGTTTCTCGCCGATAACCATAGTGGTCTCAGCGTCGATGATAGATGAGCGCGGATCAGCCGCGAAGTCTATAGAAACTAGCTCAGCTGCTTCGTAGCCTAATATACCTTTGAGTTTGCCTTCAGCAGCTTCTTTAAGAGCTGCGTTGATAGTTTCCTTAGTCACTGGCTTCTCGAAAGTGTAAACGCAATCGACAACAGATACGTTAGGCGTAGGTACGCGCATCGCAAAACCATTAAGTTTGCCAGCAAGGTGTGGCAGTACTAGACTGATAGCTTTAGCAGCACCAGTAGTAGTAGGGATCATAGAAGCTGCAGCAGCACGGGCACGGCGTGGATCGCTGTGAGCGTTATCAAGCAGTCTTTGATCAGATGTGTATGAGTGGATAGTAGTCATGAATCCGCTGATTACTCCGAACTTCTCATCAAGAACCTTGGTCATAGGAGCTAGGCAGTTAGTAGTACAGCTAGCGTTAGAGATGATGTGGTGTTTAGATGGATCGTATTTATCATCATTAACACCTACTACTATAGTTATATCTTCGTTCTTCGCTGGAGCAGATATAAGAACTTTCTTAGCACCAGCTTCAATATGAGCTTTAGCTTTAACAGCGTCAGTGTAAACACCTGAGCACTCTAGAACTATATCTACGCCTTTAGCGCCCCAGTTGATATTTTTAGGGTCGAATTCTTTAGAATAGACAGACTTCTTGCCGTTAACAGTAATGCTGTCAGCCGTAGTCTCAACTGTGCCCTCGAATCTACCAAGCACGCTGTCGTACTTAATAAGATGCGCTGAGATAGCTAGATCTGATACTGGATCATTGATCGCTACTACGTCAATCTTATCTGCGAAATTCTCACACAGAACTCTGAAGACGTTGCGTCCAATTCTGCCGAAACCATTAATACCTACTTTAACTTTAGTCATATCGTTAATGAATTATATCACTCAATTCTGTGATATTTAGGTACTCAGAGGGCTGTTGCAGCGAACTTTGCGTGAGCGTTAGTAAAAACAAGCGAAGAGCTGCAGTTACCCGTTGGCGACAAGGCGATGAGCGTAATTTTTACTTCGCGAATCCAACTAAGCAAGGCAGCCCTCTGAGTGCCTAAATATTTTATAAAATTGCTCGTATAAAGAAATCATTAAAGATAGTAGAATGTGTATTAATGTCTGGCTCTGGACTCAAAACATGGCTTCCAGCGGAAGTAAAAAAACAACTCTATGTGCGCGAGAAGCTTATAGAGTCTTTTAGGGCGAGTGGCTATGAGCCGATAATAATTCCTTCACTAGTAGATATTGAGTCAGTAGATAGGTCGCAAGAGACTAGCTTTAAGGTAGTAGATAGAGACGGCAAACTACTAGCGCTGCGCACAGATCTTACTCACCCCATCGCTAAGGCTGTTGCTAGCAGAAGCTCAGAGCTTGAGTTTCCGCTTAAGCTTTATTATGCTTCTGCCGTCTGGCGTTATAGCGCTAGGCAGACAGATGACTCGCGCGAGATACAGCAGACCGGCATAGAGCTGATAGGAGCTAGCGAGGGTGATGCTGATATCTCAGTGGTGCAGCTGCTTGTATCATCTCTGGAGACACTTAGCCTTAAAGACTGGACTTTAAGTATCACTCACTCTAGTATTTGGCAGGCGGCTTTTGCTAAATATCCGGGGCTTGCTAAAGAAGCTTATAACTATCTTGCTAATGGTGATTTGGTGGCGTTTAACTCTAGAGTCGCTAAGCATCCACTGCAAGCATTGCTTGATGCTGATATTAGTGCTGTCGAGAAAATCCTAGATATAGATTTATCGCTGCTAAGTAGGATTAAGAAGCTCAGTAAAAATATAGTTTTCGATTCTAGTCAAACACCAGATCTTAAGCTCTATAGTGGCTTGCATTTTACTTTGCATGTATCTGGTGAAGGTAATCATGTCGCTCAAGGTGGACGCTACGATAAGCTCTATCCTAGTTTTGGTGCGGATCTTGGGGCTATTGGTTTTGCGTTTTATATGCCTGGGTTAGTTGCGGCGATGTTGTCGCGCGGATTGATAGGTGATTGCGAGGCTGATCAAGCTTCGTCATTGCGACGAAGCAATCCATTTCGCATCGCTCTTACTAAGGGCACTCTACTAGACGGCGCATTTAAGTTCTTGCATAGTATTGGCATCAGCTCTACTGATGTAGATATGGCTAATTTCGATAAGGGTAAACTCCCTAAGCACAAACTTATATTAGATGCCAGCGCTAAAGACGGCTCAGCAGTGGAGATACTACTGGTGCGCGGACATGATGTCCCTGCTTATATCGAGCATGGTGCAGCAGACTTAGGTATAGTCGGTATAGATGTGGTGGTGGATGCTGAGGCTGATGTAATTAAACTCAAGAACCTAGACTACGGTCACTGCAGGCTCGCTGTCGCTGTGCCTCAGGGCAAATACAAATCTATAACCGATCTACCTAACTACGCTCGCGTTGCTACTAGTTTCCCTAATCTAGCTAGTAAATACTTCTCATCAAAAGGCATAGAAGTGGAGATAGTTAATCTCTACGGCTCGGTTGAGATAGCGCCATTGACTAACCTCAGTGATATTATCGTCGATCTTGTGGCTAGTGGCAAAACTCTCAAGGAGAACGGGCTTGAGCCTATCGCTGATATCATGCAGTGTTCAGCTTACTTAGTAGCTAATAAATCTAGCTATAAACTCAATAAAACTAAATTCTTGGAGATGGCTGTTTAATGGTCTCTGAGATAACTAAGTTCGTTGATACCATCATCGCTCTTAGAGATCCTAAGACCGGTTGTCCTTGGAACCGCGCCCAGACTCACGGCTCGCTTAAGCGTTATCTAATTGAAGAGATGTACGAGTGCCTAGAAGTGATAGACGCTATAGATGAACTGGAGTCTGGGGCTGCTGTGTTCGGCGCGGCTACTAAGAGTCTCAAGGAGCATAACACTGAACTTTGCGAAGAGCTTGGTGATTTATTATTGCAGATTCTATTACATGCTCGCATCGCTGAAGAGAAAGGTTATTTCGGTTTTGAGGACGTAGCTAGAGTCTGCAACGAGAAGATGATACTAAGACACCCGCATGTCTTCAAGTCTGGACTTAGTGCTAGCTCAGCAGAAGAAGTAGATAAACATTGGGAAGCAGCCAAGAAGACTGAGAAGTCACAGCGCAAATCTATATTCGAGGGTATCCCTGCTGAGATGCCTGCTCTTGCTCGCGCTTGGAAAATATCCAAAAAAGCCGTGCGCGAAAGTTTCGAGTGGGATAGAGAGGAGCAGCTCTGGGCGCAGCTCCAATCTGAACTAGAGGAGTTCCGTCAGGCGGCTCACGCTTACGAGTCTAAGCTCTCAGATACTGTCACGCCTGAACTGACCAAGCTTAAGCACGAGGCTGAACTGGAGATGGGCGATATATTATTCACAGTGGTTAATCTTGCGCGCTGGTTTGAGCTAGATCCAGAAGACTCATTGCGCAAAACTAATAATAAATTCGTCACTCGCTTTAATAAGATGCAGGAGCTTGCTGCGCCTAAGCAGCTGAAGGACTATAGTTCTACTGAGCTTGAAGCGCTCTGGCAGAGGGCGAAGCAGGCGCTACTATTATAATAAAGTTATAATAATATTGTTACTTTTGAAGCTCTAGGGCATAATGTCCATTATGGTTAAGCACTTCCTTAGCATTTCTGATGTAACGCGCCAAGAACTTATAGACCTTATTAATAAGGCGGCTGAACTTAAGGCAGAGCTTAAAGCTGGCCGCGATCAGTCTAGCTATCTTAAGGGTAAATCTCTGGGCATGATTTTTGAGAAGCCTAGTCTGCGTACTCGTATTAGTTTCGAGGTTGGTATGCAGCAGCTGGGTGGTACTACTACGGTGCTAACCAAAGAAGAAATCCAGCTTGGTTCGCGCGAGACTCTGCCTGATATCGCACATATACTTAGCCGCTATCTTAGTGCGGTGATGATACGCACCTTTGGTCACAGTATAGTGGAAGAGATAGCAGAGAACGCAAGCATACCTGTGATTAATGGACTTACAGATCTTGAGCATCCTTGCCAGACTCTTGCTGATCTTCTAACTATTAAAGAGCATTATGGTAGCCTTGATGGACTTAAGATAGCTTATATCGGTGATGGCAATAACACTGTGCGCAGTCTTATGCTCGCCTGTTCTAAGCTTGGCGTTAAGATACATATCGCTTGTCCAGCTGGTTTTGAGCCGGGTGCAGCCTATGAGTCTGAGTTCACTACTGTCTGTCATGGCATAGGTGAAGCCGCTCAGGATGCTGATGTGCTCTACACTGATGTCTGGTCTAGCATGGGACAAGAGAAAGAAGCGCAGCGCCGTAAAGAAATATTTTCTGGCTACCAGATTAATAAAGCTCTTCTTGAGGAGTTTGCTAAACCTACAGCTATAGTCTTGCATTGTTTGCCAGCGCATCGCGGTGAAGAGATTACTGCTGAAGCTTTAGCTAATCACGAAGAGACTATACTTAATCAGGCTGAGAATAGATTGCACGCGCAGAAAGCTTTATTATTACACTTGCTTGGCTAGTAATGGATCCTTCGCTTCGCTCAGGATGACGAGTATTGCTCAACTTGCTAATTATTAGCCGCCGCTTCTATCTGCAGTTGTTTAAAGCAATCAATAGCTATCGGGAAATGCTTATCGACAAGCTTAATAGAGGCTTTGGCGAATTGCTGTATCTCCCACTGGGCGTCGTGCGGCGCGCGCAAGTTATACCAGTGCATATAGTTGCGCAAATTCACAGTAGTGATGAACTCGGTGTGCGAGCCTACTGGCAGCACGCCTCTAGCTTGCTCGCGGCATACACCTAGCTCCAGCAGACGGTTATAAGCTTCGATAGCTACTTTGGCGGCTTCATCATAGACAAGTGCAGCAGCTTCTTGGTCTAGATCTTCAGCTTTAAGGCTGGCTTGTTTATTCTTGGTGTCTTGAATGCGAAACTCATCAGGCTTATAAATAGTATTGGTGAATACTGTGTAGCGGGCGCTGATTTCGTTGAAGACCCAGCAGCGATGTTTCATCCACTGGCGTGCGATATAGATAGGGCATTTAACTCTGAACTTAAGTGAGTTTTGCTCGAAAGGAGTCCAGTGTTTGTGCTTAGCCAGAAAGTATATAAGTTTGCGATCTTTCTCGGCGTTGAACTCATCAGAGGTCTTGTTGTATGAGACGCGCGCGGCGTTAGCGATACTAAGATCGTCGCCCATAACATCTAGCAGCTCCATATAGCCTAGCGAGCCAAGATCTACTTTGTTGTCTATGACTTGGTAGTCTAGATCTGTGCTGGCTATGCTGGATTTGTGGGTGGTATTTGCGGTCATAGCCATAATTGTAATTGGCTTTGCTTAAAGGTAAGATATTATTTTTTTAATCTAGACTAGTCTGCGTGCAGCAAGGGTAAATCGTCATTGCGAGGCGGCGCAGCCGCCGTGGCAATCCCCATGGGTTGCGCAAAGTATGGGGATACTTCGCTTCGCTCAGGATGACGTGGCTATATAGTCGCCGCTGGAAAACTTACGGTGAAACGTGAGCCGCTACCGTATTCGCTAATACAGCTTATAGTTCCGCTCATGGCAATTACAGCGTCTTTGCAGATAGAGAGTCCTAAGCCTAGTCCGGGTACTTGCTGAGTGCGCTCGTTTTTGGCGCGATAAAACCTCTCAAAAATATTAGGCTGATCATCATGGCTTATACCTATGCCATGATCGCTAATACTTAATTCTACGCGTTTGTTATTCACAGACACTTGGGCTCTTATATCACCGCCATCTGGCGAGTACTTAATAGCGTTAGTGATTAGGTTATCGATTATACGCCGGATCAGTTTGCGGTCGCCTTCTATCAGCGGATATTCTGCTGGTGCTTCATAACTGAGCTGGTGCTCAGGGTATATTGGCGCGAACTCTTCTATGCTGAGCCTAGCAATATCACCAAGATCTAATAGCTCAAGATTAAGATCCCAGCCTCTATTCTCAACTCTGCTTAGCTGGATAAGGTCATCTATCATTCTTGATAACCTGGTTCCGGCTGATTGTATTTGTTGTGCTGCTTCGTTGACTAGTTCTTCAGACACTTTATGTCTCTGTAATATATTACTGAAGCCCAAGATACTTACGAGGGGCGTTCTAAGCTCATGGGAGACGTTGTTGATAAGTTCGGTGCGCAGTTTATTGACTTCTTCTAGTTTTTGGTTTTGTTCTTCAAGTAGCTTGAGCTTCTCTAAAGATGCTTCCATAAAGCCGCGTAGATTATTAAATATAGTATTAGATAGGGTTTTGAATTTACGCCTAGAGGCTCTATTCATATGACTAGGCATTTGTGTTTCTGAGATTTTACGGGCGAGATGATCAGCGAAGGACCATAATAGTTCTGTTTCAGCTTGCCCTAATTGCTCGGGGCTGTTAGCCTCAAAATATATTAGTCCAACTACTCTATCTTGAGCTTCTAGCGGACATATTAATTCAGTGCTGCTGTTTTGATAGGGCTCGCGCTTAATAAATATATCTTGCATTAATTGGCGCTTAAAATAGCTAGCACTAGCAAGTTCGTTTATTTGTTTTTTTTGGTCTCCCTCGAAGATATAGATTTCACAATTACGAAAGCCTAAATACTTACATATGGAATCTGCGATTTTATTTTTGAGTCTATCTAAATCTGTCTCATCTTCATGTACCTGTAGCAGCTTACGCAGCCAGTTCCAGTTAGCCCTAGTATTTTTATCAATGTTATTAGTCTTATTGGGCACTATTCTTGTAATATTATACTTGTATGCACCTGCTAAAAACCGCTCTAATATTAGTATTAGCCATATTCCCTGCTTCGGCCAAGATTGGCGCTAGTAGAGAGGATAATTTTAAGCAGTATGGAGCTGAGGCTAGTATCGAGGATTTTACTGGGGCTGGGCTTAGTGGTGGTTCTTTTACTGGTTTTATTAGTTATAACTATGATTCTGATTGGAAGATAGTTGCGTTTTATAGACGCGGTAAAGTTAGATCTGAGCACTTAATTCCACGTGATGATAATAGTCATAAAGTTATGACTCGTGAAGAAGTGAAGAAGATAGCTGATAAGATTTTTGATGCTGAGCTTAGAGGTGGCTTTCATCGTGAGATGATACAACCTCGTGTTGATGCTTATTTTTTTAATAGAGGTATGGTTGCCTACGAGAAATTACTTGAAGGTCGCAGGGTCAAAGGCTATAACGGTATTAAAGTACTTCTCTATGATGGTGATGCTAGTTATGCTGCTGTCAACCCGCGAGCACTTATATAATGTATATAATTCATGAGCTTGAAGCTGAGAAGCTCTCTGTGACTGTGGCTTGGTTCGCTAATGTCATCCTGAGCGAAGCGAAGGATCTCTATGCTTGCGCTGAGGGATCGTTACGCCGCTTCGCGGCTAACGATGACGTAGTTAGGCTAGTGCATCTATCACAGCTAGATTCTATTCCTGCTGGTGCCACTACGCTAATATTGCATCTAGCTCTTGATAATGAAATCCCCACCCACAAACTAATATCGGCTAGGTTAAGTAGTTGCAATCAGCTTAATCCTTATGATCTGTTGGCTGAGATTGCTGATGATAAATATAGTTTTTATAACCATATGCTTGCTGCTGAAATCCCACAGCCAGAGACGGCTAAACTGGATGCTGGTGATTATGACGATGCTTATATATCAGGTTTTATTCTTAAGTTTATGAACTCCTTTGCTGGAGTGGTTTTGAAACCCAATCATGGCACCGAGAAGTTGGATTTTTTTATGCTTACTGATATGGAGCTACTAGATCTAGCCTTGCAGCATGCCCGCAAAATACTTAGCTATGATGATCTTATTATTCAGCGTTATATAGAGACTGATAATGAATATAGAGTTCTCTATTTATTAGGTTCTTATTATTCGGTGCAGCAGATTGATATGAGTTATCTGCCACAAATTCAAGCTATAGTAAAAGCTTTGCCGCAAGAGCCCAAGATACTAGCCTTCGATATTCTTGATGATAATGGCGTACTGATACCGTTAGAGATGAATATTAGACCGGCTGCGATGCATAGATGTGCTTATGTCAATTAATCGCCGCACTAATGGCACCAGAGATTAAGCCAATAGTCGAAACTTTGATGATGGTATTGCCAACACCAGTCGCAAATGCTTGTAACTGCTTCCAGTGGCTTTTGGGCACTGATATAAGATCACCTTCGTGTACTAGGTATTTATCTTCGCCAATACCTTGGTCATAAGCTTTGAATACTTGCTTCGGGAAATTCACTTTATAGACTTTGCGTCTGCCATCTCTATATTGATGTACGACTTTGACTTTGCGTTTATTGGATAGGCTAGTGAAGCCACCAGCACTTGCTATAGCATCATAGATGGTATTGATGTTCTCAGGTGGATAGACTCCCGGGCGTATCACTTCACCGATTACAGCTATGTATTTATTCTGGTGGAAGATAACGAACTCTGTATTGGGGAATTTGGTTTTGAGTTCTTTTACTGTTAGTCCCTCGATTTTATGTTCGCCGTAACGCTCGAGAACTATATGACCGTTAGCCAGTACTGGAAGCCTGACCAGCACTGGCTCTAGGCTGCCATCAGTTCTGCGTATGCTCATGCTGATTTGATCGTAGGGTCTGATTTGATAATCATTAGACTCCAGCTCAATTTCATCAGCTCTTGAGCTAAGACAACTAAGCGTTATCAATAGACATAGTAGTAAGCGTGTCATGAGGTAGCTGCAGTTCTGAATTTACCGGCTTCATAGAGTTGAATATAGTTATCGAAACTCTTCTCTTCATGGTACTTCCTCACTATGCGCTTGGCTGCCTGATAGGCTTCTTCGTAGCGACCAGACATAAAACTAGCATTGAAGAGGAATACATCAAAGACTTGAGTATTAGGGTTAAGATCACGATATTTTTTGGCGATATCGTAATACCTAGGACTGCGTATTAGATGTAGTGTATCCATAAATCCTTTGGCTAGAAATGGATTATGAGTAGCTTCTTTATCCATAATATTAATTAGATACTCAGTAGCTTTAGGATCTTTATCATGGAGCTGAACTAGTAGATTAATATTTACTTGGAAATGCTCTGGGTAATAATTATGCGCCAGTCTAAACAAGTCAAAGGCTCTTCTGTATTGCTTTTGCTGCTG
>Ga0172372_10006729_pt1 | contig 15625 bp, 23 predicted proteins | sample LakKiv5m_2_FD_114544 | JGI IMG/M metagenome (GOLD analysis project Ga0172372, IMG submission 114544) | Freshwater microbial communities from Kabuno Bay, South-Kivu, Congo - kab_092012_9.5m | ecosystem: Environmental > Aquatic > Freshwater > Lake | place: Democratic Republic of the Congo...
ATCAAAAAAGTTAAAATAATTTTGATGTTGACAAATTGAAGTGGTTGATGTAGAGTAAGTGTAATGTCGGAATTCCTCCCCTTGGCTAAAGCCGAAGGGGTTTCCTTCCTCCAAGATTATGAAATTACTATTAGGAGTTGCAATATTAACCTTTGTATACATCATTGGTTGGCATCAACTATATGGTCAGTTTATTGCAGAGTGGTATAAAAAGTATCAAAACTGGTTGGTACTTTTGAGTATACCAAATACATTGTTGTCTATTTATTCAGTCAAACTAATCAGTGAACATTTCAATGGCAAAATGTGGCCAAACAGAATTCTTACTTTTAGTATTGGAATTGTGATGTTTACGATTTTGACCCACATATATTTCAATGAGAAACTCAATTTAAAAACAATGGTGTTGATTATATTGAGTGCTTTAATTGTAGTATTGCAAATTATATGGAAATAAATTTTATGATGAATGAAAAACTAAAGATTGTACCCAAAGGATGGGGATTTGAAAAATGGATCGTAAACAATGAAAAGTATTGTGGCAAGATACTGTATCTTGTAAAGGACCGAAAGTGTAGTTGGCATTATCACAAAATCAAAGATGAAACTTTCTATGTTCAAAGTGGAAAAATCATTCTATATCATGGATGGCACGATGATATGGGACAGTCATCATCAATCATACTTGAAAAGGGTGACCACTATCACATTCCAGTTGGTCTAAAGCATCAAATGGTTGCATTGCAAGATACCGAGTTGTTTGAGTTTAGCACTCAACATTTTGATGAAGACAGTTATAGACTTGAAAAAGGAGATTAAAATTATGAACAACACAATTAAAATTATTGATGATACCGATTTTGAAGTTCAAAACACTGAAAAATGTGTTATGTGCGATGTCGATACAAATGTTCCGATATCAATGCACATTGATTTTCGTACAAACTATATTGAAGGTGCCGGTCAACTATGTAGAATGTGTGCTTCAGACATCGACAACAAATTGAATTGACATGCAGGTCGATATAACCTATAATTATGAAATAGGAAATACTATGCCAAATTATGTAAAGTTACCTTTGTCGATTTTAACAGCAAAACATCCAAAAATAACTGAACTGGAATATCTTGTAGAAGTTATACCATCCTTGAGTGAAACGGGACCGTGGATAGCGGGAGGATCGTTGCTTAGAACAAAAATGGGTCTTTTGATGAACACTGATATTGACATTTTTTTTAAAAATGAAAAACAATATCTGGATTATGAAATAAAAATAAAAAATGATGTTGGCAACAAGTTTGAATATATTTCACAAGAAAAAAACAATTACGCTCATACCATATACATCAAATATATGGGCAAAAAGTACAAGTTACAACTGATCGTGTTTAAGTATTATGAATCGCCGTGTGATATGTTGGATAATTTTGATCTTGATATATGTCAAATTGCATATGATGGCGACAGACTATATGTGGCAGAAAACACTTTTAAATCAATTGACAATCTAGATATGCATATTAATCATGTTAACAATCCTGCTTATGTTATGAGCCGTTGTATGAAGTATGCTCGTTTGGGATTTAAAATGTCTAACAGTGAAATTAATAAATTCTTTTCACTAGCGTCAAAATCTAATGTACAAAACTCCGCAGATAAACAATTTAAAAACGAATCAGAAGAAGAATATGCAGCACTCGCAGGCTAATAATACAAATGGAAAAGGTGATGCTCCACGTCCAGTTAAAAAGAGCGTATACAATAAAAACTATGACGCAATAGATTGGGGACGACCAAAACAAAAAAAGAAAAATAAGTGAGTATGAAACGTACACTCATAATATCAGATATACACCTTCGTTGGAAGTTGGTGGACAATATTATCAAAGAAGAATCTCCTGATGAAATAATCTTCTTGGGAGACTATTTTGATGATTTTGGAGATACCGCCGAAAAAAATCTTGTAATGGCCGAATGGTTGGTTCGTTCAATTGAACAACCCAATCGTATTCACTTGATGGGTAACCATGACATCATGTACGGTACACGTGATCGTAATTATCGTTGTTCCGGTTATACACCAGACAAAGAGTATCTGATCAATACAGTGATGACACGTGATCATTGGAAAAAGATCAAGATGTATCATTGGTTGGATGACATTCTATGCAGTCATGCGGGTGTTCATAAACATTTTCATGAACAGAATGGTGCTGATGGACGTGATCTAAAAACATGGTTGGAACAAGAATCAAAATTGGCACTTCGTAACGCATTTGAACATCGTCCTCAAATTCATGAAATGTTCAATGCTGGATATAGTCGTGGTGGTATTCAACTATATGGTGGAATCGTGTGGTGTGATCTTGATGAATTTGTTGGTATTCCCGGTATCAAACAAATCTTTGGACACACGCCACACAACGAACCAAAATGGAAAAATTACACCAAAGATGGTTTGACAAGTGAAAATCTGTGTTTGGATACACACAACCGTCATTATGCTGTTTATCAAAACGGTAAAGTTGACATCAAACCATCTATAGATATCAGTAGATGGAAGTAAAAAACACATGAGTGTAACAATCGTGTGTCAACCGTAACATACCTGTGAACTAACAAGTTCACAGGATTTTTTTTGATAATTTAATGTGTATGAAAGTAAATTGCAAATATTGTAATTCACCCACCTTCAAAAAAAGATCGCATGTTGCAATGACATGTTTTTGTGACGATGAATACCGTTTTTTGAATATAGAAGAGATATTATTGGGATTTCACACAGACAAAGTATATTTATTGACTGATAGTTTACACTCTGTTTATGACAAAAACTCCAACAATATACAAAAACGTGCTTTTGATGCCGGATGATGATGTTGATTCCGATTCTTCAAAATCTACCAAAGATTCATCAATAAACATTGGTAGCAATCAAATATTTTTTTATGACGATGTTACACGTCAAAGTGTATACAATTTATCACGTCAGTTAGATGCCACATCCAAATCGCTACAAATACTCAAAATAAATTACAATATAGCAATTGTTCCGCCTGTAGAATTGTACATAAACAGCGATGGTGGAGAAGTATTAAGTGCATTTAGTGCAGTAGATCGTATCAAATCATCATCTATACCTGTTCACAGTTATTGTGAAGGTATGGTGGCCAGTGCAGCAACATTGTTGAGTGTATGTGCACACAAACGATACATACGAAAAAACGGATTTATGTTGATTCATCAACTGAGCAGCGGATTGTGGGGTCCGTTTGAAGATCTTAAAGAAGAAGTATCCAACATGGAATTGTTGATGAAATACATCAAATCCATTTACCTAGAACATACTAAAATATCTGAAAGTGACTTGGTTGAATTATTGAAACATGATACATACTTGAGTTCCGAAGAATGTTTAAAGTATGGATTGGTAGATGAAATTTTATAAATGTTTCTGAATATATATCGCCATGGAAAATGGCGGATATCTCTACATTATAACCAATGAAAACTTTCCGGGGTGGGTAAAGGTCGGCGTCACTAAAGATTTAAATGCCAGACTCAATCACTATCAAACCGGCAGTCCTTTCAGAAATTACAAGTTAATGTATTCGTTACATCACCCCAAATACCTTGAAGCAGAAAAGAAAATCAAAGAAACCATGAAGTATTTCGCCAAATCAATGAGAAACGAATGGTTTGAAGTGGATTTACATATTGCCAAAAACAGATTGGACGAACAATTGGAGGAATACCAAGAAAATTTTAGAAAAAGTAGTTGACTTGACATCTACTTATGTATATAGTGACGTTATGAATGGTGTTGCAAATAAACTAATATGTCTTAATTTAAACGCAAATTGGCAGCCTGTCGGATTCAAGACGGTAAAAGATGCTATCATCGACTTGTGCGGTTATGATACCAACGGAAAGCCTACTTCATTGGCATTGAATATTGACTACGAAATCGATGACAATGGTGATCCTATCATGGATAAAGCCAAAACCATGAATCCGGTCAGTTGGTCTGAATGGATTACTTTGCCGATACGTAGTTGGGATCTGACCATCTCAAGCGTACATAAAGTGTATCGTGTACCCACCGTCATCATTGCAATCAATTATTCAAAGATGCCTGTAAAGCACTTCAAGAGTAAGCCTAGCAAAGAAGCTATTTACAATCGTGACCGTGGTGTTTGTCAATACACCGGAAAAAAGGTTGATCGTAACACTGCTACTGTTGACCATGTTGTTCCTCGTAGTAAGGGTGGTACTGATACTTGGACCAATCTTGTGTTGTGTTCCAAAGACATCAATAGCAAAAAGGGAAACAAGAGCAATACCGAAGCCGGTTTGACTCTATTGAAGAACCCAGTTGCACCAGCACCAATACCAGCTTATGCTCTAATTGGTGAAGCTCGTCATGAAGATTGGAAACATTTTTTGATTTAAACTCAAAAACCCAAATGATGTTTATATGTCATTTGGGTTTTTTATTTAATATTAAAATGTTGTTTATTTGATATTATTTTTCTTTTCTTTTGATTTTTCAAATCGGTTTCCCATAGTATCGTTACATGGTAACCTAAATTTTCAAGATGTTTTTTTCTATCCTCATCATATTTCCACTTTTCTAAAGCGGTCATTCCTAATTTTTTATTATAATAATCAGGAGCATATTTTAGTGGATTACAATGCCAATAATCGCCATTTATTTCTATTATCTCTTTTTTATATTCATTAAGATAATCAACTACATAGTTTCCTATCGTAATTGATGATTTATATCCAAGTTTTTCAAAATGTTCTTTAACTGATAATTCTAATTTTGAAGATAATCTTCCATCTCTAAATGCTAGAGAGCCAGGATTTTCCACACCATATTTATCTTTACATTTTTTAATAACGTTTTGATACCATTCCGGTTCATGTTTTCTTCCAATCCATGGATGTTTACGATCTCCATTGAGTAGTGCTTGTTTATATCGTTCTCCTTGTTGTTTTAATCTGATATCTGTTTCTATTGTTTTTCCTTTATTCCAAGTGACTCTGCCATTTTTGTAAGTTTCTTTTGCCGAAATAGAACAATTTTCTATCCAGTTTTTATTTTTACTTCTAACATCATTTCTAGATTTGTTCCATACTCTGTTTTCTTTTAACTCGGGATGTTTTATCCAATGTAATTTTGCAGAACAAGACTTAGAACAACATTCTGTATCACTTCTTTTTACAGATTTGCCACATATATAACACGGTTTGTGACATTTTTGATATCCTGTTTTATTATCTTTTCTTAATTTTTCGCCACATCCACATTTACAATAATTAATCATATAACAATAAAATAGTATCAACTAATACAGAACAATGAACTTTTATTGAATATTGTGTTTATTCATATAATCTTTTAAAGCTTCTTCAATTGCAGATTCAGCTAAAACGCTGCAGTGAATTTTTTGTGGCATATTTGCTTTCCAATTTTCAGCACCTCCAAGTGCATCTAATACTTCATCGTTTGAAAAATTTTTTAATTCTTCAACAGTTCTTCCTTTAATTAAACTCATAGCCATATCAGCCGCAGAAATCGCTGTACCGCAGCCAAATATTTTCGCCTTAGCATCTAATACTTTATGTGTATCTGGATCTATTTTTAGTGTTATACGGAGAACGTCGCCACAAGCGGCAGCGCCTACCTCTGCAATTGCGTCAGGGTTTTCGACATCTCCAACGTTTTGTGGATTAATAAATCTATCCATTACCTTTTCATTATACAATAAACTATCACTCATATTACCTATAATTATAATCCAATATCACGTAAATCGTTCTTTACCATCTTTTGCACCAGTTCATTAAAAGATGTTTTTGGTGACCAGTTGAAATCTTTTCTGAATTGATTGCTATTACCCCACAGAAGTTCCACTTCAGCTGGTCTATAAAACTTACTATTGATGGTGACTAAAACGTGATTGGTGTCATTTTGTATAAACTTTTCATCAATACCGTCACCTTGCCAATAACCATGAATATTCAAGCACTTAAACGATAGTTCTACAAACTCTTTAATAGTATGTGTTTCGTTACTTGACAGTACATATTCATTAATTTGCATGTTACTATCAAAATCAACACGATATTTTTCTTGATTCAACATCATCCATACACACTCCACAAAGTCTTCACTGTCGCTCCAATCACGTTTTGCGTTTACATTACCCAATTCAACTGGAGTTGGTACACGTTTTTCACTAATTTCTGCTGAAATACGCGCAACGTTTTTGGAAATTTTACGTGTTACGAATTCTTCACCACGACGTGTGCCTTCGTGATTGAACAACCAACTTTGAATTGCGTATAGATTATAACTTTCACGATAAACCTTCACAATTTGACGTGCAGCGGCTTTGCTAGCACCATATGGACTACGAGGTTTAAGTGGATGTTTTTCGTCCTGCGGAACATATTCAACGTTGCCAAATTCTTCTGAAGAACCAGCGTTATAAAACCTACACTTTGGATTGTGCAATCGTATGGCCTCAAGAATATCCAATACGGATGTACAGTTGGTTTGCCATGTTTGACGTGCAAAGTCCCAACTACTTGCAACAAAACTTTGTGCAGCAAAATTGATGAAGTAATCGGGTTGAATTTTTTCTACTAGTGCTGAAATTGAGTGTGCGTCTGTGAGATCAAAGTTGACCAAATGAAAACGATCAGACTTGATATGTGACAAATTGTTGTGATTGTATACGCTCAATCTTCGTACACCACCGAATATTAGTGCGTTAGTATTTTTCAATAGATAGTCAACCATGTGACTTCCATCTTGTCCAGATACTCCTGTAACAATAACTACAGGTACATTTTCAGTGTTGTTTTCACGAACTGTTTTTGCATCAGATATGCTCAAGATGTTTGCGGTGTCAATTTTCTTTCCGTATAAAGTTTCGGTCAAGTTTTTGGAGATCATATTAAAATAACATTGTGTATTGTTAACATTCATATATATGAATAACTATGAAAGAAGAATTATTCTATTTGTTGATTGTTGATGAAAAACTAAGTCTTGAACTGATACGAACTTTTCCCGGATTGTATTCACATATTACATCAATCAAGCAAAATCATTCCAAAGAACATGTAAATCTTTGTAAAAACAAAATTTCAGAATTTTATGATACCGACGAATTTTTTAGATCGGTTGTTAAAAATTATATATCCAATTTGTCATCACGTAGAGTAGATGGTCGAGTATTTGAAGTGCAAAATGCTGATGAATATTTGTATTTGATACAAAAAGCAAAAACAGATAACTGGAAATATAATGGACTTAGTGTAGTAGAATCACTTGATAAAATAAAAGTATACTTTTATTAATCGTTTTCATCTTCTTCTTCATCGTAATAGTCATCATCATCGTCATCTATATCATCTGGATATTTGTCGTGAAACATTTTGAAATCTGTATCTTGCAAACCCAAACCATTAATAATTTGTATCAACATCAAACACAGTTCATCTTTCGATAACTTTTTTTCTACCATTTTTGACAAAAAGAGAGTGGTCAACATTGCCACTTTCTTTTTAGAATCAGCCGACATTGACTTGGAACGTTGATTTGGTGTTTTTTCTTTTAAATTTGTAATAACACCCGGAATCGAATTGTTATAATATGCTATTTGAGTTTCTTTTATCATATCTTTTTTCAATCGTTCTTGAAAAACTTCTGATTCCATATTTTCTACATTCAACTCTTTAATCAATTGGTTTAAACGTTGTTGGGTAACTTTCTTTGCAATAGAAAAGTTACACATAATACCATGTTTTGACAACAAATGATCACATAAGTTCATATAACGTATAAATATGTTAAAACCGTGTTATAAACAATTTTTTCGAACCTTGTATGATATCTGGATCAAAATATTTTTGTCCTCGGTGAATAAATCCTTTGCCTGATGTAAATGTACAGTTGTAACACATTAATTTTATGTTTTCCAATTTGTGGTTTTTGTTATTGCCATCTTCAAAATTCAACAACAACGGTAGTTTTCCATCAATAATACGACGTTCTTTGTAACCACATATTTCACAACACACATCTTTTTTACGTGCTCGTATCAATTTATCTTTGAGTCTATATACAGGATAATCTGGGTGCATTCCTTGCAACACTTCGCTCAAAGGATACTTTCCAAATTCAGGACTCACTTCTTTTTTGATACCTTTGCTGAAAGGATTCAATAAATTGTGTATATTGTACATTCTTGCATACTTGCGGTATGTCAAATAGTTTACTCCCAATTTTCTTGCTGCTTCTCTACCGCTTCGTGACACTTTTTGTGCAGCTTCAATTTCGGTTTGCAACAATGGACGTGCACCATGTCCACGTTTGAGTTTTACTTTGAGACTATCTTGTTGGTTTCGCAGATGTGGAACATCAAGTTTTTCTGCAATTTCACGTTGTATTTCTTCCGCAACAGATTCGCCCAATCCTTGCAACTTTTTTATTTCACGTACTTCTTGTTTTAGTTGTTCTAGTTCTTTCAAAAAGTTCTGTGGTAAATTGTCTGGTATATCCATATTCATCCTTTTGATTTGTGTGGTTCAAGTTTTAAATCTACACCCGAATGTCTTTTGAATTTAAAACGTAACGTTTCAGCACAAGTATGCCATCCTGCATTTATTAACACAATATATGTGTTGTAATGGTGAGTTTTATGGTTTTTTCTATAAAGATATGCCATCATAAACGGTGGTACAGCAAATTCTTTACTCGTCATTCTTTTTATTTCAATAACACGGGTACACGCTTCCATAAAAGGATCTTCAAAAAAGTCTTCAACCAAAATTTTATATTCTTCGTTGGCTATTTTGACTATAATACTGTTATTTTTCATATTTTAAATCACCATCATTCAATAGGTCCATGTTAATTTCAATTAATTGATTAGTAATTTCATTATATCTATAGAATTTACACTTTAAATGATTAATAATTTCAACCATTCTTTTATAATCTTTTTGTTTTAAATTACCATCAATATCATAATGATGTGGTTCATCATATTCTACAACTATATTTTTTTCTACATCATAAGCATCTAAAAAGTAACATAATATTCGTGTTTCTCCACCATTTAATGCGTGTTGTAAATTCCATTTATTTTGATCATTTAACTTATCAAAATAATTACATGCATTCGGATTGAAATTAGGACATATTTTGCCAAATTTTTCAATTTTTTTTAATATATTTTCTTTAGCTTTAATAGATAATTTTTTTCTAGTTTCTTCTGATATTACCCCTTTATTTTTTAGTAGAGAATCAGATATTTTTTTTCTTACATATAATCTTTTTGCTGGATTTAATTCTCCGGTTTTACCTAAAGACATTTTTAATTTAGTTTCAGTAGTTAACTTTTTACCTTTATGTGAATTACTTATTTTTTCTTTTGTTTTATCAGTTAAAGTTTTACCTTTCATCCACTTTCCAACTCCATTTTTTTTATGACTGATGCTTAATTTGAGTTTATGTTCATCTGTCATACATCCTACAATTCTTCCATTTAATGCACATTTTTTACAGAGAACGTTTTTTTTAGTAGCTCGTTTTAACAATTTTAAAGATTTATATAATTGAATATTATTGCATTTAGGACATGACTTTTGATATATGTTTTTGTTTCCAATATCTTTCCATTCGTTTTTTATTACATTTATCTTTGTTTTTATGATAGTATCGTTTGGAACGAATATTAGATTGTTCTTTAAGCTCTTCTCTTGTTCTATTAAGTTTTTTTCTTCCCATAAATTATTTTGGTTCATATACTTATAAATATATAGTGAAAACATAAAAAGTGAAAGAATTTAAAGTTTTTGTTTATTGTCAATAATTGAATCATTTAAATCACCGTCGTTTAATAAATCTAAATTATTTAATTTTTCATTAACTTGTTTACATACTTTTTCTTCAATTGTGCCAGAAACGAATACTATTTTTTGTATACTTTTACTTTTAGCACTATCACGCCATACTCTACCCAATGCTTGTCTCATATTTACAGCGGAATATGATGGACTAATTAATGCGAGTCTTGGATAATTTCCATCTAAATCATGTAATGACAACCCCGCACCTCCACTTTGTAAGTTTACTAAAATTACTCTTTGTTTATTTGATTGAAAATCATCTACATTTTGTTGTCTAATATCAGATTTAGTTTTTCCATCAAATATACAAGATATATTTAATTTTTTAGCGATTGAATTTAAAGTTTGTGTAAAATTTAAAAAAACAACTATACTCATACCATTTTCAATACCATCTTCTATCATTTCAATAAATAATGGAACTTTTAACAGTTCAATTTTTTCTCGTTCTCTTAATATAATTGTCAGTTGACTTTCTTTGTCTGTTTTTTCTTTTTTTCTCAATTTAGCAAGTTCAGATTCCATTTCATCATAAATCGAATTGATCTTACGTTGTGCTTCTTCTTCCATGTCATAACATTCAGCACAAATTTGACTTTCTGGAAAGTTTGGAATGGTATCTCTTGACAAACGTACACCACGATTTACAAATATGTCTTTGTTTAATTTTTTTAGTACCTCTCTGTTGTTGTTGAATTGCAATCCAAATCTTCCTTTGGATACACCATGAGCATACAACCATGTATAATATTGACGGTTGTTCTCAAATAGTTTTATTGCCATACCAACTGTTTTGAGTTCCAACGGATTCGTTGCATTGGTAGCACTACAAAACAACATTTTATAACCATCCTTTAGTGCTTTTAAACATACCATGCTGTTTTGTGTAGAAGCACCCTTCAGTTTCTGACTTTCATCCCATACAATCAAAGTGGACTTGGGTATTTTCCACTTAAACTCTTCAACATGAGTTTTACGGTTTTTAACATATGATGCAATCATCGATTCAGATTTGCCCATACGAAGCATTTCATAGTTTATGATACCCACAAGACGACCATGCATCTTGAAATGGTTCACTATAACCCGTCTCCAGCTCTCCATAACCGCTTTGGGACACACAATCAGAATATCCATGTCCAACTCACGGGCAACACCGCATGCGACGTAGGTTTTGCCTACACCTACCTCGCTACCATCAATACCACAACCCCACGTTTTGATTACCGAACACAGTTTGGCAACACTGTCAACTTGCCATGGACGTAATCCATCCGTGTTTTTCATGATGTACGGTTTTAAAATCACGTCTTCATTCAACACTTTCTTTTGTGTTGATGAAGATTTGTTGAACTGTTCTTTGGTTGTTTTGGTCTCGGTTATATACCAATCATTTTCTTTTTTGTATACACCGTATCCTTTGTCTTTGAGTTTGTAACTGTTGCTTTTCCAATAAACAAAAAAAGCAGTACGATATTCTTCTGGTATCAGAGATTCTCGTCGCCACAACTGTTGGTCCCCATCCATTTGGTACGGGTCACCCCATTTTATATTGAGATTTATCATGAATTAATGCCCCATTTCATTGATATACCGTGAGTGATATGCCACTTCATGTACATTACAACGAACGCACGCATTATTTTTGATTACACCAATTTCTACACACTCAGACATCGATTCAGTAAATGTTCTACCCAAACTGTCGTCTGTGCCATAACCCAAATCAATCAAGTTTTGCATATATTGTGTACGTGTCATCTTAAACTTATACTGCACAACACGCTCCAATGTAGCTACTACTTCTTGAAGTGAATTCAAAATTACAGGCTGATTAGTTACCTGTTTATCAATAATATAATACTTTATGTTCATATGTCTATAACTAGTGGTTTAATTACCATACACTAAATTATAATTCATCAATGATTCATAGAGTATATGTCATAACATAACATTATTCAATTTAATATATGTTATCTACGCCATCTCAATTCTGATAGTATTTTATCAATCAGTTGCTTTTCGTCACCGTCCATTTCTTTATCAAATTTCTTTAATAGTTGATCCAATGTAACAGACATATCAGTAACATCTTTTTGTTTTTCTCTAAACTCTTGAATTACATCCACAATTTTGGTCAAAGGAGATTTATATTCATCAACTTTGTCTTTGCTAGTGAAGTTTATCATTTCAAAAGCATGTGGTGTCAACGATTTAATTATGTTTAACGCTACACTGCCAATCAAATTAAATACACCAAATGCAGCTGCTGCTGCAGGATTCAGTGTGCTCAATATACGAAGTATAATAAACACTATACCAAACACCATAATAAACGTTAAAAAGTTAAAAAAGAATTTCTTTAATCCCCACCATACCGCATTTAAACCAAACATACCGCTCATAGCATCCAACGTAGCTTTGTTTGCATCCGCAATTTTAGCTTGTTCTTTGGCTTTGTCAGTCAGTTCCCACATTTGATCATCATATCGTTGATTGAGTTCATCGTTTTCTTTTTGTAGTTTGTTGATGATTTCATCACGTTTGTTGAGCAACTCTTCACCCTTTTTACGTTCTTCTTCAATTGCTGAATTCAATAAATCTACGGTGGCTTTGATTCGTTTTAATTCATCCACGTTGGGTGCACCAACAATTGATACTACACGTTCATTCAACGATTTTGCAGTTTCTACTTGAACAGGTGGATTGGTAACTTGCGTCAAAGAATATTGAATTCCTTGTGCTAACGTAGATGTTTGTGCTTTTTTGCCACTTTCATTTTTATCAATTTGATCCAGTGTCTTATCAACTTTCTTTTCTTCTTTGACAATGTTGTCTTGATTGGTAGTAGATGGTTTTGAGGGTTTAACCGTAGAACAACTGGTTAACAACAACAAACTTAAAATAGCATAAACCTTATTCATAATATATTCCTTACATGTTACGTTCTGTCGAACTACGAATCGTTTCAAAATATTGTATCAAACGATTAACCAAATTTTCTGCAATTGAGAGGGTTTTTTGCAAAAGACGATCTTCAAAGTGCATGATGCCATAAATATATTATGAAAAATAGATACACCCACTTTTCTTTCAACAATATATTGTAACACTAACCTTTGAGTATTTGTTTGATTTGATGAGATGTCGCTTCTGTATGATTAGTTACACCCATTTTGTTTTTCAACATTTGAAGTGCAGCTTTAGGATTCATACGTCCAAAATTTAATCCCAATATACCATGTGACTTACAAAACAATTCCAACTCGTCAATATCTGACTGTGGGAATTCTTGTATAGGAGAAAGTGTAGTATCTTCTCCTTGTTTTTTCCTACGAACCAAACTTTGAAAGATCGGATCGTTCAAAGAAGTTGGCAATTCAGGCAAGTTCATTCAATTCCTCCAACTTCAAAAATCTATGATTGCCATAGTCAACAACAACTTTATTTGAATCGTACCAAGATGGTAACTTTCCACCTTTACGTTGTTGTTTAGTCAACTGTACATTTAAAAAATGATTGGATCCTTTAGTGATGTCTGTGAGAGTTTTGTTTTTTGCTTGATCAACCAATGACAAAGCATTTTTAAATTGTTTATGACCACGTTTTGAATCAATAAACTTTTTGATGTCGTCTGCACTCTTTTTATTAACCTTATTCCAACCACTAAACTGTTTTGGACGTAAACATTCCGTCGCCCCTTTACGTACATCACCTTTTACACGATTCAAAATTACGTTCAATACCGCATGCATTCCTTGCACTGCATTTTTTTCACCACCAGCTTCATCGACTAGTGTGGCAGCAATAATATCCTCCACAGTATATGGTGCTTGTTTTTGTACGACAGCAGTTGTTGTTTTTGATTGTGTATCACCTTGCACTGATGGTGTTCCAAACATTGTGGAAGCAGCCAAAGCAGCGGTGGCTAATGTTTTTCCCCATGATTCGTCCATAACTTCGTCAATCGTTAGTTTACCACGATCATCGACAATTACAACAATATTTTTTTCTTTGATAAAATTGCGAATTGCATCTTTTACCGCAGATTTTACTGGAGGAGTGCCAGTTTTTGAATTTCCGTTTACATAAAATCCATATGATTCGTCTTCACCAGAATTATGAAGTTTTATACTATTATCATCTGGCAAATATACCACTCTGACATATCCATTTTTAAAAGCAGAAGTGTAGGGTTCATCTGCTTTGAATCCCAAAATTTTGTCACGATTATCACGTACCCATTTAGTATGATCGCCTACTTTAATCATTTCACCGTCTGGTGATACCCAATAACCAATTTCTGATATGGTAAAACGTAAAGTTGGTTGTTTACGTCTACGTTTGTAGAATTCTGGTTCTGCTGCATCTCCCACTTCGTCCAATTCACGACCGTCGGGTCCAAAATGATCCAAGTGATGATAAATATCATCCAAATATTCTCCGGCCAAATTTAATTTTGACTTACACCAATCTGGCAATTCCATTTGCGGTGTCAACAGTGACTGAAGTTCTTGTGCATCATTGTGTATTTGTTTTAATGCACCCATTGCCATTGAACTATTTTCTTCAAGAGTATCTTCAATCAAATCCTTAAGAACTTCGTTGTATACTTCAATTTCACTCACTGAATGACTACGTGTGCGTTTTCCTGCACGACGTGCTCTACGACCCGCACAATGTGCACGTTGACTAAAACCCTTTGGATGTGAACAGTTAATACTCTTTTTATATGAACGACTCCACTTTTCAATCAATTTATCTGCATAAGAAGGACTGGAACTTTTAAGATATTTTTTGACGAATTTTAAAAGTTTTACTGCTGGTTTTCTAAACAGTCTTATTTTTATTAATTTGGCTAAATCTCCAAAAGGAATTACAGATACTCCACTAATTGCAGCATTCAATAAATGTTTCTTTTTCTCATTTGTTTCTTGTGTTAAAGCAGCTCGTAATAAGCTGATAACCGCATTAGTTCCATCCGCAACTGAACCTATTGTTTGTTCCAATCCCGCAATATCCAAAGCATATTGAATTGCGTCGATTGTTTTGTCTATATCTTTATATTTACTCTTTAGTTCTTTTTCTTCGTTCGACAATTCATTTATGGACTCTTTTTCGTCGTGATAAAATTTCAAATAGTCTCTAACAGTGGCAACATAATCAGCGGCATGATTCAACTTAGCTTTGACCCAATCTTCAAGATCGTCGTTTACATCAAACATTTTTTGAATATCATCACTATACTTGATGGCCTTTGTCATATCACTCATTGCCATTTCTGAATTTTCCAGTTTTACTTTTAACGTACTATGATGTGGGTTTTCATGATTAATAGGATGATTACCGTCACCAAAGCCGGTTGACATGCTTTTTTGCCACTGATCTTTTGTAAGCTCGTTCATAGTGTAGATAAATATTGTTTGACACTTCCAACAATTTGTTCTTCTGGAGTGTCATTTAGTTTGTCACCATATTGTTTCACCAAAAAGTCTTTAACTTGTCCTATAACCTTGCCTGGCTTCAAATTGAAGGTGTTTATGATCCACTCACCGTTGTATTTGTCATTCTTTACTTTATCAGCGTTGAGTTTTTCTTTTTCACGTTCAACTTTTTCATACAGTGAAGGAAACAATGATTTGAAAAAATAATCATCATCCTGAATAGAACGATGTTGATTGCTTTGAA
>Ga0172372_10006730_pt1 | contig 15624 bp, 12 predicted proteins | sample LakKiv5m_2_FD_114544 | JGI IMG/M metagenome (GOLD analysis project Ga0172372, IMG submission 114544) | Freshwater microbial communities from Kabuno Bay, South-Kivu, Congo - kab_092012_9.5m | ecosystem: Environmental > Aquatic > Freshwater > Lake | place: Democratic Republic of the Congo...
ACTCCAGATCATCTAGACCGCTATAAAAACGTAGAAGAGTATGCCCAAGTAAAGCAAAAAATTTTAACCCCTAATTCCCTAAAAATTATTGGTATAAACAGCCATATTTCGCAAAATATTTATCATAACCTCAAAAAAGCTTATAGTTCAAAATTAATTCCTATATCTAATAGCAACCAAATTGAAGGGGGAATATTTTGCGATAATAATTATTTATATGATAACACAGAAAATGATAAAATTCGCCTTTCACTTCCCGCGTTGCCACATTTACAAGGCGTTCACAACAAGGAAAATATTGCTATTGCTTACGCAATATGCAAGTCACTTTCAGTTTCTAACTCTGTCATTATCAAAGCTCTGGAGAGTTTTTCAGGACTTGAACATAGAATGCAATATATTGCTAGTTATAAAAATATAAACTTTTACAATGATAGTAAAGCAACTAATATTTCTTCAGCTTTGGCTTCTTTATCTGCTTTTAATAATATTATTTGGTTTGCAGGTGGAAAATTCAAAGAAGAAAGTCTAGATGAATTAAAACCAATCTTAAAAAACATCAAAAAAGCTTATTTTTTTGGCGAAAGCAAAAATTTATTTGCTGAATTTTTAGATCTTGTCTCCCCTTCTAAGCCAGAATATGAAATATGTAAAAACCTAGAAGAAGCATTCAATAAAGCCATAGAATATTCTATTAAAACATCAGCGCAACTAAACTTCTTACTAGCTCCAGCCTGCGCATCTTATGATCAATTTAAAAATTTCGAAGAACGAGGGATGGTATTTGTAAAATTAGTGCAAGATATTAAAAACAAGTTTTGATCTTCAACTTAGTCTTCTTGGTGTTAAAACATTATTAATATTACTAAAACTAGAACTGTATTGTAAACTATTGGACAAATTGTCTAGAATAAAGAAGTAATGTATAGAATTATCTGCTTAAAAAAACCGACCTTCTCGATTGACTCTTTGACAATAAGAGGTACTTCGTGCTCTTCATTATCAATAGTAAGAATCATTTTCCCTGCCACATCACCTACCCTTAAAGGAGCAGGAAGAGAAGACGGAATATCCTTTTTTATATTTATATTATTTTTTTGTTCGGACCGCACAGAAAGCCCGAAAACATCCTCTGCTACTTCTAATTGGGCTTTATCCTTAACTCCAAGCCATACAGGAACTTCATCTATCACGTCGCCTTTAGAATAAAATTTCTTATTAACAAAATTCTGTTTTACCCAGTACACTAATTTAGCTGATTCCTCTGCCCTTTCTTTCATCGAACTAAGCCCATTAATGACCATAATGTAACGCCTATCTTTGTCGATAAAAGAAGCAACTATCCCATATCCTCCTTCATCAGTATAACCTGTCTTAATACCATCACATCCTAAATCTTTATATAGTAAAGGATTACGATTCCCCTGAGTAATAGGATTGCCTTTTTGATCTTTACCAAAAGTAAAATTCTTCTCACTATATATAGGATAAAATTCGGGATGCGTTTTTATTAACCACGAGCCAAGAAGAGCTAAATCGTAGGCAGTGCTATAATGATTTTCTGCAGGCCAGCCATTAGAATTAGCAAAATGAGTGTTTTTCATACCTATCTCTTGGGCCTTAGAGTTCATAATATCTACAAACTCTTCTTCACTTCCATACAACCCTTCAGCGGCTACAACGCAAGCATCATTACCAGATTGGATTATAATCCCGCGCAAAATATCCTCAAGCCTTACTTGCTCACCAAGCGGCATAAATGATTTTGACCCACCAATTCTCCACGCTTTCTCACTTACTAAAAACGTAGAATCTAAAGAGACTTCCCCTTTTTTAAGCTTCTCCTCAATAATATAAGAAGTCATCATTTTTGTCATAGAAGAAGGAGCCATTTGCTCATGAGCATTTTTTTCAAGCAAAACCTTACCAGTAGAATAATCTATAACTATTGCCTGCCTTGCTTTAAGAGCAATAGCTGAAGATCCGGAATAACGAGTAATATTTATATCTTCTACTAGTTTTTCTTCTTTTGTTTCCTCCGATTTTTTAAGATTCTGTTTTTTCTTAGCTGAAAAAACAGAATGAGTAGTTAAAACGACTCCAAAACCTAGGCATAATAAACAAATTGCTCTTAAAATAACTCTCATCTAATTACTATTTCTTTCTTATAATGATTTTGCGGGCTAGTATACCAATTAGTATTTAAGATATCAATATTAACTATTGTAATTATCCTGCCGGTTTAAAAATATCGAATTATAAAGATCCAAAACTGAATTAGCTATGGCTTCACTATTAAAATAAGTTATACAAAAGCCCCATAACATGATAAGTAGGGATACCTAATTATAGTTTATAATTATACCATTTTCTTGGTTTTTACTTACTTTAACTACCCTTCTTATTATCCAAAGGTAAAGTAAACGCAAAAGTTGTACCCTTATCAGGATTTAGTTTAGCCCATATTTCACCGTTATGTGCTTTGATAACTTTTTTACATAAAGCAAGCCCTATACCTCTTCCACCCGCAGGAGTTTTAGTCTTTGAACTAACTACAAAAACACCAAAAATATCGGATAGTTCTTCTTTAGGTATCCCTACCCCCTCATCTTTATACGCTAAACTCCAATTCTCCCCATTGGTTTTTACAAAGCTTAATAGTTATTTGCCCTTCAGGGCAATATTGAATAGCATTAATTATAATATTATCGATAGTGCGGGTAATATAGTGTTCATCACAGAAAGCTGTCAATTCATCTTCTACCTCTACCTCAAAATTTAAATTCTCTCTATTTTCTTCGTTCATGTACAATTTTTGGCAGATTTCTAATCTTTTAAGGACTAACTCACTTAAATTGATTTCAGACTTATTTAAATTGTAATCTAGCTTTCGAAGCTTTGATAAATCAATCAGATTATTTACTAAACTCGTTAATCTTTCAGAACTTTTAGCAATATCTCTAGTTGCATTACGCCTTTGTTCCTCATTAAATTTATCGTAGTTGTCCCATAAAACCTGCCCTAAACTCGTAATGCCAGTAATTGGTGTACGCATCTCGTGCTCAATGTTTTGCAAAAGCTCATTTTTGAATTCTTGTAATTTAATTAATTCATTTTTTTGATCATTGGCTTTATGTCTCAAATAATCAGATTTTTCCTCAATTAAATTATATTCCTCTTGTTTTGGTTTCAAAAATGTAATTAGGAACCCCCCTACCATAAACAATATATAAATAGTTTTTAATTTAAGGGTATAAAGTTCTGAAACAAGTTCAGGAGTGTCTCCTATATAAAATTGATAACACATTAAAGATAGTAATACGCCTAATACGATCATTATTAGGGTAATTTGCCAGCTCATTAATATACCTATTATAGTAAGGTTTAATATAAAAATTACTAATGAAATCTCAGAAAATTTACTGATCAACGCTAAAAAACTACTGACAAATGACAAGCCTATAAAAACCGAAAGAGTATATATAAAACCAATATATTTTTTTTTAAAATCAAGTGGCCATAATTTATGGCAAATAAAAATTGTACCGACAAATAGAGCCGTTCCTTGTAAAACATTAACTAAAATTAAATGCTGCTGGTATATGTACTTATCTAAAAAAAATGTAGTAATTACTGTCATCATCACACTAAAAGCAAAATAGACATAAGCCGTCTCATTTTTAGGTAAGTATTTTTTACTGCAATGCTCAAATATGTTAGTTCGGAATATATCTTTAAAAAGCTTTGCTAATGCTAGTTTTTTTGCTTTTTTTTTTGTTTAATCAGCTTTAAATCTGAATCATCTTTAATACCAACCCAGCCACCTCTTTCCCTTAGCAAATAATGACTTATCATTACTGCTATAAAATTAAGAATCATAGCAGGAATTACACTATCAATACCCGTAGATGGTTGGATATACATACTCCAAATAATCGCGCATAAACCGCCAGAACACATCCCTATTATAATTACTCTCGAAGTACTACGGAACCCAAACATTGCTAAAATTAATGGCACAGTAACAATCGGCATATAAAAGTTAGCTTGTAACGAAAATAGTTTAAACAAATTTTCATTAAGAAATACTATTGATAAAGAAAAAATACCTACAAATATAGAAAAGACCCTGGAAAGCAACAGCTCGTTCTTAAATTTTATACCTAACGGCTTACAAAAATCATGGGCAAATATTACAGCACCAGTATTAATCCAGGAATCAGCTGTTGACATTACCATAGCTATTATTCCTACAAGAGTAATACCCTTTAACCCCGTAAAAGAATAATTATCTACCATATACATTACTATATTATTAGGGTCTAAAGTAGGATTAATTGATAAAACTAATATACCGATTGCACAAATAAAAAAGATTATAAAAAAATATCCAATTGCAGCTACCGTAAAAGAGGAACGTATTTGCTTAGTATTTTTTGTCATCAAAATTCTTTGAAATGTAGGGGAGCTAAAACTAGGAATTAAAAACCAAAAAAGCATTACCAAATTAGGAAAAAATTTAGGATTTTGCCAATCTATTAATTGCTTCCAATCAAGTAATGGGTTGTGCTCAAAAGATTCTATAATAGGTTCAGCTTCTCCAAAAACGTGCCAAATAAATAAGAGAAAAAGCGGTATAAACATACCAAAAGTTAAAAATTGAATTACATCAGTAAAAGTTACAGCTTTAATACCACCCCAAGCTGAATAAAAAATAACTACAAAACTGCTAACACATGTAGCATAAACACTAGAAAAACCAAAAAAATGAGAAAATACTGTTGAAAAAACCTTAATTTGCAAAGCTGTCATAGCAATAGCCTGAGCTATAGAAGATAAAGCTGTAATTAGCCTTACATTTCCGCCATATAAATTACCCATAGTTTCTGCAACTGATAAACTGCCAAAAAACTCTTTCATTCTCGGAGCAAAAACATACCCGATTATTATTAAAGAAAGTACATCACCTAAAGCAGCAGGAAGAAACCATATACCCTCTTTATAAGTTTGCGATATACATACCGTAAAAAAACTGCCGCTAATCCACGTTGCAATAATAGTTGCAGCAATAGTAGCAGTTCTAAAATTTCTGTCTCCAACTGCATATTCTTTTATAGTCTTTATCCCTCTACCAGAATAAAAACCTGTTACTAAATTAACCAGTAAGAATAGAGAAATTATAGCTATATCTACATTAAGTTGCATATACATTAATTAAAAATTGCTTCAATTAAATTATTAATTGAAAAAAATGAATCTGCAAATAATAAATTAAGTATAACGATAAAATCTTAGATAAATTTAAATAGAATATTTATTTAAATTTATTAAATCGAAGAAACTGCAGTCAATTCTCAAATTAACTGAGAACTTTTAGCACAAAGGGATGATTTTTTTATAAAACTATCCCTTATTATCCTTTTATAAAGAAAGGAATTTATTGACTAGAAGAAAGCGGACTAACTATCATAATTATTTGCTTGCCTTCCATTTTTGGCTCAGAATCAATTTTTGCTATAGATTCGAGGTTAGCGATTATTTTTTCAAATAACTCATCTCCTTTTTCTCGATGCATTATTTCACGGCCTTTAAACCATAAAGAAATCTTTACTTTATCTCCCTCTTCAAGAAATTCACGAATTTTTCTAAGCTTAATATCTAGATCCCCCTGCCCGATATTAACTTTGAATTTCATTTCTTTTAAAGCAGTTTTTTTCTGCTTTTTCTTAGCCTCTTGTAATTTTTTCTTTGCATTATATTTATAGCGGCTAAAATCCAGAATTTTACAAACCGGCGGTTCTGAAGTAGGTGAAATCTCAACTAGATCAAGACTGGCATCTCTTGCTTGCCTAAGAGCCTCATCAAGTGACACAACACCTATCATTTCTCCATCTTTACCAACCAGCCTTACTTCTTCGGCTGTAATTTCCTTATTAATGCTTGGAAATTTGCTTTTTTTAAAGGTCGTTATAAAAATTCTCCATTTTAAAATTACTTAGAGCCAATGCTTACATTAGTAAGCAAAAACTTTAACTTAAATATTTTTTATTCTCGGTAGCAATCATATTAATTACTTCATCTACTAAAACAGCTTCTTGTTTATCAGATGAGCCGAGCTTCCTAACAGTCATAGTTCCATCGAGTTGTTCTTTCTTTCCAATTACAGCAATTAATGGAACTTTCTGATTAGAAAAATTTCGTATTTTATAATTAACTTTTTCCCTTGAAATGTCAAGTTCAGATCTAATCCCGGCTTCAATAAATCTTTTATTTAATCCAATAATGTGGTCATCAAGATCATTAGTAATTCCGATAATTGCTATCTGGACCGGAGCAAGCCATAAAGGAAACCTGCCGGAATACTGCTCAATTAAAATTCCCATAAACCTTTCAAAGGTGCCAATGATTGCCCTGTGCAGCATTACTGGCCTTTTCTTTTCTCCGCCAGCTGCAATATACTCAGCATCGAGCCGTTCTGGAAGGATAAAATCAACTTGCAGGGTTCCACATTGCCAATCTCTACCAACTGCATCAGTTAAAACGAACTCTAGTTTAGGACCGTAAAATGCACCTTCACCAGGATTTATTTCATATTCAAAACCAGCTTGCTCAATTGCTGTTTTCAAAGCTGATTCTGCCTTATCCCATATATCGTTGCTACCAGCTCTTAACTCAGGGCGATCAGAAAACTTAACCTTAATGTCCTTAAACCCGAAATCTGTATAAATTTCTCTCAGTAAATTACAAAAAAGTACTGTTTCACTATTGATCTGCTCCTCAGTACAAAAAATATGTGCATCATCTTGAACAAAATTTCTTACTCTCAGCAATCCATGTAGCCCTCCTGTTGCTTCGTTGCGATGGCAACAGCCGAATTCGGCCATACGCAATGGCAAATCACGATAGCTCTTTATCCCTTGTTTAAATATCTGCACATGGCAAGGACAATTCATTGGTTTAAGCGCGTGTATTTTATCATCTTCCTGTACTATAAACATATTTTCTCGGAACTTTTCCCAATGACCTGAAGCTTCCCAGAATTTCTTGTCGAGCATCAACGGAGTTCTTACCTCAACATAAGCATTTTTCTCTAACTTCCTTCTTATATAAGTTTCAATAGTACGATAAATACTATAACCTTTTGGATGCCAGAAAACCATACCTTGTGCCTCTTCCTGCAAGTGGAACAGCCCAAGTTCTCTACCTATTTTTCTGTGATCTCTTCTTTCTGCTTCCTCAAGCATATGAAGGTAGTTATCAAGCTGCTCTTTAGTTGCCCAGGCTGTTCCATAAATACGTTGCAACATTTCGTTTTTACTATCTCCGCGCCAGTATGCTCCTGCTACTTTCATTAATTTGAAATACTTGATTTTACCGGTAGAAGGACAATGAGGTCCTCGGCAAAGGTCAACAAATCTTCCCTGACGGTATACAGTTATTTTTTCACCTTCTGGTATTGATCTGACAATCTCGGCTTTGTAATGTTCCCCCATTTTTTCAAACATATCAATAGCTACGCTTCGATCCATTTCCTCGCGTATAAATGGCTGATCTTCCTTAACTATTTCGTGCATTCTAGCTTCTATCCGCTCAAGATCTGTAGGAGTAAAAGGTGTAGATTTAGCAAAATCATAATAGAAACCATCTTTAATAGCGGGACCAATAGTAACTTGTAAATCGGGGAATAAATCCTTAGCAGCTTCAGCAATTATATGAGCAGCATCATGTCTAATAATCTCAAGTACTTCAGGATCTTTTGACGTTAAAATCCTAATAGAGCTATCACTTTCAATAGGGATAGATATATCTGCCAGAGATCCATTAATCTCAACTACCATTGCCTCTTTAGCAAGAGATCTTGAGATACTGGAAGCTATTTCAGCACCTGTTATTCCCTTTTTAAATTGTTTTGTGGATCTATCCGGAAAAGTAATATTTATCATAATATATTTATACGATTTAACTTGATATATTTAGCGGTTTTTGTACTATTTTGTCAAATAGATAATCCAAAAATGGCAAATGGTTAATTTACCTAGTTGGCCTCCTGTAGCCATTTGGCAAAAAGAAAAAAGGAGTGATTTAGAACTTGCAAAAACTTTACTGGCTGCCCTAGGATCGCCTCATAAAAAGTTACCCCCTACTATACATATAGCCGGTACAAACGGTAAAGGGTCTACCGTTGCTATATTAAAAAGCATATTTGAAACAGCCGGTTATAAAGTTCATTCCTATACTTCCCCTCATTTACTTGAGTTTAATGAGCGAATCAATTTAGCTGGAAAAAATATTTCTGATCATCATTTATTTGAGTTATTAGAACAGGTTAGAATTAAAGCTGAAGAATTAAATTTAGAACCAGGGTTTTTTGAAGGTACTACGATCGCTGCTTTTTTGGCTTTTGCTTCTATATCAGCGGATATACTGATTTTAGAAACAGGACTTGGGGGCAGGCTCGATTGCACAAATGTTATTGAAAGTCCCATTTTAACTATCATTACACCGATTTCCTTTGATCACATGGAACATCTTGGTAATTCTTTGACAAAGATAGCAATCGAAAAAGCCGGTATTATAAAAACAGGAGTTCCATGCGTTATCGGCCCACAAAATGACGAAGTATATAAAACTTTATTTGATAAATGTGAGGAATTAAATAGCCCAGCATTTGCATATGAATATGATTATATAATAGAAGAAAAGGATAACGATTTGGTTTACCATTCTAAAAAATATTCCTTAGTTATTCCCCGGCCATTATTTCTTCTTGGTAAACATCAATATTTAAATCTCAGTAGCGTAATTGCGGGTATCATGTTGGTAAATGACAGATTCATGATTTCAGGTAAAAATATTGCCACCGGTATCGCACATGCTAAATGGGCAGGAAGAATAGAAAAAATTGATCCTGAAAAATATTCTCATTTAGCAGCTAAAAACGTTCAGATATATCTCGATGGGGCACATAACGAAGCAGGAGCTCAGGTGTTAGCATCATGGATAAAAGAGCAATTTAATATACCAGTATATTTAATAATCGGTATGACCCGAAACAGGGCAGTAGAGAAATTTTGTCAGCACTTCCATGGCATTATTACCGAGGGAAGAGCTGTAAAAATTTTATCCGAACCATCTAGCTATGTTCCTGATACCATTGTCCAAAAATCTCAGAAATATAACATTAATTTACGTTCTAGCAACTCCCTAAGCTCAGCAATAAAGGAATTAGCGCAATTAAATACCGAAAAAGACTCCGCCATCATTATTACAGGGTCTTTGTTCTTACTTAGTGATTTTTACAAGCTGCTTTAAAATATTTGTTGCTAAAAACCCACTGTATTTATTAACTTATAAATTAATTTATTTGATAGTTTTTAAAACAGCAATTTTAAACTTGCGAGCAAAAACTCTCACATATAGACTCAAATACATATTTTAGTTCATTAACTTACGAGGTGTATATATGAATCTTTCTGGTTTCCAAATTGAGCTTAACCGAGACTTGGTATGGCGTTTATTTATAGTTCTATTTGCAATTAGCATTATTATTGTCTCTTGTGACGCTGCATTTGCTGGTAGTACTAGTAACGACGTTGTCGGGGCCACTTTATGCCGTTTAGTGTCTAACCTTTCCGGAGGTATAGCAAGAGGGATCGCAACAATAGCAATTTTTGCTGTCGGTGTTGGTCTTTTCCTTGGTAAATTAAATTGGGGTATTGCGGCTGCTACGGCTGCCGGTGTTGGTATAATATTTAGTGCTCCTAAACTTGTAGCTTTCTTAAGTGGTAGTGATGCTAATTCTACTTGCCCAACTACTTAAACTTTTAACCAACTAAGGGCAGAATCCTTTATATCTGCCCTTAAGACCTTTTTAGCTACTACACTAAAAATTTCTCTTAGGCTAATTAATCTAAAAGCGATAAAAAATTGGAACTTCTCCAAGATTAGGTTACAAATTAACAAAAATAAGTTATATGAAGATTTGCCGAGTCCTGCTTATTTTTTCTATAAGTTTATACAACATAAATTTTACTATTGCATCTACGGATAAGGAAATAGAAACAAACTACCAACACCAATGCTTGCAAGACCTTACGTATCTTAGAAAAAATATAGAAGAAAACTCCGCACCATTTAAGGATACAGACGATCCTGCATTTAGAAAATGGTTTGATAATGGATACTTACATACCAAGGAACTAATAGATGAAATAAAAGACCAGGATGATTGCTATTATGCATTAAAGTTTTACATCAACGGCTTTGGTAACCCTTATATGAGTATGAGAAGTTATATACATGCCTCTCCTGAGAAATATCCAGGATTCTTAACAGCCAAATATGGCAATGACCATATAGTTATATATAAGGATCCCTTAATTTCTTCTTTAAACAAACTCAATATCGGCAACAAAGTTACACATATAAATGACATAAAAATTGAGGATTATTTTGAAAAATATATTATGCCATTTTATGCTAATGATGATTCTGAATTTTCTCAAAGAGCAGCTAGTATTTTTAGCTTTATAGTTAATGGAAATCGTTACATTCCAATTCCTTTAACTGCAACTTTTATTAATGATAAAATTGAACAAAAAATATCACTTAAATATACGGAATTATCGGAAGAAGCTTTGAACATCAGTAAAAATATCAGACAACCAGAACCTAATCAGCGTTTTAAAATTGAAATGGTATCAAATGGTGTATGGATAACTATTCCTAGTTTCTATTTAAGTCGCGAAGAGACAGTTTCTTATACTGGTATGCTTTCGAAGCTAAAAGAACTTGCCAAAGAAGATTGGATATTATTTGATTTAAGAGGTAATCGTGGTGGTGGCTCAGTTTGGGCAAGGCCTATTATTCGTAACCTATGGGGAGACGATTATATTAAACATTTAGGCAAAAATCATGAATATAATAGTACCTGGATAAAAAAAATTAGGGTCAGTAAGCAAAACTTTTTTGATTTCAAAAAAACGGCAAATGCGGCAGAAATAAAAAAATTTGCTACTGCTTTAGAACAGAGAAATGACTTTTTTGAAAAAAAATGGTCAATTTATAACGAAGATCTTAATTTATACACAAATCAAGATAGTTCCCCTTTCAAAGCTAAAATATTCGTTTTTACTGACCATTTCTGCCGTAGTACATGCTGGTCATTTGTTAACCAAATCTTGCAGATCCCTGGAGTGACACACATAGGAATTCCAACAGTTATTCAAAACAACAGTTCTTATGCTAAAAGTGTAAGATCACCTAGTGGTAATTTTGACTTTTTCTATCCAACGGAAATTAGAATATACCCAAATAAAAATGTAGGACAAGCACTAATCCCTTCAAAAATATTTAATGGAAATATCCGAAATGAGTCAGAAGTCATAGATTGGGTACTTTCAATCACTGAACAAACCTCTTCGCTATAGATTTTAGAAATTTTATTTATGGTAGTAAAGGTGCTGGGGTTAAGAAACTCTGCTTAAATTGCTAAATCGGTATTAAATAAACCTATATTACAGATTATCTATAAGATTAGATTACTGACCTTATCTTATGTACCACAAAGTGTAATTATAGCTCGACGTAAGCAGTCAAAAACTTATTTGCATGGTCGGGGCAGAGAGATTCGAACTCCCGACCCTCTGGTCCCAAACCAGATGTCTTAATATTTATCTATTTTAACCAAATTCATTTTACCTTCACAAATCAAGCTTTTCAAGCTATCTATATTTTACATATCTTTATTATTTTATATAAAATTGCTTCTCTATAGTATACCCGAAAAAAATATAGATTAATTTTAATGAGTTTAATTTATGAAAAAAATATCAATTTTACAAAAAAGATAATTGATAGTTTAAAGCTACCTGATAAAAATAAACGCCATTACTTTTACGATGAAAAAAATAAATGGTCTTGAATTGATGGTAACAGATCAAGGTACTAAATCATTTAAGGTTTATCGTAAGTTTAACGGTAAACCTGTAAGGGTTACACTTGGAAAATATCTTGAGATGACTATTGAGAATGCAAGAAAAAAGGCGCAGCTAGTTATTACGGATATGATAAGCGGTAAAAACCCCAACGAAGAAAAGAAGAATATCAGAAGTGAAACTACTTTTGGTGAGATGTTTAAAATTTTTATGGAACGACATAGCAAGATTACAAAAAAGAGCTGGATTGCTGATGAACAGGATGTACCACGTTTTCTTAGCCACTGGTTTAAGAAAAAGTTATCTACTATTAGTAAACAAGAAATACAGTTAATACATGAAAGAGTTAGAGCAGAAAACGGGTTATATCAGGCTAATCGTTTACTTGAGAGAATTAAGGTTATTTATAACAAGGCTATTGAGGGGGATGGAATGGCACAAATCCCGCCAGCAACATAAAAAAGTTTAAAGAGAAATCAAGGGATAGGTTTTTACATCCTGACGAATTACCGAGATTTTTTGAAAGTTTAGAAGTCGAGTCTAATTCAACTATCAAAGATTATATTTATGTTTCTCTTTTTACTGGGGCTAGAAAATCCAATGTATTATCAATGAAGTGGTAGGATATTAATTTTGAACGCTATGAGTGGTTAATACCTGAAACTAAAAACGGGGAATCATTGCGAGTTCATTTAACAGAAAAAGTAATAGATATCCTTAAAAAACGTCTAAAATCAAACCCTAATAGTAAATGGATTTTTGAGAGTATCGGCAAGACTGGTAATTTAGTAGAGCCAAAATCTGGATGGAAAAGAATATTGCAAAGAGTTAGTATCAAAGATTTAAGACTTCATGATTTAAGAAGAACGTTTGGTAGCTGACAAGCTGCAACTGGTGCTAACACTTATATAATTGGTAGGTCGTTAGGACACAAGAACCAGCAATCAACTGCTATTTGTGCTTGCCTAAGTATTGACCCCATTAAAGAATCAGTAGAAAAAGCGGCACAAGCAATGCTAAAACACACAAAATAATTTTTATAATTCTGACATTACCATTTTTTTGGTGTAAAAGGTGTAACTCGTGTAACAGATACCTTGCAAGCCTTATTCTGTAAGGTTTTATAGATATTACACTTTTTATTATTAACTAAAAATGATGGTGTAACAGATTTTAGTAATCAAAAATTTTTTCGTGATTTTTATTTAAATAAGTTATAGTTTTCTTAATACTTTCTTCATTAGTTATGGAGTATTTAAGCTTTAGAACTAATTTTTATAAGACCTATAAGCTTTTTTGAAAATTTATCATCTACTTTGTTGTAGTTTCTAAGTAAATCGCTTAATTCAATTGATGTGCTTTTAATTTATTTTTTCTGCATAAATATATGCTTCCAGCCACCGTACCTAAAATTTCTCTTTGCCTCCCTCTACTCAGTCATAGTAATGACTAACTAGCTTGACGTATACATCTAGCTATTGTAAATTATGGAAAAATTACATTTGGTATTACAAAACGTGAGGTCACGATTAGTAAGTAAGATTAAGTCTGATAAGGCTGGGGCTAAAGAAAGCTTATTAAAACAAGCTAATTGGTCAGAAATTAAAATGCACCAACGTAATGGCTTATGTAGCCTTATTAAAAATTTTCCTTTTCTAGCTGACGTTCAAGAAGATAAACTGAAATTATTGTTAGAAAATGCCCAGGTAAAAAAATATAAAAAAGGGTCAGTACTTTTGCTTGAAGGTGATTATCCTTCAGCTTTTTACCTTATTTTAAACGGGTGGGTAAAACTGTCAAAGATATCATTTAATGGAGAAGAATCTGTTATTCAATTGTTTAGCTCCGGTAATACTTTGATAGAATCTTCCATGATTCTTAATACTCCATCACAGGTCAATATTCAAACAATGGCATATAGTACTTTAATAAGTATCCCTGTTGCGGCTATTAAAAGGCTAGCAGAAAATTGCCAATTTTTTGCTCTAAATATATTAAATTTATTATCTAAGCAGTTAGAAACACTTACCTCTCACATCGGTAATATACGGCTTAAAGCTGCAGAAGAAAGAGTGGGGTGGTTTCTTTTAAATCTATTTTCTAACAATTATGCTCCCTCAAACGTATTGCAGTTGCCATATAATAAGGGGATTATAGCATCTTATCTTGGGATGAAAGCTGAAACTTTCTCTCGAGCATTGAATGATCTAAAGAAAAAAGGCTTTCAAATAAAAAATAATGCCGTAATAATGCCTAATACAAAGGCTTTGTGTAACTTTTGTGATGTTAGCATATATCCTCGTTGCCCTCGTTATAATAAGAATGAATGTCCATTATTACAATAGCTCGGATTATTAAGTTTATTAATGCTAAATTTTAAATATAAGGCAATTTAGGTAATGACTCTAAAAATCCTCGAGCTTTTATAATGAATCCTCTAGGTTGGTGTAATAAATTAAAATCCAGTTCCCTTTTTTGATCTGGCAAAGGAAACAAAGTCTTACACTCAGTAAAGTTTTGTAAATAGTAAATACCAAGAAAATTGCGTGCCTCTAGGTCAATTATTATTTGATTAATATCATCCTCATTTAAGATACTTGTATGGACAGTAGTTCTTACCTCAAAAGGTATATTACTGTTACATAAATAATCAAGGGTTTGGAAAACAGCTTTTTGACTTTTATATTTTGTTATGTATGAGAATTTATCTGCGGGAGCTTTGTAATCTAGGGCTATATAATCTATCAGCTTTTGCTCGCATAAACTTTTTATTATTTCTGGATTTGTTCCGTTAGTATCTAATTTGATTTTAAAATTTAAAGACCTAACCTTTTCCAAGAATAATTTTAACCCTGGATATAGAGTACATTCTCCTCCTGATACTACCACTCCTTCTAATAGTTTTTGTCTACTCTGGAGAAAGTGCCATATTTCGTTTATATGTTTCTTCCCTTTATTTGTTAAAACGATGTCCGGATTATGACAATAAAGGCATCGAAAATTACATCCGATAAACCACAAAATACATGCACTAAGATTTGGGAAATCTTGAAGTGTAAAAGGAGTAATATCATAAATAGGCGGTTTTTTATAATAAGTAGTTTCTATTGGCATTGATGTGTGTTACCTCTTAAATTTAACTAGAGGAGTTTTGCTTAAAATAAACTCTTTGTTCATATTCCCCTTTTTTGCCAACATTAAAACTATCTACAGGGCGGTAGTATCCCATAACCCTTGTCCAAGTAAGGACTTTCTTGCCGCAATAAGGACATTCCAACTGATTACCGGAAAGATAACCGTGTTCGTTACATGTAGAAAAAGTGGGAGAAACAGTAATATATGGTAATTTATAATTCTCAATTACAGTTTTTACAAAATTTTTACAGGCAATAGGAGACGTAAAATTTTCATTCGTATAAAGATGTAAAACAGTACCACCTGTATACTTGCATTGTAATTTATCCTGTTTTTCCAAAGCCTTAAATGGATCATCTGTAAAATAAACAGGAAGCTGGCTGCTGTTTGTGTAATAAATATTTTCGGAATAACCGGACTGGATAATGTCAGGAAAATATTTTTTATCTTCTTTAGCAAACCGGTAAGTAGCTCCTTCTGCGGGAGTTGCTTCAAGGTTATAGAGGTTACCGGTTGTTTCTTGATATTTTTTTAGTTCCTTACGCATAAATTC
>Ga0172372_10006733_pt1 | contig 15623 bp, 15 predicted proteins | sample LakKiv5m_2_FD_114544 | JGI IMG/M metagenome (GOLD analysis project Ga0172372, IMG submission 114544) | Freshwater microbial communities from Kabuno Bay, South-Kivu, Congo - kab_092012_9.5m | ecosystem: Environmental > Aquatic > Freshwater > Lake | place: Democratic Republic of the Congo...
AAAAGCGTGAATATTTCTTACCAAAGCTGATATCATCCGGTTATTTTCCTTCTTGCTCTTTTCCAAATAGCTATAGTCCTTAATCCCTACCCAGCCCCCTGCCTGCTTAAATATATAATGAAAGCCAAAAAGAACTATCATATTGATGAGCATTCCACAAAAAATGGGATCTCCGACAGCAAAATTTTTCAAGATAATTACAGTCATAAACCCAGCACTCATGGCGCACAATGCTGATTTTTTCGTACTGCGAAAACCTAGTATTGCCAATAACAAAGGAACAGTCACTATAGGCATGTAAAAACTATTTGCAAGTAGAATAATCGATAGTAAATCCTTACCATAAAAAGCAAAGACAATAGCAAAAAAACCAAGGCCTACAGAAAACAATTTAGATATTAATAATTGTCTATTAACCCCTATATTTAAAGGAGCTAATATATCATTCGAAAATAATACAGCTGTTGCGTTTAATATACTATCTGCTGTAGACATTGCCATAGCTATAATGCCTATTGTTATCAAACCTTTAAAACCACTGTAGCTATATTTGTCTATTATAAATCCTAGTAATTGATCAGGCCGAAGGTTACCGTTCATACTCAGTGCCAAAAAAGCAATCCAACACGTCGTTAACATAACAAATGTGAGAAGAAAAGCTGATATAGTAAATGCTTTTTTTACTTGGCTTATACTACTACCTATTAGAATTCTTTGAAAAGCCGCTGGACGCAACGATGGAATAGTAAAGTAAAAAATCAGGCTAAGCATAGGCCAGAATTTAGGATTATCAGTATTAGTTAACTCACTAAACTTAAAATTATTAGAGATGAAAACGTGGCTCACAGAATGATTGCTATAATACATCTGATTCCACATAGTTACTGCAATAATCGGTATTACCACCCCAAAAGTAAAAAATTGTAAAATATCCGTTCTGGTAACTGCTGTTATCCCCCAACAGAGGAATAAATGGTAACTATAATACCTGAAATAATTATTGCTTCTGTAGAGGAAATGCTTGTAAAATAAGCAGTTATATTACCAAAAGCTTTAAATTGCACTGCAATCGAACCAACAGCAGCAATTGTTCCTGCGATAGCCGTAATAATTCTTGCTTCTTTACCATATATATTTCCCATAACTTCAGCTACTGAATTATTACCCAAGAACTCTCCCATTCTTGGAACAAAAACATAAGCTATAATTAGCAAACTTACTGAAATACAAAGACCAGGAATAATGTAGAACAAACCATCAGTGTAAGTACTATTTAAATCAGTAAAAAATCCACTAGCACTAGCAGTAGTAGCAACTATAGTAGCAACTAGAGCCTCTGTAGAAAAATTTCTACCACCTAAGGCATAATCTTGAATGGTTTTTATTTTTTTGCTATTAACAATACCTAATACCAGAGTTACAATCAGAAAGACAATAACGATAGAGATGTCTAAACTATCCATTTTAATTTCTTTCCCCTAACGCATAATCTTGAATTGTTTTAACCTTCCTACCAGACTTAAGCCCTACAACAAGGTTGGTAACCAAAAACGCTATAAAAATAATTATATCAATATCGAGACTCATATTTTAACCAAGAATCAACCTTTTTAAACATACTAAAAGTTATATTACATTCCTGTCATAGTCAACCTAGTATATACTCAGTTATTATAAAATAAGCAAAAGCTTTAATGCATTCTAATACAATTTAAAATTTTTATATTAATTCAATTAAGGCTTCTTCAAGTGTAAATATTTGATCCCTTAATTTAGTAGCTTCCTCAAACTCCAAATTACTTGCACAGGTTCGCATTTGTTTACGGAGACCATCAATGTAGGATTTTAGTTTTTTAGGGTCATTTATAATATTCTGTAGCTCATTAGAAGCTTTATCAGTTTTTACCACACTACTTGCTCTTTCTAGTTCAAGTAAGGTGTGAATTTTAGTTGTAATGGTTTTTGGAATGATATTATGTTTTTTATTATATTCTTGCTGTATAGCCCTTCTTCGTGATGTTTCCTCTAAAGCTTTTTGCATGGAATTTGTGATTTTATCAGCGTATAGCAAAACCCTCCCTTCGCTATTTCTAGCCGCCCTACCAATTGTTTGAATAAGCGCTGTTTCTGAGCGCAAGAAACCCTCCTTATCCGCATCAAGAATGGCAACGAGTCCGCATTCAGGAATATCTAGACCTTCCCTGAGTAGATTAACGCCGACAATTATATCAATATCACCATTTCTTAAATCCCTGATTATCTCGACTCTTTCTAAGGTCTGAATAGCTGAATGCAAATAGCTAACTTTATAACCTAGTTCCTGGAGGTAAGAGGTCAAATCTTCTGCCATTTTCTTGGTAAGTGTTGTTACCAGAATCCTAAAGCCCCGAGCAACTGTATTTTTTATTTCATCTATTAAATCTTCTACCTGATTAACTGCCGGTTTTACTATACATTCCGGATCAATCAGGCCTGTCGGCCTTATAATTAACTCAACAATTACTCCCTGGGTTTCTTCCAGTTCAAAAGCCGATGGAGTAGCCGAGACGAAAATAGTTTGAGGTCTTAGTTCCATCCATTCTTCAAATTTTAGCGGTCTGTTATCAAGCGCAGAAGGTAGCCTAAATCCATATTCAACAAGGGAGCTTTTGCGAGCCCGATCACCATTATACATCGCTCTAATTTGAGGAATCGTTACATGGCTTTCGTCAACAAACAACAAACCATCTTTTGGTAAATATTCAAATAGGGTCGGGGGCGGCATGCCTGCTGCCCTACCGGTTAAAAATCTCGAATAATTTTCGATTCCTTTACACGTTCCGGTGCTTTGCAGCATTTCAATATCATAATCCGTTCTCTGTTTTAACCTTTGATACTCAAGATGTTTATCTAAAGATTTCAAATAAGCTAACCTCTCCTCTAATTCAATTTCTATATTGGCAATAGCAGTCTTAATTACCGCAGCTGGCGTAACAAAGTGAGAGTTAGCATAAATAATAGCTTTCTCTAACTTTCTAAATTTTTCACCTGTTAGCGGATCGAATTCATTGATATATTCAAGCTCATCCCCGAAAAAAGATAACCTCCAAGCTCTGGTAGCATAATGGGAAGGAAATATATCGATTGATTCCCCTCGAATTCGAAATGTACCTCTCTCAAAAGCAATATCATTTCTTTCATATTGCAGATCCACAAGTTTTAGCAGCAGCTCACTGCGCTTATATTTTTTACCAGCTTCGAGTTCTTGCGTCATCTGGGAATAAAGTTCCGGTGAACCAAGACCATAGATACAAGAAACAGACGAAACGACTATTACGTCTCTGCGTTCAAGCAAAGACCTGGTTGCAGAATGCCGGAGCAGATCGATCTGCTCGTTAATTGACGAATCTTTTTCAATATAGGTATCGGTTCTAGGAATATATGCTTCCGGTTGATAATAATCATAATATGAAACAAAATATTCAACGGCATTTTCTGGAAACATACTTTTAAGTTCCGAATAAATCTGAGCCGCTAACGTTTTGTTATGTGCCATAATTAACGACGGTCTATTTGAGGCAGCAATTACATTTGCCATGGTAAAGGTTTTGCCAGAACCAGTAATACCAAGTAGCATTTGCGATTTCTCCTCGGCTTCAAGACCTGCAAGCAGCTCTTTTATCGCCTTTGGTTGGTCACCGCCCGGTTTATATTCTGAATGTAATTTGAAAAGGCTCATTGACTCTGGTATACTACTTGAAATATTTTAACTATAACTATAAATCATTACCAAAAAATAACGAGTTTTTTATGCAAAAAATTACTATCTATACGACCACAACTTGTCCGTACTGCGTTCGTGCTAAAGCATTACTTGACCGTAAAGGTGCGACTTACCGGGAAATAAGCGCTGAAGATCCAAGCATTAGAGAAGAGATGATCCAAAAAGCAGGGGGAAGAAAAACTGTCCCTCAAATATTCATCGGTGATTTTCACGTCGGAGGATGTGATGATTTGTATGAGCTTGAAAAACAGGGAAAATTAGATGAAAGACTTGCTTAATAGTACCCCTACCATAGAAAAATACAATAATGCAAACTTCTGTAAAAAATAACTTTATTAATAGATGGTGGAAAGTAATTGACCAGCAGACCATAATTGCCATGGTTATTCTCCTTGCTTTTAGCCTGATGTTAGTGACTACTGCGAGTCCAGCAGTTGCTAATAGAATTGGACTTACCGATAATTATTTCTCTTCAAGGCACGTAGTATTTTTAGCCCTTGCAGTGATAATAATTTTAACTTTTTCATTACTGGATAAAAAATGGATTAGGAGACTTGCCATATTTGGGTTTTTAGGAAGCTTACTTATGCTTGTTTTGGTTAAGTTCTATGGTTTTGAAGTTAAAGGTGCGACGCGGTGGATAAATATAGGTGGATTTTCCTATCAACCATCAGAGTTTATGAAACCTTTTTTTGCTGTTGTCACCGGCTGGATATTATCTCTGCACTATTACGAGGAGTTTCCCAGTTTTAAAGTATGTTTTATACTGTTTGTAAGTGTTGCGGCATTATTAATTATCCAGCCGGATTTTGGTATGCTCGTGATGGTATCAGCTGTTTTTGGCATTCAATTATTTGTTGCTGGCTTACCAATCATTTGGTTATTTATTGCTATTTTTGCCTCGGTTTTCGGAAGCATCGGTGCTTATTTATTACTACCCCATGTAGCCTCTCGAATTAACCGATTTCTTGACCCGGTTAATAGTGAAAATTATCAGGTAACAAGATCATTAGAGGCTTTTGAATCAGGCGGTTTATATGGAAAAGGGCCAGGAGAAGGTTCAGTAAAGCAATTTTTACCAGATTCACATACCGATTTTATTTTTGCCGTAGCCGGCGAAGAGTTCGGAGCAATTATCTGCCTTATGATTATCATTACATTTGCTTATATTGTAATTAGAATTCTGATTAATCTACTGCATGAAGATGATAAATTCATCCAAATTGCTGCTATCGGCATTATCTCCCAGTTCGGCTTACAGGCTGTTATTAATATGGGTGTTAGTTTGAATTTATTACCGACAAAAGGTATGACTCTGCCCTTTATAAGCTATGGAGGATCATCTACTTTAGCTATTAGCATAGGAATGGGAATGCTACTTGGCCTTACTAAACGAAAAGCTTCTTTGGTTAAATACAGACTCCAAAATGTTGAAATTTAAACACGATAATATTAACTATGCCCCCAAAAAAGAGAAAAATAATATTACTAACCGCCGGTGGTACTGGCGGGCACTTTTTTCCAGCAGTGGCATTGGCAGAAGAATTAGCTAAAAACTTAGAACTAGAAGTTCACATTTCCACTGATAATAGATGTAAAAAATATTTGACTAATGATATAAACATCAAGTCTCACATAGTTGATTTGTACATAAACCTTAGAGGAATAATCAATAAATTAAAAATCCCTTTTTCAATTTATTTATCTTTAATTAAAGCATTTATATTAATTAAAAAACTTAAACCAAAGCTTATTATAGGGTTTGGAGGCTACCCTAGTTTCCCATTAATGTTTATAGGACAATTACTTTCTATCCCGACTATTGTTTACGAACAAAATTCTTTTTTTGGTAAAAGTAATAAATTTTTTACAAAAAAAGCAATACTTATAGCTTTAGCCTATAAAAGCACTCAAAATTTACCGACAAACTATTCAGACAAAATCTTAATAACAGGTGATTTCGTCCGAGATAAGATCAAAAACCTTCCAGAAAAAAGCAGTTTTAGCAATAAGCCTTTTAATTTACTGGTATTTGGCGGAAGTCAAGGGGCAAAAATTTTCTCAAGCCTAGTACCAGAAGCAATAAAGATTCTTCTAACTAAGTATCCGGAAACTGAGATAAGAATTGTTCAGCAAGTGCTGGAAAATGACAAGGAAAGAGTTAAAAAAGCTTATGATAATTTAAAAATCCAAAGTACCCTCTCTGATTTTTTTCATGATATTTATAAACAGTACGAAAATAGCCATTTAGTTATTGCAAGGGCTGGCGCAACAACCATAGCAGAATTAACTCAAATAGGATTACCGGCAATATTTATACCGCTTCCTTCTTCTGCGGACGATCATCAATATTATAATGCTAAATCTCTGCAAGATTCTAATTGTTCGTGGTACTATCGGCAAGAAGAGGTAACAGCTGAAGTTTTAGCAGATAAACTCCATAGTTTAATTGACACCCCTTCCATAATTAAGGAAGCCTCACTTAACCTATTAAAGCGCAAAACAGATGGCACTAAGCATTTAGCCAACACAGTCCTAAAAATAATTACTTAGTTTTATAGTTGAACTACAATAACATGGTTGCAACTATCTGCTATATATGACATTAATTGATCTTGTATATATTTGATTGTTAAATGATAATCGGAAAAATTCATGTTAAATAAAGCAGTTATTTTTGTCCTTTCCATTTTTCTTCTGTCATCCTGCGCTACTGGTCCGGAAGGGTATTTTAAAAAATCAGCTAATAATAAGCTTTTTGATACTAAAGGTGCTAAAGGCGGTAAAAGAGCGCCTTTATATAATAAAAAATATATTACTAAAGCAAAACAAAATGTAGCAAATAATGACTACGCTGACGAGGATGACGAATATGACGATTTACTTGAAAACGAAAATATTTCTCAAGCAAATAAGGATATGTATCGCTCAATTCTTGAACAGGAACTTGAAAGTAAATATATAGGTAAAAAGTCTAAAGAAAAACAAAATAAAGCCTATCCTGTTTTAGTTAGAAATAGCCCACGAGCTGACGACCGCTACTTGGAGGATAATTCAGCCTTAAGAGCGGAACTTGACCAAATTAAAACAATGCTTAATGAAACTAAAAACGAAATGGCTAATTACAGATGCCCAACAGCTAAGGAATTAGAAAAAGCTCAGACAAATACAAGATCTTCAGGGAAGAATACAGATAATTTAGGTAATTACAGCGAAACCGATAACAAACAGAAAACTCAATCTACTCCCCGCACTAAAAGTTCCGATCCAAGTAATGAGGCAGACACAACCGAATCTGTTAAATCAATCTAGTATTTTCTTGCCAGGAATTGGCTTGCCTTCTGTAGATTCTCTAAACAAGGGAAAAACAGAAGAGTAACAATGAATTCATGGGAGTATATAAACAATTCAGTGGTGCTTGGCACTAATAATGATGGACCAAGGTCTATAGTTAATAGGTCAACAACGAATAACACCCTCATCTAAATATTAATAAACCGGCTAAATACTAAGGTTTGTGCTATAATTTCTGCCTTCTGCCCTATATATTTACCCTTATACCTTTTTTACCATTAAATCGCTTCCATGCCCAATAAAGCATCCTTCGGTAACCTCATACTGACCTGCTTTATTATATACACGTATAGCTCTAGGATTATTTTCATCGGGATCAATAAAAAAGTATCCGCTTTATTATCAACTTCATCTTTATAAAAAGTGACAAATGCAGACAAAGTTGGAGCACCGAGCCCACATCCTAAATATTTTTTATTTCCTATACCAAAATCGAGTGATATGGTATGCCCTACCTGCGACATATTTGCCAGATGGACTTCTGAAAGATCTGTCTGGGTTCTTTCTAAAATATCTGATAAAATGAAAGCGTACGGCTTGCCATCAATATAACCAACCCAATACTTCGTTGTGCCAGCAAAATATTTTTGTGGCTTTTCATGGATAAAATTTAAGATATCGTCTTTATGATTCTGACTATTATCCCAAAATTCCTGAATATGCTTCTCCTGAAGCCAGCTAAAAATAATATCGATATGCTTTAAAGCAGCTTTTTCAAAATGAATATTCATAATTCTTTCTAAAATATAACTAAGACCTTCTCAACGTGTTGCACTAGTCGGTCCTGACTTCTATTACTTATTATTTGGCTTTTGAATTAGTAAGTTATTACTATTGTTAGTCAGATTATTTTCAAAATCATATAATTCCAGCATAAAATATTCATTTTCCGGCAATTTTGTTTGTGGAAAAATTGTACTAAACTCGTTAAGAAATGATTTAAATAACTTACCTTTAGCTATTACTGTTCTGATACCAACTGGAATCTTATTATGAAGCGCATAGGAGAAAATAACCGGATAAGCTAAATTACCAACTTTCATATTTATTTTATTACCGGATGATTTTGAATCATAAATCACTTCGCTATTGCTAAGTTTGATAATCCTAGCATTATAAACTGCATTACCTCCACACAATAAAGGTAGTTTATAAGCTATTTCATCATCAAAAACCTTAACGTCTTCATCTACAAAATTTTGGGGCATTATTTCTTTAAGAATTACATTAAGTTTAAAACTATCTACTTTATCAGTTTGCGCCCCTACCCTATCTGTATATTTACTTGAGATTATGGCATGTCTTGTCTGACCAATTTTCATACCAACAATGACGGCATCCACACCAGGAGCTATCTGGTCGCTACCAAGGGGATAAGTAACTGTTTTTTCGCTAATAAGCATATTATTAGCAGCTAGAATCTTATACGCCACAGTTACCACATGTCCGCATGTTGCTGGACCTTCTCCGCCTTCGCCAAAAGTTTTTATATCAAACATGGCCTCGACTAAATTATCGTTGTTAATCTTAAATCCTTGTCCTGAACCAGCCATCGGTTTATTTATAGGTTGCAGAATATTTTCAAAAAACATTCTTCCTTCATCTGTTTTTAAAACATTAACAAGCACATTCGAAATAGTCTTTTCAACAAAATTACCGGTCATATCGGTAGGAACTTGGGTGCTAGAGCTAGAATTATCAGGTTTATTCTTATCATTCATTTCAACAGGAGGTACTTTAATACCGTCGATATTATGTTTAAATATCATGTAAATAATAGCAATTGAAATGATTAAAGTTAATATTTTTTGCATCGTTATATTTCCTGTATTTTTAACTAATTACCCAGATAGTAAATTAAGAGCTTAGAAATTACAAATAACACTCTTCTTAACAGCAAAAAACTTTTTCTATTGTGGTAATTATTAAGATTCAATCTCAAAGCAAGATAATGTGAGGCTTTTTCACCCAGTTCTAAGAAACTGCTAATTCTAATTTAATATTAAACTATTCACATAAATAAGAATTTATTATGCTCATAGCAAGCACCACAATATCTGGGATAATTTATTTTATAATGGTTTCTATGAAATTTAATATATTTTTTGCTTTCATATTCATAAACATAATTTGTCTTAACAAGAGCTTGGCAGATTCTTCACATTCTGATTTCTATTTAAATAAAATGAATTTTTGTAAAATCACCCCAAAAGCAGAGAATAACTACGAACCAGAAAATTTTGAATTAACTAATAATTTATTACGTGAAACCGGTCAAGAGTCTTTGTACTGCGGGGAAAAAATTATTATAACCGGAGTAGTGGTAGATCAAAACTGTGTTCCGGTTGGTGATGCTAAAGTATATATTTGGCAAATTAACTGCAAAGGAAAATATCCTTACCAGCCATTTAAAAAAGATCTCAATAAAAAACTTATAGATACTGATAAAACCCTCACTTTTACTGGTAACGGAGTTGCCACAACAAATAATAAAGGGGAATTTCACTTTATTACGGTATACCCTCCCGCAATTCATGGAATTGAATCCCATATTAATGTTAGGGTTGAGCACAGAAAGCTTGGAAACTTACAAACGCGCCTGTTTTTAAAAGGACACAAACTTGCTACTCCTGAATATTACCCAGAACTGTCTAATATTTATGAAGTTGCCTCCAAGAAAAATATTAGTATATACAATTATCAGATAGTAATAGCTGGTGAAAGTGAAGATAATTATTAGTTTTAGTTAACTAATTTAAGATCGGAAAGTTTGTTTATGTACAAGAAAAATATGTGGTTTTCAAGTATAACTATATTATCGCTGTCTACGTCCATTTTGCCCAAAAACTAGAGACGATAATAGTCCCTTTTTATGCAGCCATAACAAAAATCTCCTCTGTAGACCCCACATACCTTATATTTAATTATAAGGGAAAGTCCTGTTAAGGTGGTTTTCATAATAGTTATTTTATAGACTGAGTATGCACCAATATAATAAGATAGTGTTTTTGCCAGAATCAATTATCCCCTACTTTTAGAGCGGCAATAAAGGCAGATTGCGGAATTTCGACATTCCCTATATTTCTCATTCGTTTTTTCCCGGCTTTCTGTTTTTCAAGCAATTTCCTTTTTCTGGTAATATCACCGCCATAACATTTTGCTAAAACATCTTTCCTCATAGCTTTCACATTTTCTCTGGCTATTATTTTCCCACCTATTGCTGCTTGAATAGCAATTTGAAATAACTGCCTTGGAATTAAATCTTTTAATCTTGCACATAATTCCCGTCCTCTTGATTCGGCTCTAGATTTGTGAACAATTATCGATAGCGCATCTACTGGATCACTGTTAACCATAATAGTAAGTTTAACCAAATTACTTTCTTGATACCCGTCTATTTCCCAGTCAAAACTTGCATAACCTTTGCTACAACCTTTCAGACGATCGTAAAAATCAAAAACAATCTCATTGAGCGGTAGTCTATATATAACCATTATTCTTCCGGCGATGTATTTCATGTCAACTTGCTCTCCCCTTTTATCCGTACAGAGGGTAAGTACAGAACCTAAATATTCTTCAGGAACCATAATAGTTGCACGAATCCATGGCTCTAACATGGTTTCTATTGTCTGCGGATCAGGGAAATCAGCCGGATTATGAACTTCAACTTGTTTTGCGCCTCTTAAATTCACTTTATATACGACACTCGGTGCTGTTGTAATCAGATCTAGATCAAATTCACGCTCTAACCTTTCCTGGACGATTTCAAGATGCAGAAGCCCAAGGAAACCACATCTAAATCCGAAACCAAGGGCAGTCGAACTTTCCGTTTCAAATTCAAGGCTGGCATCATTAAGCCTAAGCTTACCTAGAGAATCTTTTAAACGCTCAAAATCTGATGCATCCGCTGGAAATAAGCTGCAAAACACTACCGGTAAATTAGGTTTGAATCCAGGCAGCATTTTTACTTCAATTTTACTATCTTCGGTAATTGTATCACCGACTTTACATTCTGTTACCTGCTTGATTGAAGCAGTAAAAAAACCTAATTGGCCACTCTCCAGAACATCACACATTACTTTCTTTGGAGTAAAATAACCGACATTATCAACAATATAGGTATTTTTTGTTGATAACATTTTGATTTTCATATTTTTCTTTAACTGACCTTGAAAAATCCTAACCAGAATTACCACGCCTAGATACTGATCATACCAGCTGTCTACTAACAGAGCTTTGAGAATATTAGGATTTTCATCTTGGACAAAATCATTCTTTGGAGCTGGAAGTCTTGTAACAATCGCTTCTAAGACATCTTCTATACCGATACCGCTTTTAGCTGACACTAGTAGTGCATCAGAAGCATCTATTCCTATGACATTTTCTATCTGTTCTTTGATCATCTCGGGTTCTGCTGCCGGTAAATCAATTTTATTTAAAACCGGAACAATTTCATGGTTATTATCAATTGCCTGGTAAACATTAGCCAAGGTCTGAGCCTCAACACCCTGGCTTGCATCAACTACCAAGAGCGACCCTTCACACGCCGCAAGCGACCTACTAACCTCATAAGAAAAGTCGACATGACCTGGGGTATCCATGAGGTTGAGCTGGTATGTATTACCGTCTTTAGCTTTATACTTCAACCTGACTGTTTGAGCCTTAATAGTAATGCCACGTTCCCTTTCAATATCCATTGAATCAAGCACTTGCTGGCTCATCTCCCTTTTCTCCAGTCCTCCGCAATATTCAATGAGTCTATCAGCTAAAGTAGATTTTCCGTGGTCAATATGGGCTATAATTGCAAAATTCCGGATAAGTTTCTGTTCAGTCATTTTCTTCTAAAAATCTTAATAAGCTATAATTTATACTCATTAACTAAAAATGAGCCATTAACGGCCACATTATAACACTTATTTTGCTTAATCCTAGAAAAATTAATAAGAAGCTAGAACACTATTCTATATTTATTGAAAATAAAAAAGGTAAGATACAACTACTTATCTTACCTCTCATATATTATAAATTGAAAACTAATAATTCCCGCTATTTTTAACCTTCTAATAAGGCTATATCCCCTACCGGCTCTACATCGCTAAAACCCAAATAATCAAGAATTAGACGTGATGATTTGGAAATATATGTATGGGTTGATTCTTCACCGGAATCAAATATATCCTTTAAAAATATATCCTTTAAGGTTTCAGATAGCTCCGCTTTTCCATCCTTGGAATAAACATTTAGAACAGGTAAGAAATGTGTTTTGAACCAGGAAGTAAAATGTTCTGACTGCGTTACACTAAAACCGGTATCAGCACCTCCAGTTTGCTTCTGATGAATTTTGCCAGCTGTTTCTCCGACATAATAAGCAATCATTTCCCTTGCATAATTCTGATTTAAGTATTCATAGCTAGGATGATTTTTAATAAAAAAGTCTTCTCTTGCCGCTTTTTCCAAATCTTCTTGCGACTTACTAATTGGAGTTTCCAAATGATAAGGCCTGTGATCAAATTTGTCATCAAATAAAAAACCAACCACATTATGAGTATATTCATGAACTAACGTATCCAAATTCGAGGATACGGTAGATGTATATATGGTTGAGGCTTTATCTCCTATTGTTATTGATATTCCGTCCATTGTTGCGTAGCCGTCGGTTATGCCTTGGCTAAATTTAAAGACGATAGGATTTAAATCTGTAGCAATAGATAAAACTGTTTTGATAAGGTTTGTTTCATCATGCTTCAAAACTATTTCCAGCCCCTCTATCAACTCTTGTATTGATATCTTGCTTAGGTCAATACCTCTTGCTAAATAAGCCGACTTAAAAAGATTCTTGGCTACTGGAGTTTCGCATAATTTTGCAATTTCACTACCTGTGAATTTTTCTCTATTAAAGTTAACTTCACCCGATTTATTTAAGTACGCCATAGTTACTGGATCAATCTTATCATAAAGATCATCTGGCACACTACGAAAAAAAATCTCATTTTCTGTTATTAATTTATGCAATACCTTAACACTATCGTAATTACCATATTTTAATAGCGAGAATTGGCTTAAAGATTCTAGTTGAGTAGTATGCGGTAACGTAGCTATTGACTTTATCATATCTTCATATTTTTCTAATCCTTCTATTGCCTTCCCCTTAGCTTTAAGTGCTGGTAAACTCTGTGAATCAAAACTAAATGTACGTTCTTCAACCGGAGTTATTGCAGCAAGGCTATCTGGAGGAATAACTTCTTCTATTAATAAGGAGGCGGGATTACTACTGACTTCACTTTCTAAAGATATAAGCGGTAATTCCTCCAGAGTAGGAGTAAAAAACGATCCACTACTAAATGGGCTACTAAGTGGAGTAATTCCTGCTACCTGAGACGCCTGATTACTACTGACTTCACCTTCTAAAGATATAAGCGGTAATTCAGAAATATCAATAGTAGTATCTACTGTTAATACAGTATCAATTCCATTGAATTCTTCTTGTTCATTAACTTTATCCTTTGCCATGTATGTAATAATTTTTAATTTATATTAATAATTTATCTAAAGCAGATTATTAATATAAATTAATTTACAAGTCAATATGTATTAATTTATATTAACTTTTAAATTAAAAATGACTTAAAAAGAGAAGAGTATTAGTGAACAAGAAGAGCACCTAATATTACCTTGACCCTGGACTGATAAATGGTCTATAATTCCACGACACCACATTTACCGAATTATTTAGGTAAAAAGGTACATAACCTACCCTAGGTAAAGGAGAAGAAAATATAACAGAATAAACACAAATGCGTGCAGAAATAGAAAATCTTAAAACCAGAATTGAGCAATCTTTAATATTGCTCCGGAGGTCTCTTTGACATTGATGAGGTAAGAAAAAGACTAACTACTCTTGAAGAACAGACAAATAGACCGGACCTTTGGAATGACCAGAAAAAGGCAACTTTACTGCTAAAAGAAAAAAGAGTCCTGGAAAATACCATAAATTCTTTTGATAAAATTAATAATGGCCTTACTGATAATATCGACCTTGCTCATATAGCAGAAGAAGAAAACGATGAATCAGTGCTAGATCAAGTAGAAAAAGAGCTAACAGAACTTGCTAGTATAGCTACAAAATTTGAAACTGAATGTCTGTTTTCTGGCGAAGCTGATATTAATAACTGCTTTCTTGAGATCAATGCCGGAGCAGGTGGAACAGAAAGTCATGACTGGGCATCGATGATGATGCGTATGTACTTACGCTTTGCCGAACGCCTTGGGTTTAAGACAGAAATAATTAACATTATTGCCGGAGAAGAAGCTGGGGTTAAATCTTGCTGTATAAAAATAAAAGGAGAAATGGCTTTTGGATGGTTTAGAACCGAATCAGGGGTACATAGACTTGTCCGTATTTCTCCTTTTAATGCCGCCGGTAAAAGAATGACGAGCTTTGCTTCATGTTGGGTTTATCCGGAAATTGATGATAATATAGATATTACTATTGAGGAAAAGGATTTAAGAATAGACACATACCGAGCATCGGGCGCAGGAGGTCAGCATGTTAACACTACCGATTCCGCAGTCCGAATAACCCATATCCCAACAAATATCGTAGTGCAATGTCAGAACGATAGATCACAGCACAGAAACAAAGCTGAAGCCATGGCTATGCTTAAGGCTAGGTTATATGATTTAGAAATAAAAAAACAGAACGAAGAAATAGACAAGGAAAACGCTGCAAAAACTGATATTAGCTGGGGACATCAAATTAGATCATACGTATTACAGCCCTACCAAATGGTTAAAGACCTTCGAACAGAATACGAAACGTCCGACTCAAATGGTGTTTTAGATGGTAATTTAGGAAAATTTGTCTCCGCTGCCTTAGCACAAAAAGCAGCAAAGTATTAACTCATACTTTAAATAGGTAAAAGTTATTATGCGTTTAACCGAAGCTCAAGTGAAAGCTATCATAGAGAGTTTTTCTTTATATTTTATGAAAGGAGATAAAATATGGTTATTTGGTTCTAGGGTTGACGATTCTAAAAAAGGGGGCGATATAGACCTCTACGTAGAAACAAATTATGACGATTTATTTATTGTCACAAAAAAGGAAATAGAGTTTGTAACTAATCTAAAAAAGATTATTGGAGATCAAAAAATTGATATTGTTGTTAATGTTTTATCACAAAACCAGCAATTATCAATATATGCCGAAGCCAAAAACACAGGGGTACAACTTTTATGAAACAACGTTCCTTTTTAGCTTATTATGCAAATATAGCGGATATCCAATCAGGCAGATTAAAAGAGGCATTAACACAAATAAATAAATTAATACCCCTTTCTGCTGCTGTTTTAGCTAATTTACCGACAGATAAATTGGTTTTTCTTGATATACCTCAGTTCGGGATAAGCGCGTAGTTTAGAGATAAATCAAAACCATAATTTATTGAAGGTTTATTTTTTTTGAAGCAATATGATATAAATGTGGATAGTATATGCACAAAGGCATTGA
>Ga0172372_10006743_pt1 | contig 15611 bp, 13 predicted proteins | sample LakKiv5m_2_FD_114544 | JGI IMG/M metagenome (GOLD analysis project Ga0172372, IMG submission 114544) | Freshwater microbial communities from Kabuno Bay, South-Kivu, Congo - kab_092012_9.5m | ecosystem: Environmental > Aquatic > Freshwater > Lake | place: Democratic Republic of the Congo...
ATCTATGTTAGCTTTTTTAGCAGCCAACAGGAAGTCTGAAGCACTCATCAGATCATAACGCTTAGCAGTTGTAGCCACGTTAGTATTGGCACTCAGGTTGAAAGAACCATTGCGACCACCACGACCACTCTTAGTAGTAATGAGAATTACACCATTCGCACCTCTTGAACCGTAAATAGCGGCAGCAGAGGCATCTTTCAATACAGTGATGCTTTCAATATCGTTGGGGTTCAGGAACACCAATGGGTTCTTAGGGGTAGTACCACCTTCAACACCACTAGCAGATCCCAGTGTACCACCCTGACCCAGGGGCACACCATCCACCACATACAGAGGCTCCTGAGCACCACTGATAGAACCCGTACCACGGATGTTAATGGTAGCAGCAGAACCCGGTTCACCGGTAGCAGGCGTAACCAGCACACCGGGCGTACGACCCTGCAGTAACTGATCTGGAGTTGCAATTTGACCTTTGTTAAAATCTTTGGTAGTTACATTGGCAACAGAACCTGTCAGGTCCTTTACCTTACGGGTACCATAACCTACTACCACTACTTCACCCAACTGCTCATTGGTAGCAGCCAGAGAAACATTAATAGAGGAATTAGCGCCCACGGCAACTTCCTTGCTTCCAAAACCTACACTGGAAAATACCAGGGTTGCATTGGAGGCCGCATTAATACGGTAGGAACCATCATTGGCAGTTTGTGTACCAGTGCTGGAACCCTTTACAACAACAGAAACTCCGGCCAGCGGAGATCCATCCTTCGCATCAGAAACTTTTCCCGTTACAGACTTCGTTTGGGCATGAGCCGCAACAACGAAGAAGCACGCAAAAAGCCCCGTGAGTAAGGGCATAACTAGCTTCTTACAATTCATAGTTGGCAGTTTATTGGTTAAAATAAGCGAAACAAATATAGAAGATTTTGAGAAAAAAAATTTTTTGTTATATTTTTTAATTCAAGAAATGGGTATTAGGTACACAAAAAGACCTCTCAGCCCTACATAACGCTGCATCATATTAAAAAATTACTATGTAAGCTATCTATTAATAAATATATTTTATTTATATATGTTAAGTAGGCCTATCTCTTATAATAATTGTACACCAAGGCGGCCACGGTTGACAAAGCAAGCTTGGTTGCCCCCTCGTCAGTCGCACCCTTCGAGAGCAAAACCAGCACCAACTTCCCCCCGCCGGGTAAAAAAATGATGCCCGCATCATGGAAAACACCGGTAATCCAGCCCGTTTTGTGCGCCACAAGTATACCGGAAGGCAACTGCACAGGAATAATATCCTTGTAAAATTGTTGTAGTAAAATATCTTCCATCTCACGGGAAGCAGCACTGCTGACCGCCCGGCCCAAAGCAATCTGCTCATAGATCTTCAGTTGATCATAAGCGCTGGTAACATTATTCAATCCCTGCCGATAGGCTTTACTATCCTCCACTCCCCGCATTACCTGTATAGTTGGCGCGCCCAAAGAGCGCAAAGTAGCAGTGACCTGCTTGCCATCAGCCAATTTCATCAACAGATTAGTGGCCAGGTTGCTGCTGCGGGTTATCATGCGAAACAATAAATAGCGAATCGTTTGCCGGGTACCCATTTTCTGATACACTTCATCATCGCTGTCATCAGAAGGGGATAATTGATAGGTACTGCCATCCACTATGCTGGCAAATTCATTTTGCACCAACAAAGAATCATCCAGCCGGATCTTACCTTCCGCCACCTGGCGAAAAATTTCAATCATCACGGGTGTTTTCATCGTGCTGGCCGCATGGAACATCTCCTTTTCGTTGATCAGAATAGTATCCCCGTCGGGTAGATGCTTGACGGCGCATGCATATGTACCCGGTTGCCGGCTCAGCCAATCCCTTATTTGATCAACCAGCTGTTGTTTGCCTGAAGGGGTCTCCTGCGCCTGCACTCCCAATGATATAGTCATAAATATGAGGAGAAAGATTTTTCTCATGCGAACAATTTACAGCAAAAATTCAGTAATATTTGTACATGAAACTTTTTATGGTATTGATCGGCTGTAAGCCGGAAGGCAGGCATACAGAACAACACGATATTTTTTTTGGCATCGCCCAAACACTGGCCGACTTAGTTCCCCAATTTTCATCTTTCTGGCCGGGGAAGCACAGATTGCACATTGATGCCTGGCGGGAAGTGACCACGGTTGGTCAATTCAACATAAGAATTGTGCCTGCCAAAAAGAAAGGGACCTCAAAAACCGCCGCCCCTCAATTATTTTTCCTCAACCTCGGTGGTTATCGACCGGGAGAGTTTGAAGAGTACCACTATAAACTCATTGAAGTAGCCCCTGACCTTGCAACCGCCATTCGATCGGCCAAACTAACTGCTTTTTACCAACACACCGGATTCAAAGGCGCCACTGCACATATTGATGATAAATATGGAATTGACATCGATGATTCTTATTTGGTAGAAGATCTTTTGTCGGATGAACTCAGAGAGAAATATCATATTGAAATTACTTCCGGCCGAAAAGCAACAGCAGATGATTGGCACATCGGCTACACCAAGCTTTCCTCCCTCACCAAGTCCTGATCATTTTTCAACCTCCTGATATGAAAAAAAGAGATTTCCTCCGAACGATGACTTACTCAGCATTGAGTACCCCACTGGCATGGCTCTCACTTCCTGTCAGTGCCCAACATCTTTTGAATTCCTCCCCCGATGTTACAGCAAGTGATGATACATTCTGGCAAGAGATCAGGGGGGCTTATCGTTTGAAACCAGATTACATCAATCTGGAGAACGGTTACTACAACATTTTACCAACGCCATTATTAGAGCGACACATCGAGCATATTCGGGAGGTGAATTATCAGGGGTCTTATTACATGCGAAAATTTCAGTTCGACAATAAACGGAAAATGGCTTCCCGCGTAGCGGAATTAGTGGGCACCACCCCGGATCAATTAGTATTGACCCGCAATACAACCGAATCATTGGATATGATCATCGGCGGTTATCCATGGCAACCGGGTGATGAAGCCGTAATGGCAGCACAGGATTATGGTGCTATGCTCGACATGTTCCGCCAGGCAGCCAAAAGATTCGGCATTAAAAACAATATTGTCTCTGTTCCCAATCATCCTGCATCCGACGAAGAAATTGTAGAGTTGTATGCAAAAGCCATTACACCCAAAACCAAACTTCTGATGATCTGTCACATGATCAATATCTCCGGACAAATTTTACCCGTTCGGAAAATCTGTGATATGGCCCACAGCAAAGGAGTAGAAGTGATGGTAGATGGTGCTCATGCTATTGCACATATACCTGTTAACATGACTGAACTCGATTGTGATTATTATGGAGCCAGTTTGCACAAATGGCTTTGTGTGCCACTGGGTGTTGGATTATTGTACATGAAGAAAAAACACATCGGAAAAATCTGGCCACTCTTAGCCCCTGCGGAAAAAGCCGCAGATGATATTACCCGCCTGAATCATTTGGGTACACATCCTGTGCATTGTGAACTGACGGTGATAGATTCCATTGATTTCTTTACAATGATCGGTGCTGCCAGAAAGGAAGCCAGACTAAGATTTTTACAACAGTACTGGACAAGCCGTGTGGCGGGTATTCCGGGTATAATTTTAAATACTCCCACCGATGCTGCCCGTTCTTGTGCCATCGCGAATGTTGGCATCAAGGGAATGAAACCTGCTGATATGTCTGCCCGACTTGTAGAACAATACAAAATATGGACGGTAGCCATCGATACTGCAGGCATTCATGGGTGCAGGATCACACCGAATCTTTATACCACCACTGCAGAACTGGATGTATTCATTGGGGCATTGAAGGAAATGTCTTCCGCCGCAGCTTAATGCCCCCATTGTTGTGTGCTGAGAGATCTATTTACTTCAAGCGATTGGCAGCATCATTTCTTAAGTGCTGCCACCGCATCTTCCTCAATTAATCCAATCTGAGCTGAATGCAGCATCGCCTCACGGGTATGATCAAATACCAAAGCATGGATGGGTGAATCAGCAAGAGATGACAACAAATTTTTTGTTTCTATCTCTTTTTCTTTGTTAACACAGCGGATGTAAATAGCCAATATATTTCTCGGAAACTCTCGGGCTATCGTCCAATAAATCATTGGGTCGTGCTGAGAATTATCTCCATATAAAACGAAACGTTGCCTGGGAAACATTTCCAAAACACGGCGTATGCGCATCAGTTTAAGATGGTGCTGTGTTTGACCGGTAGCACCCAATTCAAAAAGTCGCTTGATCTTATTCAATAAAAGAACCCCGACCGGCAATTGATTGTGTGAAAAAAATTCCGTCAGATCATCGTAAAGATTCCATTCACTGCTCGAGATATAAAAAAAGGGATTGGGAAGATCAGGTGTCGTGTGGGAAAGGGATAGTAAGTTAAAATAACGAACAATGTCCTCAAACGTTTTTCTGCTCCTGGGTTGACGAGTGAACAAAACACGTAATCGCTTGAACATGCGGGAAGAATAAGAGATGAGTATCGTATCATCAATATCTGATATTACACCCAGTTGTACGGAATGGGGGATGTAGATCTCGCCCTCTGTCTCTTGTACTACCTCTCCTTGTTGATTAAGGTAGGCCACCTGAATTGGATGATTACCTGCAGGCAATTCCATTTCAACTTGCCAGTGAAATTCAAAAAAACCATCTTCCCGTGTGGTGGTTTCCCATTGCATGCCCGCGTGTGATAAACGAATACGGGCTCCTGCAATGGAATGAATGTTGAATAATCGAATCAAGTGCCTGACATTGTACCAAATCTGGTGGGTGAATCTTTCCCGTTGTGCCTGAACACCTGTTAATAGATGTCCATACACCACCAAATGATGAGCATGACCATACCCCTTATACAAACGCAGATTCACCTGTTCGGGTTCCTGTATCTTTGCCATAACGATTGCTGGTTCAATTTACTCATTATTCGATTCCCCGTCAACAATACATCCTCATGCAGCAACAAAAATTTCTTTTCATCATCAATCCCAACGCTGGTACAAAAACCGCCGGCTGGATTCAGTTGATAGAGGAATTTTTTAAGGGGATGCCAATAACCCCGGAATTTTGGTTGATTTCTTCTTATACAAAATCTGAGCAGGTTGTTGATACTATCGAACAATCTTCACCGGATCTGGTAATTGCCGTTGGTGGTGATGGCACTATCAAACTGGTAGCAACTGCTCTGTTGAACAAGAAAATTCCACTGGGAATTTTGCCGGCGGGTTCTGCTAATGGACTTGCCTATGAGTTAGGAATCCCTGAAAGTCCGACACCTGCGTTGCAAGTTTTGTTGGATGGAAAGGCACGGGCTATTCATGCCCTGGCTATACAGCAGGAAATCTGTTTGCATCTCTCCGATCTTGGACTCAATGCCTGGGCGATGAAACGTTTCAATAAAGGTGGGAAGAGAGGGATGTGGGGGTACGCGTTGGCTTCCATTCAGGCCTTGTATTATGCGAGAACTTTCCGGATTTCATTGACCATTGATGATAACAACCGGAGGGAAAAAGCAACGATGGTGGTTTTAGCCAATGGCACTTCTTACAGAACCGGTGCAGTGATTAACCCGGAAGGGTCTTTATTCGATGAGCATTTCGAGGTGGTAGTCATGAAACAGATATCCATTATTGAAACTTTGAAGATGCTTTTCCGGAGTCGTTCTTTTGATCCGGAAAAACTGGTGATTTATCGGGCCAAAAAGGTTCAGATACAATGCCGCAAACGTGTTCCTTTTCAGATAGATGGGGAATTTAGAGGGAAGGTGCGGTACGTGGAAGCAGAGATTTTACCGCAAGCTATTCAGGTATGGGTGCCCGCGTGAAAAGTATTTGCCTAGACCGATGACCTATAAATAAACTGTATTTTGACACAGTCACTGTTAAGAAATACGTGTGGAATTAATTATCGCCATCAAAGATTTTAAGAGCAACCTTGAATGGGTATTTAAAATGCCATCATGCATAGGTGCTGAATCGGATACAATTTGTACTGCTGACCAATGAAGAACTGTTTCATTCAATGATAACTAATTCCAATCTTTGATGGTTGTATCAATTGCATCTCTGAGTTTTGCAGACACTCCGACTTCATTGGCGAATTTTTCCCAATTCATAATGATTGATTCGATTTCTTCTATGATAATTGATGCTTGCTTGCAGCTGATTGATTTGCCTATTACCAGCAAATCATTTTTTGTTATTCCTTTTCGCTTGCCGTTAATGCTAAGAGCATGCTGACTCACCCATTGATGACCAGGTTTATAAGCGTGGCATACATCGTATGCGGGAGCCAATTCCCACCGCCCATCCTTTTGTAAGCGAAACGCAAAATTCTTGGTATGATCATCACAATTCCGTGCGATAACATTAAAGACCATTCTCCGAAACATCTGTTCTGCTGCAGGGTAGCTGAGTTTTAACTCACGCATAGTTTGAAACAGTTGTTCATAACTAAAACTTGATACGGCATTGTAATCGTAATGTTGAATGGCGCAGAGCGTTTGTATGTGATGTTTGATATCTCCATCCTCACGGTCAAAGCGTTTGGTCATAAAATGTGCACGACCGTTTTCTTCCAGTAATCTGGAGGTCATCATATCAATACCGCAAGCAATGGCCATATTGTAGTAAGCCATCTCTACTCTGCCATATCCGGTGCTGGCACCTAACTGAACATCACTCACTCCATCTAATTTTAGTAACCAATGTTCAAATCCTTTCGGAGCAATCGTTTGACCTGAACGTACTTCACCGGTTCTTTCATTGTAAGCAATTACTGCCTTAGGCCTTGCTCCCCCTGCTGACGTACCCACCTTGAGTATTTCAATAATGGACTGTTCATCGTTTTTTTTCAAATTGGTAGAGAAAGAGGACTTATTGGAAAGCATTTTTTTGGCTATATCCACCAGGCTATCGATCTCAATAGAAAAGGATCGCTTGGATTCTTTTAATGTGGCAGGTTCAAACTCCAAGGCCCCCATTCCCCTTGTTCCGATAAAACAAAGCATCTCCACCGGATTCATGCTATTGGGAACACGTCCATTTTGAGCGAGCCATTTATTGATCAATTGATTACCATATTTGTCCGGTAGTACATCAGCCAATAAACCCGGTAATCCTTTGAAAGTATCGAAGGGTGAATTAAAACCAGGCTTCAATTCCGGAAAATTGAAAATGTTTTTCGTTGCCTGTAGGGGCATTTTCAGTGGCGATAATTCCCAGTTTTTATTTTTAAAACTGGAATCGTATTCGAAGGTGGCCAAACCTGCTGAGTCATCCCATGCTACAGCACCCACCATCGTGCCCCATATATGAACAAAAGCTGTATTCATATTTTACCAGCTTGATTCTTTTGATGGGATTGAAGTGTTGCCGCTGGCTCTCCTGCGTTTTTTTTGCTCTAGTTTAGCAAGTTGAATGGGACTAATAATCGGTTGCACTGTAAATACGTCGAGAACATGCAATTGATCCAGAACCCGTAATACCTGAAGTAAAGTGGCCAGCGTAACGGTCTCACCCTTTTCCAGCAAGCTCAATGTTGAGCGGCTGATACCGGCGGCATGTGCCAGGGTCTCTTGTGTTTTGTTTACTTCCATGCGTTTTTCCCTAACAAAACGACCAATGTGTTCCGCCAGGGCCTTATCACCCATTGAATTCCAATTAATGTATGATTTATCGGTCATATTTTAGTTTAAAAGGTATAATGAATGAATTATACTACAAATATAGGGATAATATACAAATCAACGTAATTTTCCCCTCCCAAGGTTTTACAATGAAAGGCGGGTGCCACATAAAATTTACAAAACCAGCAGCTTTCCTGTATCGAATGAATCATTTTCATGCCGTTGGACATATCCCAATTGATTGGTTACCAATTGAGTATTTCCTATTGAAAAATCAGGAACATTACAATGATGGTGGCCATATCCCCAATATGTAATTTGAGAAGATTCTATGAAACTATCGTTTTCAGAGGCAAATGCTTCATTAAGCGCATCACCTTTGTACTGCGGTGGGTAGTTTAAAAATGTGGGGCAATGATGAGAAAACACAATTGTCGGTTCATCTTTACAGTGATTCACTGATTGTTTAATAAAATCCAAACTTTCTTGATGCAATATATTGTACTGCTCAGAGGATAACCGTGAACCTTTGTGTTTGATTTGATGAAAATCATTCAAACTTCTTTCTATTTGCCATTGATTAGACACACTAATTTGACTCCATAGCGTTGACAAAACGATATGAATACCATTATGAATTACAGAAACATTGTTAACCAAAGAGATATTTCTCTTTACTTTTTCATGTATCATACCTGTCTTAGTTGCAAGATCGAAATGATAGTACTCATGATTACCAGGTAACCAATAAGTATATTCAAAATGATCCGACAAGTAATTGAAAAAATCAGCATGCCTATCCATGATTACAAATGGAACTATATCACCAGCTAATATCAATATATCTCCCCGGGGTTGCAGTTTATTGACCTTTATAAATTCTCTGTTTTGAGGGAATTCTAAATGAAGATCAGATGCATATTGTATTTTAAGTCTCATTTACTTCAAATTTCAAGCCAGAAGGCGAAAAATAAAAAACAGGTTTATGTAGGAATTGGAGAAATACAAATTACTTACCGATACAAAAACTATAAGTTAACTGAATATCAGTATGTTACAAGGATTGGGATACAAATAGGCAACAAAAGTATCTAAAATTCAATCAATTAAGATCAAATCCCCTCGGAGCTTTGAATCCAAGGTTGTGACGAATGATGCGCTTTACCGATGTTCGGGCGGCGATTCGCTTGGTAAGTGACGGTATGCGGAAGCCGAGCTTCATTTTTTTATGTGTTAATAAACTAAAGGAATCCTGTTATTTGGGTAATCTTATTACTTTAACCGTTTCACTTTCAATTAACCAATCGTTACCTTCATTAAATAAGATATGAGGATTTTGGAGAATTATTGGTTCGTATTTTTCATTCAAAATCATTTCAATATCAATCAAGTATATAAAGTAATTCTTTCCTTTAATGGAAGCAACCTCACTTTCATTTTTTGTCCAGTAAAATTGGGGAATACTTTTAAATGACTTTACCTCGATGAATCTGTCGTAAATGCTAGAGTTTTCGCATTCATATGATAAAATATCAAATCCAGCACCAACATCAATCTTGGAAATTATTTTAACTTTATCAAAATGCTTAGTCATTCGTAATCTTTTTCTTTCATATTCTAAAACCCATTTTTCAGCAAGTTCTCCTTGAATTCTCCTAGCTTCCAAACTTTTAAAAAGCTCTATCTCACTAATTTTTCTTTTTGATTTAGCAACCTCTCGCGATACAATCTTTTCAATACTATTATCAATTATTATTGAATAAATACCACCATCAAAATTTAGCTTGCCTATGGTTAATAAAAAATTTCTAAAAATAGCAGCATGTAAAGGGAAATACTTAATTTCAAATTTTAATTTTTCGGTTGCATGATTAATCTTGAAATTTTCTATTGTGATAATTTCATTTGCAATCATTTCACGAATAGTAATTAAAGCTATTACTTCAAATAAATCTTCTGAATTTGTTTTCTTTCGAATCAGCTTGCCTTTTTTTGTTAAGAAAAACCTCTCGCTCTTTATTGAAATAATATTTAAGAATTCAAAGAGCAATAGCGCTGTTTTTGAATTTATTTGAATCTCAGAATTAAGAGAGCATTTGCTGATGATTCCATCGACAGTGGAGTTGTCATTATGGATTATTTGATCAGTAAAAAACTGAATGCCCACAAGATTTCCAATATTATTATATCGCCTTAATTCTTCGAGCATAGTCCTTTAAAATTTCAGCAATATCTGATGAACTATCGTCATCAATTAAATTAAACAATGGAATAGGCATAGTTTCTATTACTTCTAAAAGCCGCAGTTCCTTTTCTTTAAGTCTACGATGGATAGTCTCTTCAATTGAATTCTCTGAGATTATAAAGTAATAATTTGTTTTTGTATCTGGTTCAAGACCATATCTATGAATTCTATCCTTTGATTGAATGTAATTTGAAGCATTAAATGTTCGCTCTAAATAAATTGCATTGTGACAAACTTTATGCAAGGAGATTGATTCAGCGACAGCATAAGAATTCGCGATTATTACTTTGAATTCGGAATCGATTTTATGAAAATCTCTGATTATTTTCTCCCGCGTTTCCTCGTCCAAATTATTCTCAAAACCATTGTCTTTTTCAATTGGAGTTGCACCATAAAGTATTTTGTTCTTTAATCCAATCTGTGATAAGTAATTGCTTAGAGAATTTATAGTTTTGGTAAAACAACACCATATAATGACTTTTTCTCCTTGATTGGTTAAATTGGTGACTAACTTACCTGCCTCAATAAATTTTGGAGGTGTTTCATCAACGCATATTTGTTTTAAATCTGCAAGAAACAATGTGTCGTCTGGATAGGAACTTGAAGAAAATAAATCGTCTATTTCTGAAATAGGTTCACTTAGCAATTGTGGATTTGATGCAAGTTGCATTAACCTAATCATCCTTGCCCTTGCTAAAGCAGAGTATATTGCCTTTTCTTTTGTATTTACAATCTCTGAAACAAATCTACTTTCAACTATATCATAAATTTTACGCTGATTTTCTGACATTCGAACCATAATGGGATTTAACTCATTATAGCCAGGTATTTGCAAATCACTTTTTCGAATTCTAATAAAAAAAGGCGAGATTGAATTAATTAAATCAGTAACCCGTGAGTCATTCTGATTTACGCTCATATCTCTAAGTTGACCTTTACTAAATTTTATTATTCTCTTACCAGGCCATATAAATTGAAACAAGTTGTACAAGTCTTCATATCCATTTGGAGCTGGGGTTCCCGTGAGAATTACTCGGGATTTACATAGCGATGATAGTTCTAAAACAGATTGAGCAATTATACCTTCATTGGTATTCTTGATTTTGTGAGCCTCATCAAGAACAACCATACAATTATTTTTACGTAAAAAATAAATTAGATCATCTTTCAGAGATATTACGGATGCATATGACAGTAGAATAATTTCTGGTTTACTTGAAGAATATAAGGCCATTTTTTTATCTTCTAGTTTCATGCCCCCGGATAATCGCAAGCTATTTGCTTTACGATCAAAACATTCGAAATACTCGTTTTCCCATGGTCCAAATGAACTTAGAGGGCCAATAATAACTATAGTATCAACATATTTACTGTGATTATTTGGCAGTGAATTTAGATATGCAAAAGCGCCATAAACAATACTTGTTTTGCCAGCACCAGGCACAGAAAAATTACATGCATTTTGTGAAAACGCCAAATGGTATGCAGATAGAAACTGAAGGGGATATAATACTCTTCCAACTAATTTTTCTTGAACATTGTTTTTAAAGTGTTTAAAATCCTCAATATTGCAATTATTATTTCTTATTTCAAGTGCATTAGTTGAATATAATGCAAACTCATTTTCACTTTTGATAAAATTGTTAAGTTCCTCTGAAATATTTTCAGAAAATAATATTTTAAAGTTGGTGTAGCTAATTGCTTTTTTAATTAAGCTAATTGTGTTATTTACACTATCAACTACAGGAACTTTAATGCCATCAGACGATACTACATGATGCAGGTACTCCTTAAAAAATAGACGAGCTCTCTTATTTTCTAATAGCTTGGAAGTTTCTCCTCTTATGAAAATAATATTGTCTTCTTTCTGATGGCTTAGTTCTAGATCGAAATCATTACCCATGAGCTATGGACGATTTTATTTGATTTAATCTTAATTCAATACTTGATACAACTCCGACAATATCACTTGAAGAAATTTCAGATATAGTTCTATTATCGATATTCTGGAGCGCATCTAACGCCTTATTGAGCAATCTTAAAGGCTCATTTGATTCAAGTTTATTTTGTAATCTATCTTGGTGCTTGTTAAAATTTTCCTTTAGTGATTCTTTTACTTTGTTCCGCCAATCATTATCACGAATTTTTAGTAATCTACCTACGTCTGCACCAGGATTCACTCTAATTGTATCCTCAACAGAAACCTCGTCTTGATTATCGACGATTTCGAAATGCTTTATTTTGAATGAATTCCAAATTTCCTTAGTTGCAAAAAAACTTGAAGCTGTAGGACTAGGAATACGAATTATATCACGAAATTCATCTTGATGATGTCCTAGTCTGATATAATCAAATGCACATGTTTTGAGATCTGTAACATCAACGTCAGGTTCATAATCCCACATACTTGCTACACCACCTGATTTGTATTTTTTCAATGCAGATTCAAGTTTAATGAACATATCTTCACTTGTTCCTAACTGAGTATACATTCCGTCATACCCATATACTTCCAAATATTCATTCATTAGATTTAAAATCCGAAGTTGTGTTTGGACTTCATTTTTAGAAATGCCCATAAATGATGATATTTCTTCAGCACTGAAATCCTCAGAATCTAAATCACCACACTTCAAATATTTTTCAATGGGGTTATAATCGACCTTAGCATCTTCGCCCATCTGGTATGTGGTTTCTAATCTAAGGATCTCCTTCTTATCTGCATCGATTGGGAGAATAATAGCATAAAACCACTGACAATGTTGTTTCTTATTTGGATCAATAGTAGAATCATTCCAAATGCGGTTTAAAAGACTAGCTCGTCTATTTCCATCAATTATTTTACCATCTGAAGTTACTATTCCAAATTTTTGCTGGTGATCAACAAGTAAACTTTCCATTGTTTTCTTGTTTGCTTGCTCTTTTGATTCCCAAAGAAATTTTTCAATTATCTTAATGTCATTAGGATTATTAGGATTTAGAGTGTGATGTTGTCTTTCAAATGATTTTACCACACTTCCAATCCTACCATTATAAGGATTGTAAGTAAGAATATTCAACGGTATCCTGTACACATTGAACTGTTTCCTTTCTCCATGATAAACGAGAGGAATACCAGTTGTGTAAGGTTCAGATTCAGACTGAATTTTTTGAAGTATTTGCTTTCTTTCTTCAGATGTCATATTGCTTGCGATTAAAAGTTTTTAACTATAGTTTCGAGTAGGCTAAGATTTTTAAGATTCAGAAAATAGTTACATGATTTATATATATTTTGCAAATCTGATTGCCGTCCTATCCAGCCAGCTCCATCAATGATTACAATATATAGAAAGCTATCAGAAGGATTGTCAGAATTGTGCATTCTTTGAATATCAAATGTTGATTTGATTTTACGAGAATAATCTGTTTGAGAACTAGAAGTTGTGATCATGTAAGAGACATCAACAACTAATTTGATTTTTCCATTTTGTTTTACGACCGCACTAACCTCTCTATTTAATAATTTAATAAAAGTTCGTAGCTCAATATCATATCCATGATTTTTAACAATTCGGGATATCTCCTCGATAACAGTATTAAAATAAAAATTGGCAATATCATTGTTATATGATGTTTCCATTTTTGATTTTATCAATCTTTTTAAGTCATCTTCGTTTGTAAGTCGAGAAAGTACGTTTAAATTAATTTTAAAATTCTCTAAATAAAACTTGGGTATGGTGTCTTGATATTTCTTGGTTTCAGATCCTTCGATAAGTAACTCACAAACTTCATCCATAAAGTCACTTTTCTCTAACATATAATTTCTGGTTTTGCGTAAATCCCACTCACTACTAACAGTATAGCCTTTGACAATCCTCAACAACGAAATAATTCTCTTAAATTTCTCTAATGAGATATCCATTAAACAGAGGATATTCTCAAGTGAATTTGGATATTCAGAAATATATTTTTTGAGTCCTGAGGATGAATTTATATGAAGTAAATTCGCATTCAACTCTTTTGTTTGTTCGTTAACCTTACTAGAGTAAGAATTCTCTAAAGGTTCGCTCACAACAAACATTGTGGTTGATGCAATCAATTTTTCGTATTTTATTTTTTCCATAACTATATATTTGTTAATAACCTTTTTGCAACTTGTTTGACAACCGGGACACAAACTGAATTACCAAGTAAATCATATACCTTTTTTATTTCACTTTGAGAGAAAATACCCAGATCATATTCATCTGGGAATCCAAATAATCTTAACCCCTCTCTCATCGTAATGTTTCTGATGCCTTTTCCATCAATGACGCCGATTGTATCCATATCCATTGCAACTAGAGTTGGGGCAATATCCTTTGGATTGAGAAAATGACTAAAAGGAAAGCTCAGTTTACCGCTAGTGATGTTATATCCTTTGGGTTTAGAAATATCTGGAATTCTTTCAAATGCGACACTTGTGTTATTTGGATTAGTGGAATTTACCAATGCTCTTTTTTTAGGATGTTCTAAAGTTAAATATCCCTTTTCCGTCAAGCTGTCTAGAATTTTATCAAGATTTTTTTTTGTGTAGAAAGTGGCTATTTGTTTTTTAGTTAATGGCATTCCATCCATCCAATCGATTCCAATTTCGCTAGCCCAATGTTTCTTTCTTCTTTCTTTGAATAGTAAATTGAGCAGCTCTTTTTCCTCTTTATTTACTTCACCTCTAATGCCAATATCCCAACTATGTATGTTTTTCTCACCGCCCCTTTTATCCTTAATGAATTTGCCGTGTAATTCATTTGGCTTAAAATGATTTAATACCTTTTTTGTAAATTCATTATCGATTGTCTTCTGGTTTCTTTCTAAAATTATCTTTACATTTTTTCTTATTATCGGAAAGTCCTCTAGACTAATTGTTTTTTTCAGAGTTCCAACAATAAAAATCCGTTTTCTTGTTTGAGGCACTCCAAAGTCTTTTGAATCTAGGACCTTGTACGTTATTTTATAATTTTGAGATAATGACTCCAAAATTACACTTAGTGTTTTACCAATTTTATCACCTCGATTTTCTTTATCATGATTTACAAGCCCCTCAACATTTTCAAGTATGAATCCGATAGGCTTTTTATCTTTCAAAATACGCTCAATTTCAAAAAATAAAGTTCCTCTCGTATCAACAAATCCTTTTTGCTTTCCTGCAACACTAAAAGCTTGGCATGGGAAGCCTGCAAGTAAAATATCAAAATCGGGAATTTCTGAAGAATGAACTTGAGTTATATCTCCAGCTAATTTGGTATGTGTAAAATTAGCTTGGAGAGCTTTTATGGCTGATTGTTTAATCTCAGATGTAAAAACACATTCTACGGAAATGCCAATTTCTGCAGCTGCTTGTTCAAAACCAAGTCTTATCCCGCCTAAGCCCGCAAATAAATCAATAAATTTTAAGTTGTTATTTTTCATTTTATAGCTCCGTTGGATTTGGTTTGCTTTTAATTACCTTATTTCTATTAGTAAGATAAAATGATAAAGCTTCTTCGATGAATTGCAGTTTACCATATTCCATGTCTATTCTACTATTGATATAGTTAATTTGCAATTCTTTGAATTCGATATCAAATAAATCTGATATTCCTTTTATCATATGTACTTGTATTTGTCGTTCACCATGTTCAATTTTACTGAGCATAGAAAAATCGATTCCCAATTGATCGGATACGTCCTTTAGAGACA
>Ga0172372_10006744_pt1 | contig 15608 bp, 20 predicted proteins | sample LakKiv5m_2_FD_114544 | JGI IMG/M metagenome (GOLD analysis project Ga0172372, IMG submission 114544) | Freshwater microbial communities from Kabuno Bay, South-Kivu, Congo - kab_092012_9.5m | ecosystem: Environmental > Aquatic > Freshwater > Lake | place: Democratic Republic of the Congo...
CCCCACCGCGTTCGCGGCCGAGAGCCCGACGATGAGCAGCACGGCGCCGATCAGCACCTGCGTGGGGGGCGGATCGAGCACCCCGACGGCCCTGGCGAGGTTCTCGGCGCAGATCACCGCGATGACCGCGCAGCTCCCCGCCTGGATGGCGGTCAGGTTGCAGAACACGTACAGGAAGCCGATCAGGCTGCCCCAGGCGTCCCGGAGCACGTCGTACTGACCCCCCGCGCGCGGGTACCGGCGGCCCAGCTCCGCGAACGTGACCGCTCCCAGCGCGGCGATGACCCCGCCCAGCACCCAGAGGCCCAGCGCCACCGGGACCGACCCGGCGATCACCGCCACGTCGCGCGGGGTGAAGAAGATGCCGACGCCGATGATCGCGCCGATCACGACGGAGGTGGTGTCGAGGAGGCCGAGCTCGCGGCGAAGGGTGGGCGGCACGTCGGGGTTATACGCCGGCCATGAAGCTCCTGCTCGGCGTGACGGGCGGCATCGCCGCCTACAAGGCCTGCGAACTCGTCTCGCTCGCCGTCAAGGGCGGGCACGCGGTGAAGGTGGTGATGACCGCCAACGCCACCCGCTTCGTCGGCCCCACGACCTTCGAGGGCCTGTCCGGCAACCCGGTGGGGGTCGACACCTTCGCCGACGCCATGGCGCACATCGAGCTCGCGAAGTGGGCGGACGTCGCGGCCGTGGCCCCCCTCTCCGCCCACACGCTGGCCAAGCTCGCCTGCGGCCTCGCGGACGACCTCCTGAGTACCACCCTGCTCGCCCTCCCGCGCGGGCGCCGGTGTGTGCTCGCGCCGGCCATGAACACCGAGATGTGGTTCCATCCGGTGGTGCAGCGGAACCTCGACTGGGTCCGCGCGCTCGACCGCTACGACATCGTCGAGCCGGTGGACAAGCGCCTCGCCTGCGGCGACGTGGGCACGGGCGGGATGGCCGATCCGGCGGACGTGCTCGCGGCCATCCAGGGCGCCGCCGCCCGAGGGTGAACTGGCACGGCGGGTGTGGGGATTCGCACATACCCCCTTCGGCCGACTAGTCACTTCACGAGCTTCAACGAGCTGCTTTCCGACGGATATCCGCCGGCACGGGGCGTGCATAGGTCAGAATGCGGAGGTCACCGATGAACGAAGATTCTGGGCTCACCCGGACCTGCGAGGAAGGAAACTGTGCCGAGACCGGCGTGGTCGACCACGGAGTGGTCACGGTCCGCGGGGCCGACTTCCGGCTGACCTGCCGGGTGGAGGGCGAGCACCGCACGGTGAGCCTCGTCCCCGTCACCCGCTCCGCCGACGAGGCGCCGCCGCCCCCTCCGCTCTCCCCGCGCGAGCGGGAGGTCCTCGCGCTGGTCGCCCGCGGCCTCACCACCGCGCGGATCGCGCGGCGGCTCGGCATGCAGCCCTCCACCGTCCGCACCCACGTCGAACACGTCCGGGACAAGCTGGGTGTGCGCACCCGCGCCCAGGCCGTGGCCCTGGCCCTGCAGATGGGCGAGCTCGGCTGACCGGCCGGCCCGTCACAGCGCCGAGAGGATCTCTTCCTTCTTCTTGGTGAACTCCTCTTCGGTCAGCAGGCCGGCCTCGTAGGCCTGCCTGAGCTGCTCGAGCCGCTCCTTGAGGGTGGAGTTCGCCTCGGCCGACCGCTGCTTCTCCGCCTTCTTCCGCTCGTACACGCGGTTGAACATCTCGCGCAGCTCGTCCTGGGGGACCCCCCGGCCGTTGCGGAAGTAGTGCTCCGAGACCTCGCCGATCGCCCAGGTCAGCGCGTAGGCCATGGACGCGGCGAGCATCCAGCCGGCGAAGGGGACGAACTTCGCCGCCGCCATCATGACGTTCTGGGCCACCAGGCTCGCCCCGAAGGTGCCGAGGATCTCCACGATGGACTTCCGGTCCAGCGAGTGGCCGTGAACCCGCCCGATGGCCTGCACCATCGCGATCTGGATCGGCGAGATCAACGCGACGTCGAGGAGCGGGAAGGGCTGGATCGCCGCGGCCGCGGCGGCGACCGAGCAGACCTGGATGACATCCGCCACGGCGCGGTCCTTCTCCGCCGCGGTGGCCGCCCCGAAGTCGCCGTCCATCACCCGTCGCAAGGTGTCGAGGTAGCTCATGCCTCCCGACGTAGCGCGGGACCACCTCGAAACCCAGCCCACACGCCGGGGCTCCGCCGCCGGCAGCTCGGCCCTCGTCCCTGTCGCCGGGACTACACGCCCCCGCGAGCGCGCGTTGCCGCGGCCCGCGGCCGTCCTTAGGTCGGGGGGGCCTTGGAGCCTCCCTGCCCGCGCCGGATGCCCTTCTCGTCGGCAACACGCCGCTGGTCCGCCTTTCCCGTCTAGCCGCGGGGGCCGTGCCGGACGGCGTGGAGGTCTGGGCGAAGCTCGAGTGGTTCAACCCCGGAGGCTCGGTGAAGGACCGGGCGGCGGCCTCGATCATCGAGGACGCGCGGCGCTCCGGCCGCCTGCGCCCGGGCATGCGCCTGCTCGACGCGTCCTCCGGCAACACCGGCATCGCCTACGGCCGCATCGCCGCGACCCTGGGCCTGTCGCTCACCTTGTGCCTCCCCCGCAACGCGAACGTGGAGCGGAAGAAGATCCTGCGCGCCTACGGCGTGGAGATCGTGGAGACGGACCCCCTCGAGGGCTCCGACGGCGCCATCCGGCAAGCGCGGGCCCTCGCCGCCGAGCACCCCCACCGCTACTGCTACCTGGACCAGTACAGCGCCGACGCCAACTGGAAGGCCCACGTCACCGGCACCGCCGAGGAGATCTGGCGGCAGACCGACGGCAGGGTCAGCCACTGGGTGGCGGGGCTCGGAACCACGGGGACCTTCGTCGGGACGTCCCGCGGGCTGAAAGCGCACGACCCCCGCATCCGGTGTGTGGCGGTCCAGCCCGAGGGGCCGATGCACGGCCTCGAAGGCCTGAAGCACCTGGAGACGGCGATGGTGCCGGCGATCTGGGACCCCTCTCTGCCGGACGAGCACCTCGCCGCGCCCTCGGAAGAGAGCTTCGAGGTCATGCGGCAGCTGGCCCGGATGGAGGGGCTCCTGGTCGGTCCCTCGGCGGGAGCGGCCGCCTGGGCCGCGCTGCAGGTGGCCGCCCGCCTGGAGCGAGGGGTCGTGGTGACCCTCTTCCCCGACAGCGGCGAGCGCTACCTCTCGGACGCACACCTATGGCCCTGATCCTCGCCCCCGGCGCCCTCGCCGCGCTCCACGAGCACGCCCGACGCGGCTACCCGCACGAGGTGGTGGGCATCCTCGCCGGGCGGCGGGACGAAGGCCGGGTGAGCCGCTCGGTCCCGCTGGGCAACGAGCGCGCCGACCGCCCCGAGGACCGCTACCAGGTCTCCGGGCTCACCCTCCTGCGCGCCGAAGAGGCCCTGGCCGCCGAAGGCCTCGAGGTCGTCGGCTACTACCATTCCCACCCCGACCATCCCGCCCGCTGGTCCGACTACGACCGCGACCACGCGCTCCCCAACATGAGCTACCTCATCACCGCGGTCCAGGGCGGGACCATCGTGGACACCCGATCCTGGCGACTGCGGGAGGACCGCAGCGCCATGGACGAAGAGTCGATTCAACCCACGGAGTGAACATGTCCGTCTCGATCCGCATCCCCACCGCCCTGCGCCCCTACACCGACGGTTGTGCCGCCGTGGACGTGGACGCCGACACCGCGGGCGCGGCGCTGGACGCCCTCACCACCGCCCACCCCCGGCTGGCCACCCACCTCCGTGGGCCCGACGGGCGCCTGCGGAGCTTCGTGAACGTGTACCGCAACGACGAGGACATCCGCTCCCTCGAGCGCGAGGCCACCCCCGTGAAGTCGGGCGACACGCTGGTCATCGTACCCAGCATCGCGGGGGGCGCATGAGCGTCCCGCTCACCCACGAGGAGATCGCCCGCTACTCCCGCCACCTCATCCTCGACGAGGTGGGCGTGGAGGGGCAGACCCGACTGAAGAACAGCTCGGTGCTGTGCATCGGCACGGGAGGGCTCGGCTCGCCGCTGCTCCTCTACCTGGCGGCGGCCGGGGTCGGACGGATCGGGGTGGTGGACTTCGACGTGGTGGACGCGTCGAACCTCCACCGGCAGATCATCCACGGCACGCGCAGCGTGGGGCAGCGGAAGGTGGTCTCCGCCCGGGATCGCATCCTGGACGTGAACCCGCACGTCCGGGTGGACCTCTACGAGGAGCCGTTCACCAGCGAGAACGCGCTGCGCATCGCCGCAGACTACGACGTGGTCGTGGACGGGACGGACAACTTCCCGACCCGGTACCTCGTGAACGACGCGTGCGTGCTGCTCGGGAAGCCCAACGTCTACGGCTCCATCTTCAAGTTCGAGGGCCAGGCCAGCGTCTTCAACCACCAGGGCGGGCCGAACTACCGGGATCTCTACCCGGAGCCGCCGCCCCCGGGGCTGGTCCCGAGCTGCGCCGAGGGTGGCGTGCTCGGCGTCCTGCCGGGCATCATCGGCACCATCCAGGCCACCGAGACCCTGAAGATCCTCCTCGGGGTGGGCACCACGCTGTCGGGCCGGCTCCTGCTCTTCGACGCCCTCACCATGCGGTTCCGCGAGCTGAAGCTCTACAAGGACCCCCAGGCGCCGGCGATCGAACGCCTCATCGACTACGACCAGTTCTGCGGCATCCCCAAGGCGCACACCGGCTCGAAGGAGATCGCGCCCGGCAGCGAGGCGGCGAGCTTCGCCCGGCTCTCGGTGCAGGAGATCGCCGCGCGACGGGCGGCGGGCTGGAACCCCTACGTCCTCGACGTGCGCGGGGCCGGCGAGGCCGCCATCGTCCGCTTCCCCTGGGCCGACGCGCTCATCCCGCACACCGAGGTGGCGGCGCGCCTGGCGGAGGTCCCTCGGGACCGGGAGGTGCTGGTCCACTGCAAGCTCGGCGGACGCTCCTCCCAGGCGGCGGCCGTGCTCGCCGACGCCGGCTACCGGGTGACGAACATGGAAGGCGGCATCACCGCCTGGGCGAAGGAGATCGACCCGAGTCTCCCCACGTACTGAGCCATCGCGCTACCTGGGCTCCCATGGAACCCCTCGTCGGCCGCGCCTGGGAGACCGAGGCGCTGCATGCCTGTGTCGCGGCGGGTCGGCACGTCCTCCTGGAGGGCCCGGTCGGGGTCGGCAAGACCGTGCTCGCCCGCGCGGTCTGCGAGCAGCTCGGCCGCGGCTTCGTGCGGGTGGACGGCGACGGTCGGTACACGGAGGCGCGCCTCGTGGGGCAGTTCGACCCACCGGCCGTGCTCGCGGCCGGCTACCGCCCCGAGCACTTCCTCGCCGGCCCGCTCGTGCGCGCGCTGCGCGACGGGAGCGTGCTCTTCGTCAACGAGCTGAACCGGATGCCGGAGGGCGTCCAGAACGTGCTGCTGCCCGCGATGGACGAGGGGCTGGTGGTCGTCCCGTTGCTCGGGGAGGTCCGGGCGGCCCCCGGCTTCGTGGTGATCGCCACCCAGAACCCCGCGGAGTTCGTGGCGACCGGCTCGCTCTCGGAGGCGCTCCTCGACCGCTTCGAGCTCGTCCGCCTGGACTACCAGGACGCCGAGGAGGAGCAGGCCATCGTGGCCCGCGACGCCCGGTGCGGGCCCTCGCCGGCGATCATCGCCCGCGCCGTGGCGCTGACCCGCGCCACCCGCTCCGACCCGAGGATCCGCCGAGGCGCCTCGGTCCGCGCCGCGATCGCCATCGCCGACATCGCGACACGGCTGGGCGGTGACGTCACCCGCGCCGCCCGCATCGCGCTCCCCACCCGCATCGAGCTCGCGGACCCCCAGGGCACGCGGCTCGACGCGCTCCTGGACGAACTGGAAAAAAAAGCCTGACGGCGGCCGAGTCGGCGTCCGCGCGCCGGCTCGTCCCCGCCCCGCAAGACCCGGCGAGCCCGTCCACCGGCGCCCCGTCGGGCAGCGCCAAGGCCTGGTCGGTGAGCGAGCTCCCCCCCGGGTGGGAAGCGGCCACCGACTGGCGCCGGATTCGGGAGCGCCACCGGGACGGGCTGTACCGCCAGCTCGTCCAGGCTCGCGCCATCGACGCGATCGTGGCCCGCGCCCGCGCGCTGGTCCGCCATGCGGCCCGACCGGTCCGACGCGAGGAGGTGGCCTGGCCCGAGGACGGCGATCTGGACCTCGAGGCCACGCTCGAACAGCCCGGCCCCTACCGCCCCGAGGACCTGCGCGTGACCCGCACCGTCCCCAGGGAGGCGGAGGTGGTCGCCGTGCTCGACATGTCGCTCTCCATGACCGGCGAGAAGATCGCCCTGGTGGCGGTGGCGGCGGCGATCCTGCGGATGAAGCTGGAGCACGTCGCCGTGGTGGCCTTCGACACCGGGCCCCACCTCCTGGTCCGCACCGGTGAGGCGGTGGCAGTGCGGGAGCTGGTGCGTCGGGTGCTGGAGGTGCCGGCCCAGGGGTACACCAACATCGAGGCCGGCCTGGACGGCGGGCTGGCGCAACTCCGGCGTTCGCGTCGGCGGGAGCGGGTGGGGCTGCTCTTCACCGACGGGGTCGCCAACGTCGGCGCCGACCCCGTCGCCATCGCCTCCCGCTACCCGCGCCTCCACGTGGTCCACCTCGGCGCCCACCACCCGCAGGGCGCGCGCTGCTGCCGGGAGATGGCCGCCGCCGGTCGGGGGCGTATCTACCGGGCCCGGGCCTGGGTGGACCTCCCCGACGTGGTCCGGCGCGCGGTGCGCGAGCTCTTCCGAACGTGAGAGACGCCGCCGTGACATTCCGTTTCGCTGTCGCGCCGTGCCGTCATTAAGCAAGAACGGTGTACCGACTCCGCGGCCGCCTGGATTACCTCCTGGTGTTCACCCCGTTCATCACCGACTGGGTGGACACCGGGCACCTCCCTCACACCTTCCGCGAGCTCGTGACCGAGCTCATCCTCGGCGGGCTGATCGCGATCGGGATCTGGCGCCTCCACCGGGAGGCGGATCGGATGCGAGCAATGGCCGAGTCGGACACCCTCACCGGGCTGCCGAACCGGCGTCGGTTCGACGCGGACCTCCACCGGGAGGTGGCGCGGGCACATCGCCTGGGGACCCCCCTCGTCCTCGCCTATGTCGACGTCAACGGGTTCAAGCAGGTCAACGATCGCGAGGGCCATCTGGCCGGCGACCGCGTGCTGAAGCGGGTGGCCGACCTGCTCCGCCGCAGCACCCGAGAGGGCGTCGACGCCGCCTACCGCCTCGGGGGTGACGAGTTCGCCTTGATCTTCACGAACACCGAGCCCGAGGACGCGCGGAGCGCCCTGCGACGCGCGTCGCACCCGCCGGGCGGGGAGAGGCCCGTGGAAATCTCGGTGGGGGTGGTCCTCCTCGGCCAGGGCGAAGGCGAGGCGGCCCTGCTGGAGCGGGCCGACCGGGTCATGTACCAGACCAAGCGTGGCCCGGACGGGGATCCCTCGGGAATGCGGCTCGTCGCCGGGTAGGGCGGCGAAGGGCGGCGACCTGGCGCGCGCGCGGCCGTGGATCAGCCGGCCACAGGACGCGCGCCGAGGACCTCCTGGACGATCTGCGCGAACGCCGCCGCCGCGGCCGGGTGGTGGGGGCTCGGGGTGACGAGCTGGAGCCGCGTGGGAGGGCTCGGCCACGCCGGGAGCACCGGCACGAGGCGCCCGGCGGCCAGCCCGGGCGCCGCCGACCGCTCGAACACGCGCGCGATCCCCAGACCGCGTTCGGCCGCCTCGAGCTGCAGCCGGTGCGAGTTCACCGCGTACCGCCCCGACACGGGGACGTCGATGCGCTCGGGGCCGTCGAAGGTCCAGGTCGTGCGGGCGGCGAGGGGGGGCAGCAGCGCATCGAGGTCGATCTTGGTCGGCATGTTGGATGGACCTTCCCAGGGGGAGCCATTGTCCCGCCGGCTGTCCCGTGCCTATCGTCTCCCCGTCTGGAGGTCAGCATGTCCATCCGCGGTGCGTTTCTCGGCGGGCTCGTCGGCGGCGTCGCGTCCGGGGTGATCAACGTCCTGCTCGCGCTCGGCGCCAGCGGTGCCGGGCTGGGCCTGGCGGGTGCCTACGGGGGCCCCGGCACCCCCGCGGTCCCGCTCGCGGTGCCGATGGCGCTGGTCGCGTCGGTGGTCCCCGCCCTCTTCGCGGGCGGCGTCTACGCTGGGCTCGCCAAGGCCACGGCCAACCCGACCCGGATCTTCGTGGGGATCGCGGTGGTGTTCGGCCTCCTCTCCATGGCCGGGCCCGCCACCCTCGAGGGCGCGTCGGGGGCGACCCGGGGGGTGCTCGCGCTCATGCACGTGGTCGCGGGCGTGGGGATCACGCTCGGGATCCTCCGGGGCTCGACCCGGACCGGCTGACTACGGTTCCACCTGGAGGTTCCATGTCCGAGGTCGTCGAGGGTCGCCATTCCCGCATCCGCTTCGAGGCGCGCCGCTGCATCCATGCGCGCAGCTGCGTGCTGGGCCAGCCCAACGTGTTCAAGGCCAACGTCGAGGGGCCGTGGATCGACCCCGACGCGGCCTCCCCGGAGGAGCTGCTCGCGGTGGCCGAGCGCTGCCCGTCGGGAGCCATCCAGGTCGAGCGCCTCGACGGCGGCGCGGCGGAGCAGGCATCCGGCCGCAATGTCGTGGCCGTGTGGGAGAACGGGCCTTACGCCGTGCGCGGCGACCTGCGGCTGGGCGGCGCCCCCGCCGGCACCCGGGTCACGCTGTGCCGGTGCGGGGCGTCGAAGAACAAGCCCTACTGCGACTCGTCGCACCACGCCGCGGGCTTCGCCGCCACCGGCGAGCTCCCCGTCCCGGCCTCACTCCCGGGTTGGGAGAGCGCCGGCCCGCTGGAGCTCACCCCCCTCCCCAACGGCCCCATCAAGGTGTCCGGCCCCCACGAGGTGACCTCGGGCACCGGTCGCGCCCACAAGCGCGGCGCCCAGGCCTTCTTGTGCCGCTGCGGCGCGTCGGGGAACAAGCCCTTCTGCGACGGAACCCACCGCAACAACGGGTTCACCGCGGAGTAGGCCGCGGCCCGGCGGGCCGCCCCGGGCCCGCGGTAGAGTCTCGTCGTGGATCCAGCTTCGCTCTTCGCCGGGCTCGTCTTCGCGTCCCTCGGCTTCTACTCGTGGCAGGTCGGTCGGCGTCGCTCCGACGCTCGCCGGCTGATCCTCGGCGCGGTGCTCGTCGGGCTCCCGTTGGTCCTCGACGGGTGGGCGGTCTGGGCGGTCGGCGGCGCACTGGGGGTGTTCGTCTTCTGGCCGTGACGCCCGCGGCTTGCCCCGCCCCACGCCCCCCGTTCAGCCCGGTTCCCGGCTGAAGCGGTACCCCCGCCCGCGTACGGTGTGGAGGTGAACCGGGTTCTCCGGGTCCGGCTCGAACAGCTTCCGGAGCCTGAGCACGTAGTTGTCCACCGTGCGCACGGTGGGGAAGCGGTCCATGCCCCACACGTTCTCGAGGAGCTCGGTGCGGGCCAGGGTCTCCCCCTCGTGCCCCGCGAACCAGGCCAGGAGCAGGCACTCCGTCTCGGTCAGGGTGACCCGGCCTTCGTTGGTGAGCGCCACCCGGGTGTCCAGGTCGACCTCGTACCGGCCGAAGACCAGCCGGCGCGAGGTGGGGACCCCGCGGGCCTGGGTGTGCCGCCGGATGAGCGCCCGCGCCCGCGCGACGAGCTCGGGCATGGCGAAGGGCTTGGTGAGGTAGTCGTCCGCTCCCGCGTCGAGGCCCGCCACCTTGTCCTCGGTGTGACCCCGGGCGGTCAGCATGAGGATCGGACTCGACACCCCCCGCGAGCGCGCCAGGCGGGCCAGGCTCATGCCGTCGGCGCCGGGGAGCATCAGGTCGAGGATCACGAGGTCCCAGCGACCCGGCTCGATGAGCCGCGCCGCCCGGTGGCCGTCGTCCGCGACCTCGACGTCGAACCCATGGTGCTCCAGGTTCAACCGGATCATGTCCGCCACGAGCGGTTCGTCTTCGACCACCAGCACCCGCTCAGCCATCCGCCCTCCTCAGCGACAGGGTGAAGGTCGAGCCCATGCCGGGCCCGGGGCTCGACGCGCGCAGGTCCCCGCCGACGTCCCGCGCGAGCACACGCGCGAGGTGGAGTCCGAGCCCGGTGCCGTGCTTGGTCGTGTGCAACTCGCCGCGCTCGTAGGGCTCGAACAGGGTCTCGGCCAGCTCCGGCGGGAAGCCGTCCCCCTGGTCGATCACCTCCAGGTGCACCTCGTCCGCCTCCGCCCGGGCCCGCACCTTCACGGCCCCGGCCCGGCCGTACTTGCGCGCGTTGTCGAGGAGGTTCTCCAGCACGACCCGCATCGCGTCCGGGGCCGCCGCCACCCGGAGTCCGGCCGCCTCGCCCAGGTCCACGTCCAGCGTGTCGTCCAGGCGGTCCGCGAGCCGGTGCTCCAGGACAGGCCCGACCCAGTCCGCGAGGGTGCGGCGGTCGAGCCCGCTCCCGGGACGCGCCAGGGCCGCCTGGTGGACCAGGATCCCCTCGATGAGGTGCTCGAGCCGCGCGCAGGCCTCCAGGCCGCGGCGCACGTGGGGCGCGGCCGCGTGCGCTGGGAGGACACCGGTTTCGATGGACTCCAGGAGCGCCCGGACCCCGGCGACCGGCGTCTTCAGCTCGTGGGTGCTGGCGGCGAGGAGCCCTTCCAGCCGACGGAGGTTGGTCCGCTCCCGGACCACCGAGCGCCACGCCAGGCCGACCAGGGAGAGCGCGAGCACCGACATGAACGCGCTCTCGCCCAGGAGCATCCAGCGCTTCCGCGTGAAGGCCGCCTCCAGGGCCTCGCTCGCGCCGTGCAGCGCCAGCGCCTGCACGTGGTTCTCTTCCACCAGGCGGTGGATGAGCACGGTCCACCAGGCGCCGAGCGCGGCGAGCAGCCCGAAGGTCACGGCCCAGGCGGCGCTCGAGACGCGGCGGTCAGCTCCCTTCGGCATCCGACTCCTCGGCCACCTCTACCAGCCGGTCGAGGTCGGCGGGAGTGTGCGCCGCGCAGAGGAAGCCCACCTCGAAGGCCGACGGGGGGAAGTACACCCCTCGTGCGAGCCAGCCGGCGTGGAGCCGGGCGAAGCGCGGCCGCACCGAGGACGGGATGGCCGCATCGGTGCGCGGGGGCTCGCCTTCGCCCAACCACGGCCAGAGGATGGGCCCGAGGCGGGTCCACCGCACCCGCGTGCCCCGGGTGCGTGCGTCGAAGTGCGACCCCAGGGCGTCCAAGTGCGCGTACACCGTCCCGTCCCGGAGCGCGGCCAGCGCGGCCAGGCCGGCGGCGACCGCCACGGGGTTCCCCGCCATGGTCCCCGCCTGGTACACCGGGCCCGCCGGCGCCAGCGTGTCGAGCACCCGCGCCGACCCCACCACCGCGGCGAGGGGCAGGCCTCCGCCCACGATCTTGCCCAGGGTCACGAGGTCGGGCCGGACCCCGCAGACCCGCTCGTACCCGCCCCAGCCGAAGCGGAACCCGGTGATGACCTCATCGAAGATGAGGAGCGCGCCGGCCCGATCGCAGGCGGCCCGCAGGTGGGCGAGCCACGCCTGCCGCTGGGGCAAGAGCCCGTTGTTGGCGGGCACGGGCTCGACGATCACCGCCGCGATCGCGTCGCCCCAGGCGGCGAAGGCCTCGTCCACCGCCTGTTCCTGGTCCAGGGGCGCCACGAGGGTGTCGGAGGCGGCTCCGGGCGTGACGCCGGCGGAATCGCCGAGGCCGAAGCTCACGAGCCCGCTCCCGCCCCGGACCAACATCCCGTCGGCGTGGCCGTGGTAGCAGCCTCCGAACTTCAGGATCTTGGACCGACCGGTCGCGCCCCGGGCCACGCGGATGGCGGTCAGCACGGCCTCGGTGCCCGAGCAGACGAGCCGGACCCGCTCCCGACCCGGGTAGGCTTCGAGGATCCGCTCGGCGAGCTCCACCTCGCCGCGTGACACCGTCCCGAAACACAGGCCGTCGGCGGCCGCGCGCTGCACCGCCGCCACGACCGCCGGGGGCGCGTGGCCGAGGATGGACGGTCCCCAGGCGAGGCAGAAGTCCGTCCATCGCTCGCCGCCTTCTCCGTAGAGGGTGGCGCCCTCGGCGCGGGCCACGAACCGAGGGGTGCCGCCCACGCCGCGGAAGGCCCGGACGGGGCTGTTCACCCCCCCGGGGGCCACGCGGCTGGCGCGCTCGAACAGCTCTTCATGCACCGACATCGATCACCTCCCAACCTGGCTCCGACCATCGCTCGCCCGCTTCGCCGGCCGCGAGCGCGTCCACCGCGGCCTCGGGGGCGCCGCGGCCCCTCCGTACCCGGAAGCCACGGCCCACCTCCAGCCCCACCGCCCAGCGGTCGCCCTCCAGCCAGGCGCCGAAGGGCACCGAGCAGCCCCCGCCCAGCCGCCCCAAGAGCGCGCGCTCGCCGGCCACCGCGGCGGCGGTGGGGGCGTCGTGGATGGCCGCCAGCCGCGCGAGCACGGGGTGGTCGTCGGCCCGACACTGGACCGCGAGGGCGCCCTGGCCGGGCGCCGGCACCCAGGAGCCGGGGTCGAGCCGCGCCACCCGCACCCCGGGCGGGATGCGCCGCCCCTCGCCCAGCCGCTCGACCCCCGCCTCGGCCAGCACGATGGCGTCGTAGCGCCCCTCGCCCAGCCGCTCCAGACGGGTCGTCACGTTCCCGCGCAGGAAGGCGGCCTCGCAGTCGGGGCGGGCGGTGCGCAGGCAGGCCTGCCGTCGGGGCGAGGAGAGCCCCACCCTGGACCCCGGGCGGAGGGGGAGCCCCGCCGCGGCCCCGTCCCACGCCTCGTCTCGGACCAGGAGCAGGTCGGCCACTGGCCCACGGGCCACGATCGCGCCCAGGACGAGACCGGGCGCGTCGGCCACCGGCAGGTCCTTCAGAGAGTGGACCGCGAGGTCGACCCGGCGCTCGCGGAGCGCGTCCTCGATCGCGGCGGTGAACCAGCCCTTCGCCAGCGGACCGCGCAGGGGCGCGTCCACCAGCTCGTCTCCGGCGGTCTGCAGCCGCACCCGCTCCACGTCCGGTCCGAGCATGCCGGCCACGAGGCCGCTCTGCGTCCAGGCGAGGACACTTCCACGCGTCCCGAGTCTCACAGTACCTCTCTTCCCTCGCGGAGCCACGCCACGAGCTGGTGGTTGTAGCGTCGGATGGCCGCGCTGGCCGCGCGGACCACCCGGCGCCGCTGTTCGCTGTCCAGGCCCTCGAGCGCGGTGGCGAGCTCCTCCTGGAGCGCGTCGTTCAGGAACCGGTCCCGCAGCTCCCGCGCCTCGGCGAGCGCCCGCCGGCGATGGGCTGCCCGCAGCTTGTCCCCGAGGGCGTCCGTCTCGCGCTCGACCGCCGCGTTGGCGTCCGCCACCGTCCGGGACGGGAGCCCGAGGGCGTCCCCGGCGAGCAGGGTCTCCAGGCCCGCGATCGCGCCCCCGCGATTGGAGCGGACCTGCGCGGGCGTGCCGAGATCGACCACCCAGCGCGCGTCGGCGTCGAGCCACGCGGACCGACCGGCGGTGCACACCACCAGGGCCTCGTGGGCGCCGATGGCATCGAGGCCGGCCACGCCTTCCCGCGGGGTCCGGTTGTAGCGGACCGGCGGGGCCCACCCGGCGCGCGCCAGGCTGGCCACCACCCGCTGGCCGATCGCCCCCGTCCCCACCACCCCGACGGGACGGCTGGGGTCGGCCCCCTGTGCGGCCAGCCAGCTGACCGCGAGCTGCCCCACCCCCCGGTTCGGGCGCACCCAGCCGGAGCGGTGGGCCTGGGCGAGGAGCCGGGCCACCCCGCGCTCCAGGAGGTTCAACGTGCCGTCCAGCCGCCCGCGCTTGCGCGAGGCCTCGAAGGCCCGCGTCATCTGCCGGCCCACGTCGGCCTCGCCCTGGACGAAGGAGTCGAGCCCCACGGCGACCGCGAGGGCGAAGCGGGCCGCGTCCCGGCCCACCCGGAGCGTCGGCGCGACGCCCGCCCGCCGGGTCACGTGCGCCTGCACCAGCGCGCCCACCCAGGCGGCCGGCTCACCGGCCACCACCCAGAGGGAGCGGGCGCAGGTGTGGACCTCGAGCAGGCCGGTCGCGCCCTGGGCCACGGCTCCGGCCCAGACCTCGTCGCCCAGCTCCTGGGCCACCGCGGCCCGCACCGCGGTGGGGGCGTCCCGCCAGGTCAGCGAGACCGCCGCGAGGCGGTCCGTTTCAGGCCACACGCGCCACCTCGCCCGACCGTCCCAGGAGTCGCGCCGCGGCGGCCTCGCCCGCCTGGACCGCGTCGGGCATGGCCCCCGACCCGCACCAGGAGCCGGCCACGGCCAACCCGGCGGGGAGCTCGGCCAGGAGCGCGCGCACCCGCGCGGCGTGACCCGGCTCGGGCAGGACGACCGCGGCGGGATGGCGGACCAGGTGCACCGCCTCCACCCGCACCGAGCGCCCGGTCAGGCGCCGGTGCTCCTCCTCCACCAGGGCCAGCGCGGCCTGTCGGTCCAGCTCCACCGCCTCGGGGTTCGCGAGCCCCCCCACCATCGTGGCGAAGGAACGTCGGCCCGCCGGGGCCCGGGAGGGGTGCAGGTCCGAGCTGAACAGGGTGCCCAGCACGACCCGACCGGCCCGGGGCGGCGCGAGGTAGCCGAAGCCGTGCGGCAGGGCGGCGTCCGAGGCGAGCCAGTGGACGAGGAGGATGGGGCTGGCGCGGAACGGCAGCGTCCGGCCCAGGAGCCGCCCCGGCGCCGCCGGATCCACCGCGAGCAGCACCCGGTCGAAGCGGCCCACGCCCGAGGCGACCCACCCCGACGCGGACGGCGACAGGGCCGACACCGCCACGCGCTCCACGCCCCCCACCGCCACCTCGGCGGCGCGGACCAGCTCCCCCATGCCTTCGGGGAAGCCCCAGAGACCGGCGGGCTCGGCGGGCCGTTCCGCCGCGCGGAGCGCCCCGAACAGGTGGCCGTGGCGGCGGAGCTTCTCCGCGAGGACCGGGAAGCCGTCTGCGAAGCCCACCACGTCGGGGGGCGCGGCCCAGATGCCGCCGGTGAGCACGGTGGCGGGCACGAAGCCCGGACCGAAGGTGGCGTCGAGCCAGTCCGCGACCGACCCGTCCAGCGGGGCGCCCCGGCGGAGGAGCCCCCGCGCCACCCGCCACCACTCCCCCGGCGTCAGCGCGAAGGGCCCGCCGCGCACCAGGCGCTCGGGCTGGCCGTCCACGCCGCCGCGGACGAGCCAACGCGCCGGAGTGCGCCGCGCGAGCTGGACCAGCCGTCCCTCGAGGCCGAGTCGCCGGGCGAGCCGGAACATGGGCGCGGCGCGGTGGGTGAAGCTGTGGGGACCGTTCTCCACCCGCCACCCGGGGAGCGGTTCGGCCGTGCCCGCCTTGCCCCCCGCGCCGGCCGGATCGACCACCGTCACCTCTTCGCCGGCGTCACGCAGCGCGAGGGCCCCCGCGAGGCCTGCGAGCCCGGCGCCGACCACCAGGGTGCCCATCGTCGCCCCTCAGGCCGTCGCCGAGTACCGGCGCGCCGCCGGATCGGCCTCGAGGTAACGGTCGAACACGGCGCAGACGTTCCGGATGAAATGGCGCCCCAGGGGCGTGACGTCGAGCCCGTCGGGGAGGCGGCGGACCAGGCCGTCGGCCTCCAGGGGCGCGAGGCGCTCCCACTCGTCGAGGTACGCCGACACCGGA
>Ga0172372_10006745_pt1 | contig 15601 bp, 5 predicted proteins | sample LakKiv5m_2_FD_114544 | JGI IMG/M metagenome (GOLD analysis project Ga0172372, IMG submission 114544) | Freshwater microbial communities from Kabuno Bay, South-Kivu, Congo - kab_092012_9.5m | ecosystem: Environmental > Aquatic > Freshwater > Lake | place: Democratic Republic of the Congo...
CCAGGAAATAACCCCACACTGAATTTAAATTTAGGTAAAACCTACAATTTTAATTTATTGACCCCAGGTTATGATTTCATTTTAACAACACAATCCAATTTAACCACTGGCGATCCTTTGGGTGTTGTAAATAACGGCGCATCTGGAGGAACGGTGACAATTGAGGTGAATCCGCAGGAACAAACAACCTTATTTTATTATTCTTCTGTCAATACCTCTTTATTGAATGGTCAAATCACTTTAAGTCCTTCTCCCATTTCAGATTTTGGAAATACAGTCCCACCTCTATTTAATAACCAAAATTATACTGGTAGTCAAAATTCTTCGATGCAAACAGCAATTGCCAATTTTTACTACTTCAAAGAAAACGGCCAGCTCAAATTTCTAGGAGACTCTAACCAAGATCCAATACAATTTGTTGACCCTAGCGTGGGTGGTCCATATGTAAATCCAATTGGAATGCCTTTGATTTTAGAATTGGATGTTGATAAATGGCTGTGGGATGAGATGGGTCAAAGTTGGGATTCGATGAGACTTCCTAATTTCGAGGTTGGCCAGACGGTCAATGTTAAAACATATCAGGAGCCAGGAGCTTCTGGAGCAACGGGTGGGGGAAGCGCAGTTGTGGAATCGATTGATTATGTTTTACAAACCTGTGATCTTACTTTGCTTCCTTCTTTGATTTTATTTCCAGACATGCCTTTTGCATATTTGACTTCTATTGAAGAAGAATACCAACTTTTGACCTGGCAAAATATAGATTTTTCTGCATATACAGAGATCGAGTGGATCATCGAAAAATCTTCAACCCAGCCCGGAACTGGGTATTTTTATTCTTTTAGAGGAAACATTCTGGATTACAATAAATTGTCCCATTTTTTACCATTCACTGGGCAATATGATGTTACGTGTCTTATTTATGATTCATTTAATTTCGTAAACAGAAAAATCAAAAAGACGGCGGTAACAGTTTCCCCCAAAGAAATCTCTTTAGACGCATGGACACGCTACCGGGAAAATGAAATTTACATTTGGGAACAAACCACGAGGGATTGGGATTCTTACCAGTCCATGTGGGTATATCCCGCCGAAGGAAAAACCCAAAATGAAGTTGAAAGAGAAATTCCGTCTGAAATTTTAAATTTTGCAGTTTACGGAAACAACGCCAACCAGGGGCAAAATTTACAGGTTCTGGCTGAAATTCCTCCGGTGGGTGCTTCTGGAAATTTCACACTTAATCAAGAAATTCTGAATGTAACCGCTGCCTATTCTAATTTTATTTCCGGATCTCAGTTCGGATTTTTGAATATCTTCACTTCTTCTCCCCACAATTATACCAATGGATCTGGAGTGTATTTATCTGGATTCATGCCAGAAATTAATCACGAATGGAATATAATAATTCCCCCCGGTTCAACTGGTGTTTCTTTTCAAATACCATACGTTTTGGGTCCTACCGCAGGAGTTGGTCTTACCGGAGGTCCAGGATCAATCTCCGGAGCTACCGCATATTTTGTGGATCCTGCAGTTTGGACGAACCAAACTGTTACTGGAAACGGATCGATAACGGTTTCTATTAATAATCGTGTAGTGGGGGCTACCTCATCCGGGTCCAATTTACAGGCAAGTGTTAATTCTATCGTTCAAGAAATAAACTCATTTATAACACAACCAGACTACTTTGCGCAAACTTTTTCACCGAATGCTATTCCCGCAACCGTGAATTTGGTGGCGGACACCAGCAGTGGAAATATGGGTAATGGTAATTCATTCGACGTGAGTGTGACCGGTTCTCTTCAATTAGTCTCATCTGATTCTGTACTTTCCGGGGGAGTAACAGGTTATTCTTCTTTCGTCAACTGGAGTCCTCTGACAGGAGGATTTCCTGTCGAATCATTGAAATATTATGGAACCAAAAATTTGACCTGGGACACATTCAATTATTGCAACTGGGACGAAGCATATGCACACGGGTGGTATGACTTCGAATATCAGAGCGGATGGTTAGGTGGATTTGAAATTCACTCCATAGGAATTGGTGATAATGTTAAGATCAGTACAGGAAATGAGATCTTCCCATTTCCGGTCGGGGTAACTTTTAATTCATCCGGAACTTTGACCCTGAATGATGTCGCAAATCAATTAAATTCATCTTCAGATCCCAACATCACCAATTTTTACTATCGGGTCATGCCCTCTACTTTTGGGAACGATCAACCGACCATAGGTCCCACACAAACACAGTTTACGAGCACAAGTTTCCCGACCTTCTCCATCACTTCTCCAATTCCACCCACAGTTTTAGCACCTTGTTAGTGAAAACATATATAAAATTAATGAATAAAAATAATCACAGATGGCAGCCGGTTCCATAATAGTTTGGGCAGTTCAAAACTCAGATGATGGTGCTAGAGTTTATTTAACTGCTCAAGACGCATGTGATGAATGGACCCAATCTTTTTGGCCAGGTACACCTCTGGTAAGATCCTCTTGTATAACAGTATCTGGAATAGGAGGGGGTGGTACATGGGCAGATTTAAACGTTTGCGGTTATTGTAATGGTGCATTAGGTATTGTAGATTGTTGTGATAATACTTTAACAGCGAGTTACAATGGGGGACCTTCGGGCGGAAGTCCCCTTCCAGGAACAAACGTTTCCCCTCGTTTTGTTGCAGTTTCAGAAACGAGTGGGTCTAACACAGTTAAAATTTTAAAAATAGCTCAATCTGTTTCTTTTCCTGCCTGTGATCCTCCTGATCCAGGAGACTGCCCAAATGGATCAAATGGGGGGATAGTTCAAATAACTGATGTGTGTGTAGGTCCTACAAACACTCCAACTCCTACCCCATCACAAACCCCAACTCAAACCCCAACACCAACCACAACACCAACCACAACCCCAAGTATTTCTGCAACTCCAACCGGAACTCCAACCGGAACTCCAACCGGAACTCCAACTGGAACTCCAACTGGAACCCCGACCAGAACCCCGACCAGCACTCCAACCCAAACACAAACACCTAGTGTAACTCCAACTTTCCAGACAACAGCAACACCAACACCAACCGTAACCTCGACCCAAACACAAACTCCATCGATAACACCAACTTCTTCGATAACCCCTACAATCACCCCAACCCCTTCATCTACTCCTTTTGCAGATCCGACAGTTTTGCTAGCGGGTTCTTATACACCAGATGAATCTGTTTGGTGTGTGGGAAAAAATTTATCGGTTTTTAGCGATGGTAATTGGTCAATCTATGATTCCTCTAACTCCGCCGTTCCTTCCAATTCACCATGGTATCTTGATACGAGATCAATTTCAATAGATACAGATAACGTAAAATGGGTAGGATGCGCGGTTTCTTCTTCTACATCTCAAGTTCTAATTTTTTCTGTAGAAGGACCATATGCAGCCACTGGATCTTCATGGAATGTAGATGAATTCAATTTGGGATCTTCCGATTGGGAAGTACCCATAATTTATGCTAGCCCTTATGGGCAAGAAATTCTGGCGGTCATTTCACCTTTGAACGGTGGGGTTTCAGCAGGTGCCACATGTAACCCTGGTCCAACTGGCGGGTATTTGTGGAAATACAACACACTAACACAAAACTGGAGTGAGGTTTCTCCAGGATATGTTTGGCCAACGATTAATGAAATCAGAGCAAAAGGAGAACAAGGGAAGAATTGGCATTATTATTTAGCAACTAACGATGGGCTTCAAATAATTAATTCTGGAATTCAAACACCTAATTTTCTAGAAGATGATGAGATTTTTCTACCACAGGCAAAAAAATTCAACAAATTCAATTCATCTTTAAATTCCACGAAAGTTTATTCCATTGATTTCGATGAAAATGGTAATTATTGGTTGGGAACAGAAGAAGGTATCAGTTACTGGGATGGACAAAATTTTTATAATTGGCCATCTCCTAATTCTCCAATCCCGGTCACAAAAGTGGTAGTTAGACCTTACGGTCATGTTTTTTTTCGTTGTGGAAATCCTCAATCAAATCCGCCGACAACAGATGGATTTTATCATTTCAATGGTTCTTCTTTTACTCACTTCAATTCTTCTAATTCGGATTTACCTTCTGACATAATTGTAGACTTTGGTCTTGCTACCACAAAATCGATTGAAAATGGAATTACAACTTATCCATATGATCTTTGGATTATTTCCGGTAACGACCTCGTTTTATTTGATTATGTTCTTCCTCATGTTTATGGGTCAAGTAACTTCGAAGGTACGACCGGATGGAATTTCTTGTATTATTCTCCATCTCCAACAGGAGCAACATCAAGTCGTGCACTTATACCTAAAGTTCAAAAGTACAATTGGGTTTATCCATCGTGGCAGGGATATGACAATTCAGATTTAATTTTGAATCATCCAGGAATGGATCCCAGAAATTTATTTTTAACCACAAATTTCAAAGCCATAGCCAGCGGGGAAGCAGGAAATCAAAATTACTGGAATTGGGGACAATTACCCACCTATGAACAAGAAGTACAGGCTCAGGAAATTCCAAATTATTCGTGGATGATTGGGGTGACCTCTACACCTTTATCTTCTGGGGATTCAATTGTTATTACATCCACAACCCGTTTTTCAAATTTGAATGTTGTCGGTGGCTATTCAAACGAACAATTCATTAACTTTGGACCATCTAGCAACACTGGAGATTACATATTCGAAAACGCAAATTACTCTGGAACGACAGGTGAAATCGGATTTTTAACTTTTTATACTGACAAAGGACAGGTTCAAGGGGTAATACCTTTCCTGGGGGAAAGAACCAGAGTTCTCGACGTCAAACCTTCGTTTGATGGAAACTCCCTGATTGTAGCAGGTAAATTTACGTCCTACCTGGAAGCTGGAAAATTTGTGTGGAACACAAGATTCCCAAATGCGGCAGATCTTACCATCACCGGTGTTACCGGACCAACTGGAGGCCCGATTGGTTTTTCTAATTTGTCAACCCCTGGGATCACTGGTAGTTTTCCGTATCCGTGGATTTTGAACGGACCAACCTCTGGAACCGGCGTGTACATTCCAGATCCAGGATTGCTTTATGATGAACCTGCTTATTTTATTGCAGAAGTAGATTTTGAAATTGGGGATCAATGTAGTTATGGTGGGATTGATTTTTCAACAGAATCTTTACGTTCTAGATTTAATTTGAAAAAATTCAGGTATTTTCCAGCAATTGATTCTTCGAATAATCCTATTCCCGGACCAACCGGTTTTTATCCTTCTGGTATCGGAGTAAGCGGAGGAACAGAATTATCAATCTCTAAATATTCCATACGGTTGATGTCAAATTTTATCGGTGGGTATTCTACCCTGAAAAATGAGTATTCCAACGAAGGAGATTTACCATCGTCTCCTGAATTTATTTTCAGTCCAATTCAAAATAACATTTATTTACCCAGCGCATTCGTGTTGGAAATGGATCCAGAATTTTCTTTAATTCGTGCTGGAGTAATTGGAATGACAGGCGTTGGTTCTTTTGCTAATTCATTAGTCAGTCTTCCTAATTCTCAAACTTTTTTAACAACTGGAACTTCCACTGATGATGTTAATTTTGGGGGGATCACTATTGCTCATCCCACAGGAGCAACTGGATTTTCTTATCCGTGGGTTCTACTTTCTAATTCAAATTTCGTGGGTTTAACCGGTGCATTTGTAAGCAACTATCAAAAAGACGATGTTAATTATCACACCGGTTGGCACAAAACAATCAAAGCTTTCAACAACACGGAAAATTACTTTACAACTTTCTTATTCACGGGAGATGCAGTTGTACAAGGAGCCGGAAATAACGGAACTATTCCTGGATCCTCTGGAGCTCTACAGGGAGGAATTTTATCCATTTCACCGGGAGGTAAAATTCAATCCGAATCTTCTTTCGAAATTTTGCCTTCATCTTACGAAGATGTCTATGTTACAAGAATCACTGAAGTTCAGGGAACAAGAGGCAATGGTGATTATTATTTTTCTGTAAATTATCCTTTGCAACCCGGGGTAACTGGAAGTGGAAATTTAATCCAAAAAAGAAACGTGACTGGAACTTTTATTGATTCTTTTTCCACCTTTGAGCCTTCTGGACAAACCGGAACACAAAATGAATTATTTTTCACGGTTTCCCCTGATTTGAATATTTTCATAACAGGAACGAATCAAGGTTTGACTGGTCCTACGGGTTTACCATACCCCCCTTCGAATTTTTCACCCTTTGTTTCTTTTCTAGAAAGCTTCAAACCCCCATTGGGTATAGACGAAGGAAATATTATCTCCCGTGCGGGATCTGGTGCGTGGACTTGGGTAGATGTACATAATTCGGACAACAGTTTGTACGTTCCAATGTTATCCACAGTTTTCTTTTCCAATTATTCTTCTGAAATTTATGGAAAACAAAACAACCGATGGGTACTTTCGAATGCCAGAACTGGAGATGTAATTTTAGACGTTAAATTCACACCATATTTTATTTACACGTTCACAGAATCAGATTACTTTACTATTCAAAATACTGTCGAGGATTCGGCAGGGAATGTGTACCAAATTTCAAAACCTGCCTTCGTATCGGTGGTTAATCAATCCATCCCCAGAGCCAATGATCCAAACCCACTTCTCGTTAATTCTGCAGATTATGGTTATGTTGCTCCGGGAAGAGATTTCAAATCCCAATATGCAGATTTAGATAGACAAATTTTGGAAGATCAAATTGCGATCAGATCCCAGAATGTTCATAATTATGGATCGGGATTGAGATTAGAAGATGATCCTAATTCTACCTTCAGGGGAAACTGATTACTTAGGTTTTCCGTTTCCGGTTCCACCCACAAGTTTATATTTCCATTGCTCATACCTTCTAACAATTTCTTTTAGAATTTTACTACGAACAATGTCTTCTTCGCCGAATCGGAATTCCCCAACCCCAGAAATTCCTTGAACTAGCTCAACGAATATGGGGAGTGCCACTTTTTCATAGGCAATATCGTGCTGTGTTATATCTCCAGCTACCAAAACTTTAGATCCTTCTCCAACTCTAGAAATATACAACATAAGTTGCTTCATATCACAATTTTGTGCCTCATCTAAAATCATCATAGACCTATAAAATGTTGCACCCCTCATGTATGCCAAAGGTCTAAATTCAATTGTACGCTCAGAAATTAATTGACCAAGTTTTTCTTTGGTAATTATTTTTTCCATTGTGATAAGAAAACTTTCCATGAAAGGACTAATTTTTTCACTTACATCTCCTGGCAAACTTCCTAGCTTTTCCCCTGATTCCTGAATTGGTTTTGTGAAAATTATTCGATCGATTTCTCCTTTTTGAATCATTTTCAGAGCCGCATAACATGCGGAGAATGTTTTAGAAGAACCTGCTGGACCCCAGCAAAATGTAATTGTATTTTTGAAAATTGTATCGCAATAACTTTTTTGTTTTTCTGTGAAATTTACTTCGTGGAAATCTCTTGCGGTTAGTTTACTTTTTGCTGCCGGCATATTTTAGTGTCGTGAATTGTTTTGATATATATTCAAAATTAAAATTTGAAACAATGTCAACTGTCAGTACAACCTCTATTTTAGGTTCAGATTCCATTTCAGCCTCAAGAATTACGATCAATTCCAATTTTCTTCTTTTGCAAAATTGGATCAATCAGTATGTTGATGTATTCAACATAGATTCTGTCAATGGAATTTTGGATTTATCTTCTGCCTCCACTGGAAGAATTTCAGCTAAAACTGGTTTATTCGATCAAATTATAGTTCCTGTAGGGGGAACAGCATTGGCACAAATCAATTCGGCTGGTGTTGGACAATTTGTAAGTTTGGCCACGACCACTTTAACTTCAAGTGGGTTAAGCACTTTCAACGGACCTCTAATTGCAAATGGAATATCTACATTCAATTCAACCACAAATTTGATTGGTACTACCAATGTAAGCGAAGCTTTCAATATATTACCTTTTGGTCATTTCGTAGGTCAGAATACTATTTATGAATCTGGTGCAACTGCTGGACAGGCTTTCCTTCAACCTTCTCTTGGAGGTGGTGGAAGATCATCTACATCGGTTGATCCTTACGTAATTCAAGGAACCGAAGATTTAATTTATGCCCAGTGTGGACCCGGGTGGTACATGTCGGTAGGAACAACCGGTACCTCTGCATCTGCTTTAGCTTCTGGAACAAGAATTACAATTGTCAACACTAGTGCTACTGGTGGATTTATAGCTACTGGTCTTCAAAATTCTGGAGCCTATTATACTGGATTCAATAATGATTCCTCTTATGGAAATTACTTATCATCGATAACTTGCGCAGCAAGTAAGCCTTATCAATGTGCGATCACTTTGCAATGGGAACCTAGAATTTCTCAGGGAACGGGAACTCAACAGGGATCTTGGATTGTACTTTCCTCCACCCATATGACCTTCTAATAAAAATATGGCTAAAACTCCCTTTATACGTCCATTACAGGTTCAAGGCGGTACCTTTTACGCCTTTTCTTCGGCAGCAGAAGACCTTTCTTTTACTTTTAATAACTCAATTAATAGATTCAAGTTTTCCAAATTTGCCTTGTTGAATATTCCGGATATAGATTCTACGAATCCGCTCGGAAACACTTTGAAGTTAGATGCACCAGACTCTGCTTTTTTAGATAAAGCTACGAATGCTCAAAAGATAATTACTAATGACGACAACATAAATTTTTCTCAGAGTTTCCAAAGTTATTGTTTGAATTTAGAAACAACAATTTTGAGTGGTAACAATTACGATCAATCTTTAAAACAAAACATTTCGGAAAGAGTTTTTTGGAAATGGATGAAAGAATTAGGGGGAATCAGATTTCAACCAGCTTCTTCATCACAGGTAGTTCCGACTTTGGACCAAAATACTGTTTTGACTGTTAATGGATTGCCGGTGACACAAAAAAGATATGTTGAAGGTGATCCGACGGGAGGAACTGGTTCTTATGGATTAACCGGAGCAACATACAACAGGGTAGTTCAGTATATTGGTAATTTAGATATTGTAAATTCAGTTAAGAATAATAACAACACTTACTCAGAGGTGTATGTAATGGTTCCAACAAAAGACGGAAATACACCAACAGTTTTGTTCAAAAATGTGGTGGATCAAAATTATCCATCTGATTTTTCATGGACCAACAACCCGCAAGATCCCTTGAATGATGAATATCTAACTGGCAGATCCTATGATGAATTGAATCCGAGTGGTTTGACGAATTTGGCAATTTTCGACTGCGATGTTTTAGGATCACCTACAGTTCAATATACGAACACAGCAAGCCCTGGATCAACAGGATCTGGAAACTGGTACTCTCCCAGAGCAATTGCAGATACTTATTTCACCGATGGAACTAATCCTCCATTTACAGATCCTACTGCCAAAATTTTGGAAAAATCATACAATGGATATTCCCTGAAATATGTAAGAACAAATTTGGATTCTATCGGCTTAGATTTCAATCCCAGCTCATATAAACAAATTGTGGATGACCCAGCGATTTCAACTTTGGAGGAATTCAACGCAACTTCTTTATCACAAGATTTTTCATTCAATGCTGTTTTAATTTATTATGATGTTTATGATCCTGCAATTCCTGCCGATTCTGCCACCAACTTATATGGTGTTCTTTTCCTGGACGATGTCCAGGATACAGGACTAGGCACCTATGAAATTCCTAGTTTTAAAAAATTCAAGCCAAACCCTGTTACCAAATTGAATGGTAACTCATTTGGATTGAAGTTGAACATTAAATTTGACGTAGATATAGATCAAACCGGGGTAGAACAGGCAATAAATGACTACTCCCCCTTTTCTTTATCTATGTTCATGGATGCAATGAATGTATTGCAGGACGCTTCTGGAACTTTGAACAACACTGCTTCTATTTATGTCAATTTAGAAGATCGAGTTGATGCTTTAGAAAATTTAGTTTTATCCTCCGATACAGTTTTTACTTTGAATTCCAGAATTACCCAACTTGAAAATACATTGGCCGCAAATCAGGCATTGTTTAATAACACTCAAGCGGTTATGGGATTAATTAATCAAAATTACGAATTGATCCGAGCGGTTGTTAATAATGAAACTTCTGTTGAAATTTCATATAATTTGAATTTGATCAAACAGGGGCAGGGAATAATTGTTGATAGATCAATTCCTAATCAGCTGTTTATTTCTAATGACAATCAGAATTATCACGTCGGAGATAAAAATGGAACTGTCACTTTACAAAACAATTCTCCAAATACAATTCCCCTTCTGACCTTTGGCAACTACTATAAGCACGTGAACAATGGAATTCCAATCACCTTGACTTCTGATCTGGTTATCAGAATAAATGATTCTGCTGTTAACTGGAAATTAGGACAGGTGTTGAGATTTTCTTTCGGAGATCAAATTATTCCAAGCAACTTTAACGTCAATTTTTTAACAAACGCAAAGGGGAAATATCCCCTACCTAATCCAACTTTAGTTCCTTATTCTACTTTGATCTTATCCTTAACCAAAACAGATTTTATGTCACAAGATTACAGACCAGTTATAGAAATTATCTGCGTAGATCCGATTAATTTGGTTTTTCAGGTGGATCAAATAGGCAGAAGTCTTACCAATAATTCGTAAAATTCAAAAACATGTCAGGCACTCAAAACAGTATTAGTTCTCTAGTAGCTCAATTTCTAAGATTGCAAAAGAACGCATTGGAAATTATCAATGGGCTTAATGAGGTTGCGACCTCTACAAATCAGACAGTTCAAATTGAAATGTTGGACGAGGCAGGATTTCCAACTAATGTTAGCATTCCGGCCTATGGGTATTTAAGTTCACAAATTGAACGATTAGATAAAAACATTCAATCTTTATCCGGTTTAGGGGACAACTTTTCCACGATCAGGAATCCTGATGGAACATATTCCCAAATTTATAAAGCAGAGCCTCTTCGTGATCCTAAACCCTTTGTTAATCTTCCGGTTCCCTCCACCTTTTCAGCTAGAGACAATTGGTTTTTTGAAAGTTTTCTTTCCCCTCTATTGTACATCAGCATAGATGTAACGGGACAACTTCCAGATGATGCCGACAGAATTTTAGTAAAAAGAATTATTGCCAACACAGAGACCGATACACAAAAAGCTTATTTCGATGCCAATCTTAATGGCAGAAACAACATAGGTGAACAAGAATTTATTAACTCCTTGACTGATAATGGAATTTTCTATTTTGTCGACGAAGAAATGATTCCATTACCTTTGAGAACAATTAGAAATAAAGGAAATTTCGGGGTTTTATCTTTCTACGATGATACGGTCAGTACCACAGACGCGAATGGACAGACTGTGCAGGAAACAAGAAGAAATTACAAGCTAAGCTCTGTTCAGTACACAGATACGAGTACTGGGGTGACAAACGGAAGAACATTAGAGGTTGGAAATGTTCTCCTAACCCCAGATGGAACTAGATATGAAATTATTTCGATTAACATCAATGAAACTTCGGTTCAATTGAAGAGAACATCTGGTTATCAACCGGTCACGATTGGCCCTAATACATTGACACTTTTATCTACCCAATTTAATCCAAGATTCGTAGACGTCAATATTGGTTATAACGAAAGACAAGGGGTATTTTTTAAAAAAATAGATGACAATTACAATATTGTTGCTTCTTCTTGGTCTCCTGGATTTGTTTTCTGGAGCAACCAATTGAGAATAAATACCACCGTAGGGATTCAAACCTTAGAACAATTTTATCTTGGATCAGTTGCCGATTTGGGTCAGCAACTTTTGGCGATGGCGAAAGAGAAAAAAATAGCGGCAATTTCTGGATTGACCCCAGATACCCCGAGCATAGTCCCAACAAATTTTAGAGTTGTTCAAATCAACACCCAGCTGACACAATCAACGTCTGTCAAAACATTGAATGAAAAAGTTGCTTTGAAGTCAACTCTTCAAAGTGAAATTTCACAATTAGACAATTCCATTAACACAAATAGGGCTCAAATAAATTCTGCCAGCAATACCTCAGTTGCTGCGCAGGCAAGATTTGGTGCTTCTGATTCTATTTCTTCTACCGTAGGAAGTTTAACAAATACAACACAGAACACTCAGTCTTTACAGGCGAATTTGAATTCTTTGACCCAACAGAGAGCACAAAAACAACTTTTGTTGGCATCTGTTGTTACTGATATTTCATCTTTAAGTTTAACAGATCCTGGATTGACGGCTCAGCCAAAATATAGAGTTAGGGGATTCTGGCCTATACCCCCACCTAAACAAAGCCCTGCTACAGGAAAACAAGAAGTAATTCAATTTATAATCGAATATCGTTATTTAAGCGATTCTGGTATTGCCCCTGCAGTTCAACAAATTGAATTTTTAGACAATAACGGTCAACAAAAGACTGGAGCTTTTAGCAACTGGAACAAGATTATAACCGATATCAGATCGAAAGTGTATGACTTAAATACAGGAACATATGTTTGGGCACCAGAAGCTACTGATGATGCCGATGCAAATAATATAAATCAAGCAGATATCCCGATAACGGCTGGGGAACAAGTTGAAATTAGAATCAAAGCTGTTTCTGAAGCTGGATGGCCAGATAATCCAATCACTTCTGAATGGTCAGAGCCAATTACAGTTTCCTTCCCTGCCGATGCACAAACGGAAAGTGCAACGGTTAATTTATCCAGTAATCTTAAAGATCAAGCTCTCCTTGAAATACAGCAGGACTTATCTTCTAGAGGTATAGACTCATTACTAGCAAGACAGTTCACCAGCGGGAATAAAAATTTCCTGTTGGATGCTCCGGTAATCTCAACTGGATTCACAGATTCGTCAGGAAACCAATTGGACTTGTTTCAAGTCCTAACCGATATGCAAAATCAGATTGCTACTCTCAGAGCATTCGTTGAAAAATCTAATGGAGTTCTAGAAGTACAACTGGTTGATGAAGCTGGAAATACCGCTGTGATCACAAAAGGACAAACTCTTCTTGTAGATGGCGGATATTACAATCAAATTTTTGGCAATCCTACCACAAGTGACGCAGGAAAAATTGCAGCTAAAATCCTCCAATTGAAACTGGTTAATACTGCTGCTGGAGCTTTAGAACTAGCATCATGCCTTCCTGGTGGATTGAATACACTTGCAGGAACTTCTGTATCTTCTTCTTTTCCTGAAAATTATTCCACAAATTTGAAATATGGAGAGATAGGAATTTCAATTACGTCATTAACTCCTGCCGACATTATACCACCTGGATCTACTGGTAACGCAAATAACGAGTCATTCCAAGAGTTGGGACAGGCTCCTCCCTACGCTTCCGGTAATTCTAATTCGCAGTTCATTTATCCGAGATGGAAGAGTGTTGGGCTGAACCAAGATTTATATCAGCAACCACAATCTTATGCTAATAATTATGATTATCAAGGTAATTCAAATCGCCAACCACAAAATGGTTCCTCTTTAATTCCCTTTGATCCATCAGTTACCACCGTTCCTACTGCTTCCGGACTCAATGGGTCTGTTTGGAACGGTGGGTATACAGGGTCCACTGGAACATATGTTGCATTGGGAAATGGTACACTGAGTGAGTTTTGTATTCATAAAAATCATCCAGCTTTGCTGACGGGTCAAGGACAATCATTCACAAATTTGGTTAAACCCGATTTTTCGTCCGCTGGAACAGTGGTTTACCCCGCTTTCAGACAGTCCGATTATTTCTATTACGATGTTAAAACCCCAAATTATTGGTGGCAATTGGGGTATACCCCAGTTACTGATAATTTTGTAACCGGAGCCACTGCCCAAAGAGAGGACTCTATGTATCCATTCAAACTAGGATTCGAATCTAACGATGAATGGCTCATTGGTAAATATTCTTGCGGGGCTTACCTTTTTCTGGGACCTGCAACCTCTTCTTTATTACAGGTACAAGGATCAACTTCTTTGGCCAGCCAATTTGTAGAACAAGGCATAAATAATGCAATTATAATTCCTGTTATTTATCAATTCAGAGCAACTGACAAATTAGGATATATTGGGGGATATAATTCTGGGGGAAATCCAACGAATATTAGTTACACCAAAAAATTAGGAATAGACATTCAGGTGAGAAACGAAAGCCCATATTCTTTCGATTTAGTTGTTTTCTCTAGTTACAAAAATGAAACTTTATCTTCTCCCAATTTTACAACTGGAGGATCCCCTGATTTAGGGACTGGCCCCAGAAGGAGAAGGAGACCATAATTTTTGGATAAAATAAGAAATGAGCACTCCATCTCCAACACCGACATATGTTCCCCTTTGCGAACCCCCACCAAAACTTTTTGATTCCAATTCTTCATTTGGTGTTCTAAGAACAAACCCTAAGATTTCAGGTAACATCAAAATTACTTTGGATTCGGAGGGAAGAGTTTGGTTGAATTCTCTTGATGCTAATCCAACTCTGAGTGACCAAAAGTACAAAAAATTTGAGATAAGTGGGACAAACTCCTACGCCAAAGATCTCCAAAGATTTTTTTCTGGTGGAAAATTTTCAGACACTTCCATAAATCCCGATTTAATTTTTCAGGTTGGAAATTTTACTGACGGCTCTACCAAACCTGTTGAAAAGTTTTCGAGTCAATATGATTTTTTTTATGGTGCCGGGGCTTCTACTTTAGTTGATCGAAATTATCCCGAAAATTTCAAATATTTTCAACCTCTTTGGATTAAAAGTGAATTGCCTGAATTTTTTGTCATCTTCAAGGTGCCAGAGCCTTTAAGTTATCCTTATTCTACCAACCAGACGTCAATCCAAAATGGGTCTCAATACAAAGTGGTTCAGGATGTTTCTTCCACACAAAATTTCAAAGTTTCTTATGGGAAGGACTCTTTGGGTAACGATTTAATTTATTCTGCCGGACAATTTTTTACCGGAAATTCAGTTTATTCTACTTATACGGTTTTATCTGGGAGTGGAAAGATCGTTTTAATGGACGAACTTTTATTTCAACCAGAAGTGGACTATGTCGAAAGTTATTTTAACACTAAAATTTTACCCTATTCAACAGTTATAGCAACTTTTGATTTGAGATCCAACACCAAAATTGGAAAATACATTCGATCAATTGTCAATGATCCTGGATTCAGTCCATCTCCTGTAGATTTTTCTTTCCAATTGAATGCCTACAGTTATTTTAATGGAATAGATTTTCAAAAAGGAATCATGACTAGAAAAGGAGAACTTCTGTTTGATTATCTCATCTCAAGCGACTCTACCCCACAGATAGATTTTGAAAATTATATCACCGATGGTTTTTCGAGGAATAAAATTATATCGCCTAACATTTTGAATTTGGAATTCTTGTTTGACGACACAGATTCTGACCTTTATACGATAAATCGATATTTTGGGTGTTATGTTTCTAAAAATTGTTTGGGATCATTTAAGCTTAATGGAGATTTTTTCTTCAAGTACAAAGATTCCCCCGGAAACAATAATTTACCCAAACCAATTTTGAACGACGTTGGCTATTTTAACTCTACCGCTAATAATTTTCAAAGTTCGACC
>Ga0172372_10006747_pt1 | contig 15598 bp, 12 predicted proteins | sample LakKiv5m_2_FD_114544 | JGI IMG/M metagenome (GOLD analysis project Ga0172372, IMG submission 114544) | Freshwater microbial communities from Kabuno Bay, South-Kivu, Congo - kab_092012_9.5m | ecosystem: Environmental > Aquatic > Freshwater > Lake | place: Democratic Republic of the Congo...
ATAGGACCACCCCATCCCTGTTGTGTTAGCCACCACGTCAACAAGGGGGCATAAATCACCCCACCCCCAACACCAAACACCCCCCCCAAAAACCCGGCCAAGACTCCAAAGCCCATCAGCAAGAGCCAGGCCTCCATGTCAAGGAGCCTGCAATAAGCGTCGGTAATCCGAGGGCTGCGCCAAGAGCGCCATGGCCCGCTTAACTTCGGGATCCGAGGCAAAAGTGGACCGAAGGCGACCTTTTTGGAAATAATACCTTCCGACTATTTCTTGTCGGAGGTAATCGGAGATTTCGGCCCGGTGTTTGTGCAAATCCCGTGATTTGTCGTGGTGTTTGCGGGCAACCAAGGCGTTGTATTCCTCTTTGACCGCTTCAAAGTATTTTTCCCTTTGGGCTTTGTCTTTGAAATCCTGAAGAGCCCGATCGGATTCGGTGGTGTACGACAAGTCCTTGCCCTGCAAAAAAGCCTCAAAAGCCTGGTACAAACTATCGCTCACCTCAAATTGCTCGGGTTCGGGCAACGACGCATGCTTTGACCGGTAGAGGGTCGCAAAATCAAAGAGGTAGCGTTTGTTCACCAAGGTAATCAAAATATTGCTGGCGGTATCCGTTGGCAAAGCCACATCGGGTGTAACCCCTCCGGCATCGTAAACCACCCTGCCTGCCGCTGTTTTGAAGGCCCGGCGCAAAGAATCCGCAACCCGGCGGTTCTTGCTTTCGGGATCTTTGTCGCTGTATTCAATCGCCTGGATGCAACGTCCGCTGGGAATGTAGTATTTGGCGGTGGTTACCTTGACCTGGGTATTGTAGGTCAGGGGACGAACAGTCTGGACCAATCCTTTGCCAAAGGTCTTTTGACCGACAACGATGGCGCGATCGTAGTCCTGCAAAACACCAGAAACAATCTCCGAAGCGGAAGCCGAAGATCCATCCACCAAAACCACGACCGGCATCTCGGCATCGACCGGATCGTTGGGGGTTTGGTAGGATTTGTCCCATTCCTTGACCTTGCCCCGGGTATCCACCACTTTGGAACCGCGTGGGATAAAAAATCCGCTGATGCGTACCGCTTCATCGAGGGATCCCCCAGGATTACCGCGCAGGTCCAAGATCATGGATTTCATGCCTTTGGACTTGAGATCGAACATGGATTTTTGGATTTCGTTACCCGCATCCACACGAAATGCACTCAAATTAATATAGCCTACTTCCGCGTTGAGCATCCCGGCATAGGTGACCGACGTCACCTTCACTTCTTCGCGTAACAATACTTTTTCGATAGGCTTGGCAACCCCAATGCGGGATATTAAAACTTTAACCTCGGTTTTGGGTTGGCCCTTAAGAAGTTTGGAAACTTCGTCGGTGTTTCGACCAATGACTTCTTCCCCGTTGATTTTGAGCAATTGATCACCGGCACGCAAGTCCGCTTTTTGGGCCGGAAATCCTTCGTAGGGATCGGCCACCACCACGGTATCCCCCACCTTGGCGATGAGGGCGCCAATACCTCCGTATTGACCGGTGGTCATGATTTTGAAATTCTCCACATCCGATTCTGCAATGTAATCGGTGTACGGATCCAGGCTCTTGAGCATGGCATCGATCCCCGTTTTCATTAATTTGCCGGCATCCACATCGTCCACATAGTACATGTTGATTTCGCGAAACAGGGTGGCGAAAATTTCGACATGCTTGGATATTTCAAAATAATTATTGGTCAAAGCCAGGCTACCCAAGGCCAAAACCAATACCAAGACTCCTCGACGGAGCCGTTGGGCGATCAACAGAGAACGGAAGGAAGAAAAGAGGCGCATGGATATAGGGGGTCTAACCTTCAAATTTAGGGTACGGGGTCGTGGCCATGACCACCCCACGGATGGCAACGCAAAATTCTTTTGGCTGCCAGCCATGACCCCTTCCATGCCCCGTATTTACCCAATGCCTCCACGGCATACTGGGAACAGGTTGGGCTGTAGCGGCACGATGGGGGCAGATGGGGCGAAAGAAGGGCCTGATATCCCTTGACCAACAAGATCAACAACCTTCTCATGCCTCCCCTTCGGGCTTTAAGGTGGTCAAACCACGCTGTTGGGCCCAACGCTTCATCGCTTTGCGTAGGCCATGGCACAAATGTTGGTAATCCAATATTTGGTTGGTGGAATAAATCAAAATTACGGCCCCGCCCCCGGCCAGGTTTTCCCAATCGCTCCGGTGAAGCCGGTAAGCTTCTTTCATACGGCGGCGCAGTAAATTACGGTCCACCGCCCTTTTGAACCGTCGTTTGGGGACCGAAAAGCCAATACGTAAGGGTTCGGACCCTGCTTCGTAGCGGACCTGAAAGGGAAATTCAAAAAAATTCTGTCCTTGTTGAAAAACCTGATCAAAGGAACCAAAACCCCTCAAACGGGGCGGCATGCTCCGCACGAGCATCGCCTAATGGATTAGGACTTATGACGACGTTCGTCCGATACCGAAAGCTTCTTGCGGCCTTTGGCACGACGACGGGCCAGGACGGCACGCCCGTTGGCCGTCTCCATGCGGGAACGGAAACCGTGTTTGTTGCGACGCTTGCGGTTGGAGGGCTGAAAAGTGCGTTTCATGGCGTTATTCGATATCGAAGGGTTGCAAAGATACAACTTTTGCCGTTCAATCCAACCCCCACAATTACCTTTGCCCCCATGATGCCCCCCCACCAACCGGAAGCCCTGTACACGGTGGGCCTAGACCCGGAACGACCCCGCCATCTCCTGGTGGAGGTACAGTGGACGGTGGATGGCGACCAAACCAGGTTCAGGCTACCCCAATGGAGACCGGGCCGCTACGAACAAAGCTGGTTTGCACGGAATTTGGTCGGAATGAGCGCCCACCGAGCAGACGGCCAGCCCCTCCATGTCATCAAGACCCAGGCCTCCGAATGGCTGGTCCATCACCCGGGATCTACAACCTTGGTCCTCAGGTACCGGTATTTTGCCAACCAACCCGATGCCGGAGCATGCTGGGCGGACCCGGACCTCATGTATGTCAACCCGGTGCACTGCTTGGTTTACCGAGAGCACGCTTTGGATATCCCTTGTCGCCTCTACATCCGAACCCATGATTTGAATTCAAGCGCAGGAGCGGTTGCGGTGGCCATTGCTTTGGATGGAGATGCGGCCCAAGGATACACGGCGGTGGACTACCATCAATTGGTGGACAGCCCCTGGATGGCTTCGTCCAAGCTCCACCGTCTGGATTGGACCAGCGAAGGGGTTCGTTTTGTGTTATGGACCCATGGTGTACCCAAGCCTGATGCCGCAATGCAAGCCCAAATCCTGCGCCAATGGGAGGCCATGGCCCGTGTTCAAATCCAAACCCTGGGGCAATTCCCCCAAGAAGAATTTCAATTTATGCTGTTGGGATTACCCAACGCCTTCTATCACGGTGTTGAACACGCGCGCTGTACCGTATTGGCCTTGGGACCAGCCCAAGACATATGGCATCACTTGTACAAAGAACTCTTGGGGGTTGCATCGCACGAATTGTTCCATGCCTGGAATATCAAATCCTTTCGCCCCCTCGGCATGGAAAAATACCGGTATGAAGGCCTGATGTACAGCCCATTGGGCTATGTGTACGAAGGCTTCACCACCTACTATGGGGATTTGTTCTTGGCCCGATGCGGCTGTTTTGGCGTGGACGAATACCTGGACGAAGTAAATGCTTACCTATTGCGTCATAGCGAAAATTACGGTCGCTTCAATCATGGTTTGCTGGAATCCAGCACCGACACCTGGGTTGACGGTTACTCCCAAACCCAATCCGCTCCGCATCGCCGAGTATCCATTTATGCCGAAGGGATGTTACAAGCCTTGCTTTTGGATTTGACGCTTCGAACCATCACCGCAGATCGTGAACACCCCCTAACCCTGGACGATTTGATCCGACACCTTTGGCAACGTTACCTTCAACATCCACATGGCTCCGGTTACGACCAAAGCACCTTGATTCATTGGCTCCAAGAACACGTCGAGGCCCCCGCGGCCTACGGAGATTGGAGCCGGTATTTTCGAATCCACTACCAGGAGCCCCACAGCGTAGAGGAATCCCTGCGCATTCTCCTTCCCTCTGTGGGTTGTCGCTTGGTCAGCGAAGCCAGCGAAGATGCCGTCAAATCGTTATGGGGCCTTCAGATGAATTGGAACCAGGCAGAACCCAAGGTGGAACACTGCGTTGCCGGGTCACCTGCCGCTCTGGCCGGTCTTGGCCCTGGGGATCGTTGGCTTACTTACCGGATGGTTACCGATGCAACCCAACCTGACGAACTTGAATCGCCTGGTCTTCAAGCCCAAACCGAAGAACTTCGGCAAACCTTGATGGAGGAAACCAAAATCCAAATCCATTGGATCACCCCGCTGGGCCATCAACACAGCGCCGTAGTCCAGGCCCAAAAAAATGTGCGGTATTATGACCAACACCGTATTGAGCGGGATTTATCCGCCAGCCCCAAAGCTCAAGAAGCCTTGACACGCTGGCTGGGTATAACCACTGCCTAACCCCGGTTCATGGACATAAGGAACTCCTCGTTGGAAAGCGTACCGCGCATGTGATTCAACAACAATTCCATGGCCTCTTGCGATGTCATATCGGCCAAGTGATTGCGTAGAATATACATTTTTTTGAGGGTGTCTTTGTCCATCAGCAAATCATCCCGACGGGTCGAAGAAGCCGTCACATCAATCGCTGGATAAATACGCTTGTTGGAAAGTTTGCGATCCAGCTGAAGTTCCATATTTCCGGTACCTTTGAATTCCTCAAAAATTACTTCATCCATTTTGGAGCCGGTATCGATGAGCGCGGTTGCCAAAATGGTCAGCGAGCCCCCACCTTCGATATTTCTTGCCGCTCCAAAAAAACGTTTGGGCTTGTGCAAGGCATTGGCATCAACCCCCCCCGACAGAATTTTACCGGAGGCTGGTTGTACGGTGTTATACGCCCGGGCCAAGCGGGTAATGGAGTCCAAAAGAATGACGACATCGTGACCGCATTCGACCATGCGTTTGGCTTTTTCGAGGACCAAATTGGCAATGCGAACGTGCTTGTCCGCGGGTTCATCAAACGTAGAGGCGATCACTTCGGCATTGACCGAACGAGCCATGTCCGTGACTTCCTCCGGGCGTTCGTCGATCAAAAGAATAATGAGGTAAACCTCCGGGTGATTAAACGAAATTGAATTCGCTACATCCTTGAGCAAAAAGGTTTTACCTGTTTTGGGTTGGGCCACAATCAAACCCCGTTGACCCTTGCCGATGGGCGTAAACAAGTCCATAATGCGCATGGACAAATTTTCGGAACGATGGGTTAGGCGTAGTTGTTCGTTAGGAAACAAGGGGGTTAAGTAATCAAAGGGAACCCGATCCCGGATTTGCGCAGGACTTAGGCCATTGATGGTATCAACGCCAGTCAAAACATAGAATTTTTCGCCATCGCGTGGTGGGCGCACTTTGGCCTTGACCGTGTCTCCGGCTTTGAGACTAAAGCTCTTAATCAGATGCGATGGAACATACACGTCATCGGGTGAACCCAAATAGTGGTAATCCGAGGAACGGAGGTACCCAAAACCTTCGGGCATGGGCTCCAAGACCCCTTCAATTTCGACAACGGTTTCGAAAGCGTAACGTTCAACCGATCGCGGTTCCTTGCGCTCGATTTCCTTGTCCCGGGGTTTTTCCCATTCTTTGGGACGATTACCCGCTCTTGGGTCTTGAAAGGTTGTCCTCTCGGGACGCGAATCGCGTTGATCCCGATCCGAACGGTTGTCACGGTTATCGCGATGATCCCGCATTGGTCGATGTTCTCGGGGTGAACGAGCACCCTGGGCATCTACTTTTCCTTCGGGAGACCCGTTGTTACGGTCAAAAGAAAGTTCCGTTGGGGGGGCGTCCACCTCCAAGAGTTCCGTCTCGGGCTCAGGTATGGCAATTTCTGGCCCAGTTTCTATTTCCGGTAGCAGCTCTCGACGGGTTGGATCTGGACGGCCGGAATCCTGCCTGTTAAGGCTCAAAGGGGGTCTGCCTCGGCCTCGCTTGATGGGTTGATCCATGGAGGTGGTGACCTTGGCTGTCACGGTTTCTGGGTCACTCACGGTTTTGCGGGGTCTACCCCGACCTCTGGTTTCGGTCACAAAAAATAGTTAAAGAATAGAAAAAAGACCTTAAAGTCTCCGAAAAGCTTGCGTCGCCTGGGGGGGGAATAAAAAAGAAAGGGTGGTAAACAAGAGTCCTTCAAAAAAGGACCGATTATTACCCAAACATACACCGAATGCCTTATATTTCCAATAGAAATATAAACTTTTGATTAAAAATCAAACTTTTTTCAAAGGCTTGGCAGCAGGAACCCTGTTGCTTTTCTTTCTGTCTCTGGAGCATCAAGCCAACACAGAAACCAAGGCAAGGCCACCGCACGGGAATCCCACGCGCAGCCAAGAGGCCCTGACCAAGGTCGAAGCCATTTACCGTTCCCAACCCCAACAGGCCCTCCGAATATTGGATTCGTTGGGGCCCGCCAGTCGCTTGGCCCACCACCAACGTGGTACTTGGCACCTGCTCAAGGCCAAGTGTTACCAACGACAAAACAAATACCAAGGAAGTATTGAAGAGGCCCTGCTGGCCGAAACCGCCTTGGCCAAAACAAACGATAGCTCCGGCCTTCTGGGTTGCTACAGCATCAAAGGGAATGCCTATTTTCATCTATTGGCCTTGGAAGCCTCGGCGGAATTTTACCAAAAAGCCGTGCATTTGGCTTTGGCATTGGGACGAACGGATGCCGTAGCCGATTTGACCTTGAACCTCGGCAATATCTACGCCCAACAAAAAGACTGGAACAAAGCCCATACGTATTACGAAGACGCCCTCACCTATTTCCAAAAAAATCAGGACCCCATGGCCAGCTATGTCCTGAATAACCTGGGCGTGGTCGAAGAAATGAACGGTCGATTCCGGGTAGCCCAAAACTATTATACCCAAGCTCTGCAAATCGACACCAAACTAAAGGACTCCATGGCCATCGCCTCGGATTTAATTAATTTGGGTGAAGTCAACCTTAAGCTACGGCAATGCGGGGAATCCATGCAGTGCCTCCAACAAAGCCTGCGGATCAGCAAATTATTGGACAATGGAGGTTTTGTTTCCAAAATTTTGATGCTTCGCGCCGAGGGTCATTTGCAATGCGGCGGTCGCCGGGATTCAGCCATAGCCTGTGCCCGAGAAGTCATCCGCTGGGTTCAACGAGGTCAAAGCGAAGACACCCTCAACCTGCGCAAAGCCCATGCTCTCCTCGCCTCCCAGTTGACCGCCGCTGGATTGGCCTCGGAAGCCATCGTTCATTACCAAAATTGGCGCGAATTGGATAGTTTGATTCAGGCCCGAGAGGCCCAAGAAAAACTCATGGAAATTCAGGCAACTTACGATTCCGAGCACTTGCAGCGCAAGAGTGAGCGGTTGGAGTTCGAAAAAATTCTATTGCAAACCCGTGGTGAACGCCTTCATGCCGTCAATTTGGCATTGGCCTCGGCACTACTCTTGGGCGTTGCCATCACGGCCTTGGTTTATTTTCGCCGAAAAGCCCTGCGGGCAGAGGAGTTTGACGAAGATTAGAGGGAGGCCCTTTTTTGGTGGTAAATTTGTAGCCTACCCTTTGATATGCTTCAAATTCCCTTTCTTCGAGAGAACCGCACCTTGGCCGAAGAGGCTCTCCGTCGCAAAAAAATCCAAGACGCTGGAGATATCCTCGATAACCTCCTCCTTTTGGACGACCAAAAGCGTCTAGTCCAAACCCAAGTCGAACAGAATCAGGCCGCCTTGAATTCCCAGGCCAAAGCCATTGGGCAGGCGGTGCAACAAGGCGATCACCCCAAGGCCAACGAACTCAAAACCGAAGTTGCCCGAATCAAGCACGAAACCGCTTCCCTGGAAACCGAATTGCAAGGTTTACAAGAATCGATTCACCAACAGCTTTTACGACTCCCCAATTTGCCGCATTCCACCGTGCCGGTTGGTAACGGTCCAGCGGACAACGAGGTCGTTTTCCTCTCCGATACCGCAGCCGAGACCATCCGTCGAGACCTTCCGCATTGGGATATTGCGCAGCAGTATAAATTGATGGATTTTGAACTGGGGGTCAAAGTCACGGGGGCCGGCTTCCCGGTTTATCTGGGCGCAGGGGCTCGTTTACAGCGTGCCCTCATTCAGTATTTTTTGGATTTTAATGTTGCAGCCGGTTATACCGAAATTCAGCCGCCCATTTTGGTCAACGAGGATTCGGGTTTTGGCACGGGTCAGCTTCCGGACAAAGAGGGCCAAATGTATTATGTTACGGAGGATCGCCTTTATTTAGCACCTACCGCCGAAGTACCCGTAACGAATCTATACCGCGATCGATTAATCGCCGAGTACGAACTCCCGATTCTTAACACAGCCTATACCCCGTGCTTTCGTCGTGAAGCTGGATCGTACGGTAAAGATGTCCGTGGGCTTAACCGCCTTCATCAATTCGATAAAGTGGAGATTGTCCAAATTGTCCATCCTGACCAAAGTTACGCGGTCCTGGAAACCATGCGTAACCATGTTCAAAATCTGGTTGCTAGCCTGGGGATTCCGTTTAGAATTCTACGGTTATGCGGTGGGGATATGGGCTTTGCCTCTGCCCTGACCTATGATTTTGAAATGTGGAGTGCTGGCCAAGGGCGCTGGCTAGAAATTTCGTCGGTAAGTAATTTTGAGAGTTTCCAAACGAATCGGCTCAAATTACGCTACAAGGATAGCGTCAGTGGTAAAACCCGTTTGGCCCACAGTCTCAACGGTTCGGCCTTGGCCCTGCCCAGGGTTTTGGCATCGCTTTTGGAATATTATGCGGACGACACCGGGATTCATATTCCCCAAGTCTTGCAAGCGTATACCCAAACAGCCCTTATCCCAAAGCCTTGAGGGAGGCGATCACTTTGGTCAGTTTAAGGTAATTTAATTGATAAACGGAGGCCTTTTGTTTGGATACCAAGTCCACCAAACCGTTTTGGACCAAGACCCCAAGATGATGATGGGCCAACGTGGTCTCCATTCCCAATCGACCCGCGATATCTGCAGCAGTCATGCCCAAATGCTTGTGCAATATTTCAATTATTGCTTGACGGTGGGGCTGTTTAAGGCAATGGACCAAATTAAACGCGGACGATATTTGATCGTACTTATTATTTTTCGCTAATGCGATTTGCTTCATGCCCGTGAATTTTATTCAGCAAGTTAAAAAAAAATCACACATAACTGTCGTTAAAATGTACAACCTTATCCACCTTGTCCTGTCGGGCGGTAGCGGAACCCGTTTATGGCCTTTGTCACGGCTTCGAATGCCCAAACAGTATCTCCCGTTGGTCCAGGGCATGTCCCTTTATCAAGACACCTTGGACCGACATCGGGCCTTTTGTTCGGGACATATGGTGGTCACCAACGCCAGCCAATTCGCCTTGGCCAAGCAACAAGCCGGAGATGCCGTTTCTACCTATATTTTGGAAGCCGTGGGGAGAAATACTGCCCCCGCCATCGCCATGGCATGCCGTATCATGGATCCCGAGACGATGGTTTTGGTAACCCCATCGGATCATTTAATCCAAGACCGAGAAGCCTACCATGACGCGGTTACCAAGGCCATTGAGCTTGCCCAAGCAGGCTATTTGGTCACCTTTGGGGTGAACCCGGAGTACCCCGAAACGGGATTTGGTTATATCCAAGCCGAGGGTCATGTGGTCCTGGCATTTCGCGAGAAACCCGATTTGCCCACAGCCCAAGCCTATTTGTCGGCCGGAGGCTACTATTGGAACGCCGGTATTTTTTGCTTCAAGGCCGGTGTTTATCTCCAAGAATTAAAGCAAAACGCTCCCGATTTATACCGGGCGATCGTAGAAACCGAATCACTGCAACACGGTCCTGATCCCCAGGGTTGCTTCTTGCCCACCCTGGAGGAGATGCTCCAAATGACCGATATCAGCATTGATTATGCGGTCCTCGAAAAAAGCGACAAGGTTCGTGTGGTGCCTTGCCGTATGGGTTGGTCGGATTTGGGGAGTTTTGATGCCCTGTATGCTGAATTACCCCACGACAGCGAAGGCAATACCGTGACAGGACAACCTTATTTGCCCCTGCGATCGAGCCAAAACCTTTTACTGCATTACGGTCCCCAGGTTTTGATCGCCCAGGATGTCCATAATCTACTGGTGGTGACCACGCCGGATGCCATTTATATCGGTCCCCGGGGACAGAGCCAAGGCATTCGCGAAGTGGTGCGCGAAATGCAGCATATCCAACCAGAGCTCTTGGTTTCCTATCCCCAAACCGTGACCTCCTGGGGTCAAATCAAAATCCTCGAACAAACCCAGGATACGGTCGTCTTTGCCATACAGATCCAAGGCCCGATCCTCGATCCGCTTACCCTAAGCGCTAAAGATTTGAAAGAACACCCGCGTCTTGAACAAATTTGGAAATCGTGGGACCATGATCAAATTACCCTGAGGGGCCTCAACTTAAGCCCCTTGAGCCCCATCACGGTGCAAGGATCCTTGGTTAGCGATTGGGTTTGTCACTTTGGGACTACCACCTCAAGCGCAGAACATCGCTGTTTGGTTTTGCTCCAAAAAACATAGGCCCGCTTAAAACCTTATTTCCTTTCTAAGTCAAGCAGATAGAGCAGGGCCGCCATGGAGGCCGAGCCCAGTTCCAATTCCCGGCGATTCACCGACTCAAAGACGTCGGTCGCTGCGTGATGATAATCAAAATACCGTTGGGACTCCGGAACCAGGCCGTACAATTCGGTGCCTTGGGGTCGTAGAAAACCGACATCCACCCCGCTGCCTCCTTTGCGAATGGCATAGACCCCGTAAGGCTCCAAAAATTTGAGCCAAGGTTGCAAGTCTTGAATACGTTCCATGGACGCCTCACTCGAAAATTCCCGGGGCGCAAAACCACCACGATCCGATTCCAAGCCCACCCTTTGTTTTTGACCGGATGCGGCGGCCCAATCGGCATAAACCCGGGCACCTCGAGCACCGTTTTCTTCGTTCATAAAGAGAACAACCCGAAGACTATGGGTCGGCTTATAACCCACGGCTTTGAGTAAACGAACGGCCTCAACAGAATGAACGCAACCTGCCCCGTCATCGTGGGCCCCTTCCCCCACATCCCAGGAGTCCAGGTGCCCACCCACCACCATCCATTCTCTGGGGTTTCTTGTGCCATACCAATCACCGATAACATTGTACGATAAAGTATCTGGCAATTCATAACAATGGGTATACAACGAAACGCGAGGGCGCTTGCCCAGGCGTTTGAGGTTACGCAAGGTGAGCGATAACCACTCGGCGTCATGGGTACTGATGGCAACCGCGGGAATCCTCACCTGTGCGTTGCCGTATTGCATGGAACCGGTATGGGGAAAGGTGTCCAGACGATGGGTGAGGGAGCGTATCATCACCGCCGTAGCCCCTTTGGAGGCTGCTAACCTGGCACCATCAAATCGGATGTCGATGCAGCCACCGTAGGCGGCCATGCTGTTGACCGGTCGTTGGTCAAATGCTTTATTCAAAAAAACAACCCGGCCGCGGACCTGCAAGGAATCGGCTTGCTCCAATTCTTCCAAGGTACCAAATTCGATAACTTCTCCCTTGAGGCCTTGAGAACCGGTGCCAACGGAACCCCCTAGAGCCAAGAGTCGTAGGCGATAGGGGGTCGATAATCCGTCCGCTTCGATGTATCCTCGTTCGGCTTCACCCCGAACCCATCGAGGCACCATGACCGGTTGCAACCAAACGGAGTCCAAGCCCAACCCACGGAGGTGTTCCTCCATGAGCAAGACCGCCTTGGCAGCGCCTTCGCTTCCGCTAAGACGGTGACCGGTCTTCTTACACAAATCTCTTAACAAAGGATACGATTGACCGGCAACCAAAGCAGAATCAAACAATTGGCGAATTACCTGAGATTCTTCCTGCTGATTTTGAGCGTTTAACGCACCCTTTACCGGTTTTGTTGCTTGGGCATACCCATGTCCAGCCAAGATCCATCCCAAGAGAAAACCCCAGCATACCATGCCCAAATACAAGCGCTCCGGGTTTACCCGGAAGAAGTTGTTTGGATTTTTCATAACATTTTTTGAATTACCTAAGGCCTATCCAAGACCTGTACCCCAGGCAGAACCCTGCCCTCCAGCAATTCCAACAAGGCGCCTCCGCCGGTGGATACGTAGGATACCCGATCTTGAACCCCAAAACGATGAACCGCTGCAGCCGAGTCGCCGCCACCAATCAGGCTGAAGGCCCCTCCTTCCGTCGCTTCGGCAATGGCCTCGGCGATGGTTCGGGTACCCGTTTCAAAATTGGAGAACTCAAAGACTCCGGCAGGTCCATTCCACAAAATGGTGGCTGCATCTTTGATGTGGGAAACCATCGTTTCTATCGCTGCGGGACCCAAATCCAAGCCCATCCAACCGGCAGGAATAGCGCTGTTGAGGGCTACTTGACGTTGAGCATCGTTCGCAAAGGAATTCGCAATCTGTGAATCTTCGGGAATAACCAAATCAACCCCCAGGTCACGGGCTTTCTGACCCAAGTCCCGGGCCGTCACCAGGAGTTCCTCTTCGCAAAGGGATGAACCGATTTCACCCCCCATGGCTTTGCAGAAGGTGTAGGCCATACCACCAACGATCAGGAGGCGGTCTACCTTGGGGAGGAGGTTTTCGATTAACAAAAGTTTATCCGAAACTTTGGCCCCACCCATAATGGCGGTAAACGGTCTCCGCGGTAGATCCATAACGCGGGCGGCTTGATCCAATTCGGCTTTCATCAAAAAACCTGAGGCCACCTGGTCATCGAAAAAACGGGCGACGGTTGCGGTGGAAGCATGCTCCCGATGGGCGGTCCCAAAGGCATCGTTCACATAGCACTGGGCATGTTGAGCGAGTTTTTGGGCGAATTCCAGATCCCCTGCCTCTTCTTGGGAGTAAAAACGAACATTCTCCAAAAGGAGCAAGGAACCGGCCTGAAGATCGGCCGACGCCTCAAAGGCTTCGTCGGAAATACAATCGTTGACAAAACGAACCTTGCGACTAAGCAAATCTTCCAAGGCAGGAAGAAGGTGCCTCAAAGAGAAACGGTCTTCGGGACCTTTTTTGGGACGCCCCAAATGAGAGCACATAATAACGGCAGCACCGGCATTCAGAAGGAATTCAATGGTCGGAAGGGCTGCTCGTATGCGGGTCAAATCGGTAGGCTGAAGAGTCTGCGCATCCAATGGAACATTAAAATCCACTCTGAGCAGAACGCGTGAGCCTGCTAAATCCAGTTGATCCGGTGTTTTGATCATAGGGATGGCCAGGTTACTTAGGCTATCCGAGCTGCCAAATCGGCTATCCGAGAGGAATACCCCGCTTCGTTATCGTACCATCCCACTACTTTGACCGTTTGTCCAATCACCATGGTCAGGGCTGCGTCGTAAATACATGAGTGGGTGTTTCCGATAATATCCACCGAAACCAAAGGGTCGGTTTGGTACTCCAAAATACCTTTCATGGGACCGGAGGCCGCTGCTGCAAAGGCTTTGTTGACTTCCTCAACGGTTGCGGGTTTTTGGAGAATCGCGGTGAAATCGGTAACCGAACCATCAGGGACCGGAACCCGCATGGCGTTCCCGTTGAGCTTGCCCTTAAGGTGAGGTAAAACCAATCCAACCGCTTTAGCCGCCCCAGTCGAGGTAGGTACAATGCTACAGGCCGCTGCTCTGGCCCGTCGTAGATCCTTGTGTGGAGCATCTTGTAAATTCTGATCGGCCGTATAGGCATGGATCGTGGTCATAAAACCACTTTCGATACCCCAGGCATCGTCCAGGACCTTGACCATAGGGGCCAAGCAATTGGTGGTGCAGGAAGCGTTGGACAAAATGGTCTCGCTTCCATCCAGGCTATGATCGTTAACGCCCAAGACCACGGTCTTCATGTCACCCGTAGCCGGTGCCGAGATAATCACCTTGGAAGCACCCGCCTGCACATGCAGTCCAGCCTTTTCTTGATCGGTAAAACGACCGGTCGATTCAATGACCACATCCACCCTTTCGTCTTTCCAAGGCAGTCGGGCAGGGTCCTTTTCCGCACAGATTCGTATTCTTTGCCCGTTAACCACCAAGGCATCGCCTTCGATTCGAACCTCACCGCCAAAGCGACCATGGACTGAATCGTATTTGAGGAGATGAGCCAGGGTCTCGGGGGCGGTAAGGTCATTGATGGCAACGACTTCGAGATCGGGATTTTGGAGGAGATACTTGAAACTGAGGCGACCAATGCGGCCAAACCCATTAATGGCGATTCTTTTCATAAACAGGGATTGAAGGTCCAAAACTGGCCCCCGAGGAGCCCATTCGAAGGATTGGTAGCCCGTAGGGGAATCGAACCCCTGTTACCAGAATGAAAATCTGATGTCCTAACCCCTAGACGAACGGGCCGTAAAGGTGCGCAAATATAGACATAACGGCGATTTAGACAAAACATGGGGCCGAGGTCAAGAACAAAGGGCCCCGCAGGGTAATCCTCAAGGCGCTTTACTCGGACCTACGATGATCAACCCAAACCAAGATTAGCCGGATAACCCAAGAGTTCGGGTTGAACCCAAGAGTTCGGGTTGCAAAAAACAGGGGAATTGGGTAACTAAAACAAATTTAAAAACGTTTGTTGGAGACCAAAATCAAGAAGCGGAATTTATACGAATATTCCCATCGATTCATGAAGATTCAAACCATGGCGGCATTACGGAATAGGAAAATAATTCACGTTTCCTCATTTTTTTTTATTTTGAATAATCGAGTAAGGAGCCTTGGGTTTTAGAAAGAATATCCGGTATTTATAAGCGTTGTATAATTTTCATAACACATTGAACTATAATGCTTTTGACATTATTTAAGACGATTATACGCCGTACATATTCAACCAGTGTCGCCAGATCAAACATTCCTACCTTTAAAATAATGAAGCATGAAAAGCAAAAAAATCAAACAGGAGGGCTGAAAACCTAAATTTGTTTTTATATCTTTGTATCAATCAGTGGAATTTTGACTCAACCCTTGTTGAAAATCCCAGTGAAAAAGTGCGAATATATTCGTCTTTTTCACCCTTCTTTGAGACGCTTAGCCGTCTCGAGTCCACCCTTTTTGACTAGTCAATTTCCTTTCTTTTTTTACGATTTTGAATTCCTATGCCAAGCATAATTTCAAAATACGACCAATTAATTGTACAGGTTGAAAAAGCCATAAGTCTTTGTTTTTTAATTATATAAGTATTTATTGCAACTAGAGTTTAGAGCAATCAACCTTTATCCACACGATGATAATCCTCTTTCCGTCTGCTTTGCGGATTATACAAAGCTCCTTTTTTTTCCTTTAACTAAACCCCAATAAAAGTGGAAAAAAAATCAACCAAACCGGCAGCGGCTAAAAAGGCTGCTCCTAAGAAAGCCGCTGCTCCTAAGAAAGCCGCTGCTCCTAAGAAAGCCGCTGCTCCTAAGAAAGCCGCTGCTCCTAAGAAAGCCGCTGCTCCTAAGAA
>Ga0172372_10006749_pt1 | contig 15598 bp, 13 predicted proteins | sample LakKiv5m_2_FD_114544 | JGI IMG/M metagenome (GOLD analysis project Ga0172372, IMG submission 114544) | Freshwater microbial communities from Kabuno Bay, South-Kivu, Congo - kab_092012_9.5m | ecosystem: Environmental > Aquatic > Freshwater > Lake | place: Democratic Republic of the Congo...
CGGATTGTCACGGATGAATCGCAGCGGGGTGTGGTGGTGTTTTGGGCCACGGATGGATGCGAATGGGGTGGTTTTTTTTGCCACGGATGAACACGGATTGTCACGGATGAATCGCAGCGGGGTTTGGTGGTGTTTTGGGCCAGGGATGAATGCGAATGGGGCGGTTTTTTTTGCGACGGATGAACAAGGATTGGCAGGGATGTGTCGCAGCGGGTGTGTGGGTGGTGCAGGGTCAGCAGGCAGTGGTCAGGTGATGGGTTGAGTCTGGTTTGTCGGAGTGGCGATTTTCAGCCGGATTTCATCACCGATTTTCAGGTCCAGTGCGGGGCCGGAGACCTGCAGTGTGAAGTAGTGGTCGATCTGATCGATTACGACGGCGCCTGCGGGTGCGGGGACGAGCCACTGGCACTTGTTGTGCATGGTGATTGCCGGGAAGCAGGCGACTACGCACAGTTCAAGATTTGGTCGGGTAACAACCAGTGCGGGAATGCCGGCGTCTGGTTGTGGATTAACGGCGTCTGGTGCTGTTGTACTGGTCTTGCCAGGCCAGGGATTACAGACGGCCGAGCCGTGGAAATCCGGCAGCAGCTCGACGGGAAGTTGCCCCAGCACGATGCTGCAGTCGGCAGCGTGACTGGCTGCAGAATTTTCGGAACCATCAGGTCGCAGCATCCGCAGGGTATGCTGGCACATGGCCAGTCCGGACTGCAGTGCGCGGCGCTGCGATTCCGGATCAGTTTCGGCCTGGCAGGGGTTGCGCAGAAACAGTGCTCGCAGTTTGATTTCGGATCGTCGTCGAATAGCGGCGATGAGGCTGGCGGCATCCGGTCCGGCGGTAATTCCCGAAAGTTGTCTGCCGAGACTTAATTCCACGAGTACAGAGATTGTCTGGCGGGCAGCTCGAGCGGCAGCGGCGACAAGTTCCACGTGTCGGAAGTGTCCGACCACGACAGTAACGGGATGTGCCATGGCCAGTGCGGTCAGTCGCGGGATGTCCTGAGAGCGAACGATCGGGCAGCACAGCAGCAGTCGGCAGTCTTTGGGCAGGGAGTGCGGCAGTTGTTCGGCAGCCGTCAGATCATCACAGGCCAGTTCAGCAGGGCGGTGTGGTGTGTGACAGAGCAGCGGCTGCAGGATTGTGGCCAGCTGCCGGTCGGTGCAGGGCAGACTGATTCGCGGGCACCAGGCTGTGCCTGTTGACAGAGACTGCAGGTTTTGGTTCACGGAGCTGACTCCAGTTGTTTCTGCAGGGCATTTGCGCGCTGCAGCCGAGCGGGATTGCCCCAGGCCGGATGCAGAACTGAGACCACCTGCAGCATGCGGAGCGCATCATTGCGTCGTCCATCGGCAGCAGTGGCTTCTGCCAGTCGCAGCGAGGCTTCCAGCCAGAGATCGTCACCGGACTTGTGCTGACTGCGAATTTTTTGCCAGAAGCTGATCAGCTGGTTTGTGGCCGGCTGGTTTTTGCGAGTGATTGCTGGCAGGGTCTGGGCAACTGTGGCGAGCTGTGACAGTTGTTGCGGGTTCAGTGGCAGCAGCAGCAGTTCGGTCAGATGTTTTACCAGTGTCTCGGTGTTCCCTGAAATGTTGGTCAGGCGTGCTTCAACGCTGAGCCACTGCAGTTTTTGATCAACGGAATCAGCGGGCTGGTGAAGAGACTGATGCAGGCGGGAAAGTCGTGCAGCCAGTTGCGGTGTGCCGGGTTCTCCGGGCTGGCTGATGTGCGGCAACAGCAGCAGCAGGGCCAGCTGACGAAGCTCGGGTGAGCTGTCGCTGAGTGACTGCAGGATTGGTGTGACGATGTTGTCTGGTTCCAGCAGTCGGCAGGCTGCAAGGAGTCTGGCGGAGCGTGCTGCGGTGAGGCTGCGCTGCTGCAGTTCCGCAAAATCGTCTGGAAGTCGGGGGCTGTTTTCGCTGTCAGCAGGGCTGATGGTGTTGACCTGTTGTGCGATGGCAGAGTCTGTCGTGCGAGCCAGCAGCTGCCAGTCGCTGGCGGGGGTCTCTGAGTTTGTTTGCCAGAGGACAGTGGCGGCCAGCTGCAGTGAAAGTGCTGTGGCGGCGGGGTGTTCAGGTGGTGTGGGGCTTGTGTTGAATTCGCGGAATGTGCTGCTGAGCTGCTGCAGGTGCGGGCGATTTTTTTCGTCGGCCGGAGCTGTCTGGCTGGCAGCCTGAGTGATCAGCAGGTCTGCCAGCAGGGCCAGCAGTGAGGATTGATCGAGCAGTGGTGCAGTCGGGGCAGGGGATTTTTGCTGCAGCAGCCAGACGACGTCATCGGCGGCCAGCAGCGGGTCTTTGGAACGCAGATAGCGGATGCGATACAGGCGAGCGGCGGGGGCTGTGTTCTGCTTTGCATAGTTTTGCAGATGCCGTTCGACAGCGTCGCGATAAGCAGCCTGTCGAGTTGTTTTTTCTTTGTCCGGGGCAGTCGTCCACAGTTGTCCGAGGCAGTACAGTCTGAGCAGATCAGCGCTGGCGGCGCGGGCAGTATCCTGCTGCTGCATGAAAGCGGCGGTGGATTGTTCCAGTTCGGTGAGTGCTGCGGTCCAGTCAGCCAGTCGCAGCGACAGTTCTCCGGCCTGCATCAGGGTATACGCGATGACGGACTGTTGTCCGGAACTGGCGGCAAGTTGTCGGAGTTCACTGCGTGCGGTCTGATAATCTTCGGCAGTGATGCGTTCATTGATGCGTTCCAGTGTGCTGGCAGCTTTGGGTCCGACCTGCAGTGACAGAGCAAATCTCTGCTGCAGTCGCTGGGTGGTCTCAAGCAGGACACCGGATGTTTGGGTCAGCAGTTTCTGGGCGAGCTGTTGAAATTCGGTGGCTGTGTTCAGCAGGGACTGTTGTCTGTCGGCGGAGGCATTCTGCATTTCCAGCAGCAGTTCATGCCGTCTGAGCAGTGCGTGCAGACGCAGCAGCAGAAGTTGTGGATGTTGCTGCAGGTTATCGTCGGCGGAATCGACAGATACCTGCAAAGCCTCGGATGGTTTTCCCTGCAGCAGCAGCAATCGCAGCTGCAGAGTGGTGGCTGCGAGGCGATCGGCCGGGCTGCGGATGTCGGGCTGCAGTCGACGGAGCTGCAGTTGACAGGCCGGGAAATCGCGGCGATCGAGAAGTGAGTCTGCGAGCAGCAGTCGGGCGGCAAAGCGGTCGGCATCACCGCTGCTGCGTTCCAGTGTTTTGCAGTCTTCGTCCAGCTGTTTTTGGAGTGCCGGGATTTCGTTATCGTCGGCCAGGCGCGAGCGGGTGTGCAGGCAGTGCGCGATGGCGAATTGCAGCCGCAGGCGGCAGGAACGTACCAGAGCGGGATCCAGTTCTGAGCGGAGCTGTTCGATGTGTTTGAGTAACCCTGTTGCGAGTTCTGATCCCTGCTGACAGGCCGCCAGAGCGAAATCCCGACGGCGGCCGGAAAGCGGCAGTGGTGTGAGTGGCGGCTGAGCGGAATCGAGAGTGAGCAGTTCGGGCTGGGATTCGAGTCGGGCTGCGGTGGCCAGCAGTTCCACCTGACGAACTCGCAGCAGCACTTCCGTGACTGGTCCGGGCAATCGTTCGGTGATGAATTCTGTGATATCGGTGGCTGCTTTGGTGACCAGTTCCGGGCGCTGCTTTGCGGGCAGCAGGGGCAGCTTCTGTTCGCAGCCATCGGTGATCAGCAGCAGCCACAAGGCCTGCTGATTGCGGCTGGCTGATGCTTCCAGCTGTCGTCGGCAGTGCTGTTCGGCCAGATCAAACAGCAGGCGTTCGTGCAGAGCAGCGATGAAGGACTGCTGTCCATCGGGCAGCAGGGCTTCGTCGTTAGTCTGAGCGATACAGCTGGCCTGCAGGGCCAGCAGGGCCAGGGGGAGTGTGATCGTGGGCAGGGCAGATTTCATGCTGGGAATTGTAACCATGAAAGGTTGGAAATACCCAGCCTGAGCAGTGTCAGCAATTGTTGCGAGGGCAGTTGTTGCTGGTGTGACTTGTATTCGTGGATTTGCCTCGGCGATGATATGCGAGTGTGCTGTCCGTGCCAGAGCCATAGCGGAGGAGGGTGAGATGTTGAGAGCTGGGGGCTGGGTTGCGTGTGGTGGTGTGATGTTCAATCTGGCGGCATTGCTGCTGTCCGGGTTTCTGGCCGGGCGTTGTCACGGTGAGGACTGGAGCGCGTTTCGTGGTGCAGACGGGCAGGGGGATGCCGGGAAGGCTCAGTTGCCGCTGCAGTGGGGCGAGAATGAGAACATTGCGTGGAAGACAGAATTGCCGGGGCCTGGTGCATCCAGTCCGGTGGTGCATGGCCGGCATGTTTATGTGACTTGTTACTCGGGGTTCTTTGTCCCGGGGCAGCCCGGGGGAACTCAGGCCGATCTGCGACGGCATCTGATTTGTGTGGAGCGGACCAGCGGGAAGGTGCTGTGGCAGCGTGAGCTGGAGGCGAAGCTTCCGGAGGAGGAGCGGATTCGGGATCACGGTTTCGCTGCGAGCACTCCGGCCTGCGATGCTGCCGGCGTGGTGGTATTTTTTGGCAAGACGGGAGTGATTGCGTTTGATCACGAGGGTCATGAGAAGTGGCGTGCTGATGTTGGTTCAAAGACTCATGGCTGGGGTTCCAGTGCGTCACCGGTGCTGTACAGGAACATGGTGTTGATTAACGCGAGTGTTGAGAGCGAGTCGCTGCGGGCGCTGGATCGACGCACGGGGCGGGAAATCTGGAAGGTGGATGGGATCAAAGAGTCCTGGAACACTCCGGTGATCGCTGGCAGTGGTACCGGGCGTGTGGAGCTGTTGCTGGCTGGCGGGCGAATTTATTATTTGACGCGGGAGGGTCGGACGATTGTGGTTCCGGCAGCCCCGAAGTTTGAGGAGCTGGGTCGCAGCGACCTGCGTGACGGCGGTCAGTTTAACGGCAGTTTTGGGGTGGATGGGAATCGACTGCTGGTGCGTTCGGACCGTTATTTGTACGCAATTGGCGGGAAATGAGGGTTTGGAGGCATGCTGGCTGATTTGTGGGCGGGATTTTCCGTCGGAACAGGTGTTGGAAGTCAGCGGTGCTGTCGTCTTGAGGGGTGTGGTTAAGCGTACAGAGGCGTCCGAGTGGCGTTTTCTGACGTCTGGAAGGGCTGCATGACCAGTTCGGAATCCGCATTGGCAGGTGTGCCGGCACGGAGTGAAGAGATTGCCTGTTTTTACCGCGAAAACTCGCGTGAGTTATGGGCCATCTTTTATTCCATGTGCAGCGACCCTGAGCGCGCTCATGATGCGGTACAGGAGGCGTTTGTCCGCCTGTACGATCATCAGGGTGAACCGGTGCGGGACCTGCGGGCGTGGTTATTGCGGGTCGGTCAGAACTGGCTGCGGGATGTAGCTCGGCGTAAAAGCAGTGGCTGCAGTCTGTTGCCTGGTCTGGATGAGTTTACGGGTGGTGCCGTGGATCCGCGGGCGACGGCGGAGCTTCATGAGCGTCAGCAGCAGATCCGGTCGGCACTGGCAGAACTGAACGAAGACGACCGCCGTGTGCTGGTGATGAAATATTCGATGGACTGGTCAGCGGCGCAAATGGGAGCGGTGATGAACTGCACTGCTGCGGCGATTGACATGCGGTTGTCGCGGGCCAGGCGACGGCTGGCGGAAATACTGTTGGAACAAGGGTATCAGCATGAGTAGTTCTGACAAGGGTGGTGGTCGGGTGGCTGGCCAGCTGTCGGACCAGCAGATGGATCTGCTGTTGCGTGATTTTTTTGCGTGTGAGGTTCCTGGTGCATTGCCGGTGGCCGGCCGTGTGGTGCCGCAGTTGCGTCGGTATCCGGAGGTGTCTGAGCGTGCAGTGGTTCGCCCGGCTGCAGTGATTCGATCTGCGCGACTGGTGGCGGCCCTGGCCCTGGCTGCTTTGGCACTGTGTGCGCTGCTGCTGAATCGGGACGCAGAGCGAGTGGCGACGGTGGCGGCGAAAGCAAAGGCTGCTGCGGAAGAAACGATGCTGGTGTCTCCGCAGGGATCTGCGGGCAGCCGGCAGGTTCCTGTAGGGGCGGATGGCTTGCTGCTGCAGGAGACGGATCAGATTCAGCTGGCGCCGCAGCGATAGCCGGGGGCGATGGTGAGGTGTACGCCGCGCCGGGGGGGTCTATTGGATTGCGGGTCCGGCAGGGGGAACGAAACTTGCGCGGGCGTGGAGGAAGGCCTGCAGCAGAGTGGCGGGTGCCGGCGGGCTGGCGATGGTGAAAGACAGCAGGTCTGAGGTGACAGTGAGTACGGCGGATGCGGCGGTGAGCTGCAGGGAGCACCAGGTGGCCTGTCGATCATAATCCAGGAGGACTCCTGCCGGCCGCAGATCCTCCATGCGGTCAATCAGTTCTGCGACATCGATGGACATGGCGGGAGTGAGTTCGACTGTATCGAAGAAGCCCTGAAAGAGGCTGGCGATTTCGGGTGAGTCGATGCGTTCGGCGGAGTGCAGATCGGCCAGTTGCCAGCGCCAGACGACCTCGGCCGGATTATCGGGAGCGAGTGTGGCACGGATTTGGTATTCGAACCAGGGTGTTGTGATGGCTGCGAGTCCTGCTTCGGGTTCCGTGACGATCAGGTCTGTGCGGCGACATTTCAGCTGGCGGCGAAAATCACTGAAGCGGTGTTCGAGGTGTTCTGCCAGATCATCAGCGGCGATGCGTGCGATGAACGCTGCGGTGTGATCATTGTATTCTGTGGGCAGCTGATGAGATTTGCGGTAGCCTTTCAGATCTCGGACGCGTGAGCGTCGTGTTCTGACAAGCAGGACAGCGGGCAGAGCAGTATTGGGTGACTGGGGCATATCTGGAGCTGCCGCGGGGTGTCTGCGGTGCGGGCCTGGATTGAACGAATTGGAGTGAGGAATTGCACCTGACGTGGAATCTTAGAGAATAGCGTCAGCGGATTGCAGTGACGCGGACCGGCGGTCGGGCCTGAAAAGCGGGATTGCAGGCTGGAAGTGCGGTGGAGCATGTGTGATGGGATGGACGTTGGCGGACAGGGTTCGGGCAGTGCGGCATCTGAAGCGTCAGGATACGGTGTTGCGGGGGGTGATTGAGCAGGCCGGGCCGTTGCGACTGAAGTCTGCGGGGAATGGTTATGCGGTGCTGGTGCAGTCGATCATTTCGCAGCAGATATCCACGGCCGCAGCGGCCACGATTGGTCAGCGACTGCGGCAGCTGGCGGGGGTTGGTGAGTTGAGTGCGGAGCGGGTTGCTGAGCTGTCTGATGCGCAGTTGAAGTCGGTGGGCATATCACCGCAGAAGCTGTCTTATTTGCGTGATCTGACTCGCTGTACACTGGAGGGAGTGATCAGTTTTCGGCGGATCTCGCGCGAGTCAGACGAAGCGGCGATTGAGGAACTGATTCAGGTGCGGGGGATTGGCCGCTGGACAGCTCAGATGTACCTGATTTTCTCGCTGGGGCGTCCCGACGTGTTTGCTCCGGATGACCTTGGGCTGCGGAATGCGATGCAGCGGCTGTACGGTCTGGGTGAGAAGCCTGGCCGGCCGGAGCTGGAGCGACTGGCTGAACGGTGGCGTCCGTGGCGGAGTGCAGCCAGCTGGTATCTGTGGCGTTCTTTGGAGTTAACGGGTTTGCCGGCGGATTAAGTCTGTCAGGTTTCTGTGGTTCGGAATTCGGGCAGCGGGTATTCGGGCAGCGGGACGGCCTGGGCGTTTTCCGCCAGTTCCTGCAGGCGCAGCCAGCCGCGAGTGATGAGTGTGGTGCGCTGCTGAACGTACTGTGGATCCAGTTCACGGCGATCGAAGAAGCCGGTGGCACAGACGGCAGGAAAGGCCGGGTCATCGATGAACTGAGCATTAACGGGATTGCAGCGGAGGTGCCGTTCGGGGGCTGCCAGCAGCTGTCGTGACGGCAGTTCACCGATGACGAAGCGCAGGTACAGATCGCTGTCACGAATGGATTCCACTTCATCGCCACAGACATCGCACAGATATCCCTGTTCGCAGCGAGCCATGGTGTTGGGAACCTCTGTTTGACCTGTGGGTTAAAAAAACAGCCGCTCGCGGAATTGCGGCGGCTGTCGGGTGGTCAGTTTAGTTGCTGGTTGTCAGCGAAGCGAGGCTGGGTAGCGGCGAGACAGCGCGCTGCCGCCACGATTGCTTAAACTGGCATTGCGAATCGGCAGATTTCCCTGAAACGCGGCGGGCTGGACAAACTGTTGCTGCTGTGGGTATTGAGTGTAAGAGTTTGTCCATGGGTTATGCACGGGGGTGCCTGGCATCATTACGGGGTTCTGGAAGCGGGCTGTGGCAGTGGCGGTCCATGCGGGGGCCTGTTGCCAGTTCTGCTGCGGCGACCAGGCTCGGCTCGGATGCCAGGTATTGGCGGTGGCGGGCGCGGCGTAGCCGGGATTCCATTGCTGTGGCGTCCCGTACGGTGAGATCATGGTGACGGGCGGAATCGGCTGTGTGATTGAGCCGGGTGATCCGCCGGCACAGCCGCAGTCACTGGAGGGAGCAATTTCGGGCATGACTGGTGCTGCACAGCCGGGGGATTCGACAGCAGCGGAACCGCATGAATCGCAGCAGTCGCCTCCCAGCATCGTCCCGGCCATCATGGGTGCTGTCTGCATCCATGGCTGCGGCTGGTAGTACTGCGGCTGCGGGTACTGCGGCTGCGGGTACTGTGGCTGCGGGTACTGTGGCTGAAAGTACTGCGGCTGAGCAAACTGCGGCTGTGGCTGTGGCATCATGGCCAGTGGCGGCATGCTGCCGCAGGGGTCACAGCAGGGATCCCAGGCGGGTGCATAGATTGGCTGTGGTGCGGCGGGAGCCGGGTAGTTGCCGTTGAGCTGTGGCTGCCATGCGAGTCCCGGCTGTGGCTGTCGGTGTCCGTGGTGCAGGTTGCGGTACCAGTTTCCCGGGTAATGTCCGAGGGCGCCATTTTGGTTGCGGAGGTATCCGTAGCCCAGCCAGTCATCGATGACTTTCCAGCTTGCATATGGTTCATTCTGGTATGTGTTGCCGTAAGCACCGGCGTATCCGGGATGAATGTGCTGGCAGCCGAACAGCCAGTACAGCGGGCACAGCAGTCCGCAGGCGGTGGCGGTTTGTGACGAGATGAGGAAGATCAGAACAGCCAGCAGTGTGATTCTGCGTCCGGAGCTCATTGGTTGAATTCCTTGAGCCAGCAAATGGAACTGAGAAACGAAGACCGGCGGAATGTGGCAGCGGGGAATGCGGCCAGCGGCTTCCGCAGAGGAGGGTGGAACAATAAAACCGGATCTTCTGCGGGAAAATCGGAAATTGAATCAAGTTCCGGCTGATGCCTGATTTTGGTGAAGGCCATTTTTGTGAATCGGCTGGATTCGCCGTTCAGCGTATCAGAACGGCAACTAAGGTCAGCAGCAGCAGTACGATGACAGCGACAAGAATCGGCAGTTTTGGCGAGTATCCGGCAGATCCTGCCGGAGTTTGTCGTGTGGGGGCGGGGGCTGTCGGGGCAGCCTTTTCAAACAGGTCTCGAACGATGCTTTTTTTGTACCCTGTGGTTTCATCGCGCTGGTCATCGATGGGCATTTCGCTGTCATCGAGCAGGATTTCGCCGAGTCTTCCCTGGAGCTCGCGGGCGGTCAGGGGAGAGGAGTGATCGTTGTCGATCAGGCTTTCCAGCAGTCGAGTCAGTCGGGTCCTGACCGGGTTTGCTGCGGAGTCCTGTGTGTGGCTGGTCCCGGATTTCTGCAGCAGTTGTTTGATGAGCACGCCGAGGTCGCGGAGGTCTGTCTGGACCTGGTCTCGAGAAGCGAAAGCGCTGACGCTGATCAGTGCGGGTCTGGTGGCGGGCAGTGCTGTTGAGCGGGCTTGACTGGCGGCTGCCAGCCAGCGGTGCAGTCCGAGTGCAGTGATGGTGGGTTGCAGACCTTCAGACAGCAGGACGGTGTCAGCGGCGATTGCTCCGTGAGCAAGTCCGAGGTTGTGCATTTGCTGCAGCGCGGAGCTGATCTGCCAGCAGATATCGATGATTTCATCGGTGGACAGCCGGTTTCCGGAGGCCATGACGGTGGCCAGTGACGGAGCGTCGGGCGGTTCCATCCAGCACAGCAATTCGCCGTCGGATTCTGCGAAGCCGAGGAATCGCTGGATGCAGGCATGTCGCAGCTGCAGCAGGGTGTCCCGATCGGTCTTCAGGGCCGCGCGGAACTGCGGCACCTGTGACAGTTCCTGTGAAAAAATCAGAAGGTGCACCGTCCGACCGGACGGACGGTGCACTGCAAGCATCAGTCGCCAGCCATCTGCCTGCTGCAGAGTCTGCTGTCGATCGAAGTCGCCTGTCTGTATCGAGGACATGGCATCAGGTGAAGTCGGAAGGATTTCCGAACAGTCCGCCACCCTTACCTGTGCCTGTGCCACCGCGCAGGTTGGTGTTGCGTGGTTTGCGAGGTTCTTCGGGTGTTGCCGGAGCCTGGTCTTCAGCTTTGTCAGGCTTTGCTGATTCCGGACGTTTCTCGAGGGCTTTCACCGACAGTGAAACGCGTTTGCGTTTGGTGTCGACTTCGACTACCTGGAATTCGCGAGTTTCGCCGACCTTCAGAATTTCACCGACGCTGCCGACGCGACGCCACGCCAGTTCGCTGATGTGCACCATGCCTTCGAGTCCGGCTTCCAGTTCGACGAATGCGCCGAATTCTGCAAGGCGACTGACGGTACCGGTGACGTTGCGTCCCTGGGCATAACGTTCGGCGGCACTGGCCCAGGGGTTCTGAGCCAGTTGTTTCATGCCCAGGCTGATGCGTTTCTTCTCGGGATCCAGTTTCAGAATCCGCACATCAATCTGCTGTCCTTCAGTGAGCACATCCTTGGGGTGGTTGATGCGTGACCAGCTGATTTCTCCGATGTGCAGGAAGCCATCGACAGGGCCGATGTTGACGAAGGCGCCGTAATCCTTGATGGTCTTGACGATCCCCGGGTAGTCCTGTCCGGCTTCGACTTTTGTCCAGAAATCGGTTTCGCCTTCGGCACGTTCGGCCTGCAGCAGGGCCCGGCGACTGACAACGAGATTACGTTTCTTCGGATTGACTTCGGTGATCTGCACCGACATTTTCTGGCCGACGTACTGTTCGAGATTACCGGCGAAGCCCAGTTCGACCTGGCTGGCCGGCATGAAGGCGCGGAGATTACTGACGGTGACCTGCAGGCCGCCTTTGTTGACTGCAGTGACGAGGCAGTCGACGACCTGACCGGCGGCCAGAGATTCCCAGTTGCCGCCGGCGCGATGTCGGGCGCGGGGAATGCGGCCTTTGATCAGACCGTCGGCACCGGCCGAGTCGATGATGACGTCCAGCTGGTCACCGACATTCGGCTGTTTGCCTTCGGCAAACTGGGTGACCTGCAGGACGATATTGTGCAGCAGACCGGCCTCAAGGAAGATTTCGCCGCCATGAATGGCCTGAACGACACCTTTGACCTTGCTGCCGACAGCGATCTCTTTGCCGGCAGTGGCTTCTTCCGGAGCCACTTCGGCGGTGACAGCTGCGGGGACCGCAATATCGCCGGACATCGCTGCCGCGATCTGGGCTTCCAGGTCAGCTTCCAGTTCGTCTTCTTTGGGAATTTCGACGGGACCACTGCGACGGCCGGAGGGTGCTGCAGCGGTTTCTTCAGGCTGCGGCAGGGCGTCTGTGGCGGCAGCCATCTTTTCGCGAATGCGAGCACCTGCGGAGTCTGTTTCAGCGGCTGAGGGCTGAGCAGCGGGTTCTGCAGGCGGTGCAGATTCGGCCGGCGGGTTTTCCGCGGCCACTGCTTCGGCCGGGGCCGCTGCGGGCTGTACAGGCGCGGCCTCAGATGATGCGGCGGAATCCGTTGTCAGGGAGGAATCAGGTTGCACTGGGTCCGTTGTCATCGTTTTTTGTCCCGTCAGAACAGTTCCGGCCTGAAAGCACAGAAAACGTCACGCTGAGCCACCTGGTACAGAAATTCGGAGTCACTGACAGTGTCCGAAGTTCTGTGAAATGGTCAGAGACAAACCAGTTCGGGATCCTGTCTGACTTCAGGAATGAACCGGGTAGATTGCTGGTGATGCTGGAGAAAAAGCACAGTTCTCCAGAACGAGCATACCGAAATTCAGAGCCGTTCGCCAATCAAACAGGGCCCTGGTGGTAAGTTCCTGTGTGGATTTTCGGTGATTTTGTCGGAATTACGGTGGTGCAGGCAGAACGCCAGATCAGCCGGGAACGGGGGTTCGGGAAGGCTTTTTCAATTCTCGGAGTCGGCTCGGAGATCTGACGGGACTCATCACGAATTCGCATATTTCCCCAATAATTTGCAGGAATTGCGAACTGCAGGGCAGGGGTGCGTGGTTTGAATGTGTGTGTGTTGCGAGCTGATTTGGGTTTCCGGGAGTATCTGTGATGCGTTTTCGTTGTGTTAATTTAATTCTGCTGGTTGTGCTGGTTGCGGGTTTCGCACCTGGTTTGTTGCTGACGGCTGCCGAACAGCCTGTGGATTCCAAATCAGCGCGGCCGCTGAAGCCTGCTGAGCATGGCGTGGGACAGTTCATTGCGGATCTTGAGTTTCAGGATCTGCAGGGTCGCAGGCTGCGACTGTCGGACTATCGGGAAGCAAAGGCGCTGGTGATTGCCATGACCAGCACATCGTGCCCGCTCAGTCGCAAATACCTGCCAGCCCTGACAGCGCTGGCTCAGCAGTACGGTCCGCGATCAGTACAGTTTGTGCTGGTGAACAGCATTCGCACGGACGATCGCCAGGCGATGCAGACGGCAGCTGCGGGGCTGCCGGCAACGGTCCCGTATGTTGTGGATGCGGATGAATCGCTGCTGCGGCGACTGCGGGTCGTTTCCACAACGGACGTGCTGATTCTGGATCCGGCGCGGACCGTGCTGTATCACGGTGCGGTGGATGATCAGTACGGTGTGGGGTATGCTCTCGATGAGCCGAGGCGGAAGTTTCTGACGGATGCACTTGAGTCGATACTGGCGGGCGGATCACCGGCAACGGCGGCTACGACGGCACCGGGATGTGTCCTCGAGGCTGACACAAACGTTGCCGAACCCGCAGCCGTGACATGGCACAACCGGATCTCGCGCATACTGCAGCAGCGGTGCATGGAATGTCATCGCACCGGCGGTGCAGCCCCGTTTGCTTTGCAGACAGCAGCCGAAGCAGCGGCTCATGGTGCGATGATCAGGCAGGTCGTTGCCGACCGCACCATGCCGCCGTGGTTTGCCGCGAATGCTCCGCAGCACACTGTCTGGGCCAACGATCGATCTCTGACAGATGCCGAACGCCGAGATTTGCTGGCGTGGCTGGAAGGAGGTCGTCCGGAAGGTGATCCGGAAGATGCTCCGCAGCCGAAAGTCTGGCCGGCTGAATGGTCACAGGGTGCTCCCGATCAGATCGTGCAGCTGCCGCAGCCGATTCGGGTGAAGGCCACGGGTAAAATGGCATATCAGTATGTGAATGTACCGTGGAATGGTGATCAGGATCGCTGGGTACGGGGGTACGAGATTCAGCCAACGGACCGCAGTGTTGTGCATCATGTGATTGTGAACGTGCTGGAGCCTGGGCAGCAGGGCAATCGCCGCGAAGAGGGTGTGGGCGGCTACTGGGCGGCTTATGTGCCGGGCAATTCCGGTCAGATGTATCCGCCCGGGTTTGCTCGCAGGCTGCCGGCGGGGGCCACCTTCCGCTTTCAGATCCATTATACTCCGAATGGCACCGCCACCGCCGATCAGCTGCGAGTCGGCCTGTATTTTGCTGATAGCGAACCGAAGTATGAGGTCAGCACGATTCCTTTGGCCAAGGTGAATCTGTCCATTCCCCCGAACGCTGGCAGCCATGTTGAAACACTGACGCGTCCGGTGCCCATGGATATTCCGGTGCTGGCCTACATGGCGCACATGCATGTGCGCGGCAAGGCTTTTCGATTTGAGCTGCAGGATCCGGACGGGGTTCGCAGCACTCTGCTGGACCTGCCGAAGTATGACTTCAACTGGCAGCTGCGTTATGACCTGCAGGAGCCGCAGGTGCTGAAGCAGGGCAGCAAGGTGCTGCTGACGGCTGTGTACGACAACAGTGCTGACAATCCGGCCAATCCGGATCCGTCCCGAACCGTCCGCTGGGGCGATCAGACTGATGAAGAGATGATGATTGGCTATGTGGAGACTTATGCGGCACCAGGAGAACGTCGCAGTCGCAGCGGGGGCCGTCCGGCATCATCTGCGACCAGCAGTGCTCAGGTGCTGTTTGCTCTGCTGGACCAGGACCGCAGCGGGCTGCTGGATCGGGCCGAGCTGGAGCGGGTGGGGGAACGATTCCCCGGACTGAAATCCGAAGAGGGTTTGCTGGAGCGAGTTTTTCGGGAGTCGGACAGTGACAGTGACGGAAAGCTGTCGTTTGCGGAATTCGATGCTGCTCGCGAGCAGATTCGTCGTCGCTGAGCGGCCCTGGACTGGAAAGCAGGCAGGATCATGAAACGAGGGTGGCTGTTTGTTTTTGTTTTGCTGAGCTGCTGTCGACTGGCTGTTTGTCAGGAGCCGGCAGTTTCACAGCCTGCGGCGACGGCACAGGCGACGGCGGTTCGCCCGAGCACCGGAACGACTCGGGTTTGGCAGGTGGATGGCGTTGAGCGTCAGGGGCTGGTGTATGCCCCTGAAACGGCGAAGTCAGAACCTGCTCCGCTGGTATTTTGTTTTCACGGCCATGGTGGAAACACAGCGAATGCCGCGCGTTCGTTCCGAATGCATGCCGAGTGGCCGCAGGCCATTGTGGTTTACCTGCAGGGCCTGAAGACTCCGGGACAACTGACTGATCCAGAGGGCAGGCAGCCGGGCTGGCAGAAATCTGCCGGAGATCAGGGAGATCGGGATCTGAAGTTTTTTGACGTGGTGCTGCAGTCATTGCGGCAGGACTACCGCGTGGATGACAGACGCGTGTATTCGATGGGGCATTCCAACGGAGGCGGCTTTACGTATTTGCTGTGGTCGGAGCGCGGTTCGGTGTTTGCTGCGCTGGCTCCTTCAGGTTCAGCAGCATTGCGAATGAAACGTCCGCTGGCTGCGAAGCCGGTGCTGCACATCGCCGGTCGGAATGATCCGCTGGTGAAGTATTCCTGGCAGGAACTGATGATTGAGCGTTTGAAGACGGATCAGAAGTGTGGAGCCGGTCGTCCCTGGCAGGGTGGAGCGACGGAGTATCCGGCCACCAGCGGAGCTTCCGTGTTTACGCTGGTGACGGATGAGGGGCATAAGTTTCCGGCGCGAGCCCCGCGGCTGATTGCCGATTTCTTTCGGCAGCACACGAAGCCGGACGAGACTGCCAGCGGTAAGTCGGTGAACTGAGCTGTGCAGGCTGACTGGTGAGTCGGGGACGGGAGTCCGCGGCCGGGTGTTGATTGAGCCGTGAATGGCTGGTGATTTTTTGTGGACGTGCCACAGGTCTGACAGGTGTCGAAGGGATCTGGGATGCGGTGTCAGGCGCCCCCGAATTCGTCTTCATAGTCAGCAATGGCGGCTCGCACAACCTTCTCAGCATGAGCACGATCGTAGATGTGGTCGATCTGCACCTGCTGCGAGGTATCTCCGGGCATGACTTTGTAGGTGGTGAAGTAATGTCGCAGGCGCTGTACGAGGGCCTGCGGCAGC
>Ga0172372_10006753_pt1 | contig 15593 bp, 14 predicted proteins | sample LakKiv5m_2_FD_114544 | JGI IMG/M metagenome (GOLD analysis project Ga0172372, IMG submission 114544) | Freshwater microbial communities from Kabuno Bay, South-Kivu, Congo - kab_092012_9.5m | ecosystem: Environmental > Aquatic > Freshwater > Lake | place: Democratic Republic of the Congo...
CCTTTACCAGGGGAAGTTGCGGCGGGTCAGCTTTCGTGACCCGGACACGGGCAATTGGCTCGTGTTCCTGACCAACCGCTTTGACCTGTCGGCCCGGACCATTTGCGAGCTCTACAAGGCGCGATGGAAAGTGGAACTTTTCTTCAAATCCATCAAGCAGCACCTGCGCATCAAAAAGTTCCTGGGAACCAGCGCCCAGAGCGTGAAGGCGCAGATCTTGGTGGCGCTGATCGCGTACCTACTCGTCCATTTGCTGAAGTACTCGATGAAGAGCGACATCTCGATGCCCGATGCCATGGCGGCAATCGGGACGCTCCTGCTGCTCAAGGAGCCGCTGTCAGGGCTCCTGGGGAGGTTGCCCCGCGTGACCCGCTACCCATGCGGCGCTCAGCTCGTCCTCAACCTCTGATTTGAACCGGACAGCAGTGTTTTGGATTTGATCGTGCGCGCGATATCTTCTTGGAACTCGCGGTCGCACTGGTAGACGGTGGTGATTGCTTTCAAGTAGGTGGCTCGGATCTCCTTGCCCTGATCACCCAAGAGTCCCGGATAGGTTTTTTCGAGCTCGGCGCGGATCTTGGTGACGTCCACGATTTCGGGCTTTTCCAAGTAATTCCCCATCTGGTTCAGAAAAGCTGCTTTGGCCTGATTGGCGGCTTCCTGTTGTTTTTTCTGTTCTTCGGTTGGCTGTGCAGCGCTCCCAGCAGCCGCCGCTTGCGGCGCAACTGCCGCGGACTGCGTGCCGCTTTGGAGTGCGCCCAAGAGTGCTTGCAGTTGCCGTTGATGACCGATCGCGCCCAGTGAGTTGTGGAGAGCCAGTACCACCGCAATCGTGCCGGCAATCGTATTGACTGCCGCCCCCAGGGGGCGCCACTGACTTTTCAAACGCGCATTGTCCCAGGGGAGTACTTTTTGAAGCAAGGCCGCAGCCCCCTGTGCGAGCAAGAAAACTCCTGCAAGCTCGAGCATCAGGATCGGAGCGTGAATTTTGAGCGAGTTCATCCACCAGGAATTGAGGAGATTCTGCATACGTTCAGGATCGCAGATCTTGGGACGAGTTCAAGCGGGTAAGTGGATTCAGGGCGGGGGAGTGGGGCGTCAGACGAATGACTCCTTGAATTTGTCATGCCACTCCGGGAGAATTCCGGCATGCGCCCCCAAGACTCCGCTTCCGACTCCGACATTCAGTCCCGCCTCGCTCCCCCCGGAGCCGGAATCCCCCTGATCCAGCGCTGGCTGGGTCGATATATCATCAAGCCGTTCGTCATGCGGACCGCCCCGTGGCGCCTGTGCGAGCGTAATTTCAATCGCGCGCACGACAAGCTCAAGAAGGAGCTGCTGGCCTTTCCGCAGGAGCGCCTTACCGAGCGCGTGCTCGTGCCTCCGCAGCAGGGACTCGAGGACAGCTCCCGCTACTGGTCGGCCGCCATGGTGGCGCGCCACCTGACGATCGTGGGCGTCCTGATGGAAGAAGGCATCGTCAAGCTGACGCGCTATGAACCTATCGATATCGAAGCCAGTACGGCGACCGTCAAGCCGGAGTTGACCCGTAACGAGGCCGGGACCATTGAGGCCTATATTCAATTTGCCGATGACGTTGTTGAGCGGATCCGGCAGGGGCTGGGCGAGCAGTCCTCCGGCGCGACTCTTGCGCATCCGTGGTTTGGTCCCATGACCGCGCGCGAATGGTATTTCCTGCTGGGGTTGCATACCCGCGTGCACCTCAAGCAGCTCCGGGCGATTCGCCGTGGGCTCAAAGCTCGGGCGTGAGCGTTCCGCCCGTGTCGTCTTCAAAGTCCGTTGATCACAAACGCCCGTTGCTTCCCGTGGATGGCTCCATCCCGGAAATCCTGCGCGCGACGGAATCGCAAACCTCCCTCGTCATCGAAGCCGCTCCGGGCACCGGCAAGACCACGCGGATCCCTCCCGCGCTCCTGGATGCGCCCTTTGTCCGAGGCCGCGAAGTCTGGGTGCTCGAGCCCCGCAGGCTCGCGGCCAAGCTCTCCGCGCGCCGCGTGGCGCAGGAGCGGGGCGAGGAAGTGGGCCGCACTGTGGGATATCAATTCCGTTTCGAGAAAGTGACCTCCAAGGAGACGAGGCTCCTGTTCCTCACCGAAGGGCTTTTGCTCCGTAAGCTCATGCAGGACCCCGAGCTGAGCTCGGTAGCGGCAGTGATCCTGGATGAGTTCCATGAGCGGCACCTGCAGACTGATATCGCTATATCGGTTTTGAGGAGACTCCAGCAGGGTGCAAGACCGGACCTGCGGCTCCTGGTCATGTCCGCCACTCTCGATGCCGATGCGATATCCACTTACCTGGGCGGCGCAGCCCGCATCCAGGTGCCTGGCACGCGTCATCCCGTGGAACTTGAGTACTTGCCCGAGCCTCCGCAAAAGCCGCTTGAATTCCTCGTGCGCGAGGCGGTCCTGCGTGCGGTGGATAAACTCAGGGATGGCGGCGATATCTTGGTTTTTCTCCCCGGCATGGGCGAAATGCTCCGTGCGCAGACGCAGCTGGCTGCCATCCAGGGCGTCCAGGTCCACCTCCTCCATGGCGATCTCTCGCGCGAGGAGCAGGACGCGGCGGTCAGGCCCGATCCGAGGGGCGCACGCAAAGTGATCCTGAGCACCAATATCGCCGAAAGCTCGCTTACGATCGACGGCGTGCGCGCCGTGATCGATTCGGGCCTTGCGCGAGTGGCGAGTTTTTCGCCCTGGTCGGGGCTACCTTCTCTCAAGACTCGCGCGATCAGCCGGGCCTCGGCGATCCAGCGCATGGGACGCGCCGGGCGTCAGGCGCCGGGCTTGTGTCTCAGGCTTTACGCGCGCGGCGAGTTCGACGGGCGAGCGCTTCATGATATCCCCGAGATCCAGCGCGCGGATCTCACGCAATCGGTGCTGGAGCTTTTGCGCGTGGGGGTGGGGGATCCGCGCGTGTTGCCTTGGTTTGAGCGCCCCAAAGAGCAATCCCTCGAGCAAGCGCTCCAGACCTTGAAATGGCTTGGAGCTGCTTCGGTCACGGCTTCGACTGCGCGAGCGACTCCGCACGGTAACCGGCTTGCGCATTTGCCGCTGCACCCGCGGTTGGGCAAACTCGTGCTCGAAGCGCAGCTGCACGGATTCAAGCGCGAGGGCGCGCTGCTGGCCCATGCGCTCTCGGAGGGGGGATTCCCGGAGGCGAGTCGCGAGCAGGCTGATTTTATCGAGGACTACGAGCGCTATCAGGGTTCATCAACCCGGCGCGGGGGGAGTTTTTTTGAAAAAGGCGTGCTGCAAGTGCTCTCAGGCCTCAAGGACGAAGAGCCCCTTGACGCTCACGCAGACCGGTCAGCCGACGCTCGAGGCAGCGATATAAAAACAGATGCCATCGCGCGCATCCTGCTCAAAGCATTTCCGGATCGGGTTGCGCGGCGCAAAGCCAAGGTCAACGAGCGGGAGCTCGAGCAGCGACGCACCGAACTCCTGATGTGTCTCGGAGGCTCCGCGTGGCTTGAGGATGAAGGGCTTGCGCGCTCGAGCGAGTGGTTTGTGATTGTGGATGCCCAGGAAAAAAGTTTTCCGGGCGAAGTCCGTCCGCGCACCCGCGTGCAGAAAGCTGTCGCCATAGATCCCAGCTGGTTGCTTGATCCCGAGCTACCGCTCCTGGAGGAGACCGACGAACTCGTCTTTGATCGGGAACGCGGGCGTGTGGAGCAGGCCATCCGCATGCGCTACGGCAATCTCGTGCTGGTCGAGTCGCGAAGCAAGCCCCGGGATGCGGAGGCAGCCGCCAAGTTCTTGCTCGAACAGGTGCTCTCGACGCAGGAGGAGTCTTTGACGGCGCTCCTGGATCTCGAAAAATTCCGGAGGTTGCGTTCAAGACTCGATTTTTTGCGCACGCATGCGGCGGCGGCGGGAATATCAGAAGAGGAGCTCGATGAATTGCCTCAGCTGGATGCTTCAGGACTCCGCTCGTGGTTTGTGCTCCAGATCGCCGTGCGCGAACTCTACAGTGTGCCCGCCATCCGCGCGCAGGATCCCCACACCTGGCTCGAAGAAGAGCTCCATGCCACGCGCCTCGGGCGCGAGCTCGACCGCCTGGTGCCGGATACGGTATCACTCCCGCGGCGCAAAAACTGCCCTGTGCATTACGAATCGGGCAAAGAGCCTTGGGTGGAAAGCCGCTTGCAGGATTTCCTCGGACTCAAGACCGGGCCTACGCTTTTGAACGGACGCGTGCCGCTCACGCTGCATCTGCTTGCGCCCAATTACCGCGCGGTTCAAGTCACGCGCGATCTGGCGGGGTTTTGGGCGCGCATCTACCCCGATCTCAGGCGTGAACTCGGGCGCCGCTACCCGCGCCATGCCTGGCCCGAGGATCCCTACAAGCCGCATGAGGGGTGAGGGGGGCCCGATTCATGGCATATCGAGTTCGGAGCAAAAGCGTGCCCATGGCAGGACCCGGACTCCGGTCTTTGCATCACCATAGTCCCTCGTCCCCCGATGGACTTGATACATCGCCAGGTCCGGCGTTCTTTCTCGCAAGTAGTGAGCATGAGGGCTTGCGGCCTGATCGCCGGTTTTGCATTCGACTGCAAAGAAGGGCTTTTTGTCCTTCAGGACTACAAAATCGACTTCGCGACCGTCCACGTCTCGGAAATACCTGAGTTCCATTCCGTGACCTTGCGTGTCCTCCTGCCAATGACAGAACTTGAGGAGCTGCGAGGCCACTAGATTTTCAAAGCGGATGCCTTTGGTGTCGGGTACCTGCGACCAATCCCAGAAATAGAGTTTCTGTTCCTTTTTCACGGCTCTCAGCCTGGGCGTTCCAAAGGGTGGAATCCTGAAACACATATAGATACGCTCAAGAATCCCGATCCAGCGGTCCACTGCCTCATGCGATACTTGCAGCTCTTCTCGGAGATTTTTGATGGAGAGGGGAGATCCGACACGTGCGGGAAGTGCCTCCACCAGGAGCTCGATCAGGCTGATTTCCTTGACTCGCTCGAGGTCTTGCAGATCCTCCCGGATCACGCGAGTCACTCGCTCGCGTTGCCAGCGTCTCCAGTGGCGCTCGGTCGCCTTGAATAGCGGTTCTGGAAATCCCCCGAATTTAAGCAAAGCCTCCAGGTCACTCGGCGTCGGACGGGAGTTCAGTTCCCCGAGGGAGAACGGGTGCAAGCGGTAGTAATGATATCGTCCAACCAGGGAGTCGCCGCCTTTGCGGTAGTAGTCCAACCGGGCCGATCCAGTGACTATATATTGATTCGCGGACTTGGTGGTGTCGTAAAAACCCTTGATGAGATTGCGCCAGCGGGCAAATTTGTGGATTTCGTCCAGAACGAGCAAGGGGTGCTCGTGGGGCAGCCTTCCGGCTAATATGAGCTGTCGATTGTCGGGTCGGTCCCAATTCAGATAGGCAGCGTGATTTTCGTCGGCTGTGGGGATCAGGCTCAGACTGAGCGAGGTTTTGCCAACTTGCCGCGGGCCTCCGATAAAGACCATTTTCCGGTCTTCAAGGTCTTCTCTGATCGATTCTGAGAGGTATCTTTGGCGGTTGATGGACATGAGTAAAATCAGGTTAACCCGATTTTACTCGCGAGTAAAGTAAGGTAAGCCTAATTTTACTCGCGCCAAGAGTGGGGTGATTTTGGCGCTTGCGCGATCAGTCCTCCATCGGCGGCTGCGGCCCCGGGACAATATCCATCAGATCGGGATCGATCCCCTCGGCGAGCAGCGCGGCTCGGTCTTTTTTGAGTTCTTTGCGCAAAGCGCGTTTCTCGTCTTTTTCCTGTTTGCGCTCCTGCTGGGAGCGTTCGCGGTTGCGTTTGGTCTGGGTCGCTTTGTTTGGCTTGGCGATGGGAACCTCGGGTGGGTGAGCGAGCAGGGATGGTGGGGAAAAAAAATGACCGCCCGGCTATGAGCCAGGGCGGTCAAATCGTTCCGTTCAGTGAACGGATATCAGAATTGCAGGGGCAAGCGATCAGTAACGACCGCGTCCGCCGCCGAATCCGCCGCCGCGGTTCTCGCGGGGAGCCATCGGCTTGGCTTCGTTGACGGTCATCGCGCGGCCGTCGAAGTCAGCGCCGTTCAGGCGGCTGATTGCGTTGGCTGCCTCGGCGTCCGAGGACATCTCGACAAAGCCGAAGCCTTTGCTGCGGCCGGTGTCACGATCGGTGATGATTTTTGCGGATTCGACCGTGCCGCATTGAGCGAATGCTTCGCCCAGAAGTTGATCGTTGACGGAAAATGGCAGGTTGCCGACGTACAGTTTCTTACCCATATAAAACCTCCTAAAGGCTGGGAAGCCGCTCAAGAGGATAGGGGCACCACGCCCGCAGACTCTGAAGAAGCGAATGAACTACGGAAGTCGGTTACCACGGAATATCAGAAACGCCGAATGAAATACCTTGGAATGAAAAAATTTCACTAACCGAAAGGCCAAAGCGCCGGAAGTTGACCAAAAATCCGGGGGTGGGTTGGCGTGTTTCTCAAGTTTTCACCTCGAGCGACCGATACAATGGACTGAGAGGGATTAACGTGGCTGCTTCGCGCTCCAGTTCCCGCACCCGGTCTGCCAAGGCCTCCCGGCTGGATAAATTACGCAGCCGCGGGGCTGACTCTCAGACTCAGGCCTTGGCATGGCTCAAAGAGCGCCTCGAGCCCACACTTGCCCGCGGTACGCCCGAGCAGATGGAGGAGTTGCTTCATCAAGTGCTATCACGGGAGCTCAGTCGCGAGGCGATCCGTCAGATCAAGAATTCGGTCCTGCTGTCATCCGTATCGTCCGGGCGAATCTCGCTGCTGGATAACGACCGTAAGCGGCAGATCCGAATCTGGCTTGCCCGGATGCTCGGGCGGAGCGGGTATTATCGGCATGGGAGCAAGCTGCTGAGCACGACTGAGCTCAGGACGGCTTCCGATCATCTGCTGGCAGGTTGGTTTGATATGGCTTTTGGGGACCTGGATCGGGCCGTATCGGCTTTTGCTCTCGCGTGGAAGCTCGATCCCAAAAATAAAGCCTCCCATGTATCCTACCTCCACGCGCTCGGGCACGCGGGCGACCCCGAACACGGGCTTGCAGGCCTCAAGCAACTGCTGGACGAGGATCCTGACTTGGATGCCCGGGGGCTCATGACCGTGCGGATGGGGGAGTTGCTCCGAATTGCCGGCCGCTCTGCCGAGGGTCTGCAGCTCATTCAAGAGAGACTTTCTGAGCTTGAGCGGGAACCTCCCGAGCTGTTTTTGAATTCCACCAACCATATCTACCTGCAACATGAGTCGGGCAGTTTGACTGCGGTGCTCGAAGGTCCGGAGTCGGCTCGTCCTTGGTATATCCGAGCATTGCATTCGCTATTTGCGGGTAACCCTAATTATCCGATACTGGTGGGCATCCTCAAGCGCATGGTCGCAGCGGGGATTCAGTCAAAGCCCATACTTGACCTCCTTCAAGGAATCGCACTGCGAATTCCAGAGACCGATCCCCATCGGCGGTTTCAACGCCCGCTGCAGGCAAGTATTTCATCGCGCCGAGTTGGCACCTTGACCAAGGGAGATCCCAATCTCATCCTTGATCTCTCGCGCGATGAATATCAGCTCGGATCCCAAACGGAGCTGCGGTTCGGGATTCCGCTTGAAGTCGAGCTCGTCGGATGGGTTCAGCTTATTTCCTCGGCCTTGGAGCAGGGGTTCGGACCCTCCTTGACCGGGTACGTCCCCCGGCCCTTGCTCGTGGATCTGCTCTGGAGCGACGCGCCTGCTGATATTGATCAACTGGAGATGCGCCTGACCAAGCTCGTGTCGCGCGCTTTAAAAGCGGGGCTTCCGCTCGATCGCGAAGCTGGCACGCACCGCCTTCGGGGGGCACTATCTCAGAGCGGCGGCGTGGAGTTGAGGATGGATGTCGGCCGCCGTCCCCCCTCGTACTTTGATACCACGCAAGACCCGTCCACCGAGGACTTTGCGCGCTATTATGGAATGAGCCCAAGCAATGCCCGCAAGATCCGCGCACGCCTGCTTGAGCAAGGAGTGTGGCCCTTGCCGGGCCGCGGTCTCAAAAAAGCTGCTTAAAGCGCGTAATGGCCCGGATATCCCCATTCAATGTCTTGAAGCCAAGGGGCGATAAGATTTCTCAGCCCCTGACTGCTGACTGCTTTGTTAGATACATCCCTCGGAGCGAAAAATTGCGCAGCGATGCTCAAGTATTCGGAGTAAAAATATCTGAATGAGGATGTATATCATGTTAAATCGAGTAGGACATTCAATGGTTTGCGCGCTGGCGCTTATTTCCCTGAGTTCCGTTGCGAGTGCCGAAGATTCCGGAACATCCCGGGAGAATACAAATATCGAGGCACAGGGGCAGATTCCAGCTGCGGGATGGCTTGCAAAAAACGGGCAGGTAGGCACTGCGATTGAAATTCCATTTCAGTCGACTGGAGCCACCGGGCCAATAACCGTGCGTCTGGATATGAATGTCAACATGGTGGCACCTTATATCTATGGAGATTATTCCGATACCGATCTGAGTTTCGCCAATTTCGAGGCCAAGGTGGAAGTCGTACAGGGAAAATCGGGGATTTTCTCGCCAAAGTTGGTCCGCGCTGATCTGATCAAATTCCTGTTTCCTTATGTGGGGATCACTGTGCAAGGTTTGGGCTACGAATTCCGGCGCGTCGCGGGTGAGGAAAGTCATGGGTTCCATCTGGCGAGCCTCACGGTCAACGAGGCGATCGTGGTCAGTGGTGGAGAGCGCTTTCAGAATTGCGATCTCAAGTGCGAGAAGGACTCCGAAGAAAAGCTCGCAATTATAGTCAAGGGGCAGGCATCTTTTGGTCCTGCGTGGCAGGGGCCGACCTCTTTGAGTCCAAAGCTGGAGGAGAACTGGTGCAGGAAGGGGTACTGCGGCGAATTCTCCCTTCAGAATGAAGTCTCGGGCTCTGTTGGGATTCGGATTATGAAGCGGGCGCTGGTCGAGGTGTTCGGTGGTCTGGACCAAATGAGCCTGGATGGCCGCAATCTCCGCGAAACCACAGTCGGCGCTAAGGTCCGGGGATTGTTCTTCGATGGTGCGATGCAACCTTATGCTTCGATCGAGAAGCGCCACACTCTGGCCAGAGCGTTCGAGATCCGTGAGGAGTCCGACTCGGTGGTCCTGACTGTCGGAGTTACAGCCAACTGGTGATTTTATGAAAAAAACGGTGGTGACCGGTGCAACCGGGCTCGTGGGCAATGCGATCGTCAGGCAGTTGGTGAGCCGTGGTGATGAGGTGCATGTCCTTGTGCGGGAGCCTGAGCGGGCGCGGGCAATCGTTCCTCCGGGTGTCATCCTACATCGCGGAGATATTACGAGGCCCGAGACTCTCAGGGACGCTTTTGCGGGAGTCACCACCGTTTTTCATGCGGCGGGTATGCCCGAGCAATGGAGTCGGGATGAGGGGATCTTTGATCGAGTGAATCGACTGGGAACCCATCATGTGTGCCAGGCTGCACTCAGTGCGGGCGTATCTCGATTGGTCTATACATCGACGATGGATGTTTTCGAGAAGGATGGGCACGGTGTGCTCCGGGAAGACCGTGTGGATCCGCGTCCAAAGCCCACGGCCTACGAACGATCCAAGCAGGCGGCAGAGCTTGAGGTGGACCGATTCAGGTCACTGGGCCTCGATGCGGTCTTTCTTAATCCGTCGGCCGTCTACGGTCCGGGCCCAGTGTTGGGGACCCTCAATCTCTTGCTCATCAAGCTCGCGCGGGGCGAGGTACCCTTGCTTCCCCCGGGCGGGTTTTCGGTGACCTTTGTGGACGAGGTTGCGCGCGCCCACTTGCAGGCCGAAACTGTCGGTAACTCCGGCGATAGGTACCTGCTTGCCGACACGCACGTCTCGATCTCTGATATTGCAAAAGTTGTGGCCAAAGTCTCGGGCCGACCCCGGGTACCCCCGGCTGCCCCTTTGGGACTTTTGCAGCTTATGGCCCGGGCTTCCGAGCCGCTGGCTCGAATCACTGGACAGGCGCCTTTGGTCTCCCGCGCTGAACTGATTTTTCTGTCCTGGAATGCGCGGGTCGATTCGGCGAAGTCCCAACGGGTGTTGGGATATCAGCCTGTGGATTTTGAGGCAGGAGTGACGAGAACTCTTGGATTTTTTGGAGTCCGATCCTGAGGGTAACGATTTGCCGTGCGTTTCTGGTCCCGTCCCAGGATCCCAGTGTGTCCGTTCTGACCCAGTGCGCCCGTTCAACTTGGGAAGGGCGCTCCAGCCCGGCAGATGATCCCTTTTCTCAGGCAGGGTCTCCATTCGGTTCTGATATTCCTTTTTCAAGTCAGCGATCCCCGCGATCGCAGGACCGATCAAACCTATTGAGGAGTGAGCCCATGAAAGTGAAGTACCCCTTTCGAGATGTTTTGACGCTGATTCTGACAGTGGGTGCCCTGACGACATTCGGGTCGGCGCAGGCGGGTGAAATCGAAGAGTCAAATGCTTGCGGTCGAACTGATGGCACCTTACCCGTTCCAGTGGAGACGTTTCAGGATCATGGGTCGGGTAGGTTACCTCTGCGATGCGAGGTCCATGTGAACGCGAGTATGCCAATGGCACTCAGGCTCGGGAATGATGTCAATTTTGACAATCGAATCAGGTGGGAGGATCCCGAGGAGATGCAGTGGATTGAAGTTCCCTTCGGGGAAACCGTGATCCCGTGGAAGGTTTGGAACAATCACTTCACTATGAATTGGTTGGCGCGACCGTATAGACAGGGTGAAAGGGTCAGAGCCCGGATCTTCTGCGAGGGGAAGGAGATCGGCCCTGATATCGTTTGCCAGTTTACCGCCAAGAAGCACGGTAGGGATGGGGCTTCGTGCACTTGGACAGGCGTACTGTGGTCCTCCGAGGAAGTACGTCCCGAACCTCGATCGGGATCCGAACTGACTGAAGTCCTGTGGGCAAGCGCGGTCCTTGAGGGGATTCAATAATGACCTGGGTTTTAGCTGCGTTGCTGTTGGCTGTCACCATTCCCGCGCACGCTCGCGAGGCGGATCAGTTCACGCGGCGTCCCCTGATGCTCGATGGGTTGAGTGATAGTGCTGGAGGGTTGGATGTCTGGATCAACTTGCAGATTCAGCAATCTTTGGAACGGATCAACCGTGAAGGGAGTGCGCGTCGCTACGCGGGCGCGCAGGAATTAGGCGCAAAAGAGCTTGTCACTTCTATCGCGGGAGCATTCCTGGATCCCTTATTGCCTGAGCTTCACACTCGGGTCGAGCTTTGGGTGACGTCTCCCGCGGGTCGTATTCAGGTCGATTTGGACCACCCGGGTAATCGCGGGATCTACCGCGGAACCTCCATCCGGCAGGTGCATTGGAGTTGGTTCACCGGAGTTTCCAATACGCTACGGATTGGCGATGCGCTTGTGGGCGTGGACAAGCTTGGGCACTTCTTTGCGCAGGGATATCAGTACTACATGGCCGCGCAAGAGTTGCGAAGTGAGGGATTGAGCGAGGCTTTGGTCCGCAGCAAGGTCCGAGAGCTGGGACACAGCATGGAGCTCGGTGTTATGGGCTTCAAAACCATGGCGATTTACTCTCCGGCGGATCTTGCGGCCAATTGGGATGGTTGGCGCTTTTGGGATTCGCTGGTGGGCGGTGCTGATTCATATATCATTCAGGACTGGAGCGGAAACTGGATTCAGGCGCGGCCCTTCTCGATGGTGGAATACGCCCGGTCTGACTGGGACGAAGTCATGAATCCGCCTTACGCCGAAACTCCAGAACTTGCGGCACGGATGCAGGAGCGCGTCGCCAAAACCTGTGAAAAGGAACAGCAAAAAGGTGTCTTTCGCAGTGCTGAGAAACCGGGCGACGAGCCACGAACGGAATCCGACTCCTACCGCCTTCCCGAGAGTGCGCTTCCCCCCCGCGCCACGCGCATTCGGTTTGAGTGCCCGATGCAGCGTTGATTCGCAGAATTCCGGCGTCTGTGCTCTCTTGGAGCTTAATCCATTCACACGATCCTTTTTCTCACCCCAAGGCACGTGTCCGAGATGATATACCCGAGCTTAAAGATTCGCGGATTCGCATCCCAGAAGCCCGGGTCTTAAAATGAATCGGAGTGAAAATGAAATTACAGCACAGTCTGGAGCAATCCATGGGTTTGAATTTTTCTGGAATTCCTCCCCGGGAAGGGAAGGCCGCCTGGCTCGAGAGATCCTTCAGGCAGTGGATCCTGAGACCGGATTTGGATTCCGCGGAGGACATGATTGCAAAAGTGGCCGTGCATCCGGACCGAGTCTGGTTGGCCAGTGTGGGTCTCCGTGTTCTGGGCGCTGGCCAGGTCGAGAATCCTTCGCCGGCCGAACTTTTGCTCCTCAGGCAGACCAATCGCGCACTCTTGTGGCTTGCGGGATATACTAAGCTTGTCGGTGATGCTTCTCATGATCCCGTTGGATTATTGGGTCTTGCTCATGAGAGGCTTGAAGACAACGAGGAATCGAAAGTTCTCGATGTGCATGCGCTTCGGGCCCGGCTGATCCACACAATGCCGGGCTTGGGTTTTTCCACGCAATCCGGACTAGATATTCTGGGTAATCCTACTTTGATATCCAGCCTCAACGAGGGGCAACCGGGATCAAAAGGCGAGCTTCCTCAGGTGCTCTTGGACGGCGGAGCTGGGATCGTGATCGACTTTGGTCGCAACGAGGTTCACTCCGCAAAGCGAAGCGCTGTCCGATTCGGGATTCCGCTGGAACTTCAGCTTTTGGGGCTATTACGGCTGCTTGCGCCTCTGCAATTGCCAATCGCCCGCAGTCTTTTGATCCATGAGCTTTGGAATGAACCGCTCGCGTCCAAGTCTCTTCTGGATATGCGATTTCAAAAACTCGTCGAGCGCTTGCGGAAAGTGCAGCGGATTCGGATTGATCTGCAAAGCGAGCGTGCTTGGTCGCGTGGACCGTGCGTCGTAGGGCTGGGGACTCGTGATCTCGCGAGCGTGGTCGTCCTAAGTGATATTCAGGTGACACGCCCCCGTGTGTTTGGACTCGGACAAGCCGTTTCTGCGCGATTGCTTCAGGACTATTACGGCGTTTCAGCGTCCCACGCCCGGCGGATCAAACAACAGTTCATTACTGCTGGGTTCATCGCGGGTTGAGAGAGCTCGGCTCTGGGAGGTTTCCATGGCACGAAGGAAGAGTGATAGCCCTGGCAAAACCATTCCCGCACGATCGGAGAAGTTTGATCTCGATGCGGTGCTTATCACGATAATCCGTCTACTCCTGGTTCATCCGCCGGGCACGATCACGTTCTCAAAAGTGGCTCGGGCCTCCGGCGTCGCACGTTCGACGCTTTACTACTACTTTGGCAGCTCGAGGGACGTGATGCTCGAGGAGGCGGCTCGTTTCGGAATGGCCAAGTTCGCCCAGCTTTCATCCTTCGGTGACGCCAAGGATTATCCGGATTGGCAAACGTTTCAACGAGAGCGCTTCCTTGCTTCGATGCGACTCCTGCAGAAAGCACCCTGGGCGCCCGAGCTCTACTTTCGATATCGAAATGATCGCGGAAAACTCGGCGGGAGAATCCGGCAGATGGAGAAGGATTACCTTCACAGGCTCGGAGAAAGTTTCAGCCTGAGGCAGGGACAGAAAAGCTGCGCGCGCGCGATTCATGTCAGCACCTATCTGCGGCTCGGATTGCTCTGGGGGATGGCCCAGGAGCCTGAGCTCTGGGCCGAGGAAAAGCATTCCCTTCCCTTGGCCGAGCTGATGACCAAGGTGGCGACTCTGGTCATGGATGTGGATTTCGCAGGAGTCGAGTCAAGGGTTGCTTCCTTGAAAAATCCTGAAAGTGACCCCAAACGGCGTGCCATCGCGTCCCGCAAAAACCTTCCAGCGTGAGACGAGACCAATCGGCGTAATATCACCTAGGACGGGAGGCTCTTCGGTCAGGATTGAATCGGCACTGATGCCCGAGTCCACGCGAAGCTTGAGCTTGCCCGGAGGCGGGAGTGCCGTAGGCGCGAGGAATGTGGCGGATTGAACCTCTCCGCTTCGAGCGGTGGGCATGAGGCCCAAGATTTTACCGTCGAGTTCGATGACCAGCGCAGGCGCCACCGCTTGACCTTCTAGGCTGGGCGCTCGTCTTTCGAGAACGAAGAGAAATCCGCCTTGCTGGATGGGTTTGGGGGGAATGGGGGATATCGGATTCGACGCATTTGCGAGGTGCGGAAGGCTGGTTTTGAAAGCTTCCCGCACGCTTGGCAGGAGTCGGATTTTGCCCGTGAAAGTTTGTACTTTAAGGCCAGGGTGGGTCGTTTCAAGTGCAGGATGGTGGCGGACGACGATTTCGCGCCAGCCGGTGAATGAATCGCAGGCGATCAGGCTGATCCAGCGGATACCGGGATTGATATCAGCCAGCGCTGGCAGGATATTCTGTTGGTTGACATCGACGAGCGCTGCCTGAGATCCGGCGCCCGGGGCCAGACTCTGATCAGAACCACCATGGGAGACCCAGAAGAGAGCTTCGGTGTCCGGGGCTCGTGCCACGCGCCACAGATCTTCGATTCGGGCCTTTTTGATGGTTTGCAGCTGATAGGGGAGAGCCTTGAAAGTGGCTTTGAATCTGCGATCGATGGCATCCTCCACCCCGAGAGAGGCGATGGGCCGCTCCCGGCGTAGTTGATCAAAGTCGATCCCAACGAGAAGGACGATTTTGCGGGACTCCTGAGCTTTGGCTGCAAGGGGTGCGAGCAGGAGAAGCAGACCGAGTAGAATAGCGCTAAGTCCTGAGTTGACAGACTGCTTCCATGTTTTCGTTGATATCCAGGTTTTCATGATGGCCAGCATCCTTCTCAAAAGGGGCGATACCTTCTGAGATTCGGGATAGCTCAGGGGATGCAGGGTGGCCAACGCTTCCGCTGACAGTTCTGTCGGAAAAGTGTCAGTTCCGGGGCGTCCCTTCAAAAGCTATGGGATCAGAAAATGGAGGTGGAAAGAAAACAGTCGCGCGGCAGTAGGGAGACCACCCATGGACTCCATGTGAACGAGAACGGTCCGTTAGCGCCTATATGCGACATGTAATTGCATTCAAGACGCAGCGTTTCTTCCCGTTTTGTCGACTCGAGTAATACAGTGGAGTGATTGAGTTTCTTGGGCGATATAAGGTCATCTGCATTCATGCCGACTAACGGATTCTTGAATTCGGAGCTCGTTGAGTGCCCGATCCTCGTTTCAGGTGAAAGGGCTCCGGGCAGCATCGAACAGCTTTCCAGCCTGTTTCCTGCCGAAGTGGACAAGTTTTCCTCGATGGCATCAAGCGCTGTCACCCATCCTATCGTCCGCCGATTTCCGTCCTGAAATCGATACTGAATCGAACCATCATGATCGATGGTCCAATTTTCCGGATCTTCCGTAATATAGGTGAAAAACCCCCTCTGGAACTCCGGCAATCCGACCTTATTGAGGAGTCCGGAAGTTATCGACTACTCTGCAGCGTAAAGAGTGTCTTTCATCTGGAAGAAGGTCCGGACATGAGCCGGATTTTTCTGCAAGTAGCGTAGGCGAGATTCGGCAGCGGATTTGAGGTCGCTGGGCGTTTGGATCATACTCCGCCCGACGCCGTTGTTCTTCACGTCG
>Ga0172372_10006759_pt1 | contig 15584 bp, 9 predicted proteins | sample LakKiv5m_2_FD_114544 | JGI IMG/M metagenome (GOLD analysis project Ga0172372, IMG submission 114544) | Freshwater microbial communities from Kabuno Bay, South-Kivu, Congo - kab_092012_9.5m | ecosystem: Environmental > Aquatic > Freshwater > Lake | place: Democratic Republic of the Congo...
ACCTTTGGATGAAATTTCAGATTTTAAAATTCACATGTCAGGGTGTCCCAATACTTGTGGCATGCATCATGTGGCAGATTTGGGTTTTTTTGGAAAAATAGGCAGAAAAGAAGGGGACATTTACCCGGCTTACAATGTTCTTTTGGGCGCAAAAAGAGGAGAAGGGCTTGCGCAGTATGCAGAACGTCATGCTGAAATTGCTGCAAAATTTATTCCAGAGTTTGTGGTTAAATTTTTGAAAGTGTATTTGGAAAAGAAAGCGCAATATGACCATTATCAAGCTTTCTTGCAAGCGGAAGGCATTGCTCTTGCAAAACAGTTGTGCGAGGACTACAAACAAGTTCCTTCTTATCATGAAAACCCTTCTTTTTATCAAGATTTTGGGGCAAAACGCCGTTTGTCTTTGGAAGACATGGGGACGGCAGAATGTTCAGCGGGCATGTTCGATATGATTAATGTGGACAAAAAAGAGATAGAATTTCTTCAATCAACATCAACAGACGCCGATTCAGAACTTGTGTATCGCTTGGCTTTTCATACCGCCAGAATGTTACTGGTTACCCGCGGTTTGGATGCCAAGACAGATGAGCAGGTTTTTGACCATTTCAGCAAGCATTTTATTACCACAGAAATTGTACCTTTGTCTTTTTTAGATGTGATGACCTTGGCAAAATTAGGATTAAAAGAAGAGTTGTTTAAACACAAGCAAACCGTACTTTCACTGGCTGCTTGCGTATTAGAACTGTACCAACACATGGATGATTCTCTTCGTTTTAAAACAGAGCTTAAACAAGAACAGATACAAACTTTTGAAAAAGATTTTAGAGGTGTGATGTGCCCCATGAATTTTGTAAAAACAAAATTGGCATTATCAACCATGAAATCCGGAGAAAAACTTCAAATTTTGTTAGACGACGGAGAACCTATTCAAAATGTTCCCAATTCCATTAAGTTAGAGGGCCATAAAATTTTAAATCAAGTTCAACTTTCTCAGGGACATTGGCAGGTGTTGATTGAAAAATCTTGACCTTGTTTCTTTACTTGCTTCTTTTAAAGACCCCATTTCTTTATTGGAAAACCTATTTTCTTTAATCCCAACAAACCGTATTGTTTTTGCGTCAAGTTTGGGTTTAGAAGATCAGGTGTTAACCGATATGATTTTAAAAATTCAGCCCAAAGCCAGAATTTTTGTTTTAGACACGGGTCGGTTTCATCCTGAAACGTATAAAGTGATGCAAGACAGCATGAAACGGTATCACTTTTTTTACGAAGTGTACGTTCCAAATCAAAAAAATCTTGAAGCTTTGCTTTCTCAAAAAGGTCCTTTTTCTTTTTACGATAGCGTTGAAAACAGAAAAGAATGTTGTGCCATTAGAAAAGTAGAGCCTTTAAAACGTGCCCTTGCAACAGCGGATGTTTGGCTGACAGGGTTAAGACAATCGCAATCTCAAAGTCGGTCTCATATCCACCCTGTTGAAGTGGATCAAGACCATGGCCTTTTTAAGGTGAACCCCTTGTGGAATTGGCAGGAAACTGAGGTTTGGTCTTATATCAAGCAACATCAGGTGGTGTATAACCCTTTACATGATCAGGGGTTTCCCAGTATTGGCTGTCAGCCTTGTACCCGGGCTGTTGAACCTGGTCAGGATAGTCGGTCTGGCCGTTGGTGGTGGGAGCAGGATCTTCAAAAAGAATGTGGATTACATGTGGTAGATGGGAAATTGACAAGAAAAAAAAGGGAGTAAGGGATGGAGCACTTAGAAAAATTAGAAACCCAAAGTGTTTATATTTTAAGAGAAGCTTATAAAGAATTTAAACAACTGTGTATGTTATGGTCCATAGGGAAAGACAGCACGGTTTTACTATGGCTTGCAAGGAAGGCCTTTTTTGGGCACGTTCCTTTTCCTTTGGTTCATATTGACACTTCGTACAAAATTCCAGAAATGATAGCCTACAGAGACCAATTGGCTTTAGAGTGGGGCTTAACCATGGTCTATGGTCAAAATGAAGAGGCTTTGGCCTTAAAGCAAAGCTTTCCTGATGGCAGTTTAGACCGTATTTCTTGCTGTAAAGCATTAAAAAGTGATGCCTTAAAGCGCACGTTGTCTGGAACTTCAAAAAGGTATCGCTTGGATCATCAGCAAAAAAAATATGTTTTGGACACGAACCAAGACCCTTACACAGGGGTGATTGTGGGGGCCAGGGCTGATGAAGAGGGCAGTCGGTCTAAAGAGAGGTATTTTTCACCTCGGGATAAGCAAAGTGATTGGGATGTCTCGGATCAACCACCCGAATTTTGGAATCAATACAAAACAGATTTTGCTCCTGGCACACATGTTCGTATTCATCCTTTATTGGATTGGACGGAATTAAATATTTGGGAATATATTCAACATGAGAATATTCCTATTATTCCTTTATATTTCGATCAGGGTCATGGCAAAAGATATAGGTCTTTGGGCTGCTATCCTTGTACTTTTCCTGTGGATTCTTCTGCCAAAACAGTGGAAGACATTATTGAAGAGTTGAGGTCTGGAAAATTTGCAAATATTGCAGAGCGTTCTGGAAGAGCACAGGACAAGGAAGATGGCGGGGGATTGGAAACCTTAAGACGAGAGGGGTATATGTAAGATGCTAGATCGAATGAATTTGGTCATCGTTGGGCATGTGGATCATGGAAAAAGCACATTTATAGGTCGCTTATTGGCAGATACAGGGTCTTTGCCGGATGGAAAGCTAGAGCAGGTCAAGGCCGTTTGTGAGAAAAATGCAAAACCTTTTGAATATGCCTTTTTATTGGATGCCTTAAAAGATGAGCAATCTCAGGGCATTACCATTGATGCGGCCCGTTGTTTTTTTAAAACAAGTCAGCGTCACTACATTGTCATTGATGCACCGGGACATGTTGAATTTTTAAAAAACATGATTACAGGTGCTGCCCGTGCAGAAGCGGCTTTGCTGCTTATTGATGCCAAAGAAGGCGTGCAGGAAAATTCAAGACGACATGGGTATATGTTGTCTTTATTGGGAATTAAACAGGTTTTGGTTTTGGTCAATAAGATGGATTTGGTGGGCTATAATGAAGTCACGTTTAACACCGTCAAGACACACTATTCTGAATTTTTAAAAGAAATTTCTATTGATCCTATTGCTTATATCCCTATTGCGGCTTTTCATGGTGACAATTTGGTCACACTTTCTTCAAAAATGCCATGGTATCAGGGGAAAGCGGTGATTCAAGAAATCGATGCTTTTAAAAAAGAAGCTGAAAAAACCCATAAACCTTTCCGATTTCCTGTGCAAGATGTGTATAAATTTACAGAGCACGCAGATGATCGTCGTATTCTTTCAGGCCAAATTTATTCAGGTTCTGTGTCTGTTGGAGACGATGTTGTGTTTTTACCTTCTCAAAAACAATCTGCCATTCGTTCTATAGAGGAATTTAACAAGGCCCCATCCTCTCAAAAAAAAGCGGGTCAGCATGCGGGATTCACTTTAAAAACACAATTGTATGTTAAGCCTGGAGAGCTTATGTGCAAGGTGTCTGAGCCTTTGCCTTTGTGTGGCAAAACCATGAAAGTGAATTTATTTTGGCTAGGCAAAACCCCGATGATGAAGAATAAAAAGTATAAGCTTAAATTGGCTTCGTCGAGAGAAACGGTTTATTTAAAAGAGGTTTTAAGTGTATTGGATGCCTCTACTTTAGAAAAAAAAGATCATCCTACTCAAATTAACCGTTTGGATGTGGCGCAATGCATATTGCAATTGATCAAACCCTTGGCCTTTGACACGACGGATCAAGAAGAGTCTACCAGCCGTTTTGTGATTGTAGATGGCCACGACATTGCCGGTGGAGGGATTGTCACAGAGGCCTTGAAAGATGATTCGTTATTTTCTGTTCACTCTTTTGAAAAAAGCGATATTAAACCCATACAAAGGGCCAAACGGTTTAATCAGCATCCCATGTTGATTGTTTTAACGGGCAATCCTTCTTCAGAAACGGTTTTACTTTCAAAAACTTTAGAAAAAACCTTATTTAATGCAGATAAAAATGTATATTATTTGGGACTTTCTGCTCAATCAAATGCCTCTTTTTCAGAAGATAGACAAGACCGCTTGTCCAGGTTTTTAGAAATGGCCCATTTTTTTGTTCAATCAGGGGCTATTTTTATCACAAGTATCCCAGATTTAGATGACAAAGACGTGAAATTCATTCAAGACCATCATGATCATTTTTTATTAATAAGCCTAGGCTCTTGTTTTTTTCGATATACCCATGTTGATTTTCATTTGGATCAGATCACAAATTTACCTCAACATATGGCAGATATTTTGGCGTTGATTCAATCTAGAAGTCAGAGAGAAGACTTTAATATTTAATTTTTTTGCAGGTTTATTTTTAAAGGGAAGGTTGGGGATGAGGCGTTTGAAAAAAAACGGTTCTTTTAAAAACAACGTTTCAACCCGGTTTCCAAGTGTTACCCATGGCCAATCCTTTGTATAAGGAAGGTGTTTCAGATTTGTCCTTAAAAGGATTTAACCAAGGTCAATCAGAAGTCTGTGTACAGCCGTGTACTTACAAAGAACAGTCCCGATCAAGCTTTGAGTTTGAATGGTCAGACGAAGAAGGCAACCCCTTAAAACAAAGGGTTCTTCAGCTTAATATGAGCGCAATTGCAATTTCACAAGAAGATTTATTTGCAAAGTATCCTAATTTAGTTCCTGGGAGATCTTTTAAAGAGTAAGAAAAGTTTTCTTTAAAAAAAGTCCCATTAATTTAAAAAATGGCGTCTGATACAAAGCCCTTTCTTATTTAAGACTTCTTTATGAACAAACGTTTTTAGATCAAATTTTTTTTAAAACTTAATATGAATTAAAACCAAATGACTTATTTTACCAAGTCTGCTTTATAGACCCGAAGGACATACCCTGATTTTTCATAATGAAAAGTGCCTTCAAGGTGCACGGGCTTTTGAGAATGTTCTTTAAAAAAAGGATCCAAACTGTTGGGGATCTCCAAATAAACACTTTTATCCTTGACCATGATGACCCTTCTTGCAAACGGCTCACTGCCTACCCATAGGACATTGCCTTCAATGACAACGGTTTCTCCTTCCTTTGGAAGGGGTTTACAACCCATTAAAACAAACAAGATCATCCCCAATAAGGCGTATCTTCTCATTTTGATTGGCTTATCTGTAAATTTTATATACGGCAATATTTGGTCCTCCATATAATTTAAAATCTTTAATGTCTTTATAAAAGTAAAGGCTACCTGTTGCAGGCAAGCTGCTTATTTTTTGATCAGGTTCTAAAGGGGTGGCTTGAAAATCTGTATTTTCAGATTGATACCCGTAAATGCCTGTAGGTTCGTATAATAAATTGGCAATTTTATAAGAAAGTAACAAACTTTTAAAATCACTAAATGCACTATTTTCTTCTTTTAGCACAGATTCAATATTGCTTACATCGTTTTCATTTTTTTCTACGATTTTTTTGAAAATTCCCCATCCACTTTTTGAGTGAATACGGCAATATTGAAAAAACGTGTAACTTAAGGCGTAATTAATAGACTGAGGCACCCAATAGGTTAAAGAGAGTCCATTTTTAATTTGCGTGTCGTTTTTTAACTCCTCAATACGATTCGACAGTACCTGATTTAAAATATAATGAGACATGCTTTCTGCAATCCCTTCTTCTATCCACGTGCTAAGCTCATTTTGATGTCTAATTAAAACCCTGCTTCCGTAATTAAATAAATGAAAAGATTCATGTGCAATGGTGTCATATACATCGGATGGATCATAGTTGGCTTTTTCGATTAATTTTATATTCAAATACACCATTTCCATTTGATTGCTGTTGCTTGTGTTATATAAATCATTACTTGAGAAATAACCTGCAATGCTTCCCGTATTTAACACAGGCATGGTGGTAAACAGTAAGACCACTTTGCCATTGCTATCAATATCTGAAGGCTGTGCAATAGGGTTTAATTTTGTGTAAACAGTGTTAAAAAAAGTACCTATCGCCTCCCAATTTACATGAGATAGATCAAGCCCTTTATTTTCAGTGTAAATTAAACATCTTGCGTTTGAATAACGTAAACTGGCTTGAATAAGTTTCCTCTGTCCATCAATTGTTTCTATGATATAAAACACATAACTTGTATTGGATTCTGAAATACCTGAGGGTTGTATAGAAAACAGGCGTGGGTTTTTTGAGGGGTCTATTTTGTTTTTATAATCAAACGGAAGGTCTTTTAAAATTTTTTCGGATGGATTTGAAGCATTCATTTGAAGACGGATCAATCTTGGGTCAATGCTATAACTGCAATACTGACTGTCCCCATTTGAGGCAGTATTAAGAATAATCATGCCTTTAAAGGTGTTTCCTTTTAAGGGAATTTCTACGGTTTTTTCATTGTTTTCTACCTGGATGTTTTGTACGCATCCTGCAATGAAGATAACACTAATAATCAGTAGTACACGTGCAAATAAAATGTCTATCTCCATAAGCTTGGTCTACTCTTCTTACAGACGGCCAAAATTTATTGTTCTTTAGAAAATCAAGGGGAAACACGGCCTCTTCTCTGGTGTAGGCATAAGGCCAATTTGTCGCAGTGACCATGGACAAGGTATGGGGGGCATTTTTTAAAATATTATTCTGAAGATCTGTAATGGACACGATTTCCTTTTGAATTGCAATTAAGGCATCACAAAAACGGTCTAGCTCTTCTTTAGATTCGCTTTCTGTGGGTTCAATCATCAAGGTCCCAGGGACAGGCCATGACAAGGTAGGGGCATGAAATCCGTAATCGATTAACCGTTTTGCCACATCTTCAGCTTCTATTTTAAATTCTTTTTTAAAAGGCCTTAAATCCACAATGATTTCATGTGCAACACGTTTGTTCTTTCCTGATGAAAATAAAATAGAATAATACGGGTCCAATCGGTGCTTAATATAATTTGCATTTAAAATGGCCACTTGAGAGGCTTTTTTTAAGCCTTCATTGCCTAAAAGAAGAATGTAGACATAAGAAATTAATAAAATATTGGCACTGCCAAACTCAGAAGCAGAAATGGCCAATTTGTCATCTTCTAAAGGAGATTTTGGAAGAAAGTCTTTTAAATGCGCCGCTACACAAATAGGCCCCATTCCTGGCCCCCCTCCACCATGAGGAATGGCAAAGGTTTTGTGTAAATTGATATGACAAACATCGGCCCCAATCAAGCCAGGGCTGGTTAATCCCACTTGTGCATTTAAATTGGCCCCATCCATATACACTTGTCCCCCCGCTTCATGGGTTAGCTTACAAACCTTTTGAATGTCTTCTTCAAAAATACCGTAGGTAGAAGGATACGTAATCATGACCACGGCCAATTGGTCACGGTACTTTTCTACTTTCTCTTTAAAATCTGCGAAATCAATACAACCCTCTTGGTTACAATTCACCAAGACCACCGTCATGCCGGCCATCACCGCAGATGCCGGATTTGTTCCATGTGCTGAACTAGGAATTAAGGCAATATCACGATGCTGTTGGTTTTTGCTTTTGCTTTTTAAATAATGTTTGATGACCATTAAGCCAGCATATTCGCCCTGGGCACCAGAATTGGGCTGAAGGCTAGTGGCAAAAAAACCTGTGATCTTTGCTAATGCAGATTCTAAAAATTCAATCACATGCTGATATCCCCGGCAGCAAGACAAAGGAGTGAAAGGGTGGGGGCGTGAAAATTCAGGTAGTCCAATGGCCATCATTTCAGTGGCGGCATTGAGTTTCATGGTACAAGAACCCAGAGGAATCATGCTGTGATTTAAGGCCAGGTCTTTGTTTTCTAACCTTTTTAAATACCGCATCATTTCTGTTTCAGAGTGATATGTATTAAAGACCGATTGTCTTAAAAAAGGACTGACGCGTTTAAAAGGGTGTGACCCATGGTCAGTGGTTATTTCTAAAGGAGGATGATTTTTTAGGGTTGCAAAAAGGGTGGTTAGGGCCTGTATTTCTTCTTGGGTTGTGGTTTCGTCGATAGACAATGAAATGAGGTTGTCATGATGATAAAACAAATGAATGTTTTCTTTTTCGAACGCATTTTTAAATTTTGATTTTTCATTTTCTGAGACGCAAATAGACAATGTGTCAAAAAAACAATCAGAGAGTAGCGGGTATCCCAATCTTTTTAAACCCTCAGCAAGGCCTTTTGCTTTGCTGTGAACCTCGCAAGCAATAGCGCGTAACCCTTCTGGGCCATGGTAGATGCTAAAAAATGCGGCCATATTGGCCAGTAACGCTTGTGCGGTGCAAATATTGGAGGTGGCTTTCTCACGACGAATATGTTGCTCTCTGGTTTGAAGAGCCATTCTATACGCCTTATTGCCATCGGCATCAACAGACTCTCCAATAATACGACCAGGTAATTTTCTACTTAATTCCGCTTTGACAGAAAAAAAGGCAGCGTGAGGCCCCCCAAACCCCATGGGTACCCCAAACCTTTGGGTATTGCCGAAGGCAATGTCTATGCCTTTGGGAGGCTCTAGATAGCTTAATGCCAATAAATCTGTTCCCATGGCAACCCATATGCCATTGTCATGGCAGTACTTGATAAACGGTTCATGGTCTTGCACGTGTCCGTAAGCATCAGGGTATTGCAGGATAACCCCAAACACATCTTTACAATCATTTTCTTGCGTCAGCTTTTCAATTGGTTTTAAGGTAATCCCAAGGCCAGAGGCCCTGGTTTTTAAGACAGACAAGGTTTGTTTGAAACAACCTGAAGATACCCATAATGTTTTTTTACCCTCTTGAGACCTGAACATTAATGTCATGGCTTCTGCAGCTGCGGTGGCCTCATCTAGTAAAGAGGCATTTGCTACAGGTAATCCTGTGAGTTCAGACACCATGGTTTGAAAGTAAAATAAAGATTCTAATCGGCCTTGTGCAATCTCAGCTTGGTAGGGTGTGTAGGGCGTATACCATCCCGGATTTTCTAAAACATTTCTCAAAATAACAGAGGGGGTATGTGTGCCGTAATAGCCTTGTCCTATAAAATTTTTCCCCAATTGCGTTTCTTTGGACAGTTTAACCACATGCGCCAAGCATTCTGGTTCAGTCATGCCTTCGTGAACCGACAGGGAATGATTTAATTGAATAGGGCCAGGAATGGTTTGCTTGCATAACTCCTCTAAAGACCCTGCAGACAATGTTTTTAGCATGTCTTGTATGTCTTTTTCTTTGGGTCCAATATGTCTTTTTAAAAAATAATGAGGATGATTAAGGTCTTTTTTCATAAAAAAAGAGTGTAAAGTATTTTAGTTTATTTGATAAGGCAAATCATCGTAAGAAAAATGATCGAATTTATAATTCATATTTTTACATTTTTTTTCAATCATTTTTCAATCATTTTTTGCACGACTTTTTTGCATGACGATTGTTTAATGCCCCAGAGGGCTACTTGAGTAAATACAGAAGGTGTGCGATAAAAAAAAACATGTCTAATACCCTTGTTGTTTCAATTTTTCAAATGAATTCAGGTCCTGACGTGGTTAAAAATCTCGATGACATTTTACAGGCCATTAAAGTGGCCTCAAAAACGCATGCTGCCCAATTATTGGTGATGCCTGAAGTTTGCTTGTTTAGAAAGCAAAAACAAGAAGATGGCTTAACCACATTCTCTTTAGACCAAACAGAGATTACACAAATTCAAGCAGAAGCAAAAAAAGAAAAAATACACGTTGTTTTGGGCAGTATTTCTCAGCGGTCTGTGGGCAAATCTTTTAATACCCAGGTGGTGATCGATGCCAACGGCGAGATCATGGCCACTTATCAAAAAATTCATTTGTTTAATGCAAAAATTCAGAATCAAAAAATTTTAGAATCTGCTTTATTTAAAAAAGGCAAACACCCTTGTTTACTGTCTATTTTAGGTTGGAAAATAGGCCTAAGCATTTGTTATGACCTTCGGTTTCCAGAACTTTTTAGACATTATGCCAAGCAGGGCATGGATTTAATGTTGTGTCCCGCGTCATTCATGCATGAAACAGGACAGGCCCATTGGGAGGTGTTGCTTCGTGCCAGGGCTATTGAAAATCAATGTTATGTGGTGGCGCCTAATCAGGTAGGCTTTGGGGCCCAAAACAAACCCACTTATGGCCATAGTTTGGCGGTGGACCCTTGGGGTAAAATTATTCATCAAGCAAGCCCAGATCAGGTTGAACAATTTTCTGTTACGCTTGACAAGCGTTACATTGACCATGTCAGGCAAACATTGCCGGCCTTAACTCATCGACAATTATTTTAATCTTTTTTAACCAACATTTCGAACTTAACCTTTAGAAAAATCCCTTTTGATACCCGAAGTAAAGTTTGAAAAAAATTTTTAGGAAAAAATAAATACCAACTGTCTATTGCCTTGTCTCTTCAAATGAAGATTTGTATATTTTGATTTCTGCCTTTTATTAAAAAAGGCCAAGATCACACCCTGTTTTAACCTTTTTTTTGAACATGATTTTAAATCTTAACTAAAGGAGTTTTTTGATATGAGCAGACCTTTTTCTTCACCATTGGTTGATGGTCCCGATCGAGCCCCATCAAGGGCCATGTTACGTGCTGTGGGTTTTAAGGATGAAGATTTTTTAAAGCCACAAATTGGCATCGCTTCTACTTGGAGTATGGTGACCCCTTGCAATATGCACATTCATCTGTTGGCTGAAGACGCCGAAAGAGGCGTTAATCAATCTGGGGGTAAGGCCATTATTTTTAACACCATTACCATTTCAGATGGCATTTCGATGGGAACAGAAGGCATGAAATATTCCCTGGTTTCAAGAGAAGTGATTGCAGATTCCATTGAAACAGTGGTGGGCTGCGAAGGCATGGATGGGTTTTTGGCGATAGGGGGTTGTGATAAAAATATGCCCGCTTGTGCCATGGCCATGGCCAGATTAAATAGGCCTTCTATTTTTGTTTATGGAGGCACCATTTTACCTGGGTGCCACAAAGGAAAAGATGTGGATGTTGTGTCTGTTTTTGAAGCAGTAGGGGCTTACTCAAATCAAAAAATAGATGCCCAAGAATTAAAGTCGATTGAAACTTGTGCCATTCCTGGTCCTGGTTCTTGCGGGGGAATGTACACCGCCAATACCATGGCCTCCGCGATAGAGGCATTGGGGTTAAGCTTGCCCAATAGCTCAGCCCAGGCCGCTGTTTCTAAAGAAAAAAAACAAGATGCTGAAAATGCAGGGAAAATGCTGATGTATTTAATTGAACATCGTATTAAACCCTCTGATATTTTAAGTAAAAAATCTTTTGAAAATGCCATTACAGTGATTACCGCCTTAGGAGGCTCTACCAATGCTGTTTTGCATTTACTGGCAATCGCTCATGCAGCCAATATTGAATTGACATTAGATGATTTTACCCGCATCGGACAAAAAGTGCCTGTTGTCGCTGATTTAAAGCCCAGTGGTAAATTTACCATGTCCAAATTGGTTGACATTGGCGGCGTTGCCCCACTGATGAAACGCTTGCTAAAAGCAGGGTTGCTACATGGCGATTGTTTGACTGTGACGGGCAAAACCATTTCAGAAAATTTGGCCGCCATTTCTGATTACCCCGAAGACCAAAAAGTGATTCTCCCTTTCGATAATCCCATTAAAAAAGACAGCCATTTGATTATTTGCTATGGCAATTTGGCGCCAAAAGGGGCCGTTGCAAAAATCTCCGGCAAAGAAGGCCTCTCTTTTACAGGCAAGGCCATTGTCTTTGACTCTGAAGAATTGGCCATGTCCGCCATCTTAAATCATGAGATTCAAAAAGGGCATGTCATTGTGATTCGATACGAAGGCCCTAAGGGAGGCCCTGGCATGAGAGAAATGCTGTCCCCAACCTCGGCCATTATGGGCATGGGTTTAGGTAGTGAGGTCGCTTTGATCACGGATGGCCGCTTTTCAGGCGGTACTCATGGTTTTGTTGTGGGCCATATTACACCAGAAGCCCATGACGGAGGTCCTTTGGCCATTGTTCAAAATGGTGACGGCATTACCATTCACGCACAAGAAAGAACCGTGACCCTGCACGTTTCAGACGAAGAAATATCAAATCGATTATCAACATGGAAAACCCCAAAGCCGCAATATCAAAAAGGCGTTTTGGCAAAATATGCCAAAATGGTGAAATCAGCCTCTTTGGGCGCCGTTACAGATTAAGTTGAACTTAACAAGTTGAACTTGTTTCAAGTTGAACTTGTTTTAGGTTAAAAATATTTTAGATTAAGGGGGCGAAGCCCGCGCGGAACGCGCACCTTTTGGGCAGTGAAACTGCCCAAAAGGCCTGGCCGAAGGCCAGGGGCTTCGCCCTCTTTGTTTTTCAGATGCCCCCCTTTAAAAGGGGACTTTTTAAAAGAATTTTTATGATGCTCTTTCTTGTCTATTCTCCCTTATTAAAAATGTCGCATAATATATATTATGTTAATTTTGAATAAGAATTTAAAAAAATGGATTACTGCGTCAGTGAGTTGAGTAAATGATTTAAAGCAATAAAATAAGCGACAATAAGCGACGATTTTTAAATTGAAAAATACCTTGCTTGGGGATGTCTAAACACCAATGCAGACACAGAGGCTTCAGGGTCCATCATGAATTCTTCAGATAAAGTGACCCCAATGGTTTGATCTGGCCTTAAAAGTGTCCACAGTTTTCCTTGGTCTTCCAAATTGGGACAGGCCGGATATCCAAAAGAAACACGAACACCTGTATATTTTAATTTGTATAAGTCTTCTATAGAAAGGGTGTCCGGGTCTGGAATGCCCCAGGTTTTTCTAATCTTTTGATGTAAGCGTTCTGCAAATCCTTCTGCGGCTTCTAGGGCAATGGCGGATAAGCCATGAGATTCAAAGTAATCTCCTTTTTCTAAGAATTCTTTTGCCAATTTGGCAATGCCATCTCCTGCTGTTAACACGAAAAAACACACTTCGTCTATTTGATGAGGATGAACAAAATCTGTTAAACAAAGCTGATAGCTATCGTCTTGTCTTGGAAAGGAAAACCGTTGAATTTCTTCTAATGAAGTGGGATTTAAAATGATTAAATCATTTTTGGAGACTTTTACTTTAAAAAATTGATAAATGGCTTTTGCTGTTAATAATGCTTCGTCTTGGATTTTTTTCTTTAATTTATTTAACAAAGCTTCAATTTTTAATACCTTTTCGTCTCCTTTTTCAATCAAAGACGTGATGTTGCCTTTAATGCCCAAATGATGGCCATAAACCATTTGCTTGTTCATATAAGGCCAAATCTCTTCCAAAGTTGCGGTTTCAATAATGGGATTAAAATGGGGTGCTTTTCCTTTTAAGTTCTCATAATCAAAGACCATGGTTTTTAAAGACCTTTTTGGTTTTTCAATCACTTTTTGTTCTGCTTTTTTTGATTTAACTTGCTCTATAAAATTTTTTCTCAAGTCTTTATTGCTTAATTGATTGGCAATTTCTAATCCTGTCATGGCATCTTTACAATAGATCACAGCACCTTCATAAGTGGGGGCTATTTTAGAGATGGTAAAGGACTCTGTTAGTGCGGCCCCCCCTACTAAAATAGGGACATGGATACCTGCGGTTTTCAAGTCTTCAGCCGTTGTAATCATTTGCTGGGCAGATTTAACCAAAAGGCCAGATAATCCTATGATATCTGGTTGATGTCGATGGTAGGCCTCAATAAGCACCTCTGGAGGACATTTAATCCCTAAATCAATGACATCATAGCCATTATTACTTAAAATAATCTGGACTAAATTTTTACCGATGTCATGGACATCCCCTTTTACGGTGGCCAGCAGAATTTTCGCCCTACTGGTTTTTTCTGCTTTTTCCATAAATTGTTCCAAATATTGAACAGCTGTTTTCATGACTTCAGCAGATTGAAGCACTTCTGCAACAATTAATTCATTGTTGTTAAACATTTTTCCCACAATGTCCATGGCCGCCATTAAGGGGACATTAATGACATCCAAAGGCACCCATTTTTTAAGGGCTTCGTCCAAATTTTCAATCAAAAATTCCTTTGTTCCTTGAACGATATTGATTTCTAATTTTTTTTCGATACTTAAAGCACTTCTGTCTACTATTTCTACATTTGTTTTTTTGTCTCTAAAATAGGCCACAAAATCGGCAATGGGATCTTCAGATTCTTTATGGTTGTAGTACAATAACGCTTCGCATAATTTTTTTTCTTCTTCTGAAATGTTGGCATATCGAACCAGTTTTTCTGAATTTACAATGGCTGTGTCCAAACCGGCTTTGCTGCACAAATATAAAAAAACAGAATTCAACACTTCTCTTCCGGCTGCCGGTAACCCAAAAGACACATTTGAAATACCCAAGGTTGTTTTGCATTGCGGGTATTTTGCTTTGATTAACCGAACCCCTTCGATGGTATGTTTGCCAGAGCCAAAATATTTCTCATCGCCTGTCCCACAGGGAAAAACCAAGGGGTCAAAAATAATATCTTCAGGTAAAATGCCGTATTTTTTTGTGATGATCTCATAAGCATCTGTGGCATAAGCCAATTTTTCTTCCGCTGTAATGGCCATTTCTTCTTTAATGCATCCCACCACAACGCTGGCCCCGTATTGCTTGACCAAGGGCAGTAACGTTGACAAGGATTTTTCTCCATCTTCTAAATTTACCGAATTTAAAATGCATTTTCCTTGTATTAATTTAAAAGCCGCTTCTACCACTTCAGGCACTTGGGAATCGATCATGAAAGGCGCTTTGGTCATTTTACTGGCTTTCTCTAAAAAGGCTGTCATGTCTTTTACTTCATCTCGATCTGGATTTGATAAACAGACATCAATAATATTTGCTCCTGCTTTGACTTGTTTTCTGACAATTTCTCCTGCCTCATCAAATTTTTCTTGTGTAATCAGTTCTTTAAATGCTTTAGAACCGATCACATTGCTTCTTTCTCCAATAATGTAAGGTCGATTTTCATCTTCTAATACAAGTGCCTCAATGCCTGAAATTCTGGACAGGGTTGTTGTGTTTTGACGTCTGGGCTTGCTTTGATTTGCCAATGTTCTTAAGGCCTTAATGTGTGCGGGTGTGGTGCCGCAGCATCCCCCAATCACATTTAACCAGCCTTGATTTAAAAATTGTCCTATTGTTTTTGCGAACATCTCGGGTGTTTCTGGGTAAAGGCCATCTGCATTTGGAATGCCTGCATTGGGAACCACGGAGACGGGAAATTTTGAAATTTGAGATAAGGTGCGAATATGGTCTTTCATGAATTCAGGCCCTGTGGCGCAATTCAATCCGACATACAAAGGGTTGATGTGTTCAACAGAGGTGTATAACGCTTCCACGCCTTGACCTGCAAGCATGGTTCCCATGGTTTCAATGGTGCCAGAAATGGCAATGGGAATGCGTTTGTTTTGGTTTTCAAATGCTTTTAAAGCCCCCAAATATGCGGCTTTTAAATTTAATGTGTCCAAGGCCGTTTCAAATAACAGGTAATCCACGCCCCCTGCGATCAAGGCATCACATTGCAGTTGGAATTCTTTTGTAAGTTCATCAAAGGTAATGCCGCCTGTG
>Ga0172372_10006760_pt1 | contig 15582 bp, 11 predicted proteins | sample LakKiv5m_2_FD_114544 | JGI IMG/M metagenome (GOLD analysis project Ga0172372, IMG submission 114544) | Freshwater microbial communities from Kabuno Bay, South-Kivu, Congo - kab_092012_9.5m | ecosystem: Environmental > Aquatic > Freshwater > Lake | place: Democratic Republic of the Congo...
AGGGGGAAATCAAAATGTCTGATCTGCTGTAAATTTTTGATCCCAATAGCATTTAAACTTTTGAGTGTTGTGGGGCCAACTCCTGGGATTGATTTTAGGGGGATTTGCTCTAAAAAGGGGGCCACTTCGTGGGGGCGAAGAGTAAAAAAACCTTTCGGTTTTTTCCAGTCACTGCATATTTTTGCCAAAAAAGGATTTGGGGCAATTCCGATTGAGCATGTAAGGCCAGTTTCTGATTCAATTCGGTGTTGCATCATCGTGGCCGCATCTTCGACATCATCAAAACTGGCATTGGAGAAAAGCAAATATCCTTCATCCAGTCCCATTTGGGAAATATGACTATTAAATTCGGCAACAATATTGAAAACGTCTCTGGAGGCGTCTTGGTAACGAGAAAAATTCGGAGGAAGAAGAACAAGCTCGGGGCGGTACTTCAATTCAACCGCTACAAAAAAGCAATCCATATCGAGGTGTAACACCACGGCCACAGAAAAATCCTTTTTTTCTACTCTATTATTTTAAGCAATGGCGGATGAGACCTACCATGACTCCGGCCAATTTAAATTGTTCTGATTCATCATCCTTTGGAGAAACTTTAATCGGTTTGTATCTTGAATTGGCAGGTCTTAGTTCAATTTGTCCCTGCCCCAAATAATAATTTTTTAAAGTTGCTTCGCCATTAATAATGGCGACCACTGTTTCACCATTGTTGGCCATTTCTTGATAGCGAATGATGGCCAAATCTCCCTCTTTAATACCATCTTCAATCATTGAATCGCCTTTGACTTTAAGAGCATAAAAAGTATGGCCTTTGCTCAACATACTTGGCGGAACAACGACATTTTCTCCCGCCTCTTCTATGGCCGAGATCGGATTACCAGCAGCGATTTTTCCAAGGAGGGGAATAGTGAATTGATTTTCATCAATAGTTTTCGTGGATTTTTTAGTGGGCGGTTCAGAATTAACTAATTTAAGTCCACGCCTGGCGTTCCAATCCTTCTCAAGCATTCCCTCGTCTTCCAAATATTTTAAATAACGCTGAACGGAGCCAAAGGATTTTAATCCAAAATATTCCTTAATTTCCTTTTGAGTCGGAGCGTGTCCATTCTTTTCTTGATATTGCATCAAGTAGCGAAAGACATCCATTTGCTTTTTAGTAATGGCCATAAACGACTCCCTTTGGGAAATAACCTATGTCCATTCTATTGCGTAAGTTGTGCGTAAGTCAAGAGGCCCTGAGTGAGAATTAAAAAAGATTCCAAATTTGGTAGGGATCGGTGAATACAAAAGGATGTAAAACTGCATCATTGGCCGGCGCCGGTCCTCGCTCGCGACCAAGAACGGCCTCTTCCATTATTTCTTTTTGAAGTTTAACGGGGACACACAATCTGGCAGAGACGTGAACATCGCTTAGTCCAAGAGTCTCAATCAAAGCACCCAGCCCTTCGCCATTAAAGGCGGGACCTTGAACATAGGGTAGTTCTTGAATGGCGCGCGATAACTGAATTAATCTTTCTTTTGGACTTTCGTTTACGTTTTGATAGTCCTTGAGATGTTTTAAAAATTGTTTGGAATTGTGAATTAGGCGATTAATCCTTCTGTTTTTAAAGAAGTGAGATGCTAAAGATTGACGGCCAGTTAAAGAACTTACCTTTTTTTCACCAGTGACTTTTGCTAATGATGCCCAATAATTTGATTCATTGAATTTTTCTAGCTGTTGTAAATTTTTGTTGGAGAAAAAAACATCCAATTTAAGGGTCGATGTTCCCCAAGATGTCCTTCCCGTATGTCCTAAGAATTTTAAAAAACCCTTTTCCCTTGTGACGGTATCAATAAAGGGAATGTAACCTTTCTGAATTTCTTTTTGTTTGGTCTTGAAATCCAAAATTCTAAAGTTCAATAACAAGGCGCTGTTATTAAATTGACCGTGATCGCCAATTTCTCCCATTAAAGTAATACCTTTAAATTTTCTCTCACCAGTAGTTGGGAATTTCCAAATAATATTTCGGTCCTGGTATAACTGGTAGCGCTCAGTTTCTTTATTTTCATTGGTGACATCAATTTCACGATAGTGATCGTAGCGTTTGCGGCCTTCCAGATTGGCAAGACCAAAGGCGGAGAACTTATAAGAATTTTCTAAAAAAGTTCCATCTAGAATTTTTAATGTACCGAATTTTCCTAATGTCGCTAGATTATTTTCCCAGATACCAAGCGTAAATGCCTCACCCATTTCCTTATGGTTGTCTAAGTCATTTCTGGAAACTCGAATATATTTTCTTTCGAGCACGCCACGTTGAGAGCTTGAACCAAAAAGTGGAAGTTTGAGAAAGGAAAACCCAACAAATAAATCTTGAAATAATTTGACGGCGGTAGAGTTATCCTCAAATATCAGCATGCCCTCATCGTCCTTGGCATCCACAAAATGGCGGTGAAGATTAACGACTCCCGCTCCTGCATTGAGCCCTACAGGGAGTGTGATCTGACCACCAAGCGAAATCTTTCCGCGCCCTTCTAAGAAATCTTCAACCATTAAAACATATCTGGCCGGTAATTTCTTTTTATGTACATGATAGGGCAAAAATAAATTCAAAATAAATTTATTGTTAAAAGACCCTTCCTGTTTATTCGAAACCGGGTATACCAGGGTGTATTGTCTAACGAGGGAAACATCCCCGGTAACAATATAGCCAGCGCCAAGTCGCAATCCTATTTTGAAAATATCCTTAACTAAGTATTCTTCCGATTTATGTTTTGGATGAAAATTTCTAATAACGGAACGATGGACTGAAAATATAACTTTTGAAATAAGAAAGTCATCAATACCCAGTTCGACGTTATCGACACCCCAACTATCTAGATCCTTGATCCCCTTGGTAATGAGATTGGTAATAATATTCTTTTGCAAGGACTTATTTCCGCCAGCAACCTTATCCCAGAATCGACCGCCTTCCATTTCATTGAGCAGTTCCTCCTTTTCACTTTCAATATTACTTCTATTGGTTTCGGCACGAAGAACTGCTGTGGAAAAGAAAAGTATTGTAACAATGGAGAAAATTAATTTTATAAAATGTAAGGAGAACTTTTTTTTAAAGCACGGATGTTGGCCTTGAATGGTAAACTCTTTCACGATGTTCAAACGGTAACTACCCCATAATAATTCGCTCTAAAATCCTCTGTGTAATGGTGTGAGATTACTGGAGACAAGGGATAAATCAATGAAAGAGTTAGAGTCCTGCAAAATATACAGAGGTGCGAGAATGCGGATAAAATGTAAGGTTAAGTCACATTTTTGAGTAAGAGTTTGTAAAGATTATATATTGGACCAAGCGTTATTGGCTCAAGTACTTCCTTTTCATCAATGTAGAAAGACCATTTTGGTCTGGCCATAAAGGGAGGTTTCCAATGGAAAAGTTAATCGCTCGATATTTCTTCGTCCTTTCTATGCTCGCTACGCTTATTTCAAGTCAAGAAAGTTTTGCTCAATCCTCTGAAGGGGATGGATCATTATTTTCACCAGACTATTTTACGATCTCTTCTGTTAAGGTTGAAAAAGTTGAACAACCCTATGAATTTCTTGACCAATATCTCGAGCAGGTGGAATCTAAGGCCCAACAAAAAAACCTCGGTGAAGTTATCTTGGCCGTGGATCAACTGATTGCCTTGGGTGAAAAAGTTTGGCCTATTATTGAAAGAGGCCGGCCGGTGGTGACAACAGACTTGCCCACGGTCAATGTTTTACCAAGCTCCGTTGGCCCAAATGGTAGCCTCTACGAATTGGATAATTGGGGTGCCCCAAGGTCTCTCGGTTATCGCGTAACTTACAAAAATCTCTATGGAATCGAGGTTATAGCTTTTACCTATTCACTTACTTTTCAGCCTGGTGGGAGCTTTAACGGCAAGGGTTCTTACATTGCTGGCGCTACGGTTACGGCCAATAACGTAAGTGTTTCTTGGGGGTTTGATTTCAGCGCGAAGGCCGAGGCCGTTAGTATTACGAATCGTGGAACAAGGGCCAATCCAGTCGCTGGGCTAACTATGAGGATTTCTTACGTTGCCAAATCTGTTTTTCGCGATATTCGCAATAGTTACAACTACCATCTCACTGGAAGGGGAGAGATGAGAGAGATTGATGGTTACTAGTCTATCATCTAATTTAAGTAAGTTATAAATTTTAGCTTAAAGTAAAGGCCTGGAAATTCAGGCCTTTTTCATTGTAATAATTATCAGGTGGCCTGCTATTTTTTATAGGAACGCTATCCTTGTCCGGATATTAATGAAGGATTAGGCGGATTTCATGAGGTTACCAAAGTTACCACCAGCAGAGATGATTTTTAAAAATACCTCACGCATGTTGTTGGGAATGTCTTTGTTCTCAACTCTTTGGATGGGGACCTTTTCAAAAGTCCATGCAGCTCCCCCTATTGAAGGGCAAAAAATTAATCATGTTATTGGTCTTTATGTTGGGCCCAATGGTCTAAATATCCTTGAACACAATATAGATAAAATAATGGAAATAAATGGATTTTCTAGCAATAGTTATTTTATTGAATCAATCAGCAGAAATTTAGGGCTAACTCATTTTAATGATATGGTCCCAAATCCCAAGCTGCAGCAACTGGCAGCACAAGTAAGGCAAAATTTTAAAAAGTTTTTCCGTGGTATTACAATAAAAGATAGCCATGAATTTGAAGTAAATGTTGAAGGAATCGACATCTCTGGTGAGTGGGAAAAAGTTGGTGTAAAAGTTTTAGGGAATTCGACTTTAGAAGACCCTAACTATAAATCAGGTGTTCGTTTATTGTTAGAAGCCAAGGCAAGGCAATTAAGAATTTCTGTTGATAAAGCGCGAGTAAAAGACCTTCAACATCCATTCCTTGGTGATATCGGTGTTGATGGATTTTTCCTTGAACTTGTTGATGGGGAAAAGAACCCCTTTACAGTTAACTTAGTGACAGAACTATTTCTTAAAGAGAATAGTGGTTTCGATGTTAAGATGGGAGAAATTGGAATTAATATCAAAGACGTGGGGTTGAACACTGGATTTAGAACTCCAATGGCCCTTCCAACTGTTGAAGTTAGAATTAATGGACGCCGTGCTTTTCTTAAAAATGATGAAATTGAAAAGATCATTCGTGGTCAATTGCCTAAGTTAATTGAAGGTCTACGCGAATCTTTAAAACAAAATATTGATGAGAAGCTAATTCCTCTTGCAAAAGAAAAAGCAACTGAATTTCTTGCAAAACCTCATGTTGAAATCAACGAAATGGAACCGGTTGGTCTTGAAGTTGGTAAACGTGATGTGAACTATCGTTGGGGTATTTTTGCTGACAAAGTTGAAGTTATGACAGGACCCATTTTGCACGTAGGACTTGGTGGGTATGTTTATGATCCAAAATTTAGAAATGATATTGCTGTTCCACAGGATTCAGTGGCGCAAAATCCACCTCTAGCTCAGACGTTTAAGAATGTACAATTTGATTTGGCCTTGGCCATTAATCAGGGTTTATTCAACCGCATGCTGCAATATGGTCATCGCCGGATGTACTTTAGTAACATGAAAACAAAAAGTGGTGATAAGTTGGACCTAGTGACTTATCCCAAAGTGAATATGATCGGTAAAGGGACGGCACAAAAACCGGTAACAATGAGAATTTCAACAAAGTATCCAGTCACTGGCATCCAAAAGATATTTGTTAGAAGTCCTATTGAAATTACCATGGACCTCGAAGTTGAGTTTAATAAGACAGCAGATGGGAAATACCCAATGACCTTGAAGGGTATCGATGTGGATACAGCTCATGTTCCAGACAAGTTTATTAGAATCTTTAAAGGCCTGGTGAGAAGTCAAATCAAAAAGAAGGTCGTAGGTATTTCAAAGGCCATCAAAGGAATGGTGTTAAGTGAAAATTTGCCCATCCCACAAGAGCTTGGTGGTATTAAACTAAAAATGAAAGAATTAAAGATTGATCCCAACGGACACATTGTAGTGTTCATGAACATTGACTTGGAAAATAACTAAAAAATAATTAATGAATTTAGTAGACCTAGGAGATAAATATGAAACTTTTTAAAACATTACTGACAATTTTCACTGTGACCCTAATGTTTATGGGTGAAGAATCTTTGGCCCAAACAGCAGGTCAATCAAAACCACGCGGTGAAATTATTGGCGAATTTCAAGTCGCAGGGTTGGATTATTACCGTGGTCTTCAAATGACACTTTTCTATGTTTCTGCCCGTGAGGCCAGTATCCGTACCGCAGGTGCTCGCCCGCGTGTGCGCCAAGTTTTAAAAGTTGAAGGACCTTTTGATATTGTTGGAAATGGAACTCGTATATCAATCCCTGATACGATTGTTCAACGTCAAGGTGTCATCGCTTGTAATTATGTTTTAGTTGTAGTTCATTCGCCATATTTAGATAAAGCGGGGATTCGGAATTTAGATGGTTCAATTCCTGAAGGCCAAAACGGACTTGATACTTCTCTTACAGATGACCGTTCACCATTTAACCATAAAGACTTTTTCTCCATTCAGAAAATTGATTTGACTGGTGATAACAAGTCGACAAAAGTAATAACTTTAAAACCAAATCTTATTAACTAAAAATAATCTATCTTTGAGAGTTGGATTTTCTCCAATTCTTCATTTGGTAGATTCCCATTTAGAGACGCTATCATTGGGATAGCGTCTTTCATTTTTTTCATTGTCATTACAGATTTCCACTGTTGCAGAATGTTGGGATCAAAAAGAACGCTCCAAGATTCAATTTTGTGACATTGATATTCACTGGCCAATTGACCCAGAAAACCTAAATAAAGGAGATTATTTGGATTGTTTGGTGAAAAGCTATCTGTGGCAAATTCCTGAATATTAAGTATTCCATTTCTACTATAAAAATTAATATAAAATTGCTGACCGTTTATATTTGTGAATAGGTCCACGCATCCTTTGCCATTGGATAATGGAGGAGCATTGCGATTGCGATAAAATTGATCAACATGAGAGCTGCGAAAAAATGAATATTTGGCGCAATTCTTTTGATACGAATTATAAAGGTTTTGGCGCTTTTCTTCGGTTAACGGATCATTGATTGACCTGAATGTGTTAGTTGCGAGACAGGAGTTCACCAGAGTTGGGATTTGATTAACGTCAATTTCGATATCGTCACATTCAATATTTCTAAAACCAAAATTCTGATAGTAGGTAGGGTCAATATCAGAAAAGAGAAAGGCAAAGTGAACACCCTGTCCCTTTCCATTTTCTAAAACATTTTGGATGAGTTTGAATGCTAATCCTTGACCCCTGTTCGATTCTCGGGTGAAAATTGCTCCCAATCCGAGCCCTTTAAGCAGGCCCAAATCTGGATGAAGAAGCCAGAGTCCGTATAGTTTGAGTGACGATAAAATTTCCAAAGATTTATTGTCTTTAAGCCCCAGGCCCACTACACGTAACAAATCTGGGCCGCCACTATTCATGAGATTTTGTAACCGATTAATTCGCTCTTCTAACTGGCCACCGCCGCCCCAATGTTGATGAGAATCTGATTGGGTATCTCTTATCTGTGCAGAATTAAGGGGATCAATATATTGGTATAGTTGGGGGTCCATCGTGTTTCCATTGTCTTTCTTTGGTGCGATCAAAATCCAGCGCTTATACGCTTGTAGGAAAATTGTTCTTGTCGTTTCAATGTCTCGTCTTTTCCTCAGTTTAGCAACGATTTTTGCCGAGATTTTAAAAGTGGGATAGAATAGGACGTCTTTTCCGACCTGTCGTGCAGTACGTTTGTGTTTATAGGTCACCCTTTATAGCGCCTCTCTTCCCAATTATATGATTAAAAAAATTCAACGCCGATCAGAAGTGGGTTTGCCAATTTCCTTACTTAAAATATTTCTTCAAGGAAATTTTTGTTCATATTTACCGCTCATCCTAATAGTCTTTTTTTCAATTCAAAATCTAAATGCGTCCGAGTTGATTATCAAGGACAACGTTTTAACACTGGATTGGAAGCAATATCTTCAATGGGCCAACCAGATTATCGATGGTAAAAAGGACCAGCTGGCAGGAAAAAATGGGCTAGGTGAATGGGATTTCAAACCGCGAAGTTTTGATATTGGTGATGCGCAATATGTACAACAAGGAAAAATCACTCTTAATACATTTGATTTAAAACTCAACCGCCAAATTAAAAAGGTTTCTTGTTATGGGAAAGAGGCCACACCATCTTCAATATCTCTCGGTACCTGTGTGGATTTTCTTTATGTGGTTGAAGATGAAACTGTTTTCCGTTTTAAACTAAGTGCTTTGGCCACTGTGACTCCAAGTAGTTTAGCTGAGGGGACTGCAGGCGAAGGCGATGGCGGTGGTGGTGGTGGGAATTTGGAATTAGGAGGAAGTGTATACTTTCATAAGATACACAGTGCTAAGCAGGTATTTGCGACCCTCGAACAGGCGCAAGCAGCGAGTCTCTTGCCACTTTTGCTGCCTCACATATTTTTGTCTGAGTCTGGATTCACGCTGATTAGACCTGGGATGGAAATTAATTTAGATAATAAAATTGAAATAATTGGTAAAGCGGGATTCCAATGGACCGGGCCTTACGCCATCACAGTTGGTGCGAGCGCAAGTGGGCAATGGATCAATACTTCGACAAAAACACTTATTTTTGATCAGCTTGGAAAAAGCGTCATCTATTCTTACGGTCGCCACAATCTAGTTGGCCTTAATTTGGAAGCGCAAGTCGGAATAGGTTTTTTTAATCTAGTTGATTTGGAATTAGTAAAACTTGGTGCCAGTGCATCGATGCAAGTTGGTAAACTTGGACACTTTCACTTTCCTATTAAAGCAACCACTAATGAGGAATTGGAGTTGGAATTAAAAGAGATTGGTCCTCTCGTGGCCCTTGCTAATGCAGATCCCAATAATGCCATCACTCTACCTTATCAAAAACATGAATTTATAGGCAGTACCGAATTTGTAAAAATGTTTAATACAAGCTTTTACTTCCGATTTTTTATCTTTCAATGGTCTACAGGTGAATCTGTAGAGCAAAGAGATCTTGTGTACCGATCTCCTTCAAGTGAAAATGTTCAAACTGATGGCGATGTTCAACTTGAATCGGAAGAGGGAAATGCATTAACCAAGAGAAGTTTTTATTCTCACACGAAGCAAAAGGAATTTAAAATACGCGGAATATTTTCAATGTTTAAAGGTACGATGATGAGTGTTGCCGATATGCTATTTACCATGTTCACTGGCATTCCCTATGCCACTGCCCAGCGCTCAATGCTTAATTATGAATCTCAGTCGAATATTATTTTAAATGGTCGGCCATTAGAATTAAAAAATAAGAGCAGCTTCAGTTACAATTTTGTTCATAACCACCAAAGTTCAAAAAAGGGTCTGTGGAAAATATTATCGCGTGCCAAGCTTAAAGGTTTATTCAAACGATATGATCTCAATGGTTCGGGCTCGGCTCCCAACTGGCAAAAAGTATTAGGCATGGCCACAACGCCTTGGAATTTTACCAATAGCGTGAGCATTGGTGTCGGAGCTGTGGAATTCATACTGAAACATCAAGAAGAAGATGTCTTGCTTAAAGTTGAACAGGCCTGTCAAAGTGTCAGCTGCAGTGATTCAGAATTGGATAAACTATTGGATGGGATGAAAGAATTTATAGGGAAAACCTATCATCGTATAGCAAACGAAAATGATAAATCTGTCTGCCATCTGCGAGTTAAAGAACAGATGAAAGGGCATAATGTTTTCTGGCGGTTGGCAAATAAGGGAAAACTTATTCGCCAGTGCTTTAAAGATTTAACCAAAATTGATCCCGAACTAAGAAAGTTTAATATTGCGGCCCCAGAGCTGTGGAATTGGTTTGATCAAACTCAAGAGTTAAAAAATCGTGGTCAGTTTCTGGTAAACATTTTTGGGAATCAAAATATTCAATGGGAAAGCAAATTATTTTATACCATCAGTGGGATGCCATTTATTTTATCCACAGCGCGTGCGGGAGCTCAAATACCAAGCCCAATAGAGGACGCTGTCAATAATCTTCGCTAGTTAATTTCTTAGTGAAGATAAGGAGCCGTAATATCCTTCTTCATTTGGGTTAAGCTGATGTGCGGGAAATAATCTAAATCTTTTTGCGCTTTCTTGTGACTGAAGTAATGCCCTTTGGCCAATTGAGTTGCTACAAAACGGGTCATGGGAGGATCTTGGTTAAATTTATTTTGAAAAGTGTAGTACTTTTCCATTGCGCCACCTAGGTAGTAAGCGACAGTAAATGGGATATGCTTGGTCACTTCACCAATTCCAATAATGGTGAAAAGTTCATTGATAAATTTCCATAAATTAACAGGAGACTCCTGTCCAAGAAAGTAAGCTTCTCCTGAAATATCCCTTCCCTGGATAAGTTTTTCAAGTGCTAGGAGGTGGGCCTTAGCGGCATTATCAACATGAATAACGTCGACTAAATTTTCGCCATTACCAACGCGCTTTAATTGTCCCTTAATATGGGCATCCATCAATTTTGGAAAAAGATTTTTATCACCGGGACCTAAAATTAAATGAGGGCGAAGAGATACTGTTTTAATTTGTCCCGTTTTTCCCGCCTTTAAAACTATTCTTTCCGCTTCTGCTTTAGTTTTTGCATAAAAACTTAAATGCTCTTTTGGGTATTGAATAGTTTCATCTGCTCCACACAAATCTTCTTGTCCGAAAACGACACTGGGACTGCTGGTATAAATAAAATAATTAATACCTAAATCCATCGCGGCATTGAGAAGATTTTGTGTCCCGACAACATTGGTTTGATGGAAATCAATATATTGCCCAAACATGCCTATCTTTGCTGCCGTATGAATAACTGCATCGTGCCCGGCCATGGATTTCTTAACTGTATCGAGGTCTTGAATATCCCCAATAACAGATTGAATTCCTTCTTTTTCGAGGAATGGATAGTATGTCCTGCTAAAAGAGGTCACTTGATGTCCCTCTTGCACAAGCATTTGGGCAATTCGATGACCTAAAAAACCAGCTCCGCCAGTAATAAATATTTTCATAACGTACCTTTATTGATGAAGAAATGAATATTGTAAGCTCTGTCGATCTATTTTTATATTGTGTCGGACGTCGACAGGCATTGATTTCACAAAATGGTAACATTCAATTTGTTTAATATAGGGATTATCTCTAAAAAGTTCTTTTATTTCTTTAATAATCTCTTGCTTTTGTAAGCGGTTATCCGCCAATCCCTCGTAGCATTCAATCGCTACCGCAGGAACCAATGGCCCATCCTTGTTTTTTGAACTCCAGACCAGAGCAGAACGACGAATTTTCTCATGGTAATTGAGAGTTGCTTCGACTTGCTCAGACGCCAAAATAGTTGTTCGGGCCATTCTGTGTGATGGTAAATTTTGGGAGGACGGTTTTGTTTCAAGGGCCTGTTTTTTTCTGCCCAAAAACCAAAGTTGGCCAGATTGATCGAGGTATCCCAAATCGCCCATACGATGCCATCCTCTTCCTATTTCATCATTAAATTTAGACTCAAGAGTTTCCTTTTCTAAACCAACATAATGATTAGAAACGACAGGTCCGCTGACACAAATTTCTCCCACATGAAGTGGTGGAAGTAGGTCTGCCGTATTCATGACAGGTGTATGTTTATGAATGGGAGCAATAGCAATGGACATGCTTGGTGCACATTGACCTACGCAAGTTCCCTGGCCTTTTAAAGTTGATGATTTGGTAAATTGGATAATTTGTCTTCCACTCATCATGGCGACCGGTAAAGCTTCTGTAGCACCATAGGGTGCATAAGTTGAACCTTGTGGTAAAAGAGTCGACCATTGCTCGTGCATTTTTATGGCCACAGGTGCGCCAAACATGACCAGATATTTTAATTGGGGAAATACGCGATTCGTGGCCAATACTCTTTCCCAAATCGCAGGTGATCCCGCGGCAAAGGTGATACTGTTCTTCACTAAATCGTTGGCGACAACCTCTCCATTTGTCTTGCTTGGCCTTCGTGGGTCAATATTTGTGATTCCTGACTGCATTCCGAGACAGAGTGTAAATAGAGAAAAAAGTGGAAAACCTGGATAGTCAGAATCTTCAGGTAGTAAATTAAAGATTTTACCTAGCTCCTTCGTTTGCTCCCAAAACATTGAATGGGTATAGGGAACTCCCTTGGCAATTCCAGTGCTACCGCTAGTGTATAAAATGGCCGCCAAATTCTTTGGATCAATTTTGTTAAACTTCATATCTGAACTATTATTCAGAGTAAAAATAGTAGAGAGGTCGGTCATAAAACGGGCAGGCCAAGAAGTGCCAAATCTCTTAGGTGTTTTTGTTATGATGATCTCGAGATTTGGAAAACTTTCAGCGTAATAGCGTGCAAACCAAGTCGTAATATTTTCGCCAATCAAGATTTTAGGACGGTGTAATTGAATGGCCTTGAGGAATTCTTGGCGAGGCATAGCAGGATCAATAAAAATTGGAACGATACCTACCTTAAACAAAGAAAAGACTACGGCCGGAAATTCAAGGCACGGCTTCAAAAAAACCAGGGCCCGGTCATTTATTTGGCAGCTTCCTTCTTCAAATTGACTTAGAAAGAATTGGCTTAAAGAGTCTATTCTTTGTTGAAGCTGGATAAATGTAAGAGATTGTGGATGATGACTTTGATCTCTGTAATCGACCATTGCCTTTTTTTCTGGAAAGCGATTGACCCAATATTTAAAGAGGTTAGGAACAATACATTCTGTGTTTTCTTGCTCAGTTAAATCCAACCAGTTTTGAAAAAGCTCATCTTGTAGACTTGATTGAAAAAAAGACATGGAATTAATGAGCTCCCTTTTCTGCAAAAGTGACCGTTGGGGTTTTCCAATTTGGCAAAGCCTCAACAGGGATTGGGTTCTGTGAGGTCGATTCTTCTTTGTTGGTTAATTGTTGCCTGAATTTTGTTTGCACCAAAAAGGCCTTTAATACTTTGATACTTTCTTCACTGGCATCTTCTAAAACATAGTGTCCAGCAAAATGAAACTCAACTGTCTCTGCCCATGGCATGAGTTTCTGAAATTGTCTTAGGAACCCGGTATGAAAACAAAAATCCCTCGTGCCCCAAATAAATAGTGTCGGAACAGTGAGCTTTGGCAAGAATGCCTCAATGGCATTAAGAGTTTTGCGTGTGCGATGATTTGTTTCTATTGGAATATCTTTAACGAATTCAAAAACACCCTTTCTCCAAGGGCCTTGTCCATAGGGATAAATAAGACCCTTTTTAACAGGCAAAGGAAGGGGACGAGTTACCGCCATTGTCAGGGCCGGGAAGGCAAACATATTGAGCCATTTTACGAGAAAATTGCCTAAAACGGGTAAACGACATAAGGCGATTTGCCAGGGAATATCTGGAGAAAAGAAAGCAGCGGTATTTAGTAAAACCAAACGATTCAATTTACAAATAGGGGTCATCCCTTGCATTTCTTCTGGATGTAATTCCTCTAGATGCAATTCTTTGAGTCGCAATTCTTTGGCCACACCACAGGCAATAGCACCACCCCAATCATGGCCGATAATTGTGACTGAAGATAAATTTAAATGTTTGATAAGTTCAAGTACGTTTTCAATATGATCTGCCAGTGAACAGGCCCTATTACTTCGATCAGACATTCCCATATTTTCGTGGTCTAGAGCAATAACGCGATACTGGTGACGCAATTGATGGGCCACATTTCGGTAATAAAAACTCCAAGTCGGGTTTCCATGTAAGCATAAAATAGCTTCACCGTGACCTTCATCAAAATAACTTAAAGTCGTGCCATGTTTGTTTTCAAAATGATGAAGTTTAAAAGGGTAGAGTCCTCGCAGTTCTTTGGGTAGAGGAGTTTTGGGCCCGTTATTAAATCGACCAAAAAGAAATGCCGCAAAAGGCACATTGGCAGACAGAAGATGAGAAAATTTTTTATACATAGGCTTCCCTTTTTGTGGCCCTTAAAGTTTTGTTTATCATTCACTTTTGATTTTAAGAAATAAGAATCTCCATCATAGAACATGACAGACCACTACCAATTCCTGCCAAACATAAGCGATCGTTTGGCGATATTTTGCCCGATTCAAAAAGTGTTGCCAATGTAAGAGGCAATGCAGCAGAGCCAGTATTGCCCCAATCTGGATAAGTTCTTATCGTTGGACATTGGGTCATTTCCAGTGCTTGGAGTACCGCAAACTCATGGGCCTTGCCAACCTGGTGGCCAATAATCCATTGAAAATCATTTCGCTCTAAGTCAGACTCCTGCAAAAATTGCTGAAATGTCCTAGTGGCAAGTATTTTTCCCTGCTCAAGCAACATTTCAGAATCAGTTTCCATGGCCAGGCCATGGGTATTGCCGTCACCAACGCAAAGGTGGGCCAGTGTACCATCGGTAAGTGTGGTGGAAGTTTTTATGCTAGGACACTCTGGATGCCGGTCTTTGGGGCCTAGCAAAAAGGCCACAGCTCCAGAGCCAATAGTAAAATTCGCTAAATACTTTTTTAGAGTTTCTTTGCTAACATCCCCTAAACTTTGCAGTAATTTGATGGTTTGCTCAAGTAAAGGGCCAGAATTTTCCGCAGAAACAACCAGGGCATAATTTATTTTTCCAGCGTCAATCAAGCTTGCAGCTATCGTCATACCATTAACAAAGCCAACGCAAGCATTAGAAAGATCTAATGCCAAACATTGATGACTTAAACCCAATCTGCCGTGAATATTCATGGCGGTAGCTGGTTCTAACTGGTCTCGACACACTGAGGTACTTAAAAGCAAATCTATATTTTTGCCTTGATGTCTTGATAGGAGCATTTGTCCCACCTCTGAGGCCAAGTGAGATGGTTTTGAACCAGTTGGCCAAAAGCCCCGGCGTTGGATTCCGGTAAATAGTTCTAATCTTCCGACACTTAAACGAAGCTTTTGGTAAATTTCAGCAATTTGATTTTCAATATCTGCCGAAGTCCATGAAAGGGGTGGAGATAAAAGATCCCAGTCAATGAGGGCCACGTTATTAAACTTCATATTTAAATTACCTTTTCAAATTCATCCACAACTTTTAAAGCTTGTGATGGCCTTGTATAAATTGAATTTTCATTGGCAACCACCTCGCTTGCCAGGTGGAGATTTGCCATACTTATCCCACTTAGCATTGCTCCGACCACGCCGAGGAAACCTTGATCGGTACCAATAATGAAAACCCCTGGTGTTGAAGTTTGACCATTCTTTATTTTATCAGGCGATCCATAAACACAACCTTCGCTATGGCCGGTATAACGTAAAACAGTTGTTGGGGTAAAGGCATCAGTAAGAACTGGAGTCGGAAGCGAACAATTTAAGAATTTCTTTAACAATTGGAGATCATTTTCAATCAGTTTCTCTTTAGCGAGGCGATATTCCTTAGCATCTTTCATTTTCAATTCTTGCCAGAGGTGAAAATTGGCAGCATGGGTGACCCGCATAATGACTGGTTTATATTCACAATCCAGGTATCTATTGGGAATACAAATCACGGCACTTCTTTCGTCGAATAATTTTTCAGGACGTTTATAGGC
>Ga0172372_10006765_pt1 | contig 15572 bp, 17 predicted proteins | sample LakKiv5m_2_FD_114544 | JGI IMG/M metagenome (GOLD analysis project Ga0172372, IMG submission 114544) | Freshwater microbial communities from Kabuno Bay, South-Kivu, Congo - kab_092012_9.5m | ecosystem: Environmental > Aquatic > Freshwater > Lake | place: Democratic Republic of the Congo...
CCCCCCCGCCGCGCCGACCTCTCCCCCTGCCCCCCTCGTACCAACGACCCCGGTGCGGAGCTCGCCAACCGTACCCGCCGTAACCACGACCACCGTGCCCAATAGGACTACCGCTACGACACCGGTCGCAACCGCGCCCGCGAACACCAACCCGACTACCCCGGTAGCGTCACCAGCCCCACAGTCGTCAACCACGGTCCCGGTGATTATCGTCGCGGAGGCGACCAAAGGCATCCTCAAGGGATCGACGCTGTCCGTCGGACCGGGCCGCGTACGGGTGACCCTCGCAGCGGACGTGGCTGCAAAGACTGTCATCGTCGAGGTCCGGGACCGACAAGGCATAGTGACCAGGACCCTCACCCTGAGACCGAACAAAAACAAGGAAGGGACACTCTTCCTTCCGGCCGGCCGCTATAGCCTGAGCGTAAGCGCCGGAAAGGGAACTCCATGGGTGTCACGCACCCTTAACGTGCCACGCTAAACGTCAAAGGGAACCCTTGCCGTAGCGGCCGAGTACACGAACAGTGACCGGTATGACACCACTTCCCCGAACCAGGATACATGTGAAGACGGCCCGCCGCAGAATCCTCGGACTACTTGTCGCTCTCGGCGCCCTCGCGGCACCCGCCGTCACGAACGCCGCCGACCCGATAGTCCCCGGTCAGGTCACCATCACCGAAGTGATCCGCGGATCCGGCAAGATCACCCTCAAGTGGGAAATCAACTCCCCCGGCGGTACACCGCTTGACGTGACAGCGACAGTGGGCGACGGCGTCAACCCGGACGTCACCTACTCGGTAGGCACGACCTCTCCCGCCGAGATCACCAAGGGGCCGCTCGACCTGCCTCTGAACAACGGCGACTCGTACGAGATCACACTCACGGCGACGAACGGCAACGGCGACGGACTCCCCTCAGCTTCGATCGTTGCGAAGCCGGGAATAGGCAGGCTAAGCGCCCCGCGCATCACCGGGGTCACCGGAGGTGACCAGTTCCTCAAGGTCGAGTTCGCACAGGACTCCCCCGGACTCGAGTTGATCCAGTACTCGACCGACGACGGGACCACCTGGTCGGAAGAGACCAGCATCACCTCGACCTCGGCGAGCATCAACATCGCGACGCTCTCCTCGAACTCCTCACAGGCGCTCACCAACGGAACGCGTTACACGCTCCGTCTCCGAGGCTGGGACACCAACGGCGGTATGGGCACCACCGGCATGTCGGCATCCGCGGTCGGCATCCCGAGCACCGTGCCATCCTCGCCCAAAGTGACATCCGTCGATCCGGAAGCGAGCTCGATCGTCGTCAACGCCGAACTCGGACTTACCGGCGGGAGCCCGATCACCCGACTCGAGTACTCGACCGACAACGGCGCTAACTGGTCCGTCGTCCTCCCCATGCCAGCAGCGCTCCTCGTACCGGTCACCGGACCTCCGGCTCAACCCAACAAGCTCAACATCCCCGGATCGGCGTTCACTTTCACCATCACCGCCGAGTCCGGGACGACCACCCGCATCTCGGCCGGCAAGGCCTACACCGTCGTCATGCGCGCCGCGAACCTCATCGGCCTCAGCGGCAACTCCAACGCGACGACTGTCACCGGGACCCCGAACTCGGCGCCGTCGCAACCGGAAATCACCTCGGTCGATGCGCGTGCCAACTCCATCGCCGTGAGTGCGGAGCTCGGCCTCGCCGGCAGTGCGCCCATCAACAAGATCGAGTACTCGACCGACGGCGGTTCAAAATGGACCAACGTCACCCCCGTCCCCGCGGCGTCGGCCGGGAAAATCACCTTCACTGTCACCAACGAGTCCGGCAGCACCACGAGAATCGTCCCCGGTAAGACCTACACCGTCGTCGTCCGCGTCTCGAACATCTACGGCACCAGCGGCAACTCGAATGCCGCAGAAGCGGCTACCGTCGGAGCCAACCAGCTCAGCCCTGCAGTCATCGACAGCGTTCTCGCGCGCGGCAGCATGCTCATCGTGCGTGGCACCCTGCCGACGCTGCAGAGCGGCGTGAGCATCCTCAACGTCGAGTACTCGACCGACGACGGAAGCACCTGGCGCAGCACCGGTCAAAAGAGCGGCAGCTTCAACATCACGTCCTCCTCCTCGGCCTCGACCGCCATCGTCGCCGGAAGCGAGTACCAGGTGCGCACCCGCATCGTGACCACCGCCGGCACCAGCCCCGCCTCGACCGCGTACCCGGTACGTGCCGGAAGCGTTCCTGCCCCGCCGACCATCACCAGCGCTGCCGTCAGCGTAGACGGTCTCCGTATCGTCGGAATCATCGGCGCGGACAACGGCGCACCGATCGTACGCGTCGAGTACTCGACCGACAACGGCTCGAGCTGGCTCACCGCCCCGATCGGCGGCAGCACCGGAGGCTCGACCGGCGGCTCGACGACACCGACGACGACACCGAGCTCCTCGACCACGGTCCCGTCCTCCTCGACCACGGTCCCGTCCTCCTCGACCACGGTCCCGTCCTCGGCCACGACCGTCGCCCCGAGCACCACCGCGACGCCGGCGGCGACACCGGCCATCTCGCGTAATCTCGACTTTATCGTCACCGCCGTCTCCTCGAATGGACGCGACCCGATCGCGCTCGGCGTCCGCTACGTGGTCCGCATCCGCGCCGTCAGCGCCGTCGGCATCGGCGCCCCCTCGGCCGCCAAGACCGCGACCGCGGCGCGCACCGCCGCAGCGCCGGTCATCACCGCGGTCAAGGCAGAAACCGGACGCTTCGAAGTCGAATCAACGCTCGGAGCCTCGAACGGTTCAAGCATCACCGACGTCGAGTACTCCACCGACAACGGTGCCACATGGACGTCAACCGGCCAGCCCAGCGGCAACTTCACCATCACCGCACCATCGGAGAACGAAGGGTCGGCGCTCCAGGCGAACCGCTTCTACGAGATCCGGGTACGCGCGATCACCGCAAACGGCGTCGGCGCGGCATCCGTGCCGGTCACCCGGAAGGCCGTCGGCCGGGCGCACAAGATCACATTCCCGCAGCCCGAGACCAAGCTCGTCGATGCGGCACCGTTCCCGGTGAAGGTGTCGGCGAACTCGAAGCTCCCGATCACCCTCGTCTCGGAGACCCCGCAGGTCTGCACCGTCGTCAACAGCGTCGTCGGCGCGGCCATCCCCGTCGTCACCATCAAGGCCGTCGGGACCTGCACGCTCACCGCGACCCGCGGCCCGAGCGGAACCTACCCGGCCGCGGCGCCCGTCACCCGCAACTTCGACGTCAAAGCGACCCCGGTACTCGCAGCCGGTGCGCCGATGCGCTTCCGTGACGTCGCGTCGATCGCGGGCCTGACCGTGCCGGCCAAGGCCGTCGTCTCGGTCACGACCGACACCCCGGAGATCTGCGGCACCAACAAGAGGGCACTCGTCGCGAAAGCGGCAGGCGACTGCAAGGTGAAGGTGACCGTGAAACCCGCGAAGGGGAAGGCCACGACGAAGAAGGTCACCATCGCCATCACCGGCTGACGCCGGCAAGGACCGTAACGATGGAACCGACGGCGGACCGCTGACACCTCCCCGTCCGCACGGATACTCCTCACCATGACGAGCAGGCGACGAACGGCGACCCGTCGTGAAGCAGGCCCGTCCCTGACCCTGCGCCAGCTCGAGTACCTGCAGGCCGTCGCGACCGAGGGCAGCTTCGCTGGTGCCGCCCGCGCCTGCCACGTCTCCCAACAAGCGCTCTCCGAGCAGGTAGAGAAACTCGAGGCGCGCCTCGGGGCGCTCATCGTACGAGGAAGACTCAAGTGCTCGCTGACACCGTTAGGTGAACAGGTCGCAGGACGCGCCGTCTCCATCCTGCGGAACACCGCAGAGATCGAACGGCTCGCCCGCTTCCCCAACGCCCTGCGTATCGGCATGATCGACACCGTTGCGCCCTACCTGCTGCCGGCCCTCATGGACGGCAGTCCCTCCCGGATACTTCCCGTGCAGGCACAGACAGGGGACCTCTTGCGCGATCTCGAAGAGCAACGCGTCGACGGTGCCGTGCTGGCAGAAGGCACGTTCCCGGACACCCTGTCCGCCGAGAAGATCGGCTCCGAGGAACTCCTCCTCGCCGTCTCCTCCGCTGACCCTCTTGCCGGGACGCCAGCGGGCACACGGATCGGTCATGCCCTGATGGCGGACCGCGAGATGCTCCTGCTCTCCGACGGTCACTGCCTGCGGCACCAGACGGTGGACGTGTGCAGACGCGCCAACGCCCCCTACGGGACCCTGGAGGCGTCGACCCTGGAGCTCCTCGTCGAGATGGTCGCCCGCGACCTCGGCGTGACCCTCGTCCCTGCCATGGCGCTTCCGGTGATCAGCCGGCACCCCGGCGTACGTACCGTCGCCCTGAAGAACCCTCCCCGCCGGACCCTCCACCTGGTGGCGAACCCCGGGCGCCAAGGCGATCTGCGGACGGTGAAGACCATCCTCACCACCATGCTCCACCAGGCACAGTGAACGGCGCGCACACCTGTGTGCGCCGCTTCGCGACGAGCGCACGGTGGTCGACGATGACCACCGTGAAACCCCGACGCGCATGACCGCGAAACCCCGCAGGAACGCCCCGAAACAGCGGGCACGCATCAACCAGTCAATCAGGGTTCCCGAGGTGCGACTGCTCGGACCGGACGGTTCGATGCGGGGCGTCGTACCCCTCGCGGAAGCCATCGCCGCGGCGAGAGCCGAAGGTCTCGACCTCGTCGAAATCGCCCCGACGGCAAAACCGCCCGTCTGCCGCATCCTCTCCTACTCCAAGTGGTGTTACCAGCAGGAACGTCAGGAGAAAGAGAAGCGACAGAAACACCAGGACGTCAAACTGATCAAGTTCGGTATGAAGATCGGCGACGGCGACCTGCAGACCAAGTGCCGGAAGATCAGGGAACTCCTCGCCGACGGCGACAAGGTGCGGGTCGTCCTCACCATGAAGGGACGGGAAGTCACCCATCCAGAGCTCGCCGACCGCGTGCTGGGTCTTATCGCCGCCGCGATCGGCGAGGACGGCAAACCGGAAACAGCCGCCCGTCGTGAAGGCAGGAACGTCTTCGTCACCTACTTGCCGGCGAAAAACTGACCTGAGCGACCGCCGGCACCTCGGTGCGGCGGGAACTTCTCACTGCATCGTCGTCAAAAAGCAGACGCCGATAACCCGACGTGACCGACCGAGTCGTCCGCCCTATCAGGGCAACGGCGGGATGGTAGAAGGCATCGGACTGTTGTTGCCTTCGAACTTGCCGTTCTTGGTGAGCGAGTTCAGTTCGTCCTGCAGTAGCTGGATAGCTTCCACACCCGCCGGACCGTCCTGCTCCTCGAGCGCCTTGAGCAGGAAGTCCCCGTGCTCGATGAGGGTATCCATGTTGGCGCGGAGCGCGGCATCCTGGTCGGCGAGGTCCGCAGGAGCGTTGAGGGTCTTGAACTCTTCACTGATCGGCTTGAGGGCGTTGACCTTCTCTGTGACCGCCGTCGTCCATGCGGGGTTGGTGTAGTCGTTCTTGCGAATCTCGTCGAGAAGGACGATGGTCGCCTGTCGCATGCGGAGATACATGTTGAGGGCGCCCAACTTGTAGTTCTCCTCCTTGGTCACGTCCATCTGCTCGGGGATCGCCGGTATGGGGAGAAGCGGGGTAGTAGCCGCCGTCGAGGAACCGCCCGGGGTGACCTCACCCGGCTGCTCGGTCTGGTCGGAAACATCGCCGGCGGACTCATTGGAGTCCGAGCAGGCGGAGAGCAGAAGTACGGGGACGAGTAGGAATGCTGCTTTGCGTGTCATGCTGGAAGACCGTGCCCGGGGCGCGCGGAAGGGCAAGCATCCGGCAACGGGCCAGGATAGCGTCCCCCGCATTCGACGCGAACGGCAAAGGCGGGGAGGCGGTAAGACACGAAAAAAGCGCGCAGGACGTGCCTGCGCGCTTCTTCGATGATCACCTTCCGGTGGATATCCGTGAGAACCTCCGCAAGGGGGTACCGACCTCCTGGGCACAGCCCGGTGTCGAGAACCCGTCGGCGCGAAGGACCCGTGGAGCGTTCTCCCCGACAAGAAGGACTCTCGGAGGGGAGAATACGGCGGAAGCCAGAGGCCGGTCAGGGCAATCGAGCGGTGCGCCGAAGTACTCGACGAAGTTCGCCGGCAACCCCATGTGCACTCGTCCGGGAACCCGGATCGTGCCCAGAGGGTGCACCGTCCTGTCGGTGAAGTTCGAGACCGTCGCATGGAACTCCGTCCAACGGCTGGTGCTGCGGACTCGTTCGACGCGGACTTGGTAGGTGTGTCCTGGGTGTACGCTGATGCGGGCCCTGCAGGAAAGTCCTTCCCCCTCCCCTCCGAACGGTCCGCAGACCGCCCCGGGGGCAGGTAGCGCCTTGACGGCGTTCCAGAGGGAGAAGATGGCGATGTCGCCTGTTCCCAGTTCGAACGCGTAACCGTCGACCTGTACTCCGACGTAGCCGCCCGAATCGGGCTGCTCGACGAAGTTGAACTGCGACGACCAGAAGGTCGTCGGTGCGGTGTCTTCCAAGGTGATGTTCTGCGAGTAGGAGCGGACACCCTGCCGGGGTCCGTCCCAGAACCCCCACAGCGCCTGCGCTCCCGTCGGGAACAAGGCGGAGAGGAGCAGTCCGGCCGAGAGGGCGCGGACCGTGATGGTGAATCGGTGCATGATGCGTGTCATGGTGAACTCCTGTGTGTGAGGACGACCGGGCCGTCCACCACCGACCGTTGCGGCCGCGCGTGCTGTCCGTAGGCGGGGCGAACCGCTTCGTTGCGAACCGGTCCCCGAAGCAGACAGTCCCCGCGGTGCGACGCACCACGCTCCTGCTTCTCGTCCTCGCCGGACTCCTGTCCGGTGTGGGCGGCGTCGTTGCGAGGAACTCTGTCGGCGACAAGGGGACGACGCCGTATCGCCGGACCGACACGGAACAAGCAGACGCGGCCTACATAGCCGCCGTCTACCGGGGGTGCGGCGGGAACGAAGAGTGCGTCAAATCCCGCATCGAGAACATGGTGAACGCGGACCCGCTCGGCTCCGTCGAAGCCGTGTTGAAGATGTTCGAGGGACAGGCCGTCGCTCACGTCGGCTGCCACTGGGAGATGCACCTGATCGGTCAGATCCTCAAACCGAGGACGCTTGCCGGAGAACGCTTCGAACTCGGCCGGCTCTGGCTCTCCTGCAACGCCGCTCCCCTCCACGGCGCCTACGAGAGCCTCGACATAGAAGGCGACCCGGCGGTAGCCGGTAGGAAAGCGTTCGACCTCTGCTACGACTCCGGGTTCGATGACACCGTGCTCGGCCACTGCTTCCACCCGATCGGACACACCCTGCTGCTCAACCTCCCTGCCGACGAGGGAGGGAGGTACTTGGAGGCGGTGGAGACGGCCTGTATCGAGGGGGCGTGGGCGAACTTGTCCCGGTTTTCAGGTGGGGCTAGCAACGTCGGCGGACCGGTCGTCAACGTCGCAGGAAACATGCTCGCGTGTCTCGGCGGCGCTCACATGGGTTACCGAGACAATGTCGCTCGCCAGGTAGGAGAATCATCGGATAAGGAAGGCGCGACATGGGAGGACGTCCTCCCCCAGTGCCACTATTCCCTGCTACCCTACGGATGCATCACCCTCTACTTCGACGATCTCCTCTACCACAAAGAAGAGGCCAGCACGAGACGTGTCCTTGACCTCCTGCGCTGGTGCAACGAACGCAGCACCGGGGCGGGAGACTCGTGCCCGTACTTCTTCGGCCTCTCCCTGGTCGGTAGCTATCAGGAACCGATGTCCTCGCGCCTGCTACAGGTGTGCATGGACGCGGCGCCGGCTGGCGACCGTGTGCGGGTCGCATGCATGCGCGGCGTGCTCGATGAACTCGACACCGAGATCTCCTCGAGGGAACCAGTAGAACAGGAGTTCTGCAGAATCCTGGAGGAGACCCCCGGCACCGGTGTCGCGTGCGAGGACATCCTCGAGTTCTCCATGGTATACCCGAGAGTCCTTCCGCTGCAGGATCTCGTCACCGCCCGAGACGCGGCGCTTGCAGACAAGCCGACCCTGATTCAGGGCTGACGGAGCGCCGGGGCGAGCAGGGCCCCGACTACGGCACCGACGAACAATCCCCCGAGATGACCGCCGCGGCTGATGCCCGGCGAGGAGAAGGTGAAGAAGACGTTGAGTGCCAGCCACGGAGCGACCCCGAAACCGTTCCATCCCATCCCGCGGCGCTGCGGTATCACGACGGCCGCGCCGAGCAGTCCGAATATCGCACCGGAAGCACCCACGGCGGAAGCATCGAAGTCGAGAAGGATCGCACCGATGGAACCACCGACGAGCGAGACAAGATACAGCACAGGGAACTGCCAGCGCCCCGATCGCGACAGGAGTTCCTCTAGACCCCGTCCCAACATCAGCAAGGAGAGCATGTTCAGTCCGAGATGGACCAGGTCGGCGTGGAGGAACCCGGCGGTGACGACCCGCCACCACTGACCGGAGACGACCTCCGGTCCGGACACGGCGCCGCGTTCGGTCAACTCCCGATTCAGCACGTGTGCGTCGAGCATGAAGACAAGCACGCAGGCGGCGATCATGCGTATGTGGAAGGATCTGTACGTCACTGCGTCGACAGTGCGACGGGCACGTCGACATGCATACGGCCGGCCCGCAAAGCGAAACGGCCCCCTCGCGGGGGCCGTTCACGTTCTCGCAGGCTTCTCAGCCGATGCGGCGGACCGCTTCCACGACGTCATGCAAGCGGTGGAAGTCCGACGATAGGTCCTCGTCCCACAGCGCCACGACGGCCTCTACTTCATCAGCGGAAAGCTTGTCGACGTGCACCGAGGCGAGACGTTTCGTGCCATAGGAATCGCGGAGCAGGTCGAGGAACCACTCTTCGCACTTAAGCAAGGCGCAACCGGTGCCGTTGACGGCGCCGCGGACGGTTTTCGTCATCGCCACAGCGTCGACGAAGGAGTCCGAGGACCTGCCGCGCACAGCGGCGAGCACCACGGCGCGCGGTACGGCGCGCCCAGAGTGCTTCGCTGACCAGCGGGTCTCCAAAACGGCGACCATGTCGGAGAGCACGCCGGGATCGGCGTAGGCGTCGCGCAGCATGCTGCGCTGTCGCACCAGTAGCGACGCGAACTCGTCGACGACTTTTCGTCCGTCGGAGGGCAGGCCATGGTACTGCTCTTCGGACAGGAGACCTTCGTCCTCCATGCCGCCGAGCCTCTCGAACCTGGCGTCGATGTCTGAGAGGCGCAATGGGCGTCGCTCCATGTCCCGCAGTTCCTCGGCGAGGTCCGTGAGACGGGCGAGAAATTCGGCCCGCCCGGATCCACCGGGGCGCGTGTCATATTCAGTAACCCGACCAAGCGGGTCTTGTGTGTTCTGCATCACCTGCTCCTTTCGGGGGCTTTCGTGACTGGTTTCAACGGTAGGCGCCACAGAACGCACCGGGAGCCCTCCGCATGGGAACGTTCAGCGGGCAGGGGACAACAGGACGCGTTCCCCGTCGACCGCGCCCAGGGCCGTCCACCCGGACCCCTCGAAGACGGAGGCCGCCGACGCGACAGCGGGACTGAAACGCGCGAAGAGACGCAGACCGGAAAGGGACGGTGCTGCAACGACCGCGGCGAGCAGATCTGCTGCCAGGCCGCGGCCGCGGTACTGGTGCAGTACCACGAGATCGGAGCACTCGGCGGAGACGCCGCGGGAGGTCCCGGCAGCATCGAGAAGTTCCTGCACCGCGTCCGGGACCGGGTCCCGAGTGACCGTGACCAACCCGACCGGACAGCCGTCATGGAGCGCCGCCAAACGGAGGACTATACCCTGCTCACCCCAACGGACAGGCAGAAGGCTGCAGAGCCGTTCGAACTCCGCGGGTTTCGCTGCCAGCATGTCGTCGATTACTTCCACGATCCTCATTGCGACGACTGTCCCGGAGCGGGGCCGGTGTCACGCAACACCGGCGAACGACCGAATGCCGGACGGTGGCGGACGTCCACGCTGTGGCGTCCATGGGAACCACCGGCCGAGAAAAGAAACCGCAACCCGGCAGCAAGACGATCGTCGGCTGGGTGGAGAGCGTCACGTTGCCGAGGATCTGGGACGTCCCCATGCTGGCGAAACTCGACACCGGTGCGGAAACGTGCTCGCTCCACGCGACCGGGATAGACATCAAAGGCCGACACGTCACCTTCACCGCAGGAGGCAGGAGTCACCGTCTACGGTTCAAGGAAATCAGGTCGGTGAAATCGTCGAACGGCGGAGAGACGTGGCGGCCGGTCGTCGATCTCGCGGTGGACATCGACGGCCGGGTGGTCGTGGTTGAGTTCACGCTCGCGAACCGTGGCAGCATGAAATTCCCGGTGCTGCTCGGACGCAACTACCTGCAGCATGGTTACCTGGTGGACGGGGCTTTCAAGCACCTCGTCAGCGAACGACCGCGACGGCGAAGAGGGCGCTGACCGTGCGCGTCACCATCCTCTCGGCACGACCGGATCTCTACTCGACCAGGCGTCTCGGCGACACCGCCCGCACCCGCGGTCACGGCGTCGAGATCGTAGACTACAAGCGCTGCGTCCTCGGTCTCACCGCCGGTCGTCCGGTCGTCATCCACGACGGGAAGGAGCTCGTCACCGACGTCGTCATACCGCGTCTCGGGGCGACCAGCTCCCGGTTCGGCGCGGCGGTCGTGCGACAACTCGAAGCAGCCGGCGTTCCCAGCACGGTCACCGCCGGAGCGGTACTCCGGTCTCGCGACAAGCTCGCCGCCCTCCAAGCGCTCGTCGCCGCAGGCGTCCCAGTTCCGCAGACTGCGGCGGCGCGGGAGCCTTCCGTCAACGAGGACGTCCTCGCCCTCATCGACTCGCTCCCCGTCGTCGTGAAACTTCTCGAGAGCTCTGCCGGGCACGGCGTCGTCCTCGGCGAGACGAAGAAAGCCGCCAAAGCCCTCCTCTCGGCGTTCCACCAACTCGAAGCCGACTTCCTCGTGCAGGAGTTCGTCGCCGAGGCGGACGGTGTCGACGTGCGCGCCGTCGTCGTCGACGGCGAGGTCGTCGCCGCCATGAGCAGACGCGCCGCGCCGGGAGACTTCCGCTCCAACCTCCATCAAGGTGGGATCGCCGAGGCCGTGAGGCTCGACAAGCGGGAAAAACGCGTAGCGGCGGCCGCTGCCAAGACACTCGGCCTGAGCGTGGCCGGCGTCGATATCATCCGCTCGGATCGCGGACCGCTCGTCCTGGAGGTCAACGTCTCCCCCGGTCTGCAAGGGGTGGAGAAGGCGTCCGGCGTCGACGTTGCGGGAAGCATCGTCGACTTCGCCGAAAGACTCCACGCCGGAGAAGCCGTGCATCGGCGCAAACGCCCGGAAACGCGGCGGAGGGAACGAGTCGCGCGCGACCCGAACGCTTGACATGTGGCCTTGTGCCGGACCGTCGTCCTGATGACAGTTGCTCGCGTGCTCGCCGGTATGGCAGGTGACGCATCCTCCGGGTTCGCCGATATCCGAGTAACCCTCATCGACTGGCTTATCCTGCTCGGAGGCGTGGTGTTTCTGCTGTCTGTCGACTTGTTCCGGCACCGCGAAGCCCACGAACCAACCACGCGGGAGGCGGCGCTCGAGTCGGGTTTCTGGGTGCTCTGTGGTCTGCTGTTCTCCGGTTGGGTCGCCTACCACTTCGGCGGAGCGGCGTTCGGTGAGTATCTCGCCGGATATATCACCGAAAAGTCCCTTTCCGTGGACAACGTCTTCGTCTGGGCGATCATCTTCTCGAGCTTTTCCATACCGGTGAAGTACCAGCATCGCGTCCTCTTCTGGGGAATCTTCGGAGCTCTCACCCTACGCACAGTTTTCGTACTGCTCGGGTCGGCGGTCATCGAGCGTTTCTGGTGGTCGATGCTCCCTCTCGGCGCCCTTCTCCTGTACTCAGGGATAAAAGTATTGCGTCACCGCGACGACGAAGGCGAACGCGAGGAGAACGCTGCCACCAAGATGGTGCGTCGGCTCATCCCCGTCAGCGACACGTTCGACGGGCAACGCTTCTTCACGCGCAACGATGGTCGGAGGGTCGCCACTCCCCTGCTGGTGGCGCTCGTGGTGGTCGAGGTCACCGACGTGGTGTTCGCGGTCGACTCAGTTCCTGCAATTCTTGCGATATCCCGGGAGCCTTACCTCGTGCTTGCGTCGAACGCGTTCGCCATACTCGGTCTGCGTGCGATGTACTTCCTCCTCGCCAACGCCCGGGGACGCTTCCACTACCTCTCCCACGGACTGGGTGCCATCCTTCTCTTCGTAGGACTGAAGATGATCGCCTCGCACTGGTACCATCCGCCTATCTGGGCGTCGCTCGCGGTCATCGTCGCCATACTTGCGTCGGCCGTCGGGCTGAGCGAGCACCGCGCACGCAGAGAGCACCCGCGTATCCCCGACGGACGTTGAGGCGCGCCGTATGCGGTGCGGATGTCGCCGGGCACGCTCTTGGGTATGAGCACACCGCGTACCGCTTTTGGGGTCTCCATCGGAGACCGTCTCGAACTAGTCGCCATGGGCGAAGACCCCCGTCCGCTCGAGCCCGGCACCACCGGAATCGTCGTGCATCTCTGCGACACCGCGGGGTTCGAACAGATCGGCGTCGCCTGGGAGAACGGACGCACGTTGGCGCTGCTGCCGGAAGCCGACCGTTGGAGAAGGTTGCAGTCGTGAGCGGCCCAAGCTGCGCTTTCTGCGAACGCGTCCTGCCCAAAAGCGAAGGGCACCTCGCCTGGTCCGACCACAGCGTCGCGTTTCTCGACGCCTTCCCGAGCGCTCCCGGACACGTCCTCATCATCCCCCGTCGCCACGTCTCCCTCCTCTCGGATCTCGACGCCGTCGAGCACGCTGACCTCTTCGCGCTGCTGCGGACCGTCGTCGTCGGGGCGGCCGGTGCCGCAGAGTCGCGCACCATCGGCATCAACGACGGGCGACACGCCGGTCAGACCGTCCCACACCTGCACGTACATGTCATACCGCGACAGGCCGGTGACGTCGATGATCCTCGAGGCGGAGTCCGCTGGGTGCTCCCTGCCACCGCCGCCTACTGGACCGACCGCGCCTGAGCGGGCGCACCTGATTGCTCGGACGGGGCACCGGGAGACCGACCCCGCGCATGCGGCGTCACGACCCTCAACAACACCCCCGTCCTCCCGCTGTGCCGGCGGCCGAAGCGCCGTCCCACGGAGCCGAGGCGGGAGTCCTCTGGGTGCTCAACCTCCTCGCCGGGCACCTCGACGGCACCGGCGCAGGCATCGTCGCGTACGCGCGGGCCCTGTCTCGACGGCACCGGATAGACATCCGCAGCGCGCTGGCTGTCGCCAAAGACGCGCTCGACGGGGAGTCCGACGCCACCTGCGAAGCCCTAGCGGTACTGCTGACCGACGAGTGGGACGCGTCCATCGGTGAGGCCGTCGCGGCAGCGAGACGCATCTGACCGCGAGGGCTTTGCCGGACGGCCCGCGGCGACGACGGTAGGAGTCGACCAGAAGTCCCGCAAAGGAGACCCCATGGGAAACCACACAAGCCACACAAACCGCACGAGCGCCTTCGTCGACACCGCCCTCTGGGCCGGTTGCGACGAGCAGGTCATCACCGCGGCTCTCGCCGCGACCGCGCCGCGTCTGGTCGTCTCCGGACGGCTCGCCAGCGGCAAGGACACCGTCGCAGAGGCGGTCATGAAACGCATCGGACGGACCGACGCGATACGCGTTTCGTTCGCCACAGCTCTCCGCAAGGAGATGGACCAAATCATCGACGCGGTCCGGCTGGAAGGAACCCATGCGGCCGAAACCGTCGTTGCACGCGTCGGGAACATCACCATCGAACAGGCACGCAACACCGCCGCGCTCATCCGCGACGCCCTCGCCGCCGACCCGACGGTGCACAGCCACGTGCGCACACGAGAAATCCGGCTCGCGCTCCAGGAATGGGGCACCGACGTCCGGCGTCGCAGCGACGACTCCTACTGGGTCAAGCAGGCGATGCGCCACAGCGTCGAACTCGTCGCGACCGGACGGGCGGTGTATGTCACCGACGCCCGATTCCCGAACGAAGTCGACGCGACACGCAACCTCGGATTCCTCGCCGTCCGTCTCGAAGTCGCCCTCCCCGTGAGAGCGGCACGACTGATGGCCCGCGACGGCCTGACCATCGACCCGGCCGCGGAAAACCACCCGAGCGAGAAGGAACTCGAGACCTACCCTGGCTTCGACCTCTGGGTCGACAACAGCGGCGAACTCGACGCGTCCGTCGAACACGTCGTCTCCGTCCTCACGCCCGTGCCGGCATGAGACGCGCGACGACCACGAAGAGCCCCCGGAAACATCCGGGGGCTTCTTTCGTTCCTGCTCTGCTGGCCGCTTGCAGCGTCGAACCGCGTGCGTCGGTCTCCTTCCACGAACGCCTCCTCGTCGAGGCGGGCACGTCCCGAGTCTGGGGAGGTAGCCACGTACCCGACGATTTCGACGGCGGGCGCAGGCTCGGACACTGCCTGGCGGCGCTCGACCGACCGGAACACGTTGGCTGACGCGTCACTTGACCGCCCCCGGCGTCGGAGGACGCTAACAAACGTGCCGCGCAGAACCGTCCTCCTGTCCCTCCTGCTTTTGATCGTCCTGCCCGGACACGGACCGGCCGATGCCCAGGAAACGGGGGACGACGTGCTCCTCGAGGCGGGGACCTCCTACGAGTTCAGCGAACTCGCCGTCCCGACGCAGGTACGTATCGCCGGAGAAACGGTCCGGATCGAGGACACCCTGAGCGGGCGGCTGCTCGTCGCGCGGGGCACGGAGAACGCCGGCGACGGCCTGCGCGTGCGCATACCGCAACTTCCGGTCGGCACGTTCACGATCAGCACCGGGAACGGGACGGCAACCGTGAAAGTGGTACCGGAAGCCGGCGTACCGGTCGAACTCGACGACACGACGGGGTATTCCTCCCGCCTGCCCGCGTTCGCCGCTCTCCTCGGGTCGGGGGCGCTCGTCGTCGTGGCGCTGCGGCGCAAGAAACGGGCACTGCTTCTTCTTCCCGTCCTCGCCGGCGTCGGGGCGTTGTTCCTGCTGCAGGACGGCGAACGGATGGACGTCGAGAGCTGGGAGTCCTGCGCCGCGAACCTCGGCAGGAGCCCGCGCGAAACCGAACTCTTGCGGAGGAACTGCAAAGTGCGGTTTATGCTCGGGATGCTCGGCGAGGACGGCTCCGGCGCGGAGAAGACCGAGAAGTACATGCGGAGCGTCGTCGACCCCGTCTGCCACGAGGTCGTGCACCTCGTGGGCTTCTACTTCTCCCGTATGAACCCCGATCCGGAGATCACCGCCAGGGCGATGCTGCCCGGTTGCGAGGACGGCATGGTGCACGGCGTGCTCGAGGCTCTCTCCATGTTCAACGACGACCGCGGGTTCATCGCCACGGTGGACCAGACCTGTGGAAGCTACCCGTCCGCGCGGATGCGGAAGACCTGCGCACACGGTCTCGGCCACGCGACCCTGTGGAGGACGAACGGGGACCTCGGCAAGGCCTGGGAACTCTGCGCCACGGCCAC